>Ga0066700_10001194_pt1 | contig 10585 bp, 9 predicted proteins | sample GraSoiAngelo_149_FD_66460 | JGI IMG/M metagenome (GOLD analysis project Ga0066700, IMG submission 66460) | Grasslands soil microbial communities from the Angelo Coastal Reserve, California, USA - 14_1009_09_30cm | ecosystem: Environmental > Terrestrial > Soil > Grasslands | place: USA...
GATGCCTTGGTGGGCATAGGCCATGATCTCGTGCCAGGTCTGCGCCGGCAGCGAGCCGCCGGTCATCTGGTGCATGGTTGTGTAGTCGTCGTTGCCGAACCAGACGCCGCAAACCATGTTGCCGGTGAAACCCACGAACCAGGCGTCGCGGTAGGCGTTCGTGGTGCCCGTCTTGCCGGCGGACTTGATCCCGTCGAGGATGGCGCGCCGGGCGGTGCCTTCCTCCACCACCTTGCTCATCATCATGTTCATGTCCATGGCGACCTGCGGTGTGATCACCTGCACGGGTTTCTTGCCGTCGCGGTCCCAGCGCCAGATGAGCTCGCCGGCGCCGCTGCGCACTTCGAGCACAGCGTGCGGCGCCATCGCTTTCCCCAGATTGGGGAACATCGTGTAGCCGCCGGTGTGATCGAGCACGGTCACCTCGTCGGCGCCGATCGGCATCGAGGGCGTGTCGGGAAGCGGTGTGCGGATGCCGGCCTTGCGCGCGGTTTCCCTGATCTTGGCGCGGCCGACCTTCGGATTGCCGTTGCCGAGCGCGATCGAGAGCTTCACCGGGATGACGTTGATGGAGCGGGTGATCGCCTGCGTGAGCGTCATCGCGCCCGCATGGCCGCCACCGTAGTTCTTCGGGCACCAGTTACCGATGCATACCGGCGAATCGACGACGACCGAGGTCGGCTTGAACCCGTTCATCAGCGCGGTCGCATACACATACGGCTTGAACGAGGAACCGGGTTGGCGCATCGCATCGGTCGCGCGGTTGAACTGGCTCTCGCTGTAGTCGCGCCCGCCGACCATGGCGCGCACCGCGCCGTCGATATCCATCAGCACCGCGGCACCCTGCTTGGCCTTGTATTCGCGACCGTATTGCCGGAGCGAGTTTTCGAGCGCTTGTTCGGCGTGCTTCTGCAAGTCGACGTCAAGCGCGAGGCGCACCACGAAGACGCGTTCGTGCACCGACTTGGGCAAGGTGTCGGCCAGCTTCTTCATCTCGTCGAAGGCCCAGTCGAGGTAATAATTGGGCGAGCGCTCGTCGCGCCGATCGACCGCGGTGGCGGGATTGCGGCGGGCACCAAACACCTGGCCCTCGGTCATGAAGCCGGCCTCGACCAGGTTGTCGAGGACGACGTTGGCGCGCGCGCGCGCCGCCGGCAGATTGATATGCGGCGCGAATCTCGAGGGCGCCTTGAACAGGCCGGCGAGCATCGCTGCTTCAGCGAGGTTTACGTCGCGCGCGGACTTGTTGAAATAAAACTGTGCCGCTGCATCGACGCCGAAGGTGCCGCCGCCGAGATAGGCGCGGTCGAGATAGAGTTTGAGGATCTCGTTCTTCGGCAGCCGTACCTCAAGCCACAGCGCGAGAAACGCTTCTTTGACTTTGCGCTCGATGGTCCGCTCGTTCGACAGGAACAGGTTCTTGGCCAATTGCTGGCTGATGGAAGAACCGCCCTGCACCACGCCGCCGGCGCGCGCGTTCGTGAGCATCGCGCGGAACAAGCCGGGAAAGTCGATACCGAAATGCTCGTAGAACCGCCGGTCCTCGGTGGCGAGCGTCGCCTTGATCAGGTGGTCGGGGAACTGGTCGAGCGGGATTGCGTCGTTGTGGCGGATGCCGCGCGAGCCCAATTCATTGCCGTAACGGTCGAGGAAGGTGACCGCGAGCTCGGACTTCTTCAGCCAATCGTCGTCGGAGGTTTCACGGAAGGCAGGGATCGCAAGCGCCAGCAGCACCAGTAGGCCGCCGTTGCCCAGCGTGAGGCCTTCGGACAGCGGTTCCACGAAACACCAGCGCCGCCAGCCAGCGACATGGAAGCGATCCATGAACACCGTGAAGCGCTCGTAAAGCTCGCGACCCCAGGTCTTGGCCTGATACATCCCGAAGTCGATGCGCGCATCGAGATCGAGCAGGAAGCGCCGCAGCCTTGTCTTCCATCTCGCCCAGCTGTCGCCTTGGAAGAGGTTGCGCAAAGAGATTCCCTCAGGGCCGAAGCATCACGCCGGCAGGACGCAGCCGCCCAGCCGTTAGCGCAAGTCTTAACCGATCGAGGGGTTCCAAACTATGGCGAGATGGTCAAAAGATGAATGCCACGGTCAAGCGATGCCGGGTGGAACGCCGGTCGCCGCCCACCGGGGCGGTGAGCCGGCGTGAGGTAGCCCCTTCATGAACAGTGACGACACTCCCTTTTGGCGCCGCAAGTCATTGGCGGAAATGACAGATTCCGAATGGGAGAGCCTTTGCGACGGCTGCGGGCGGTGTTGCCTGGTCAAGCTCGAGGACGCCGACGATTGCTCGCGCACCTATTTTACCGATGTCGGCTGCCGACTGCTCGACAGCAAGACGTGCCGTTGCCGCGATTACCCCAACCGGACCGCGAAGGTGAAGGACTGCGTTCGGTTAACCCCCAGAAATATCAAGCGAATCGTATGGCTACCGCCCAGTTGCGCCTATCGCCTTTTGGCCGAGGGACGCGACCTCTACTGGTGGCACCCACTCGTCTCGGGCGATCCCGAGACCGTGCACCAGGCGGGGATTTCGGTGCGCGGGCGCGTCGGCGCGTGCGAAGACGAGGTGGCCGACGCCGATCTTGAGGATCGCATCGTAAGCTGGCCGCTGCGCATGCCGAAGGCGGCGAGGAAGCACAAGCAAACCCCGCGCCGATGAATCGGCGGCACGCTGCCGTGCTGCTGCCTGTGCGTGCCTCGGCGAGCGTGGCGATCGCGGGGACCAGCCGCGCGAGTCGAGATCCGCCATTCCACGAGTCTTAAGACCGACATCGCGCGCCATGCCTGCCCGCCGCGGCACCGGCCGCCACAAGTCGCGCAACCTTGGCGGTTGCACCGCGCGTGTGCTTTTGCGCGGAACGCGGCAGCGTGTCGCGCCGTCGTGAGCTGGCGATGACGCGTCAGCCGGCAGACGCGTCGCCGCAGTGCTGTGACGAACCGCGGCGTCCGCGCAAAGGCATGGCATCTGCGCACTCCGCCGTCTTGCCCCCGTGCCTGTTCCCCGCCTAGATGCCCCGCGCCTCGCCGTCTGGGCCGGCGCCAGGCGAAACGATGCGCGATCCGCTCACGCCCCCGTCGGGTTATCTCGATCACGCCGCCGCGCGCCGTATCGTCGTGGGCGTGCTCCTCACCATGCTGCTCGCGGCGCTCGATCAAGTGATGGTTGCCACTGCGCTGCCGACCATCGCCGCGAGCTTGGGCGACGTCGAGAACATGTCATGGGTCGTCACCGCCAATCTTCTGGGCGCGACCGCGGTGACGCCGCTCTACGGCAAGCTCTCCGACATCCGTGGCCGGCGCGCCATGCTGCTGATCGCGATCGGCGTCTATGCGGTTGGATCGCTCGCCTGCGCGCTGGCGCCGTCCATGCTGGCGCTGATCTTCGGCCGCGCTGTGCAGGGACTGGGTGGCGGCGGCCTGATGCCGCTGGTGCAGACCATCATCGGCGATGTTGCCTCGCCGCGCGACCGCCCGCGCTACCAGGCCTACACCTCCTCGACCTTCATCGTCTCGACCGTGGGCGGCCCGCTGCTCGGCGGCTTCATTGCCGAGCATCTCCATTGGTCTTGGATTTTCTGGTTCAACCTGCCGCTTTGCGGGTTCGCCTTTCTGTTCACCCACAACATATTGCAGCGGCTACCGCGCCACGACCGTCGGCACGAGCTCGATGTGCTGGGCGCCGTGCTGATGGTGGGGGCCGCGATCCCGCTGTTGCTTGCGCTAACCTGGGGCGGGCGGCGCTATGCTTGGGGCTCGCCGCAGATTCTTGCGCTCTTCGTCGCCTGCGTAACGCTATGGTGCTTGTTCGCGTGGCGCATGATGACTGCGAAACAGCCGTTCATTCCGGTGTCGGTGCTGCGCGATGGCGCCATGCGCGTGGGCACCGCGGCCGCCTTCTTCGCCGTCGGCGTGGTCATTGCGCTGACCATCGTGCTGCCCCTTTATGGCCAGCTTGCGCTTGGCCTCTCGGTGAGCGAATCGGCCTGGACGATCATTGCATTGCAAAGCGGTGCCGCGGTCAGCTCGGTTGTCGGTGGCCGGCTGCTCGTCCGCTTCGTTCACTACAAGCGGGTGCCGCTCCTCGGCCTGCTGCTCTCGGTGGCGGCGCTCATTCCGCTCGCAATCGCGCCGACTGGATTTTCGCCCGCCGGTGCGCTCGGTCTGATCGCGCTAGTAGGGCTCGGATTGGGGCCGACGTTCCCATTCACGGTTGTGGTGGTGCAAAATGCGGTCGCACTCCACCAACTTGGCGTCGCGACCGGCACGATGAATTTCTTTCGTGCGCTCGGCTCGACTTTCATCGTCTCCGCCTTCGGCGCGATCGTGCTCGCGGGCGCGCCGGTGACGCGCGGGATGTCGGCGGGCGCGGTGCTGGCGGGAACGGATGCGGCCGAGGCATTTCGGTGGGTTTTCGCCGCCGCCATTCTCTGCCTGATGGTCGCGCTCTCGTGCATTCTCGCGCTCAAGGAGCGGGTGCTGCGCGGCTCCTCGCGACCGACGACGCCCGGAGAATAATGCGGCGGCACGTTCGGCCTCGCGCGGCCCGGGCCAAGCGGCGGCGGTGCCAGCGGCTCGAACAGGCGCCGGCGAGCGCGGACGGGCAATGTCATACCTGCTCTGTGCCTGAGCCCGTTGCCTTCACCGCGCTGGAGCGCGATATCAACAGCTGCCGCCCGGGCATGCGGGTTGGCCCACTGATTCAATTTTGATCCGAATGACGACTTCGAGCCAACGGTCAAACCAGCCTTCCAAAGTCGAGCGCAAACCTTCCAAGCCGCACGCGCCGCTGACCACAGGCGACGTGCGCAACATCTTCTACGGCCTGATGCTGGGCATGTTCCTCTCGGCGCTCAATCAGACCATCGTCGCGACCGCCCTGCCCACCATCGGACGCGACTTCGGCGACTTCGAGAACCTCTCCTGGGTCATCATCGCTTATCTGCTGTCCTCGACCGTGGTATCGCCGCTCTACGGCAAGCTCTCCGACATCCACGGTCGCCGTTCCATGATGCTGGTGGCGATCGGACTGTTCCTCGTGGGTTCGGTGGTATCGGCCGCGGCGCCCGACATGGCGATATTGATCGCCGGCCGTACGCTGCAGGGGATCGGTGGCGGCGGCATCGTGCCGCTGACCCAAACCACCATCGCCGATATGATCACGCCGCGCGAGCGCGGCCGCTACCAAGCCTATATGGGCACCTCGTGGATCGTGGCCGGCGTCGCTGGACCAGCCCTTGGCGGCGTTATCGCCGAGTATCTGCATTGGTCCATGATCTTCTGGCTCAACGTGCCCTTTGGGCTCATCGCCGGACTGCTCACCTATCATGCGATGAAGCGGTTGCCGCGCCACGAACGGCCGCATCAGCTCGACATCGTCGGCGCAGCGCTCATGATCGCGGCGGCGACCCTATTGCTCATTGCGCTCACGTCGGGCGGCACGCGCGTGCCATGGATATCATCGACGATCTTCGTCCTCGTGCTGGCTTCCCTGGTGCTCAGTCTTGCCTTCGTGTGGTGGCTGCGGCTGGCCCCCGAACCGTTCCTGCCGCTCACCGTGCTGCGCAATCCGGTGATGCGCGCTGGCACCGCGGCGACCTCATGGATGCTCGGCGCGGTGCTGGGGCTCACCGTCTATATGCCGCTCTATTTCCAGGTCGTGCATAAGCTGTCCGCGACCCAAGCCGGTCTCGCGCTCATCCCGATCGTGGTGATGACGACGCCGGGATCGATGCTCTCGGGACGCTCGATGATGCATCTGCGCCGGTACAAGATATCAGCGATCGTCGGCGCGACCATCGCGATCGCGACCGTCACCGTGCTTTGCGTGCGACCTGACATGCCCCTCTACGGCGTGATCATCGCGCTGACGCTGATCGGCTTCGGCGCTGGCACCGTCTATCCGGTTGCAACCGTCTCGATCCAGAATGCCGTGCCGGCGCATCAAGTCGGAACCGCGACCGGCGCCATGAATTTCTTCCGTGCACTCGCGAGCACGCTCGCAGTTGCGATCATGGGCGCGATCCTGCTTGCCGGCCTCGGCGCCACCCCCGAGCGCGGCACCGGCGTGGAGCTTCTGGTCGAGACTGCGGGTGCTGCCGGTGTCGATATGGCGGCCGTGTTCCGGTTCGTCTTCGTCGCGGCGGATATTTTCTTGATCGCGGCGCTGGCCGCAGTGCTGCTCATGGAAGAGCGTCCACTGCGGGGCCCCGCGCCCAGTGCGCCGCCAGTGTCCCCGCAAGTGCCGCCCGCGCCAGCGGAATAGACTCTTTCGTGCTTTCTGCGTGCAACGTAGAACGAGCGGCAAACCGCTATCGCCGTTACTTGGTGCGCACGGTCTCCTCGTAGCTGGGCGCCTCGTGCAAAAACCCACGCTCCAGCATCCAATCGACCTTCGCCTTGAACTCGCCGGACTGGTAGGGCTTGACGCCGGTCAGTTCGGGGAGAAGGCCGTCTTTGCGCAGCTCGGGCTTCAAGTCGCGCAAGAGTTCGGCCCGCGAGCGATCCTCGTTCTGGCGCAGCCATTCGATCGCGCGATTGAGCGCGCGCCGCAGCTTCCCCGCGGTTTCTTCGTCAACATCCTCCCCCGCGACGATGCCGCCGCGCCAACGCAGATCGGCAATTTTGCGGCAGCGAGCGTCGAGCGCGCGGCTCACCAGCGGCTCCATCAGCGCGGCCGCTTCGTTCCGGCCGCTGAGCAAGGCGTCGAGCCGGTCGGCCGCGTGTTCGAGCTTGATCTCAGCGAACGGGACGCCGGCCGCTTCCATGGCTTCGATCGCGGCGTAGAACGTGCCCGCATGCCAAGTGACCGCGATCGGCACGTTGCGCAATTCAGTCAGGGTGTGAACGCGCGAGTCCTTCCGCACCATGATCGCGCCGGTACGCACCGTGGCGTCGAGCCCGATGATCTTGCCCTTGCCCAGCCGCTGCACGCGCTCGATCGCGCCCCATTCGCATACGGGGTAGACTTCGAGCGCGCCGTGCTGAAGCTGCGTCTCCTTCCAACGATGAGCAAAATCCTTGACACGGCCCTCGGCGCCTTTGGGATTGTCCTCGTGATAGACGACGTCGAGGCCTTCTTCGGCGAAGAAGCCTTGCTCGACCGCGACCCGCCAGGGACGGTCATGGGCATTGCTGTCGCCTTGGAGACGGATGGTGCGCGCCATGGGGATACCAGCAGGCTTGATCCAACGAAGGCAGCAAACCACGTTATGCCCTGAATTTCATGCAGCCACAACAGAGCAGGCGATGGACAACGGCCTACGCTCTGCTCTTTGCAGCGCAGATGGGCCGAGCGCAATCAAAGCCCCACAATGACCGTAGCCGAAGGATGCGCGATGGTCGATGAACTCACCGCTGATGAGATTCGCACCTTACTGAGACTTGAGCCGCATGCCACGTGCGGGTCGGTGCGGATTACTTACCTCAGTGCGCAATCAATCGCGGCTGGTGGTTTGCCGCCGCCGTTTTCCGACGCACGACCGATGGGCTCCGCGCTCTATTTCATGGTGACGCCGACTGCACCGGTGCGTCTTCACCGCATCCGCAATGATCAGCTCTACCACTACTACCTCGGCGATCCGCTCGAGGTCTTGCTGCTGCGCAGCGACGGCACGACCGACCGCGTCGTCGTCGGGCCGAACCTGCGCGGCGGGGAACACCTACAGCTCTTCATCCCCGGCGATACGTTTCACACCGCGCGGGTGATGGGGCGGCGCCGATGGTTCCTTGGCGCCAGCACCGAGTGGCCGGGCGTGGTGCCCGCCGATGTGGAGACCGGCAATGTCGAGGAACTGGCGGCGAAGTATCCATCGATTGCCGCTGACCTGCGCGCCATCGCGGCCTCGGTCCGGCACGACCGAGGTTCGGCTTAGGGAGCGAGCGGCGAGCCCATTTTCCCCGCTTGCTCTACCAGCCACGCGCGGTAGCGCGCGAGCGGCGTGACGCCGGTTAGACCGCCGCAGCCTTCGCTCAAAGCCGGGCCGGTCGACCAGCTCACCACACCGATCACCGCTAGCGCGCCGCCGACGTCGCGAAGCAGGCGCCGAGTCCGGCGCGCTCGCCTTTGGTGGCGGGGTCGGCGAGCCTGATTTGCAGCGTTCCGGGTTGACCGGTGGCGACAAGCGTCGCGGCGCGCACCGTGCCGCCAGTCTTGCCGTCGCCATGCACGGCAACGCCATAGCCGGCCACCACGAAGCGGTCGCCGGCGGCGACCGAGCCGCCTGCTGGCGCCAGCACTGCGGGAACGACCTTGAGCGGCGCGGCGAGTTTGGCGAGCGCGACGTCCGCGGTGACGCGATGGCGCAGCACCGCATTCACGTCGAAGTCCGGATGCCGCGCGATGATCGCGAGGTCTTTGAGCGCGGGCTGCCGTGCGCCATCGAATTCGACCAGCTTGTAGTTGGCGCCTGGCAGCACGCAATGCGCCGCGGTGAGCACGAGCTCGCGCCCGAGCGCGACCCCCGAGCAGAACGTGCCATGCGAGCCGGTCAACATGACGACCGCTCGTCCCGCACCCTCGCTCGTCGGCGGTGCGCCGCCGACCATGGCGGTGCCCGACGACGCAAGCGCGCAGACGCAGCCGAGAACGATCGCGATCCGGATCATGGCTCCAGGGGTGACCCCAGTCTCGCTGCCGTCTCCAGGATCCAGTAACGGTAGCGCGCGAGCGGTATGACCCCAGTGACGAAGCCGCAAACGGGTTCGCCGTCGGTGCGCCCCGACCAGCTCACGATCCCGACCAGGGCGCGGTCTCGCTCGTCGAACACCGGCCCGCCGGAATCGCCGTTGCAGACGCCGAAGCCGGCGGTTTCGCCGAGCTTCCGCGGATCGGTCAGGCTGAGTTGCTGGGAGCTTGGCCGGTCGGTTGCGACCAGCGTCACCGCGCGCAGCTTGCCGGCGGTCTTGCCATCACCTTGCACCCCGACACCGAAGCCCGCGACAATGAACCGGTCGCCCACCGAAGGCGGCGCCCGGCGGTCGCTGAACGTGGCAGGCGCGAGATTCGCCGCCAGCGGCGGCGCAAGCTTGACGAGAGCCAGGTCGGGGGCATCGGCCCGTAGCGAGAACTGCGGGTGGGGAGTGACGCTCGCGACGTCCTTCACCACGGTGCGGCGGCCGTCGAACGCCAGCAGTCGATATTTGCCGTTGCTCAGCACGCAGTGTGCGGCCGTAAGCACGAGATCGGGTGCGATCGCGACGCCGGTACATAAGCTGTGTCCGCCCACGATCAGCACCACGTGCCGCGCGATCGCTCGATCGGCGAAGGGTGCACCCCCGACGATCGCCGCGGCGGGCACAGCTGGCAATACGAGGCAGGCGAGAGCACCGAGCGCGAACCACGGCCCGCACTTGCTTGGCGCTGAAAGAGCCATCGGAGCGGACCCTAGACGAGCGGCGTTCCCGGTCGATCGAAGCCAAAGCCGGGCATAACGAGCCCGTGTTCGACGGGATCGTGGGATGGTCGGCACCTCATTGCCGCGACACGCCGTGTCGGTCACGCTCTTTCTTTGGAAAGAACATTTGCTCGACTTCGTTGTGGATGCGCACGAGCCATGCCTCGGCGCGGGCCGCGCGATCGCGAAAGTGCGCGGCTTCGGCCTCGGCTTCCCTCAATCGCTCTTCGGATGCTCGAAGTTGAAACGAGAGCTTATGAGCCAGGTCCATGGCGCGTTTGCAGTCTTCGTTGGCCATGTCCGCGGCCTTCTGCAGCATGGCCACAATCGTGCGCCCGGAGTCATCGGCGATGATACCGGTATCGTGTTGCCCTTTAGGCGCAGGCGCAAACGGGACAATGGTACCTGCTTTGTCGGGAACATACGCACTCATCGCACTCACTCCGCCCATGGATGATCGGCTGTTGCAAAGCGTACCGTAGTCTCTGGTGCAGAGCCGGCGAAAATTGGGCCTTGCGGTGACAAAGATTCGAGCTGTGGCGGCAGGATCACGCACGAACGGGCCCAAACAATGCAGGCTCGTCGCGGTCGAGTGCTTCGGTTGTGAGGCAAACGCCGATGGCGGGAGCCCGCACGTGCATCGCGCCGGTTGCGCGGGCGCGGTCGAGCACGTTGTGGATGGCAGGGTGGTTTCGCTACCGAGCCGTTGCTGCGCCCCGCCTACGAGGCGGTTGCCAGCAGCATGCCGGCTGAATTGGGGATTTCGACCTCGATCTCGAGCGTCGAGACGCTCTCGCCGCGATCCATCCGCACCTGAACGTTCTCGCGCTCGACCGTAATATGCTTGGTGAGTGCGGCCAGGATTTCTTCTCGCAGAATGGCGAGCAGGTCGGATTGGCCGCGCGCCGCCCGTTCATAGGACAACAGTATCTGAAGCCGTTCGCGCGCGACCGGGGCGGAGCCGCGACGCCGGAACAGGTTGAAGACGTTCATGCCGCTCTCCGTCCGAACAGCTTGTCGAGCAGACCCTTGCGATCGCTGGGTATCGACATCGGCACGTCGTCACCCTTGAGCCTGCGAGCGGCATCGAGATAGGCGCGTGCCGCGGCGCTTGCTGCATTGTTGAGCGTGATCGGCGAGCCGAGATTGGAAGCGCGCAGCACCTCCTCGCTTTCCGGAATGATGCC
>Ga0066700_10001204_pt1 | contig 10555 bp, 12 predicted proteins | sample GraSoiAngelo_149_FD_66460 | JGI IMG/M metagenome (GOLD analysis project Ga0066700, IMG submission 66460) | Grasslands soil microbial communities from the Angelo Coastal Reserve, California, USA - 14_1009_09_30cm | ecosystem: Environmental > Terrestrial > Soil > Grasslands | place: USA...
TTGGCCATGAAATTTTTGATGGTGTCAGTGAAGGCGCCCGGATCGACGTAATCCCCTTGCCGGTCGCTTTCGGTCGTGGCCTTGAACGTGGACAGGTAGCCTTTGATCTGGACGTCGCGGTAATCCACGATCACGTCGCCGTCCTTGACCGTGGTGAACTTTTTTGATTCCGGCGCTTCGATGGAAAAGCCGGCGTCGAAATGCTTGATGTTATCGAATTCGCCTGGCTTGGGCGGTTCGGGTGCCTTGGCGCCTGCCGGCGGATCGGGCTGGTAAAGACTTCTGTCGCGAACGACGACGAGCTTCATACCTTGGCCTTGTCTCACAAGCCGTGGTATTCGTCAAACTTTTCCTCGCAGCCCGTTGTGGTCTGAAGCTGGCCGGCAGATCGTTCCAGTCGACAAACCATTTGCGCCGAACGCGCCGGATCACGCAGGTGGATTTATTCAGGATCGCAGCCACGTAGCCGATGGCCAGCCCGGTAGCCCTGGCGATGTCGCCCAGGCGCAGGCCGGCAGGGTGCTTTTCCAGCGCGGCGTGGATTTTATCCAGGGCCTTGTGCTCAAGATCAATTCCAAGCTGGGTGATCTTCAACCTATTCAATCCGTTCCCTTCCTTGTGTCATGCAGGAACAATTATGGATTGTCCGGCAGGGGTTGGCCAGTCCCGCTGTCGTCTATCGCCTCGGCTGGACGCGGAGCTTCAGGATCAACCGAGCCGTCCGCATTTCTGAAGCGGCTTGGCACTTCGACGCCGGTGTGGTTCGGATGATACCCAACTTCCAAGAAGGCATCAAGGTCGTGGACTGGCAGATCGGGGTAGTTGCATGTGCTCTGGCCATTCCAATGCGGGCTGCGCGGCTCGCGCGCTTCGCAACCGATAACGGAAATATGCGTTAACGTTTCAGACTGCAAAAAACTGTTGGCGGCGCCTAGGGACCAGGCGTTATTCAATTCCGTTCGCGCGATGGTCAGCGCGCGATGGCCGAAGATCGGCGGCAATTCCCGTTCCAGCAGGCCAGCCGTTTCGCTGACGGACATTCCCTGTTCAATGGCGTAGCGCACCTTGCGGCTGATCTGCTCGCGGGTGGTATCGTTCACGGCCGTAACCTGGCGGGCCAGATCTCGGGCATCGCGTGCAATCTTCGGATTCACCGTGGGATCGGCGTCCTGGCCAAGCAACAGACCCACCTTGGAATAGCCCTGGCCCATGACGCTTTGAATGGCCGGCGATATTTCCGCAACGATCTCGATCCCTGCTTCGCGGAAAACCTCCTGCATTGCCCGGTGCCAAAGGTCTTCGTGCTGGCCGAAGGCAATTTCAAGATCGACCTTGCGGCCTGGCATGATCGCCGCCCGCTGGCCGGACACGCGCCGGATCACGGCGTCGAGCTGGCGTTTGAACAGCGCATAAAGCGTGCGCGCCATCACGGCTGCCGCGCGGCGCTGGGTGATTTTAGCCACGCGCGCCAGCGCCACGATCATCGGGCCGCCATGCCGGTAGAAATTGGTGGCGTTCCAGCCTTCCTCTGGAATGACAAGGGCTTTGCCGCCGACGGCCCGAATCATCCGGCGCGCATTTAAGACTTTGGGCATTGATTCGATTTATTCACAAGTCGCAATCAAGCAAAAGTAAAATGGCTTGCTCCAATTCCACGTCTTCAAAGCTGCCCATTGCCTTGCACTCATGTTGCGCCGCGATCATCCTTGCTGTGCCAACAACAGTCTTCTTTTTGACCTGTTTAACGATCCGCACTTTTCCGGCTTTTTGTTTTGTGCGCCGAATCGTTTGCGTGCGCTTCGGAATCAAATTCCCGCGGGAAGACATCCGCGCCGGTTTCGCGGTCAATGAAGCCATGCCGGTCACCGGGCTGGGCGGGCTTGGCTGATCGGGTCTGTGCGCCAAAAAGAATTGTCTGAATAAATGGCTGGTGCTTCCGCCCGGAGGCCAGCTTGGTGTTTCGCCGCCGGCATCGCCGGTGCCGGTCATGATGGCCGGGCTGGCTTGAAGATCGCCTATGGCGAAAATATCTGGCGGCAACGAACTGGGCGGCAGGACCAGCCCGACGGCCAGAATCGTTTGACTGCCCTGCGAACCGACTGCATCGCCACTGAACGTGATCGTTCCAGAACCGTTGCCGATTTCCGCCGTTGCGATTAGCGAGCCTGTGCCTGCGAACACCAACGAACCTGCGCCCGCACAGGTTGCGGGCGATTGCGTCAGGCCAGCCGACCCGTCGAAATCTTCCAGTCCTGTTTCAGTGATGGTTTGGGCCTGCTGCGTCAGCGTGGCCGCGCCAGAAAATTGCTCTGCCCCGGACGCCGTGATCGTCGCAGGCGTTTGGATCAGTCCACTGGTCCCTGAGAATACCAGCGAAGCCTGCGCGCTGATTGACTGGCTGGATTGCCCAAGCCCGGACGCGGCGGAAAAGATTTCTGATCCCGATCCGGCGACACTTTGCGGCTGTTGGGCGAGCGCGGCGCTGGCGCTGAATGTCTCGGTCCCGCTTGCTGACGTGGTTGCGGGTTGTTCGATTAGCGCGGCGTTGGAATCAAATTGAAGCGAGCCGGAAGCCGAATGCGTTTGCGGCTGCTGTGTCAGCGCGGCTGATCCTGAAATGGATTGCGCCCCGCTTGTGGTCGGATCGCGAAGACGAACGTCAGACGGATTGGGTTCGCCTGGATATAAAAAGGCGTCTGGCACTTTAAGCGCCGATCAAAGTGTTGACCGTCACGCCCGCCACGTCCGGCGCGCCTGGAAGATAAGCAACCACGTAGAAGTTTCCCGCATTGTCTCCGAGAGTGAATGAATAATTGCCTGAACCATCCGAGGTGGTCTTTGCAACTGCGGAATCGTCGCCCGTCCTGAATAGATGGACGACGCAGTTTGCCAGGGGATTACCAGAAGAATCTTTTGTGACCCCGGAGATTGTAAAATTTTTCGCGTTGCGGAAGGTCCTGAACTTCGAGAGCGGACGCGGCTTTTGCCCTGGCTCTCCGATCACCCCTGCGCTCCAAGTCGAGAATGTCGGCATCAGTTCAACGACGAAACAATGTATTGGTGGACAGTCAGGCTTCCAGTGGCGGCGGTCTGCGTGAAGAACATGTCCAGCGTGTTCGCCAGCGTATTATCGAAGCCGGTTCCGACGGCAGGCGCTGAATTCCACGGCAGCATGGCGGTCAATACGCCCTTGGGAGCCGTGGCAGGAACGCCGAGAATGTCTTCGCACGTCCACGATCCCTGGCCCATGAGCGTCGTCAGCGTTCCATTGCCGATGGCCCGGCAGGTCAGGAACAGGTCCAGCCACCAGCCGACGTTGGTGTGACCAGCGACGGTGTCCAGCAGGATGGCCAGGCTGTCGAAAGCAATCACGCCGCCGATCCTCACGTCGAAGCGGGCTGTTCCAGGCGTAGTGATGACGCTGCTGATTCTCCCAGTGGCTGTGATTCGCAACACGCGCCCGATGTAAAAGTAGTTGTTCGGCAGCGTAATCTTGGCCGCCGGCGGAATGCAGCTCGCGGCGGCGGCGGCTGTCAGGACTGGCCCGTCCACTTGCGATGAGACGAGCGTTTCTTGCCAGGTTTGAAGACTCATAAAATCCTTTTACGTTGGCAGCGTGATCGTCAGCGAACTTACCGACACAATCGCGCCGCTTTGAATGGCCACCGAGTTAAGATTCAAATCAGCGCCGCTGGTTCCTACCGTTCCATCAAATACAGCCGTTGCCCCATCGCTTTTCAAGGCCCGAAACCAGCCGGCTGTTCCAGTGGCATCGGCTGAGCTGTCGGACGTGATCGCATTAGCCGTGATCGCGCCGGCGGCAGCCGCCGCGAAGGCTGGATTTCCGAAACGCAGTTCAGCCAACAACACTCCGCTCGGTGCTGTCTCGGGCGTGGCCGGTTGCGTGCCGCTATAAATCCGCAAATAGCCGCTGTTCAACAAAGCGGATTTGGCGTCCAGTTCAACATTGCGGGTAGCAATGGCGGTTTTCATTCCGGTTCAATGCTGCCGGTCATTTCCCCATCCGCGCCGCGCTTTAAGCTGACTTTTCGCCGGCCAACAGGCTTCGCCGGCGGCACTTTCACTTCAACATTCACTTCAGGAACGGGCGGCGCGGCAACTTCAACGTTCACCGATGGGACCGGCGGCGCTTCGACATTCAAAGAAACCTGGCGATTCATGCCGTTCTGCAAATCAATCAGCTTTCTACTGATGGATTCAAGCGTTTTGCGCGCTTCCTGGCCGCACAGGGAACTGTCAATGAACCGCTGCATGATCGCGCGGGCGGCCTGCTGCGTCTGATCGCCCGCGGCTACCCCGGCCAGTTCCAGCGGCACCAGCGCGGCGGTGATGAAGTGCTGGTCGAACAACGGATCGTCCATGATCTTGGGCAGCCCGACCGCGTCGCGCATTTCATTGATCGAAATCACGCCACGATCAAACAACGGCGCGAAGGTCTGAAGAATGTTCCCCAGGTCGATCAGCCCTTGGACGTTGAAGCGATATTCCAGGTTGCCGCCGTAGCCTTCGACCAGATCGGAATTGATCGTGTCCTCGGCAAATTTGAGCAGCGGCTTAATCGTGTAACGGCGGAAGCGAATGTCGTCTTTTTCCGCCGTGTTGTGCACCACTATTCCACCAGCGATAAACGTGTGTTCGTTCGTGGCTGCAAGATCAAAGACAGGTTCAGACGGCAGTTGCCGGACGCTGATGATTCTTTCGCCAGAAAAGCCGTGTGCCATCGCTGTCAAGCAACGATCATTTACGGCAAGCTGATCGGCTCTTCGCCATTTCAAATCAAACCCAAGCACCGGGTGATTGGCGCTGGCTTTCAAAGTCCGGGTCTGCGTTTTGATTTCAAATATCGGCGCGGCCTTCTGCGGAATGATGGCCACTACTGCGCCTTTAGTCAGGCCGTCTTTGCTCCACTGCCAAATCGGATCGCCTTGCTTCAGATTCTCGATGGCGACCGGCCCAAGCGGTGTTTCCACCAGTTCGCCTGCGGGAATACAATTGTAGTTGGCCGCCTCGCGCACGCCGGCGACCGACAGCGGCACGCCGAGCTGCATGAAGATTTGTTCCACCGTCCATTTGCTTTGCTCGATATTCTGCATCTCCTGCGCCGTGAGCCCGAGCTGCTCGTGTTTCCATTTGCCGGTCAGCAGGATGGTCTTGCCGGCGTTCTTCAGGCCGGAATATCGACGGTTGAATTCGGCCTTGGCCTCTTCCCACTTGCCTTTGTCCACCACGACGTCTTCGAGGATCATCAGGCCGGAAGGGGACGCGCCGTTCTTCCAGAAATTTTCCTGCCACAGATCACGATTGATCGCTTCGTTGAAAAGCGGCTCGGCAGCTTCGACCGCGCCGACGCCCCAAAAGTCGTTGTTCGGATGGGGCAATCTGAAGTGCATGATTTCTTCCACGTCGTAGGGGATTTGTTCCCCGTCAAAATTCGTGTAGATATAGCCCACCACGCCCAGGCGGGCATCGACGCTGACCCGCATTCGCTTTGGATTGAGCTGGAAGATCGCTTTGGGCCGCTGGCCCTGGCCGTTCGATTCGTCCTTGGTCCAAAATGCGTTCCCGCACAGCAGCATGTGGAAAACCCATTTGTAAATCATTTCGCCAAACGTCTCGAATTCATTCGGCGCGGACAGCAGCCGATCCAAGTCGGCATTTTTCACCCGGCTGCCGTCGCCGCCGATTTTGGAAAGGATTCCAGTGGTATCCATGCAAACTTTCCCGATCAAATCGCAGGCTTTATACAGCGCCCAAATTTTTTTGCTGCCAGCCTGAAGATAACTTTCGTAGTTCCTGAACTGCGAAATTTCGATGCCTTGCAGGATTCCTCCGAACAGGTCTTGAAGCTGAACCATTTTAACGCCCGGCCGCCGGAAAGCGGACCAGGCAGCTTTGACGCGTTCAAACATGGCAGGCTTTCTTCTCACATGGCGCAGGCTTCGGCAATTCCAATCTGTCAGCGAGCCGGGCCAGCCAATGGCCGTGGCATGGCAGTGGGACGCACCAGCAGCCCAGGCGTTTGTCTTTCAATTCAGGCAAGGCCGCCAGCAAATCGGGCCGGCTATCCAGGTAAGCCGCGAATTTCTGAAGCACTTCCTCGCGCGATCCGTCGCGCCCGATTCTGAAAGGATTTGCCCATTTGCTGGCCTTGAATCTGCCGGCCACGGCGCGCCCGACATAAATATCATGCGGCGCACGGTTGACATGGACAACCGTGGTCATTTGGGTTCAACCGCGCATTTGCAGCCGTCGCACAGCAGCTTTTCGCCGTAACCATGATGGCGGCCATTCACCAGGACCTTCAGACGCCAGGCGCGCAGGAAAATCATTTCACCGCAAATGCCGCACTCGCTTCCGTCGGCTTCGGCTTCAAGAAATTCAAAGTTGATTTGATTGGGAAGAAGGAAATCCATTTCAACCGATCAAAATTTCACGCCCGGAAGTGAGCTTGTTGAACGCGCCGCTGAGCGCGTCCACTTCGTCGTCGAATCTACCGACCGGGAAGTTTTCCAGCACGCGCAAAAAATGGTCGTTCCAAGGCCCGCGCACAAGCTTGATGTTGCCTGCCGGGACCTGCGAGCTGACCGGCTTGGCGCGCGTTTCCTTGTCGCCTGTCTCGGTTTGATAGCTGACCACGAAGCCGGCCAAGGCGCGCGCGGTGTCCTGGGCTTCCTTGACGCCGGCTGATCCTGGGTCCTGCTGGTAGGCCACCAGGCAATTGACGCCATCTTGCTGCGCCAGATTCTTCATTGCCTTTTCCACATCATGCGGGCCGGCAAACATGCGGACAACATCTTCGATGTAAAAAATTCCATCTTCAGCCCACGCCAGCTTCAGGCCGACCGTTGCGTCGGGATCATTTTCCGCCCGCAGCTCAGACGCGGCCCGATCCCAAAAACGGCAGCGGGCCTTGATCGCGGCTGGCACGGCATCGACGATCCCGAACAGATGCCGCTTGAAATAACTGCCGGCCACCGGGCGCACCAGCCAGTTGCCGTTCAGAAGTTGCTCGCGCTCGACGGGCGGAAGGTTCCGCAGGTTGGCCAGGTAACGGGGATTTTGCGCCAGGAGGATTTTGTTGTCGAAGACCGAGGCGGGGATGAAGGTCAACGACAAGGGATCGCATTGCGGGCCGTATTTTTTTTTCAATTCTGATTTGCTGAAGCCCCAAACCAGGTCGTCGTGAATGCGCGCGAAATATTTCACTATCCCGGCGCGGATCGTGATCGGATAGCCGGTGTCCTTGTCAATCCACCATTCGATCAGCTTGGCCACAAAGCTGTCCGGATCAGGATTGCACGTGCCGCGAATCTGGCCGGGAATGCCCGCGGGCGAACGATTGCGGCTCAGCATATACCAGAATTGGGTGCTTGAAAAATGAACTAATTCATCGAAGCCGAGATAGGGAATTTGCGCGCCGCCCCAGTTAAATCGATCCTTGTCGTGTTCGAGATGGGACATTGAAATTGTTGCACCGGATGGGAAGCGCCATTGCAACTGCTGCCTGAATCCGTGGGCCCCGAGCAGCGGGTAAAGACTTTCGGATTCATCCCACAAACCGCCTTCGTTCCTGATCTGAACTTTCGTGCGCCGGAACAGGACCGCGCCGAATTGCGGGTTGTGCGTGTAGCGCAGCGGGTCGAGCAGCAAGCCGAATGATTTCCCGCCCCCAGCGGCACCGCCAAAAATGGCTATGTCGGCTGGGTTCGCCAGGAAGCGCGATTGCGGACCGGCTTGCGGTCTGATCTCATTCGCCATTTTCTTCCGGCAATTGCTCTTTTACCAACGCGCAGATTTCAGCGGCGGGCGTCCACAATCCTTGCCGCCCGACAACCGGAACCGGATCGGGAAGGCTGCGGCAATTTCGAGTCAGCCAAGCGTATCGTCCAATGCCGGGCGTGTAATCTCCCCACTCACGTTCTTCCTCCGTAAATTCCGGTTGCTGCACAACCCATTCCACACCGCGGCAATCGTAAAGCTCCACAACGCACAGAGCAAAACCGTAGGGCAAAGCCAATGCTTGCGACATCAGGGCATCGTTACGAATTTCCTCGCGCCTTGGACGCCGCTTCGCTGAACAAATCACAAGGTCTCCACGATATTCCGTTGACCAACTGCGCGTCTCATTGTGCTTCCTCCCTCTTTCCATCGCTGACGCAAACGGCTGCCAAAGAGTTAACGCGCGCATTAAGATTCTTCCTCCGGCAACTTCTCCTTGTCCGGGAGATAAATTACCACAGTGCCAGCACCAGCCGGCACAAGCGGCTGGCCGTCTTTGCCTGAGACTTCCGCGCTTTCGGTTGGCTGGCCGGTTGCCAGGGCGGACAGCTTGTCGCCTACTTCCGCCAGGCGCGCGGCATGGCCGAAGTTCCAGTCGCCTGGCTGAACGATAGTTCGCCCGTCGGCGGTCTTGGTTGTCGCCACCGGGAATTGCAGCATTGCATCAGCCTTGCCCAGCAGGGCCGCGCCAAGGTTCCAGCGGCGTTGCCGGAATTCCTGCTCGCGTTTGGCCCATTCGGCAGCTTCTTCCCTGGCCTTCTTTTCGAGCGCCGCCGCTTCGACTTCCTGCAAGTGCGCGGTCCAGGCGCGCAGGCGTTCTTGCCACCGATGACGGGCAGACCAGCGATTAGTCAGCGCAATACTCTTGCGCAACTTTCGCGCTACGGCCCGCGTGCTTCGCTTGTCGCCGCCTTCCAGGTAAAGCTTGAAGGCGGTAAAGGCTTTAAGGCTTTCGTCGGGTTGCTGATCCCAGGCTGAAGGCGGCTTGCTCATGAGCCACCTGCTTCTGTTGGATTGATTTCTCCAAATTCAACTTCCCCAATCTCAGCCGTGGCCTTGCGCGGATCGCCCTTGAAGACAAGAAGCTGCTGATGGGTTTTCCCCAACTTGCGCGAACCGCTGAACTGTTTGCCGATTCGGATCGGCAGCGATCCCACGGCCGTAACCAGGATCGCCTCGTTGTAAAGCTTCAGGCCGGCCAGGCTGAAGGCCCGGATCGTGTCAGAAACGAAATTCCGATAAGCCCCCTCCGGATCTCGAATGTCGCCGACGACAATGGCAGCAAAGCGATTGTTCCGCAGCAGCTCGCAACTTTGTTGAATGATCCGGTTCAGATCGGCGATGAAATCGGCGTAGCTTTTGGCGTTGGAAAGGTCATGGGGCGAATTGCTGTATTGTTCCAGGTCGAAGTAGGGCGGACAGGTGAAGAAAAAATCGCAGTTGCTTTTGACCAGCGATTGGACGTTGCGCCCATCGCCGCGTAGCCAGCGCGGATTGCCGCGGGCGGTTTGGCCTGGCTTGCTGCGCCGGCCAACGATCCACAGCCCGTCGCCCGGCTTCAGGAATGGAATACACTTGGCTTCGTAGATCGGGTCCAGGTCCACGCCAGCCAGGGCGCGGGTTTCGGCTTCCTGATGGAAGGGAAGCTTCGAGCGAACCAGCTTCACCATCTTGCGCCAGTTCTTCGGCGCGTATTGATCCAGCCGCTTTTCAATCGCCCCGCCCAGCAGCACGCCCAGGACGGGCCGCAGCGGCTTGTGGAATTGGTTCAGGCCGCGCAGGACGCCGGCCAAGGTCATGCCCGATCCGCAGGGCACCACGATCCGCTCAAGTCCTGGGGGAAGATTCTGAACCTGATCTTGCGTGACAAAAACCGTGTCCGGATGCTCGAGCGCCCATGGAATGTGCGCGAAGCCGGTTTGCTCGGCGTCCTTCAGCGCGCGGGCTTTCAGGACCGAAAGGTAGCCGGGCATGTGCTGGATGATTTCGGCGCCGGCAGCCCTGGCTTCGATCATACCCGGAGTGAAATCGCCGCTGGCCGTGTGAATCCGGGCTTTGATGCCGAGCGCCTTGGCCACCAGGGCCGCGCGGGAGATTTGCGTGGACGTCCGGTCACCACACGTCACGATGCCTTTGGCATTTTGGGTCAGCGCGAGCATGATCCGGACTTTGCCGCCGTTCGCCCCGCCAAACTCGAAGAAATCATCGCGCTTGAAGAAATAGCCTTCGCGCGCTTCCCACGGCGTCGGCTCCGGGCGGCTGCCCCACTCGGCTTTATCGGATCGGGCCGGGTGCTTGGGCGCGATCATTTTCCACTGCGCTTCGTTGGCTTCGATCTGTTCTTTGCGCAAGTCGATCCCCACATAATCCCGGCCCAGCCATGCGGCCACGATCCCGCGCACTGATCCACCCGCGAACGGATCAAGCACAATCCCGCCCGGCGGACAAAACCAGCGGTAAGCCAGTTCGCAAAGGACCGGATCGAAGATGCTCGTTCCGGTTTGATCGTCAGCGATATTTCCTTCGGTCCCGAATGTCTTCGCGTAGTTTTTTCGTCGTTTTCGATAATCATCACACGCCGTCGATAGTCCTATTGATGCCGTAGGTTTCATTTCATCGGCCTTCCATGTCCGTCGCCGCGTGCGTGTGTTTTTGAGTAATTACACGCCGGACGAGCGCTGCCGCCGGGCGCCGCCGATTGCGATAGTAATTTAGATTTTCCGTGGTCACCTGTTTGGCTGACATCGTTAACCCC
>Ga0066700_10001205_pt1 | contig 10552 bp, 7 predicted proteins | sample GraSoiAngelo_149_FD_66460 | JGI IMG/M metagenome (GOLD analysis project Ga0066700, IMG submission 66460) | Grasslands soil microbial communities from the Angelo Coastal Reserve, California, USA - 14_1009_09_30cm | ecosystem: Environmental > Terrestrial > Soil > Grasslands | place: USA...
CCGAGGTCTATGATCGCAGCGTCGACGAGGACGCGGCGGAAGATTGCCTCCAGCTCCTCCGACGATCGGGTGGAAATGATTTTCCATTTGCGACGCGGAAACGCTCCGCGCACGAGAGCTCGCGCCTTGTCGCGCTGAAGGTGGACGACGAGCGACGGCAGGTTCGAACCATCGACGGCTGTCATCGTCAGACCCCGGCGTCCACGGTGTCGAGGTCGGGCCTCCCCTCAATGAATTGGCGAACGATCGGATCCTGGGTGTGCTGGATCTCGTCGACGGTTCCGACCTGCCGACATTTCCCCTCGTACAGCATCGCGATACGCGAGCCGATGGTGTAAGCGCTGCGCATGTCGTGGGTGACGACGATGCTCGTGACGCCGAGCCGCTCGCGCATGCGAATCATCAACTGGTCGATGATGGCGCTGGTGACGGGATCGAGACCCGTCGTCGGCTCGTCGTACATGATGTACTTGGGCTGCCGCGCGATGGCGCGCGCGATGCCCACGCGCTTTCTCATTCCACCCGAGAGCTCCGCCGGGTACTTCGACTCGACGCCGGGCAAATCGACTAGCTCCAGTGCCTCGCCGACGCGTGCCATGATATCCCTTTCCGAGAGCCTCCCTTCCTTGCGCAGCCCCATCGCGACGTTGTCGCCGATGGTGAGCGAATCGAACAGCGCCGCGAACTGAAAGACGTAGCCGATCTTCGAGCGGAGCTCGTACAGCTCCGTACGCGCGAGCCTCGGCACTTCCTTGCCATCGACCCACACGGTGCCCCGATCTGGCTCGAGCAATCCGACGATGTGCTTGATGGCGACGGATTTCCCGGTCCCGGAATAGCCGATGAGAACCATCGTCTCCCCCTCGTTGACTTCGAGCGAGAAGCCCTCGAGAACTTTCTTCGGACCGAACGCCTTGTACACGTCGATGAGCTTGATCATATCACAAACATGAACATAAGGCAGACGTTGGAAACGGCTAGTTCCTCAACCGATTGTGATGAAAAGACAACTACCTGCTGGGCGCTGTCCGCTGATAAGAAAACGCCAACTGCTTGCCGCTGCCTACGACGGGACAGGTCACATAGGCGTTGAGGAAACTGCAGCAGTCGCCTCGAGCGCGAGTGAGATATGTCCAGTCGCTTGCAGCGGTAAGCGGTTAGCGATAGAAGCGGTCAGCGCCCAGCAGGTCGTTAAAAAAAAGGACGAGCATCGCTCGTCCCTTCCTTTGTCTTTCCCTTAAGCTTTTACGCCGCGAACGACCCCAGCGCGCGACCGACATCCCCCTCACGCAACCGCTTCAATGCACGGTCACGGAGCTGACGAACGCGCTCGCGGGTGACGCCGAGGAGCGAACCAATCTCCTCGAGCGTATGCTCACGTCCACCTTCGAGACCGAAGTACAGTCTCAACACCTTCGCATCACGCGGAGGCAAGGTCGACAAAGCAGTCTCGATCTCGTCGTTGAGGAAGCGATTCATCGCCTCTTCCTCGGTGTCCGGCATCTCGTCGGCGACGAAACGCTCGATGAGCGAGCGATCGCCTTCCGGATCCATCGGCGCATCCAGACGGACGTCACCGGTGTTGAGAGCAGCCAGCGACTGCACGACATCGACCGACAGACCGGTGAGCTGGGACAGCTCCTCGGGGGTCGGCTCGCGACGCATCTTCTGGCGCAGGATCTCCGACGCCTTGATGATGCGCGAGAGATCGGCGGTCCGGTTCAACGGAACGCGCACGGTCCGCCCCTGACGCGCCAACGACGACAGAATCGCCTGGCGAATCCACCACACCGCGTACGAGATGAACTTGACGCCCTGGTCCGGATCGAACTTGCGGGCAGCAGTGAGCAGACCGACGTTGCCCTCGCCGATCAGGTCGATCAGAGGCATGCCTCGGTTCTGGTATTTCTTTGCAACGGAGATCACGAAGCGCAGGTTGCGCTGCACGAGCTCCTGGAGAGCGTCCGGGTCACCGGCACGAATCCGACGGGCAACCTCGATCTCCTCGGTGCCTTTGAGCAGCGGATAAGTGCTGACCTCATATAGGTACTGATCGAGAATATCCCTTTCGGGCTCGTTGGGAGCGATTCCCGCGACGGCCGTTTTCCGGCGACGCTTTACTTCAGCCATTGGTGCACACCTCTTGGTACTACAGTGAAAGCCTATGCGAATGCAGCCTTGTTACAGGCCAGCAATGCGAGCGAATGAGATTGGTTCGACAACCCGAAAACGCGAAATCGGACGCGTTCCTTAGTGATCGAAAAATACAGGTTGAAGAAGCGCTGCAAGATACTGGCCGTTGGCGTTTTAGCCAGAGTGAATTTCTTGACATCGATACTACCCTTGGATATCCTTCGCGGTTCCTGCCGGGTCTGGGCGAGACCGTTGGGGACAATGCCGGGGGTGTAGCTCAGTTGGGAGAGCGCTTGAATGGCATTCAAGAGGTCAGGGGTTCGATTCCCCTCACCTCCATGGCTGGTGGTGAGACGAGAACAGATGTTTGTTCGCGGGAATAGCTCAGTTGGTAGAGCACAACCTTGCCAAGGTTGGGGTCGCGGGTTCGAGTCCCGTTTCCCGCTCTCGGGTGCGACGCAGAGAGGGGCGGTTAGCTCAGTTGGTTAGAGCGCCACGTTGACATCGTGGAGGTCACAAGTTCGAGTCTTGTACCGCCCATTCGCGATGCTTGGGAGTGAAATACCCACTTTAGTCCGCAGTTCGAACGATTGCGAACTAGTGCGAACTACGAACGAGAGTGGGTATATCTCATCTAGATATCACAGCAGCAGCGCCCGTAGCTCAATTGGATAGAGCATTTGACTACGGATCAAAAGGTTGGGAGTTCGAGTCTCTCCGGGCGCGTTAATACTGAAGCCCCGGGCCATCGCGGCCCGGGGCTTCAGTATATTCGATCTACGGGCTGAAATTCACTCTCGGTGAGAGCATTCGCCCTCTACGTTTGTCGCGGCTTGGCCTATGCCTCACCTCGATCGTGAACGAGAAAGTAGGTGAATGATGAACACGATCAAAGTGATTCGGTCGTGCGCTGCGTTGTTGGCGTTGGCGGCATGTGTGCGCACCCGCTCTATCCTCGACAACGATATGCCCGACGACTCGGGCACAGTGGAAGGCAGAAATCAGGTTGATTTGGCGCTGTTGACTCCGGAGGAGAGAGCCGCCCTTATTGCCCAGCAGGCACGCGACTCAGCCCTCCTCGAGGCAATAGGATTCACGAGGCGGGAATCGACCATCGCCGATGCCTACTTCATCGAGCCCGACGAAATCGCGGCGATCCAGCCGAAGACGATCGCGGACATTTTCCGGCACGTGCCCGTTCTGATCGAGCGACCAGGACCCCCCGGCAGTCACCTGCGCCAAGGCTGCTTCCTCACCTACGTGAACGGATCGGTGCTTCGAGCCAGGGTCCCCAACGAGCTCGACACTTTCATTCAGGCGCGTGACGTTCTCGCTGCGGAGGTCTACCCGCCCGGGCAATCGCCACCCTCGCCGTTCACGGTGGGGAGCTCGCGAACCGACTGCACCACCGTTGCTCTCTGGACTCGGACGCGAGCTGAGTGAAGCACTCAACGCTCGTCATTTCGGGGTAACAATCCAGACCAGCCTCTCCTTCCACTAAGGCGTGTCGATTGCTGCCTCGTCACCCAGTCAAGATGACGAGGAAGCGATGGACAAAATCAAGATGATGAGGACGACGTTGCTCGCAGTCGCACTCACCGCCTGCGCGCGCGCGACAGCGTCCGACAACTCGATTGCGCCCGCAAGTGGCAGCGTAACCGTTACGGGACGAGTCGTATCGAGTACCGGCACGCCAATTCCTGACGCGCGCGTCTACATCCCCGGCGCCGGCGAAGCGACCCGCACCGACGCAAACGGGAATTACAACCTGACCGGAGTGCCGGACGGACCCCAGGAAGTCGTCGTGCGTCACCGGGGCTATGCGCCGACGCGAGTAGACGCAAAGTTTTCGACGAAGCGCAGCGACAGGGAGCGCAATCACATCGACGTTACGCTGCTGACACAACCTGAAGCCGTAGCAGTCGCCAATCAGCAGGCGCGAGATTCCGCCGGCCTGGCGAAGAACGGCTTTCTACAGCGGCAGTCGTTAGTGCGCGGTGCATATTTCTTCACGCCCGAAGAAATCGCGGCGACCAGAGCCGTCACTGTCTCCGATCTCTTCAGGCAGGTGCCGTTGCTTACTGAGGTGCCCGGTCCCACCGGCCCGGTATTGCGCGGCGCGCAGGGATGCCTCGACACGTACGTCGATGGATTGAGGTGGCGGTCAATGTTCCCCGGCGATCTCGACACCTACGTCCCCGTCGGCGACGTAGTGGCGGCGGAGGTTTATCCACCGGGACAAACTCCACCGTTGCCGTTCGCCCGCAGCGCAGCGCGCTTGAATTGCACCACGCTCGCAATCTGGACGCGCTCCTCAGTTGGATGACCGGTTTCCGGTCACCCAACTGGGCGTCGGCTTATTGCGTCTGGCCTTTCACCTGGTTGCGATAAGCTTCGCTGGCGTAAATCGCGATCTCGACGCGACGGTTTTTCGCTCTTCCTTCCTCGGTGTCGTTCGGCTGGATCGGCTCAGTTTTGCCTTTTCCGGCTGTCCGCAACCGACTCGCCGGGACCGACAGCGACTGGAGATAGGCGCTGGCAGCCAGCGCTCTCCGCTGCGAAAGGTCGAGATTGTAGGCGTCCGTCCCGACGCTGTCCGTATGTCCGACAATCAGAACATCGGAGTTGGGATACTTCTCGAGACTGCTCGCCAGCTGCTGGAGGTTTGATTTTCCGGCAGGAAGAATCTCAGTCGAGTTGAAGGGGAAAAGGATTCCGGACGGGAACGTTACGGCGATTCCTTCTCCAACTCGCTGAATCGTCGCACCAGGAATGTTCTGCTCGAGCTCCTTCGCTTGCTGATCCATCTGATGACCGATGATCGCGCCGGCCGCGCCGCCAATCACCGCACCGATAATGGCACCTCGCGCAGTTGAGCCGGTCTGATTTCCAATCACACCACCGACCGCCGCACCGGTCGTGGCTCCGATAACAGCGCCGCGGGTCTTCTGACTCATTCCCGCGCAGGCGCTCAGCACGACTGTGCCGCCAAGCAGGAGCGCAGTCAGTGCACGCGATGTCGTAGTACTTGTCATAAGCACCGTTCCTTTTGAAGCGTTTGCCCGAATTCGTACAAGTTGGGTGCCAGCTTTCAGAACCCCTGGCCCATGCGTGCAGTAAACTTCCACCGTCCGCGCGTGTCAATCACGCGGGTAACACCCGCCGCCAGCGCACCGTTGAAGAAGGTGACAAGAAATTCTGCCGAGGCGCGAACGCCATCGGTCGGACGCGAGACGGGCACCGTCAGGCCAGTCAATGGATCGATCCTGGTACCAAGCTCCATCAGAGCACGCTGGGCAGCAGAATCTGAGATCTCGGCCCAGCCGGCATGAATGCCGGCAGCGATACCGGGAGCGATCCCGGGGACGATCAATCGACTGGGCAAACTGATGGGCGCGCGAAAAAACGGAAACGTGTAGCCGAGGACGGCCCGTCCAATCGCCGCGTTGTCTCCCGCAAATTCCTTGTAGCCGTACGCCGACAACCCTTCATCGCCGCCCAGCTCGAACAGCACCTGAGGTGCCGGTTTCTGCAAGAGAGTCCCCGCGTCTCCGCGCGCGTAGAGCTGAAACGGACCGATCTCGCGCCGGGCCGCCAAGCGAAACTCCAGTCGCTGCCAGCGGAGATTCCCATCGGCTCGCTCGTAATAGAGCCTTGCGCCAACTCCGCGATCCACGAACATCCCGCTGATTTCCGGATTCAAATCGAGCGCAGCCACTGTTCTGAAATAACTCCCTTCCCGAATGCCGCGATTCGGCCGAAAGCCTTCGCCCGGTCCGACAAAAATTCCGCGAGATACGTTTTGCTTCACCGGCCGATCGCGTCCCGGTCCAAACTCCAGGCGAATCAGCGACTGACGCTTGGTCCCCAGCGTTCTGCTGACAAACGCCGTCGCGCTCTGTCGGTCCAGATAGTCGAAGTTGTCAGTGCTGCCGAGAAGCGCGGACAGCGTTGCGCCCCAGGAAAACGGCAGCTGAAAGTCGTTGGTATTCGCGAGGGCCCGCTCGACGCGTAGACCAGTCGTAGTTCTTTCCGCCCGCCGGTCGAGCACCAGTGCGCCGCGCGCAGTCTGCTCGGCCCACGCCCATCCCACCGATGCGTGAGCAGAAACGACCGGCGATGAGTCTCTCAGCTCCTTCTGGACGGCGAGACCGGTGAACAATCCTTCGATGCGGTTGAACCGGAAAACTTCGCCGAGTGTCCGCGGCGTGAAGCGAAGACCTCTCGTGTCTCCAGTGGTGCCCCACTCCGCGGGAGCGAGATCGTTCAGCTCGCCGTAGTAAACGTCGCTGCTCGCAGCACCGATCGGACGCTCCCAGCCCTTGAATCGCTGCTGATCGCCGCTCGATGCGAACGTTAGGTTGTGTCGCACGCCCGGCGGTGTCTCGGGTCCAGTCCACGACGAGTCGTTCGGTCGGTAGTCGTCGAAGCGCGAGACGATCCGCACGATAGTTCTGAAATCGCCAAAGGTCGCGATTCGCGCCTGGATCTCCGTGCGCTGAAAGGCGGGCAACCAGTATTCGCCGTTTACTTCCAGGTTCACCAGCTCGACGAACGACGCGCCACTTACGCCGGGAATCCTGCTGCCCGCGCTGATGGTGACCTTGCCGTTCCGCACTTCGACGAGACGCCCGCGCATGCGCACGATTTGCTTCCAGTCAGCGTCGAGATAAATCTCGCCGAGGAAAAGGATCGCGTCGCCAGGCGCATCGGGGCGCGGCGTCACACGAATCCGGGCAATCGGAATTCGTCGGGCGTTGGAGTAAAGAGTGACGGCCGTGTCGCCACCCTCGTACAAATAGTATTGATCGCGATTGGCGGCGAGCGGATGAATCGCCAGGCTGCGGCGCCCCACGCTCATGACTCGGTTTGGATCGCTCGCTGAAGTGACGCCGAGCTGCAGGCGATTGCCATAGAGAGTAGGAACAGTCCATCCGCCGAAGAAGCTCATTAACGAGAACGTCGGGCCGATCGACTGGTTGCGGTATCCGATCACCCGCTGGTCGTAGCGATCCGGCGCCCGCCACCGCACATCGCTGGCAATTTGCTCGAGTTGGGCGGTGCGCTCGCGCCCACCCGAATCCAGGACCACGATCGACATCTCGGTTTCGATGCGGGCGCGATACGCACGCAGCCGGTCGGGTATCTGAGCGTTCACGCGAGCCGCATCCGCCAGGAGCGTTGCCAGCGCGGTAGAGTCGCGGGCGCCGGGGACTGACGGCACTTGCCCGAGACCAGGCGCGGACCACAGAGCCAGACAGAATGCTATGAAAACCCGATTGGCCGGTAACTGTTTCAATTCTCAACTCCCACGGTGCTTCCGACGTCTTGTAGGGAACCAATCAAGTACGCAGCAATCTTCCGCCCACCGGAGATCGCAAGACATATTCGTCGGCTCCAACAATTCGGCAGAGCTAAACGAAAAGAGAGTAGCAGCCCATACCCCTGGAACGGCAAGGCGCGCCTGCCGTCCCAGCCAATTTCCATCCCTTCACCCTCCTGTCCCATCAATGAAAAAATCGTTCGGTGCAATCAGTTCGCAATTCGCACTTTACTTGATCGCTCTCGCGTTCAGCTCCGCGTGCTCCAGCGCGCCCGAGCCGAAAACCGTTCCCAGTCCACAAAGAGCTGTTGGTCAGGGCGACACGACGGCCAGAGCCGCGGGCGACTCCAGTCGAGCCGGCGGCGGGCCCGCGCAACCCCGCCCGTACAATCGCGTCATCACACGCGACGCAAGAACCCGGCGCGGAATGTTCGCCGTGCACAGAGTGAACGACAAACTCTACTTCGAGATTCCGCGGAAGGAGCTGAACAAGGATATGCTGCTCGTCGGGCGGTTCACCCGCGCAGCCGCTTCCAATCCGCGTTTACCGGGTGGAGGGTTCGGCAGCTACGGGGGCGACCAGTTCGCCGAGCGAACGTTGAGGTGGGATAGGAGCGGTAACAGGATCATTCTTCGCTCGCCATCGTTCGCCATCGTCGCCGACTCCACGAGTCCGGTTTATCGCGCGGTTCAGGCATCGAATTATCCGCCGGTGATCGCGGTGTTCAACGTCGAGGCGTACGGCCCCGACAGCGCCGCCGTAATCGACGTCACCCGGCTATACACGACGAACATTACCGAATTCTCGGCGATTCGTGGCAATCTCGATCAGAATCGCAGCTTCATCGAAAACGCACTCGCCTTCCCCGATAACGTCGAGGTCGAGGCCACCCAGACTGGAACCCCCACTCCAACGCCGGGCGTTGGTGGCGGAGCAGGAGGCCAAGCTGGCGGCGCTACGCCTGCGCAGAGCGTTCTCGCTCACTGGAGTCTGGTGCGCCTGCCTGAGAATCCAATGATGCCGAGGAGATTCGACGAGCGAGTCGGATACTTCTCGATCAACCAGGTCGATTTCGGAACCTCGGAGCAGAGATCGGCGGATCGGTCGTACATCACTCGCTACCGCCTCGAGAAAAAAGATCCCAGCGCCGCATTGTCGGAACCGGTGAAGCCGCTCATCTACTACGTCGATCCCGCCACCCCGGAGCAATGGAAGCCGTGGGTGAGAAAGGCGATCCTCGATTGGCAGCCGGCGTTCGAAGCAGCAGGATTCAAGAACGCGATCATCGCCATGGATCCGCCGGCGAACGATCCCGACTGGTCGCCTGAGGATGTCCGTCACACCGTGATCCGTTGGCTGCCTTCGACGATCGAGAACGCGCAGGGGCCCCACGTCAGCGATCCGAGAACTGGCGAGATTCTCAATGGCTCGGTGCGCATGTTCCACAACGTTCTCAACCTGCAGCGCGATTGGTATTTCACGCAGGCTTCGCCACTCGATCCGCGCGCACGGTCGCTGCCGTTCCCGGATTCGCTGATGGGTCGGTTGCTGGAGTTCGTCGTCGCGCACGAGATCGGCCACACGCTTGGGCTTCGTCACGATCAGATCGGCAGCTCGACCTATCCGGCGGACAGCGTGCGCAGCGCGACGTGGGTGCATCGGATGGGGCACGCGCCGTCGATTATGGACTACTCGCGCTTCAACTACGTTGCCCAACCGGAAGACAACATCGCCATCCCCGACATCGTTCCCGGCATCGGTCCGTACGACAAGTTCGCCATCATGTGGGGCTACACTCCGGTTCCCTCGGCGCACACCTCGGACGCGGAGCGGCCGACGCTGGACCAGTGGGCGCGGATGCAGGACACGATTCCATGGTATCGCTTCTCGGAGAACAACGAAGGCGGATACGGGACGCTCAACGAGGCCGTCGGGGATGCAGATCCGGTGAAGTCGACCGGACTCGGCTTCAAGAATCTGCGGCGCGTCGTCACCTACATCTCGGCGGCGGCGACCAAGCCGGGTGAAGACAACGATGATCTCCGCGAGCTATACGATCGGACCGTCGGCCAGTGGGCGACCGAGGCCGGGCACGTTGCAACTGTTGTCGGCGGAGATGCAGTTCAGTACAAGTCGGGAAGCCAGCCCGGCGGTGTTTACACGCCGCTCTCGAAGGCGCGGCAGCAGGAAGCGATGCGCTTCCTCAACGAGAATGTGTTTCAGACACCGACGTATCTGATTCAACCCGCCATTGCCCGCAGAATCGAAGCGGGCGGGATGATCACGCGTATCGCCAATGCGCAAGCGCGAGTTGTCACCGGATTGCTGAACGACCAGAGACTCAATCGGCTGCTCGAGAACGAGGCTCTCGCGTCCAACAAGAATGACGCGTACTCACTGGCGTCGATGCTGGGTGACTTGCAGCGAGGTGTCTGGACCGAATTGGATCGGTCGCAGGTAACGATCGACCCGTATAGGCGCACGCTGCAGAACCAGTTTCTATCGCAGCTCAATCTGAAGCTCAATCCGTCGCCGACGGCAACGCCGTTCACGCCTCCTCCGGGATTTACTCCTCCGGCTCCGCTGCTCGAGGACGCACGGAACGAGCTGAGGGGAGAACTCGTCTCGCTTCGTGGAGATATTCGGCGGGCGATACCGCGGGCGGCGGATCGGGAGACCCGCCTGCACCTCGAGGGAGCCGATCACCAAATCGGGGAAATTCTGGAACCCAAGAAATAGTTGTGACAGAGGACTAAAAAAAACGGGGGCGGCTTTTGCCGTCCCCGTTTTTTTGCGCTTGTGCTGCTTACGCGCAGGTGATTACACCGTTGACCATCTGACAGGTCTTCGCCGACTGTGTGTGAGTCGCGGTCGCGCTCCACGACGGGGGCGGGCCACCAACTGCAGTGACGACGACGGTGACGTTTTGCGAAGGGCTGAAGCCCTGGAGCGGCGACGCGGTGGTCGCAGTTCCGGAGAAGTAGGCACCACCGTTGTCGGCGGCGTACTGCTCTTCGTAGGTCGCCATGTTGCGAAGGTCAGACTTCATCGCGGCAACGTACGCCTTGTCCTTCGTATTTGCGAACTTCGGAATC
>Ga0066700_10001208_pt1 | contig 10547 bp, 9 predicted proteins | sample GraSoiAngelo_149_FD_66460 | JGI IMG/M metagenome (GOLD analysis project Ga0066700, IMG submission 66460) | Grasslands soil microbial communities from the Angelo Coastal Reserve, California, USA - 14_1009_09_30cm | ecosystem: Environmental > Terrestrial > Soil > Grasslands | place: USA...
TCTCGCTGAGCGATACAAGCTCGATCGCGGCTGCGTCGACGAGTTCGCACTGAGATCGCAGCAGCTCTCCAATGCGGCGTGGGAAGAAGGAGTGTTTGACGACGAAGTCGTTCCGGTGCCGCTCACCAATCCCAAAACCGGAAAGCCAGAGGAGCTCGCGCGGGACGAACACATGCGGCCCGACACGACCGCCGAACGATTGGCTGCACTCAAACCGGTATTTCGGAAAGGCGGTGTGGTGACAGCCGGCAATGCGTCCGGCATCGGCGATGGCGCCGCGGCGATGATCATCGCCAGCGAGAAAGTCGCGCGCGATCGCAAGCTCAAGCCGCTCGGACGGTTGATATCGTGGGGAGTGGCGGGCGTCGATCCGTCGGTGATGGGAATCGGACCGGTTCCGGCGTCAAAGGCTGCGCTCGCCAAAGCGGGCTTGTCCATGAAGGACATGGAACTGATCGAGGTAAACGAAGCTTTCGCCGCCCAGACCTGCGCCGTCGAGCGCGAGCTTTCGCTCCCGCGCGAGCGGCTGAACGTCCACGGCGGAGCGATTGCGCTGAGCCATCCGCTCGCCGCATCCGGCGCGCGGATAACGGCCCATCTACTGCATGCCTTACGCGCCCAAGGAAAGCGATACGGGCTGGGCACCGCATGTATCGGCGGTGGTCAGGGGATCGCGGTGGTCGTCGAATCCATTCATTAGACTGCGCTCGCCGCAGCGATCGAGGAAAATATGAACCGACAACTAAGAGCCCTCGCCGCGGCGTCGGCCGCCGCGTTGCTGGCGGCATGCGCAACTGTGGGCGGCGGGCCCGGGGGGACAGTAACGAATGGCGGCGGAACCCCGACGAACCAGAACGTCGGCCGGCCCGATGTAATCTGGCCGATCAAGGTCCGCGAGCACGTCGACCTGTGGCTGCACGGCTTCGCCATGCTCCAGGAAGACACCACCTTCGTTCCTTTCTTCAAGCGTGGTTACGGCACGGACATGACCGTTCTCAAGAACAGAGCTAACGTCGTAACCCAGCTCGACGCCAATCGCGACAGGCTGCGCGCGCGTCTGGCCGTCAATCCGCAGTTGATAAATGCGCAGTTCGTTCCGCTCAACTTCTCCTCATGGAGCGAGCTCGCTCAGACAGTCGATCTTTTCATTCGGTCCAACGGTGACCCGCGCGCGGCGTCGTCGCAGCAGCAGGCCAACGCGATCGCGTTCCTCGCCGCTTACTTCCAGACCGGTCCCGACCGTGATTGGCTTCGCCTATTCGTCCAATCGCTGACCGACGAGAGCAACCGTTTTTACCACTCCTATTGGCAGCAGCAGCAGCGTGAGCGCGGTAACGTCCTCGAGCTTGCCGACACTCTGTGGCAGCGGACCTATCGTCCACGTATGCAACGCTTCTTCAGCAACACACAGCAGGCACAGGGTGACATCCTCCTGTCGCTGCCGCTGGACGGCGAGGGCAGAACTCAAACGAACGGCACTCGATCGAATACGATCACGGTAACATTCCCCGACCGGCCAAACGATGCGATTGAAGCGATCTACGTGATCGCGCACGAAGCGATCAGTCAGCTCGCCAGCACCGCTGTCACCGACAACATCACTCCTGAGCAACGCCGCTCCGGACTCGGCGAGCGTTATCAGAGCTCGGCGGCGGTCAGAGGCGGGGCGTTGCTGATTCAACGCACATCGCCGGAGATTCTCGACGGGTACATGCGATACTACCTGCGCTCAGTAAACAGGCCGGTTGGGTCCAACCTTCAGACGACGTTCACATCCACGTTTGCGATTCCCGACACCATTCGCGATGCCATTGCCCGCCAGCTGGACGTCGTACTGGGAGGGATTTAGCAGATATAATTCTGCATGGCTGATGAGAACTCTTCGCTGCCCGCGTCTTCTCCGACGCGGCAGCCGCCTTTGGATCGACAGGCGCTCGAGCGCGTACTTGCCCGGGCCGCGGAGCTGCAGGGCGCGAGCGCGATGCCCGAATCGGGCGACCTGATCACCGAGAGCCAGCTTCTCGAGATCGGAAATGAAGTTGGTTTGGCGCCCGCTGTTCTGAATCAGGCGTTGGCGGAAGAGAGAACGCGCATCAACGTTCCGGAGGAGCGGGGCCTGGTGGCGCAAATCGCCGGTGCCGGATTCGCGAGTGCCACCAGAACGGTTCCCGGGACGCCGCGCGACATTCTCGCCACCATCGACTCCTGGATGCAACGCGACGAATGTCTTCAGGTGCAGCGACGCTTCGCTGACAGAATCACCTGGGAACCCCAGCGCGGACTCTTCGGAAAGCTGCGCCGCACGGTCAACGTCAGCGGGCACGGCTATTATTTGATGGATGCGGGACAGGTATCAGCAACGGTGCTCGCGGTCGATGCTTCCCGCGTCGTAGTGAGACTCGACGCCGACATTCACGCCAGCAGGGCGCGTCGCGTCGGGATCGGAGGATTTGTAACCGCAATGGGAGCCGCCGCCAGCGGAATTGTCGGCCTCGGGTTGGTCATCGCCCACCTGCCGCTGTTCATCGCCGCCGGCGCGGCGGTCCTCCCTTTTGCGGGCAGCACGTTCGCCGGTTATAAGGTGGCGCGCACACACCGCGGGGTCCTTTCCAGCGTCCAGCTCGCGCTCGAGCAGATTCTCGATCGACTGGAGCACGGCGAGTTCGAGCGGTCCGCCGGGCTGCTCGGCGCGCTTGCTTCGCGAGCGCGGTTGCCGCGAGGATAGATTAGACCGAAATCGCTCCTTGAGCCTTCGATGAAAAAGATCGAAAAGGTCGGCGTCCTCGGTGGAGGATTGATGGGCAGCGGCATCGCTCAGGTCTCGGCCGCCGCTGGTTTTCCAACGACGGTCCGCGAGATCTCGGAAGCGCTGTGCGCCAAAAGTCGACAGTCGATCGAGAAAACCCTCGCCAAAGGAATCGAGCGCGGTAAGGTGAGCGAAGGCGAGCGCGATAAGGCTCTCGCCAACCTCCGCTTCGTGACCGACTTGAAAGACCTCGCCGATTCGGATCTGTTCATCGAGGCAGTCGTCGAAGATCTGGAGGTTAAGAACACACTCTGGTCCCAGTTGGACAAAATCGCGCGACCGGAAGCGATCTTCGCGTCCAACACGTCGAGTCTGACGATCATTGCCATGGCGGCAGCCAGCGGACGACCCGATCGAATGCTCGGCCTCCACTTCTTCAACCCGGTACCGCTGATGAAGCTCGTCGAGGTCGTGCGGACCATCACCACCAGCGATGAGACCGAACAGCGCGCGATGGATTTCGTGCGCGCCCTCGGTAAGGAGCCGATTCGCGCCAAAGACAGCTCTGGCTTCATTGTGAACCTGCTGCTGGTTCCTTACATGATCGACGCGATCAAAGCGCTGGAGTCGAACGTCGGCTCCGTCGAGGACATCGATAAGGGGATGCAGCTGGGCGCAGGCCATCCCATGGGGCCGTTCACGCTTATCGACTTCGTCGGCCTCGATACCGTTTATAAGATCGCGGAGATCATGTTTACGGAGTACAGAGAGAGCCGCTACGCGCCGCCTCCGCTGCTGCGGCGGATGGTGCTGGCAGGCATGCTCGGCAAGAAGTCCGGGAAAGGGTTTTACGACTACTCTTCCAACCCACCCCGGGTCAGCAACCTCGGACTGTGAGCGTTTCCGGATTCCGCGGCTACTTTCGCGAAGACGAGCTGGCCCGCGCGGTTTACTCTGAGGCGGCCGGGATCGCCCGTGCGATTCCTTCGGCCGTCGCAGTACCGGTCGATGCAGAAGATGTCGTCGTCTTGGTGAAGTGGGCCGCCGAATCGGGGAGCGCGCTCATTCCGCGCGGCTCGGGCAGCAGCATGTCCGGTGCAGCGGTCGGATCAGGAGTCGTGGCCGATCTGTCACGCATCAATCATCTTGGCAGAATCGACGAGCGTGATCGGACGGTCTGGGCCGAGCCGGGAGTTCTTTGGTCGACCCTCGATGTGGCTGCACGCAGAAAGGGACTTCGCTTTCCAGTAGATCCGTCGAGCGGAAAATTTTGTACGCTCGGCGGAATGGTCGCGACCAATGCGGCCGGCGCTCACTCACTCCGTTATGGATCGACGCGCGCCTGGGTTTACGCGCTCGACTGCGTCTTCAGCGATGGTGATCGCGCGGTGATCACGCGTGGAGAGCCGCCCCCAAAGCGGATAGAGGCAATCAATCGATTCATGCGCGATGTCCACGGCGAGATCGTGTCCAGCGACAAGCGTCGGCCGATCATGCATCTCGGAGTCCGCAAGGAATCCTCCGGCTACGCGGTTCACGACTACGCCACCAAGGCTGATCTCGTCGATTTGCTGGTCGGAAGCGAAGGAACGCTGGCGATCATCGTCGGCATTCAGCTCAAGCTGGAGCCCGTACCCGCCGCGACGAGCAGTCTACTCGGAATCTTTGCCTCACTCGAGCAGGCAACCGTGGCGGCGACGAAAGCCGTCGAGGCCGGAGCGAGCGCGTGTGAGCTCCTCGACAAGACTTTTCTGGCGTATGCAGCGAGCGGGCAGCCGGCCGGCTCGAAATTCAAACTGACGCAAGGCGCCGCCGCGGTTCTGCTCGCGGAAGTAGAAGCCTCCAGCGTCGATTCGGCGGCTGCGGCTGCGCAGGATTTGGCCCGGGCATTCCGGCAGGCCGGTGCGACCGATGTTGACGTCGCACTGACGAGCGAAGCGGAACACGACATCTGGGAGCTACGTCACGCCGCGAGCCCGATTCTCGCCGGCCTCGAGCACTCGACGTCGATGCAGTTCATCGAGGATGGCGCGGTGCCGCTGGCGAAACTTCCGGATTACGTCCAGGGAGTCCGGCAGGCGCTTGCGGAGCGCGAGGTGAGCGGCGTGATTTTCGGACACGCCGGCGACGCGCACGTCCACGTCAATCCGCTCGTCGATGTCACTCAAGCCGATTGGCGCGACCGGGTTGATCGCCTGCTTGACGATGTCGTCGCTCTCACCGCCCGGCTTGGCGGAACGCTCACCGGAGAGCACGGCGACGGAAGGATCCGCACTCCCTTACTCAGTCGCGTCTGGCACAAGGACGCGATAAGGGCATTCGGCCTCATCAAGAACGCCTTCGATCCGCGAAACATTCTGAATCCTGGCGTGAAGGTTCCGCTCAAAGACCAAAAGCCGATCAACGACATCAAATACGACCCATTGCTTCCGGCGTTGCCGGAGAAAGCGAGAGCAGCGCTCGACGATGTCGTCAATGAGCGAGCGTACGATCGGTTCCGGCTGTCGCTGATCGGCGGAACTTCTTAGCTTTCTCGCGCTCGCGGGGCCTGATGGGAGGCTCGCAGCCCCCAGCCGCTCCGCCCAACGCACCTGGCTGGTAGTCTTCAGTTTTTTTCTTTCCAGAGTATCCGCCTTGTACTATACCGAACCAGTCATAACTCTCGTCGCGCGCCCGACTTTCGTCGAGCCCGATCATCTTCAGGTCCGCTGGCTTGGAGAGAGCACCGACGGCGAGAAGCTAGCCGAATTTGCAGGCCGCCTCTGTTACATGAGCCAGAAGAACCCGGCGAACCGTGCGACGCGCGAGTACCTCGAGAACATCAAGAAGCAGGGTCACGGCAGCGTCCTCGAGCACGCCAACTATTCACTCCTTCTCGAAGGGGTGAGTCGATCGCTAACCCACGAGTTGGTCAGGCATCGAGCCGGCTTCGCTTATAGTCAGCTGAGTCAGAGGTACGTCGACGAGTCTGACGCCAATTTCGTCGTGCCGCCGGCGATCGTCGGCGACGATTCGCTGGAGAAAGAGTGGCGAGGTCAGATCGACGAAGCTCAGAAAAGCTACGTCCGGCTGGTCGAGCACCTGATGGAGCGCTACGGGTGGGTCGGAGATAAAGTCCATCGCCGGAAAATGGCGCGCGAGGCGGCGCGTGGCGTTCTTCCCAACTCCACGGAGACGAAAATCGTGGTGACCGCCAACGCGAGAGCGTGGCGGACGATGCTGGAGCTGCGATCGAGCGAAGGAGCCGAGCTCGAGATTCGTCGCTGCGCGGTGGTGATGCTGAAGCTTCTCCAGAAAGAGTCTCCCGCTTTCTTCTCGGACTTCGAGATCTATCAGGCCGAGGATCGTCGCGAGGCCGCGAGGATCGTCTACCACAAGGTCTGATCCCGAAAATTTTTTCCCGAGAGCTCCCAAAAAAAAATTCGGCAGAAATTTTTTTTTCCGGAACCGCGGAATAATTATTGCGCCACTTCGTCGACGTTTATATACTCGGTCCGATGAATCGAGCGCGAAAATTTTTGTAGGGGGTAGATGACTCTCATCGGTCTCGCCTACAACCAGAAGCCCGAGCCAACCGAGCTCGCCAGCCCAGTGGGAGAGGGCGACCGTCAGGAAGACGGGGAGCTTGCGCGTCCCGATGATGAACCTCCCAGTAGAATCTTTGGACTCTCTATCGCGCAGCTAATCGCCCGCGATGAATTCGCGGAGTGGGACGCACCGGCGACGATCGCAGCCGTTGAATCGGCGCTCTCTCAGCTCGGAAAGGTCGTCCGCCTCGAAGCCACCGAGGATTTTCCGGAGCGGCTTCGCCAGACGAGACCGGACATCGTCTTCAACATCGCCGAAGGCTTTCGCGGAGTGAACCGCGAAGCCCACGTTCCGGCGATCTGTGATTTTTTCGGAATTCCCTACTCTGGCAGCGACCCCTTCACACTCACCCTCTGCCTCGACAAGGCGAAGACCAAGGAGACGCTGGCCTTCCACGGCATTCCGACGCCGCCCTTCGCCGTCGTTGAGAATCTCAAGGACCTCCAGGCGCTAACGGCGGACTTGAAGCTTCCGCTTTTCGTCAAGCCGTTGCACGAAGGCTCGTCGAAAGGAATTACCGACAGCAATCTTTGCTGGGATCGAGACCACCTCTTCAAGCAGACGCAGTTTCTGCTAGACAACTACGGGCAGCCAGTTCTCGTCGAGCAGTACCTGCCAGGCAAGGAGTTCACCTGCGCGGTGCTCGGCAATGGAGCCGAAGCGACGGTGCTGCCGATCGTCGGAATGAATTTCGACGCGCTGCCCAAAGGAGCCCTGCCGATCTACGGCTTCGACGCGAAGTTCGTCTGGGATCAGCCAGCAAAACCGCTCGAGATCTTCCAGTGCCCGGCCCGTATCACGCAGGAGCTTCAGGCGGCTATCGAGCGCGTTACGCTCGATGCGTTCCGAGTACTTGGCTGCAGAGACTGGGCGAGAATCGATGTCCGCCTCGACGCTGGTGGGAAGCCAAATGTGCTGGAGGTGAATCCGCTGCCGGGAATTCTTCCCGATCCGGTGGATAACTCGTGTCTGCCGAAAGCGGCACGAGCGGCGGGAATCGGCTACGACGAGCTCATTCAGAGTTGTTTGAAATACGCTGCTGCGCGACAGGGAGTCGATCTGGACGGATCCAGCTCCTCGAGACAGGCAACACCCGGCGAACGCGCGCTTGTAGCCGGCGGATTGGCGTGACCTACAGAAGACGGAGGAACACGCGATGAAAATTGCATTGTTGTTCGACGGTCTCTCGGCCCTCGGCAAAGCACCGGAGGTTCAGCTGCTCGACTCCATCGAAGCGGTGGAGAGCGCTCTCCTCGACTGGGCACCGGAGGTCGTTCGCGTCCCCGTCACCACCGATGGCCGCTGGGTCGAGCGCGTCCGAAGAGGAAAGTTCGACCTGATCTTCAATCTCGTCGAGGGCATCGATGGGGAGGCGATTTACGAGCCGATGGTCATATCGGTGCTCGAGCTCCTTGGCATCCCATTCACCGGCAGCTCGAGCTGGACGACAGGCCTCACCTTGAGAAAGAACGTCGTCAACGGAGTTCTCGATCGTGCCGGCTTACCGGTACCGCGGTGGACTCACGTCCGGCGCGGCGAGGAAGTCTCGAGCGTCGGATTTCCCGCCATCTGCAAGCCGGTGGCGGAAGATGCGTCGGTTGGAATCGAGCAGCGCTCGGTCGTGAGAAGCATGCGGGCGCTCAACGCCAGAGTTCAGGCAATGTTCGATGGCTGGGACGAAGTGCTCATCCAGCGCTTCGTCGACGGGCGCGAGGTCAACGTCGGGATTCTGGGAGACGAGATTCTCCCGATTGCCGAGATCGACTTCGGCCAGATGCCGCAGGGAATGTGGCACATCGTGTCGTATCGGTCGAAGTGGGAGACGGGCAGTGACGAGGACCTCGGCGCGAAGCCGAATTGCCCCGCCGATCTGTCGGAGGATCTCGCCAACGAGATCGTCTCCATCGCCCGCGCCGCCTGGAGCGTGGTCGGTGGCGAGGCGTACGGCCGCTGCGATTTCCGCATCGATCACTCGGGCCGGCCATGGCTCCTCGAAGTGAACGCCAACCCGGATATCTCGCCAACGGCGGGTCTCGCTCGCATGGCGGGAGTCGCCACGCTGAGCTTCTCGGATCTCATTCGCAAAATTTGCGATCAGGCGATCGCCAAGCGCGGCGACAACTACCAGGAGCGTTGGGTCAAAACGCTTCGGCTCTCAGGACTCGGTTGATAGCTGTAATGGTTCGCGAAGGTTTGCAGGAATCCGGCATCGAGTCGTTCGTCGCCGGAGTATCGCCCCGATCCGAGGAGATTCGGATCATCTACAACGCCCCTCACGGGGCCGGAGTGGTGCAAGCATGAGCGATTGGCAGCAAATCATCAGGGATCAGAGCATCGCGACCCTCGAGAAGCTGGCCGACAAGTTCGGGCACGACGTCATCGACGTCGAGGGGCTGAAGCCGGCTTTCGACAACTTCCAGATGCGCATCACGCCAGCGGCGCTGGAGCAGATCAAGGAAGTCGGCGATCCGATGTGGAACCAGTACATCCCGACCGTCGAGGAGCTCCATGTCGTCGACGGCGTTATCGATTCGCTCGATGAGGACGGCGACTCGCCGGTGCCGAACATTACCCATCGCTATCCGGACCGCGCTCTTTTTCTGGTAAGTCCGGTCTGCGCTACTTACTGCCGCTTTTGCACCCGGCGCAGAAAGGTCGGCGATCCGGAGAAGATCCCGCTCAACCAGTACGAGTCGGCGTTCCAGTATCTGCGCGAGCACACCGAGATCCGCGACGTCATCCTGAGTGGCGGCGATCCGATGATGTTGAGCGATCGGCGGCTGGAGTACCTGTTCCAGCAGCTGCGCGCGATTCCCCACATCGAGATCATTCGCATCGGGAGCCGCATCACCTCGCACCTGCCCGAGCGCATCACGCCCGAGTTCTGCGAGATGGTGCAGAAGTACCACCCGATCTTCATGAACACGCACTTCAATCACCCGAGCGAGCTGACCCCGGCGGCGGTGGCCTCGCTCGACCGACTGTCCAAGGCCGGCGTGTCACTCGGTTGCCAAACCGTCCTCCTCAAGGGCGTCAATGACGACCCGAAGGTGATGATGAAGTTGATGCACGAGCTGCTCAAGGCGCGCGTTCGGCCCTACTACATATTCATGGCGGACCAGGTCGCGGGCGGAGAGCACTTCCGCACCACGGTTCAGAAGGGTCTCGAGATCATGCAAGCGCTGCGCGGCTGGACGTCGGGCCTGGCGGTACCGCAGTTCGTCATCGACTCGCCGGGAGGCGGAGGCAAGGTGCCGCTGCTGCCGGAATACCTGGAGTCGATCACGGACGACGAGGTGGTCTTCCGGAATTACGAAGGAAAGCGTTTCGTTTACAAGCAGCCGCGTCCGGCTCCGTCAGCACCGGCGGAAGTCGAGCCGGCTGCAGAAGTTGGAATCGTTCCAATCAGTCGCAGGAAAACCGCGGCGCCGCGGCGAACCAAGCGCAGGCGCGCGGCGGGCGAGTAAGGCCCACCCGTAAGAAAGGCCGGCTCCGGGCGAGCCGGCCTTTTTTTCTGCGGATTGCGGACTGCGGACTAACTGCTGCGGACTGCGGACCAACGGCACTGCTGATCGACGACTGACTGCGGATTGGGGGACTAACTTCGGACCGCGGACTAACTGCGGACTGCGGACTGACTGCGGGCTCCGGACAACGACAAGTCCGGTGTGCTCCGAGTTGGATTAAGGGTTCGAAGGTCGGATTAGGCGCCCCCGCTCGCGAGGGATTACGGCTAGGAGGATGCGACGGATCTCTTCGAGTTTCTCGAACCGATCGCGGACTATAGCCTCACCAAGGATAGGCTCGGCCGCCGTGTACCAAACCATACTTTCCCGGGCAGAGCCCAGCGCGTATTCGAAAATCCGGGCGCGGTCTCGGCCGGAGCTATGGGCGTAACCCTCTCCCAGGTTCGCTCCGATCGATCCAATGGCAGCGTAAAGCTGGCCCGCAATCTTCTCAGTCCCCTTATCGCGCTTTAGCTGTTCGGTGTCCTTCCACGCGTCTGCTATTAATGCACAAGCGAGCCGATAGGCGCGCATTCGCATCAACGGATCCCTGCTCTCCGACACCGTGCCCGGCGTGGCTGACTCGGTCATCCCTCAAGCTGCGATTACGCCGCCGACGAGGCGCAATCAGAAATAGGAACCGAAAGCCAATTCCATGCTTGTGTGGGAGCCATCTACCGGAACCACTTACTTCGGACCTGCTGCGA
>Ga0066700_10001209_pt1 | contig 10535 bp, 11 predicted proteins | sample GraSoiAngelo_149_FD_66460 | JGI IMG/M metagenome (GOLD analysis project Ga0066700, IMG submission 66460) | Grasslands soil microbial communities from the Angelo Coastal Reserve, California, USA - 14_1009_09_30cm | ecosystem: Environmental > Terrestrial > Soil > Grasslands | place: USA...
AATTCCGTTACCACAGGACCGGGGCAAAGCGCGCATACGCTTATCCCCGTTCCGTGGAGCTCGGCTCGAAGCGCCTCGGAGAAACTTGTTACATACGCCTTCGTGGCAGCGTAAACAGCGGAGCCGGGAATCGGGAGAAAGCCAGCCGACGAACTGACGTTGAGAATAGCGCCGCGGTGTTTTGCGATCATCTGCGGAAGCAAATGACGAGTAATCAACGTTAGGGTCACAACGTTTACGACGGTCATTTCCTTGTTACGATCGGGATCGCTCTTCGCAAAAGGACCGCTGTCGCCGAGTCCGGCGTTATTGATCAAGAGATCCACTTCGAGTTTCTCGCGATCAAGCCGCTCCAGGAAAGCCTGCAACTGCCCAAGATCAGCGAGATCGACTTTTCGAATGTGAACAAGAAGCTTCGGATGCTCTCGCTGCAGTTGATCAGCCAGCTCGACCAGCTTTTCATCACGCCGTGCGACCAAAATCATCGAACGAGCACGCCCCGCGAGTTGACGTGCAAATTCACGACCGATGCCGGCTGAAGCACCCGTGATTAGTGCATTACAATGGTCGAGTTTCATTTGTGGAGCTCGCCTCTACAAGGATTTCACCTCGTGCTTTGTCAATGGGCGCCAATGACCGCGCGGCAGGTCGCCAAGCCGCAGATTAGCCATGCGAACGCGAATGAGATCTTTGACGCGATAACCAACGGCTTCGAACATACGGCGAATCTGCCGATTGATTCCCTGTCGCAGGACAATGCGCAAGCGGACGGGCGACACGGAGTGGAGTCGCGCAATCCTTGCTCGCTGACCGTCGACAAAAATTCCGCGCTGCAATTTCGATGCCAGTTCGGGGTCCCACGGGCGATCCAGTGTCACTTCGTATTCCTTCTCAATCTTGTAACGTGGATGCATTAGGCTCTGCGCGAGATCTCCATCATTTGTGAGAAGAAGCAGACCTTCGGTTTGTGCGTCCAGGCGCCCAATGTTGAACAGCCGCGAGAATTTTGCCGGCAGCAAATCAAAAACAGTATCGTGCGCGTGCGGATCTTTCCGGGTCGAAACGAATCCGGCGGGCTTGTGCAACATGATGGTGAGTGGCGGCGCGACGTGAACAAGTTTGCCATTCACCTTGACGTGGTCGCGCTCGCCCGGTTGCGCGCTGAAGTCAGTGCAGGTTTTACCGTTGATAGTGACCCGGCCCGCCGCGATCAATTCATCGCAATGCCGACGCGACCCAATACCCGCAGCGGCGAGGAAGCGATTTAAGCGCATTAAACGAGCTTAACGGCCCGCTTCAACGCTTCAACGTGCTAAACGTCGGGCTTTGTCTTCGGCAGGCCGATCACTTTCTGACCGTCCTTCCACTGGCTGCGTTTCTTGAGAAGTTCAACGCGCTCGAAGCGTTTCAAAACATTGCGCTTCGCTGCAATGGTGCTGGCACCTTTTAAACTGCGATGTTGCGACATAAATTCGTTGAACCCGTCAAGGATTGAAGGAGAAGTGAGCCCGCACATTAGCGCGACCCGGTCTTTTTTCAAGAACGCGTAACAAACGAATGAACTCGTTTTACAGCTGATTGCTAAGCACAACGTACGTGCCGGATGTAGTGACCTGGTGATAAACGTGAAACCGGCTGGTAACTCTCTCTTTCCAGTAGTCCGCCCGGCTTTGCTCCACAATCAGGTACACCGCATCGGCTTGACCCCATTTGTCCAGAACCGCTTGTTCGTTCAGAAAAATATCGGTGGCGGGTGCTCCGATCGGAGCTTCCTTCCGGGCATTTTGGTTAACAAAAAAGAATTTTCGATTCAGATAAAAAATAAGGCTGCTGCTGTCGTCCAGCGGCCCTTCAAATACCGCGTGGCCCCCTGTCCCCAAGCGGGGATTCAGGTAACGGGCGACATCGGCGAGTGAGAAATAAGGCGACGTTTTCGCGACGCCCACCACCATGCTGAGCCCGGCTGGGATCATCGAGGCCGCCAGAGAGACAGCCGCGAGTTTCCCGCGCTGTTTGAAAATGAAGTAGAGGGCTATGATCGAGAAAAACACCAATGACACAGCCGTAATCATGAGCATGGGCCGCAGGGCTAACCACGCGGACACAGGCATATCATGCAAGGCTCTCCACGCGGTCCAGCGCGCGTCCATTACTCCCCAATTTCCGTTTAAAGCACGCGCGGCCCGCGTCACGAACATCGCTCCCCCTGCAAGGATCAGGCCAACAACACCCACAGCGATCGCGCCGACAGCGCGCACTGATTGAGGAGTCCGGTCCCAAGCCATGGCTGCCCAGAGCGCAAATGCGCTCCACATACTCATCGAATAGTAATCCTGTCGCTGTCCCAAAAAAAGCAATGGAACGAACACGACGCCCATCCAGCAAAGAAGTAATGCATCGCCGAAACTGATTTCGCGCGGCCGCACCACACGGCGCCAGGCAAAAATCACACTCGGCAGCAGCGCGATCGACCATGGAAACCACCAGGCCACATGCAGGATCACAAATTGATAGGCGGGTACGCCGAGGAAATCGTCCGTTTCATCGGTAAGTCCCCGCAGGTGTCCCAGCCATTCGGACCTGACCAAATAACGAAAGTAGTGCGGGAAATGCCATTGCACCCAGATGTGCCATGGCGCCAGGATCAAAAGGAAAATCGCCGCGTACTCCCACCGGAGCAGCGCGCGAAATCGTATCCTCGCTTCGCGATAAAAAATCGACAGCAAAACGAAAACTACAACGGGGTAAACGATGCCGAGCAAACCTTTCGTTAGGCAGGCTAGTGCGGCGAAAATCCAGACACCGGCGAACCACACGCGCCGATGGCGTTTCCGTTCGTAGCCGCATATTCCGCAGAACATCGCGCCGGCCATGAACGCGCTGACGAGCGGTTCGGGCATCACAATGCGCGCGAGAAGAAACGTGCCGCAGAAGCTGAGATAAATCAGACCGGCAATGAAACCGCGCCAGTAATCCGAGATCTTTTCGCCAATCAAAAAAATCAGTGCAACCGTGGCTACGACGGCCACCGCAACAGGCAGCCGAGCCGCTGCCTCATTCACGCCGAGAATTTCGTATGAAGCAATGATGAGCCAGTAGAGCAACGGCGGTTTTTGCAGGCGCGGTATGCCATTGTTCGTCGGAAGCAACCAGTTATGGCTCGCCGCCATCTCGCGCGCTGCTCCGGCGTATTGGCCTTCGGTCTCACTGTAGAGATCTCCGGTGTCAATAGTCACGACATGTAACAGCGCCGCGAGCGCAATCAGAATTACGAGCAGAGCATGCCGCGTGGGCGGCGGCGGCAGCGCTGGCGGTTCCAGCAGCGTCTCTTCGAGGCTTAAAGTGCGGGCGCTTGCGGTCATTGCACACATTCTCCACCAGGAACCGTTCCGGCCCGAGATTCGCGTTCGCGATGTTCGCTGGATTTGGCTTTGTTGTACGTTTTCCAATGCTCAGGCAAGCGCAGCAATCTTCCCGTCGGCATCTCAATTAACGCGAGCATCTGGCGGCACTCGGCGATCAACCTGTTGTCTTGCGGACGCGTGATTCGGAATGCGCACCAGAATCGCGCGCGCTCTACGCGATCCAGCCAGCCCTCAATCACCAGCCGGTCGCCGAGCCTCGCCGCGCGTCGATAATCGATCTCAGTGCGGACCACGACGGGATACGTTTGTTTTTGCGCCATTTCCGTCAGCGCGAGCCCAAGCTCCTCCGCAAGGTGTGTGCGCGCGATCTCGATGAAGCGCAGATATGCGATATTGGATACAACGCCACCGCAATCGGTGTCGAAAAACATCACCTGCACGTCTGTGCGAATACGGGGGGCCATGGCCGATTTCACATTTCCAGTCTAAATTAGATTTGAGCGTTCCGTTCCGCACGTTTTTTTGCTCAAGAGTACGAAACAGCATGATCCTACTGGCTTCCCAACACAGCTGCGGTACCCGGGCCCGACTGCTTTCGGTGGCCAAGTTGATCCTACTACTCCATGCTAGTTCGGTCGCAGCAACCGCAGGTTCGTTGACATTCGCGGGAGTCGCTTTTTCTCCAGGCTCAACCATCAAGGCTAATGTCCCGTTGACTGCACAAGAAAAATCGTTGGCCGCCCAGGGCGGGAACGCTGTGCCGCCGAATGGCGTGGCCATGCTCGCCACTCCGTCGAATTTCGATCCGCGAAAGAGTTGGCCCGTTTTGGTGACCTGCTCCACGAGCGATTTCAAACGTCAGAATCGCGATGATCTTGTCCAGTTCTATCGGACAATTGGACTCAGTGAGGGCTGGGTGCTTTTGGCGGGAGACGGGCTGCAGCACGCGCGGAACGACACCGCCGCGTGGCGTGGCGCAATGACGCTCGCGGCTGCTGATGCGCTGCATCGCAGTTTTCCCGGATCGGACAGGTGGCCGGTCGCGTGTGCGGGATTTTCGGGAGGAGGAAAGGGTGTTGGTTACGTTGCCCCTCTGCTCGCGAGGAATGGCTGTCGCATCGCCGGCATGTACATGACCGGGGCAAACGAAGACCACTTGAGCGATGGATACGCGCGGATACAGCCCGGCGCGAGTTTTCTTAATACGCCAATCTATATCAGCGCCGGTCACGATGACCGAATCGCGACTGTAGAGCAGCAATACACCGTCGCCGGATCAATCAAGCGAACCGGGTTCAATCGAATGCGAATCGGGACCTTTCATGGCGGGCACGAAGTAAATGATGGACAAACTTCAGTCGCTTTGCGCTGGTTCCGCGAACTGGCGAAGTAGGACTCATTTCTGAATAATCCCAAAGCGCCGCACCACCAATCGCCCGAACGAGCTCAACTGCGCGTCAAACATGCGTGCCGGTGCAGCCCCTGATTGCATCGACGAGCCCGTGAGGATCGTCAGTGCCGAGCGCGAATTTTCGACCGTCGCGTAACGTGATCCCTACGGCGTCGAAGCCAGAAACATTGTAAAGCCAGCCGTACGGAGTCAGATGAATTCCCCAGCCATACCACAATCGAATGCGAATGGGCTCGCATCGGACAATCTCCGCAAGCCCCACTCTCTTGCGGATTGCGCCAATACCAAACAATGCATCGAGAGTTTCTCCGTCGATTGTAATCCTGAGTTTGTAGAACAGAACGAGGCAAACCAACAGGATGATCGAAACGACCACTGGGGGCCCCCGATGAGGCGATGATCCTATGAATCCGCCGCTAGCAATCACAATGATCGGGAGAAGCGACCAAATGATTACGTGACCGATTTGTGTGTGCTCGTATCGCGTCACAGAAGTTTGTCTCCGGGCGAGGGCGGACTCGCTGCTTGCTGAAATTTCTCCAACGACTTCACTAAATTCCCGGGCAACGGGCGGACGCGATCGAATATCCGCGCGGCGAGCGGTTTGGCCGTGGTGTACCCGGCGGCGAACATTTCCAATCGCGCATCGAGATTATCGATGTAGTGAAGCGCCATCGCTTCGGGCGTTTTCGGCGCAACCGGGGAACCGAATTCCGGCTCGCCGTGATGCGCGCCGATCAAATGCAACAGATGCATGCGCACATCTTCCGATGCCGGTAAGAGATTCTTCCACGCATCAGCGTTTTCCACGCTCAATCTTCTCCACAAGGCGTTCACCAATTCGAGTCCGATCGAGATGTGTCCCATCAGTTCGCCCAGCTCGTCATAATTCATGACGAAGCCGTTCTCCGGCAATGCGTTCTCCCAGAGTTTTCCGGAGTCGTGGAAAAGAATTCCCGCCAGCAACAGGTCGAGGTTCAGTTCGGGGTAAACCGGCGCGATCTGCTTGGCGACGCGCATCATTTGTGCTGTGTGCTCGACCAGTCCGCCGCGCCGCGCGTGATGGTAATTGCGCGCGGCCGCCGTGCGCCGGAACCGGTCGCCCCATTCACTGAGAAAAGCTTCACCCAACGCGACCAACCGTGGATCCCCGATCCCGGCCACAGTTTGCCTGACGAATTCGAAATCGGACGCCTGTTTGGCACGTAAATCTGCGGGGCCTTGGAGTAATTCGTTCTTTTCCTGCTCTGTCAATGGCCGCACCGTCCACTTGCGGGCGTCAAGTCCGTATTGCGACTGGTAAAACTCCGCGGTGAGCTCGACGAAATCGTGACTGGTTAACGCGCTGCACGTTTTGTACGCAGGATGATCGCTCCAGACGCGCAGCGTCATCCGGTCGCATGCGTCGGCCAACGTAAGCTCGCAATACGGCTGCTGTTCGCGCGTGAGCTTCGGCGTCGCGCTTTCCACCTGCACATGCACGCGTGCAGACGTCGTTCCATTCTGCGTCGCGCGTCGAATTTCCGTTAGCGTTAGCAAGTTCATCGTGTTGAAAATGTATCATGACCCGCAAGTCGCGCTGTCGTCAGCGCAGACAATTTTACCGCGCAGGGAAAGTCCACTGAGGACAGCGGACGCTACAACATTTAGGTTCCATGCTCCCATGTTTCTGAAGCGTCTCGAATGCAGCGCGTGCGGACTTGAGCACGAATGGTCTCGGCTACAAAATCTTTGTCGCTCCTGCAACAAACCGCTGTTTGCAATGGTGGATCTCGCCGCGGCGAGTCGAACCCTGACCCACGAGACATTGTTCGCGCGGGAAAAATCGTTGTGGCGTTATCGCGAAGTGTTGCCGTTGCCATCCGATGTTGAGCCAGTCTCGTTAGGCGAAGGCGGAACGCCGCTGCTGCGTGCACAGAGTTTGGATCAAGACGTCGATCTATGGATCAAAGATGAGTCGCTCAATCCGACGCAGAGCTTCAAGGCACGGGGAATGAGCGTTGCCGTTTCGATGGCAAAATATCTCGGCGCAACAAAGCTCGCGGTCCCCAGCGCGGGTAATGCTGGCGGCGCGCTCGCTGCGTATACAGCTCGGGCCGGTGTCGAGGCACACGTCTTTATGCCGCGTGACACACCGCGCGCGAACCTTGTCGAATGTCGCGAGCTTGGCGCTCACGTCACGCTAATCGACGGATTAATCACCGATTGCGCTGCGGAGATCGCCCGGCGCAAAGCAACTGAAGGCTGGTTCGAGATGTCCACGCTCAAAGAGCCGTATCGCCTCGAAGGAAAAAAGACGCTCGGCTACGAATTAGCAGAGCAACTGAACTGGCAATTGCCGGATGTAATCCTTTATCCGACCGGCGGCGGCACTGGACTGATCGGGATGTGGAAAGCGTTCGATGAAATGGAAACGCTCCGCTGGCTCGGGAAAAAACGGCCGCGCATGTTCGCGGTGCAAGCTGCCGGTTGCGCGCCGATCGTTCGCGCGTTCGAGTCCGGAGAGAAAACAGCCGCGGAACTTGCCGACGCGCACACGATTGCATCTGGTCTGCGCGTGCCCAAAGCGATCGGCGATTTCCTGATCTTGAAAACTCTTCGCGACTCCAACGGCGGCGCGATCGCGGTCGATGACGAAGAAATGATCCGCGCCGCACGCGAGGTTGGAGCTAACGAAGGTCTTTTCGTTTGTCCGGAAGGGGCCGCCTGCGTTGCAGCTTTGAAACTGCTTCGCCGCGCCCGGAAAATCGCGTCCGGTGAACGCGTGGTGGTTTTCAACACGGGTTCTGGAATCAAATACCTCGAAGCGTACTGATCGATCAGCCTTGCTTCCCGACGAAGATAGAGATGCGTTTTGCGAACGCCTTAAATGGCTCCGCGTAGAACCGCCGTCCGAGTTCTAGTGCATCCCGACGCAGTCGTTTGCAGCGTTTGCCAATCAATTTCTGGAGTTGCGCCAGTTCGCCGGCCAACGCTTCATCTCCGCTTTCCTTCTCCAAACGCGCCAGAAGAAAATCGAGATCGTGCTCGCGACCAAGCAATTCGCCGAGGACCTCCGCGTCGTGGGCCATCTCTTCCAGAACCACGCGGTTGAGCGGCTGCAAAATGCGCAATTGATACCAAATGTCTTTAACTCGTTTGCGCCACTCATGAAAATTTTCCGGTACCGGATCATCAATTGTTTTGGCGAGCTCCCGTTGCCCGCGCTTATAAATCTTGGCGACTGCCCCGCAAATCTGTTTCCAGGTGAGCCCTTCCAGCGGCCAATCCAGGAGACGTGCCTTCACGCGCTCCAGTTGCGGGATTGCCTGAGTTTGCCAACCGGCAAACGCTGCAGAAAAACTCTCGCGTTCGAGCAACAACAATTCTTCGGTGCGTGGAAACAATTGTTGTTCTGGATGTTTCACCGCTTGATCGCGCAATTCGACGAAGGTTTGCAGTCGCACCTGCGAATCGCGCAAGTCGGACACCAGTCGTCCGATCTTGCGCACGCAACGATCCTCGCAGGCGTGGCAATTTTTCCCGACCTCCCCGGCCGCAAGCCGCATCGCCGCGCGTAATTTTTTCAAGTGCTTCCGCACTTCGTGCACAGTGACGCCGCGTTGTTTGGCCGGGTTTTCACACCGGTGAAGGGCCGAGTCGATTTGTTCCCAAAAAACTCGTTTGAGTCCTTCGGACAGGGGTTCGCACAATTTCAAACGGAAGCCCATGGCGTTTGCTATTTTAGAGCGAGCCGCACGTTGCTGTAGCGCTTTTCACCGGTCACTTCCCGCCCAAACCACCAAGGCGCCTTGAATCTGCGACAGCTCGCGCGATTGGGAAATTCCACCTCAGCCACGACAAGACCTGCATGTCGGCCACGATAAATATCGAGCTCGATCATAAGGTTGTCCCAGGGAATTTCGTAACGCACCTTTCGCAGTCTTCTCCCGGCGGTACCAGGCCAGAGCGCTGCGAACTGTTTCGGGCTCAGCTTGATCTCGCGTTCTTCACGATGGCTGTCACGACGGACCTTGAAGGTCAGCGATGCAGTGTGGCCTCGCTTTCGAAGGCGGACCTGTCTGCCGGCCAATTCGGTTGCCAGATAGCCTTGCTCGATAACAAAGCTTCGCGACCGTTTCAGGTCGTCCGGCAACCATTTGACCAAAAATCTTCGTTCAATTTCGCGATTGTGTCGCGTTCGATTGTTTCCTCCCACAAGCTGGACATCGTAAACGCGATGCGTTCGGTGTCGAGACTTTCGCGCTTAAGCCACGGCAACCATTGGTGAGCAGTTGAAGGGTTGAAGCAGTCGTTGTAGGGCGTTTGTGTCAAACGCACCGGCGTCTCGCAGGGACGCCCCACAATTTCAATTGCTCACCAAGCTCTGCTTCGGCCGCGCTGAATCGATCGTCGGAGCGACTGTACATCCGCTCGCGGCGTGCGGATGGTAATCGACCAGCGCGATCATGCCATCGTGGCCTTCGACCAGCGCCGTGCAGCTCTCAACCCAGTCGCCGCAGTTGTAATATGCCACCCTGCCAAATTCGCGGATCGCTGCGCTGTGGATGTGCCCACAAAGCACTGCGTCCACGCGGTAGCGTTCCGCATAATGAGCCACAGCGGCTTCGAATTTACCGATGAAGCTCACAGCGTCCTTCACTGTTCGCTTGGCGTACGCGCTGAGCGACCAGTAGCCGAGACCGAAACGGCGCCGAACGAAATTGATGAGGGGATTAAGCGAGAGCAAAAATTGATAACCAAGATCACCCGCGAAGGCGAGCCACTTCACATTTTGCACGACAGTATCAAGTTCGTGACCGTGAATGATCAAGATGCGTTCGCCGGAGGCGGTCACGTGAATTGCGCGCTCCGCGATTTCAATATTTCCGTAGGCGCCACAGAAGGTCGTCACCAATTCGTCGTGATTTCCCGGGATGTAAACCACGCGTGTGCCCTTTCGCGCCTTCCGCAGAATTTTTTGGATCACATCATTGTGCTGTTGTGGCCAATAAATTGCGCGCCGCAGCGACCAGATATCGATCAGGTCGCCCACGATGTAGAGAGTGTCGAAATCCGTCTCGCGCAGAAAATCCAGCAACGCAGTGGCGTTGCAGCCACGGGTGCCCAGGTGCGTGTCGGAAATCCACGCGGCGCGATAGCGCTTCGGTGCTTGAAATTGCCGTGACGATTCGCCGAACGAGAAACGTTGCTGCGCGTTGATAGTTCGTGCTGAATCGCGTCGGGGGAGAGTCAACGCCGGCATCCGTGATCAGCTGCAAACGTAAGAATCGCCTGGCGAATCGGCAAAAGAATTAGCGTTACATTTATGTGGCAAACGCAATGGGAACTGTGTTCGGCGCGCACGGAGTGACGCTCCCTACCATCCGCGTCAGAAAGGTAGGGCCGGGCAATCCTCTGCCCGCCGCCATGTCCAAAAATGAGCGGGCGCCCCGCAAAGGCTCGATGCAGGGCGCCCGACTTTCAGTTTCGCCTTAACCTAACCTGTGCTTCCAAAAATGTCCGCGACTGAACCGACTCGCCCGGCGCATGCATTAACGTTGCACAGCGCGGTGACAACCAGATGGCGATCGCGAAAAAAACTCGTGACGTTTCCGTGCCACCTTCGCGAAGTCCGCTCGTTCAATGGCTCCGCCAAAACTCGGCAGCAGGAAATGGCAGCTGACTCAGCGGGGCAAGTATAGACAGAAAGCAGACTCAGGCTTACTAATGAATCATGAGGCCGCAGTCCTCCGCTGCTTTCTGGTTACTGACCGTTG
>Ga0066700_10001216_pt1 | contig 10507 bp, 8 predicted proteins | sample GraSoiAngelo_149_FD_66460 | JGI IMG/M metagenome (GOLD analysis project Ga0066700, IMG submission 66460) | Grasslands soil microbial communities from the Angelo Coastal Reserve, California, USA - 14_1009_09_30cm | ecosystem: Environmental > Terrestrial > Soil > Grasslands | place: USA...
CCCTGCATCTGAAGGCCAACACGGCCGGTGAGTTCACCCAGACGCTCGAGAAGGACGTCCTGCCCCTGCTTCGGAAGCAGAATGGCTTCAAGGACGAGATTTCGTTCGTTGCCCCGGACCGCTCCGAAGCGGTCGCGATCAGTCTGTGGGATCGGAAAGAGAACGCGGACAACTATAGCCGCGACATCTATCCGCAGGTGCTGACGAGCCTGGCGAAGGTGGTGGAGGGAACACCGAAGGTTGAGGGCTTCGAGGTGTCGAACTCGACCTTCCACCGGATCGCCGCAAGCAACTAGAGCCGACCGGTCGGTGCGGCGGCTCGTGGTTCCGGTCTGTTTCAATGCCGACCGATCTGTGCAGGAAAGGGGGGCGGCCGAAGAGTCCGCCCTTCTTTCTCGTCCGTAACCGGGTGAGGAGAGAGTCCACCAGGATGAGCAGGGACAGGTTGCCGAGGGAGCCCTATGGTAACGATCACACTCCAGCGCCTCGTACAGCAGCTGGACAAGCTGAAGCCAGAAGCGGACGCGGCAAGGCTCAAGACGCACGACTACGCCCGCTGGCTCGCCCGAATGATCCGACGACTGCGGGAGCGAAGCCTCGACGCTGATCGGGCCGCCGCCACAGTGGCGCTCGCGGAGGCGCTCAAGCGGGGAGCCATCACGGCTCCGATGGAGGCGAACCCTCACAAGCGGCATGGGCTGGCGTGATGACGTGATGGACCGCAACCTCCCCGACCGTCCGCGGACCGTACCGGAGCCGGGTGCCGCTGCGGAGCCCGGATTGGAACTCGTTGGGACGGGCGGGCCTACGGAGCTCCCGAGGCAGGACTCGAACCTGCGACCCGCCGGTTAACAGCCGGCTGCTCTACCAGCTGAGCTACTCGGGAATGAGCGGCGGACCAAATATCGTCAGCGGGGGGAGGTACTTCAACCGTGGCTCGGAAGTGTGCTCCGGTCAGGCGTGGCGCGCCGCCACTGGCGGGGGGCTGCTCCGGGCCGTTTCGGTGCTCCCCAGTCCACCGCGCGCCTCAACACCCAGGCGACGTCGTGCAGCCGCTGGAGCTGGTCGTTCGTCCAGGTGCGCGGTCGCGTGTCCATGATGCACAGCGTCCCGAGCGTGCGGCCGCGCGCGTCGAACAAGGGCACGCCGGCGTACGCGGTCACCAGACCGTCCCGCACGGCGGGCGTGTTCGCGCCGAGCGGATGAACGCGTGCGTCACCGATCACCAGCGGTTGGCGCGACGCGGCGAGGTGCCGGCTGAACCCGTGGGCCAGCAGCAGCACCAGCGGGGCCGGCAAGCCGGCGCTGCTCATGACGACGCCGTGACGCGGCCCAACGAGCGAGAGCGACACGATCGGGACGCCGAGCAACCGGGCCGCGAGCTCGGTGAAGCGGTCGAATCTCTCCTGATCCGAGCGCCGCATCTTGCTGATGCTCACGGCGTCGCGCCGCCGTTGGAGCCACCGTTCCTTCGCAGGCCCGCCACGATCGCCGGCAGCCGGTCGAATTCGGTGCGCTTGTCGAGGAACAGATCGGCGCCCGCCTCCAGGCAGGTCGAGCGCAACTGATCGTAGGCGTAGTTCGTCAGCACGACCACCGCGGGTCGCGGGGTCAGCCGGTTGGCCGCCGCGACCACCTCCAGGCCGTCGCCGTCGGGAAGCCGCATGTCCACCACCACGAGGTGGGGCTTCGCGCCGGGGAGGAGCTCCCGCGCCTCGGCCACCGTCCCCGCTTCGAACACCTGTTCCACGTCCCATAGGTCACGCAGCATACCAGCCAGGCGCAGCCGAACCAGGCTGGAGTCCTCGACCAGGAAGACGCGAATGGACGGATGCATCGGCGACAAGTGCACAAACTGCACGAAGGCCATTCAACGCGGTGTCGGGGTGGGCCCGAGCCCCGTGTGCGACCCAAGGGCCGACGTGTCAGTAGCGGCCTACACATTAGGTCGTCAGTCCATGCTCGATGACGTAGCGGACCAGGTCAGCGTTGGTCTTCAGGTTCAGCTTGCGCAGAATCCGGCTGCGATACGTGGAGATGGTCTTGGGGCCGACCTTGCACGCGGCCGCGATTTGCTTGTTGGTCCTGCCCCCACCCAAGAGACACAGCACTTGATACTCGCGGGCGGAGAGGGCCGTGTGTGCCTGGCCCGGCGGGCCGCCCGCGAGCGCGTCCGCGAGGCGCTCGGCCAGGGTAGGACTCACGTAGCGCCCCCCCGCATGGACCTTGGCCACTGCCGCCATGAGGTCGGTGGGCGCTTCCGTCTTGGTCACGTACCCCGCGGCTCCGGCGCGCAGCGCCTGAATGGCCAGCTCCCCCTCGGGGTGCATGCTGACGACTAGGACGCGCACTTGCGGGAGGCGCTGCTTGAGCTGCCCGAGCAGGGTGAGGAACCCGGGCCCGGGCATGCCGATGTCCAGGATCAGCACGTCCGTACCGGTCCCCTCGAGCTGCCGCAGCAGCGCGTGGCCGTCAGCCGTCTCGCCCACGACGCGCAGCGTATGATCGTCCGTCGCGAGCTGGCGGAAGCCGGCGCGGATCAGGTGGTGATCGTCGGCGATGAAGATCCGGATCATGCGCCGCTCGGCATGGTGAGGGTGAGGGTGGTGCCGGCGCCGGGCAATCCGGTGATGGTGACGTTGCCCTGGAAGTTGCTGGCGCGCTCTCGCATCCCGAGCAGGCCGAGCGAGCGGGCATCGTGCAGGGCTCCCTCCCGGATGCCGCGGCCGTTGTCCTGCACGGTGAGCTCGAGCGCGCGCGGCGCAACCGCGAGTCGCACGAGCACCTGGGTGGCGGCGGCGTGTCGCGCAACGTTGGTGAGCGCTTCCTGGAAGATGCGGAACACTGCGGTGGCCCGGCTTGGGTCCAGCGCGGGTTGTCCCTCGGGAAGGTTCACCTGGCATTCGATGCCGGTGCGCGTGGCGAACTCGCGCGCCTCCCATTCGATCGCGGCGCGAAGGCCGAGTTCGTCCAGCACGCTGGGACGGAGCTCGGCGGCCACCCGCTGGATACCCTGGGCGGTGCTGTCGATGATCGTCCCCATGTCGTCGAGCTTGCGCCCGAGCTCCGGCGAGGATGCCGGAACCCGCTTCTTGAGCCAGAGCACGTCGATCTTCAGGGCCGTGAGCGCCTGGCCCAGCTCGTCGTGGATCTCGCGGGCGATACGGGCGCGCTCCGCTTCGCGGGCCGCCTCGAGCCGGGCGGCCAGGCCGCGCAACTGCGCACGGTGACGGTCCAGCTCCGCGTCCGCCTCCTTCCGCTCCGTGACGTCCTCGACCATGCCGACGAACAACTGCGGTGTGCCGTCCAGCCCGGGGAGGGCCGACGCGGTGACGTGGGCCCAGATCACGCGGCCGTCCTTGCGGCAGTAGCGCTTTTCGAACGTGAACGACGATCGGGCACCGCGCGCGAGCTCCGCCATCAGCTCCCGATTCCGAGGAAGGTCCTCCGCGTATGTGATATCGACGTACGACAGGGCCTCGAGCTCCGCGGCGTCGTACCCGATCATCTCCTGGAACGCCCGGTTGCTGCGGACGAATCGGGCGCTGCGATCGGCCACGGCGATGCCGACGGCCGACTGGTCGAACATCGCCCCGACCAGCGCTTCGCGCTCGCGCAGCGCTCCGGCGGCCCGCTCGCGCTCGATCACGCGGCCGAGCTGGGTCCCTATCTGGGACAGCACGCCCAACAGCGCTTGGTCGGGCACCATAGCGTCGGGTGAAAAGAACTCGAGTACGGCGACCACGTTGGGGCCGGCCAGCACGGGGAACGCGAGCCCCGCGCGCAGCCCGGAGTCGGCGGCGGCCCGTGCCCGGGGGAAGTTGCCGTCGCGCGTCACGTCCAGGATCCACGCCGGCTGACCGGTCATGAGCACGCGACCCGGCAGGCCGACGCCGCGTCGCAGCGTGGTTGCTTCGGTCACACGCCGGAACGGCTCCCGGAGCGACGCTTGGTCGTCGCGCCAGATAGCGGCGGGACGGAGCAGGTCGGGCTCGTCGGGGGGCACGGTGTAGACGTGCCCGACCGGCCATCCCGTCAGTCGGCAGACCGCGTCGATGCTCGTCTGGAGCGCGTGGTCGGCAGCTTGCGCCTCGTTCGCAGCGACGGCCACCACCTGGAGAGCCTGGACGAAGGCCACCTCTTGCCGCAACGCCGCCTCCGCCGCGCCGCGCTCGGCCGCGGCGGCCGCCAGCACGAGACCCATCACCGACGTCAGCGCGAGGAACGTCTGCAACAGGGCGAGGTTCTCGGTCGGGGTCGAGGCGACGAACGGCCCGAGTCCGCGCAAGGTGTACCAGATCGTCAGCGTCGCGACCACCGCCGTCGCCGTGGCGGCCCCGCGGGGCCCGAGCCGCAAAGCGGCCCAGACCACCACGGGGAATACGGCGTATACGTAGGAAAGGGGATTGCGGAGCAGCAGCGCGGTGAGCAGCAGCAGCGCCGCGAGCACGGCGGCAGCCTCCAGGCGGCGCGCCGCAGGACCGGCCGCGCGGGCCCAGGTGAGCAGCAGCGGGGCCACGAGCAGGTCTCCCAGTGCGTCGCCGGACCACCACACGAACCACAGGCGTCGCAGCGCGTCGGGCCCAACGGCGCCGCTCGCCCGCAGGCTGGCGACCCCGATCGTGGCGCTCACGGTCGTGCTCGCGAGTGCCGCGACCACGACGAGTGCAATGATGTCGCGCACTCGTTCGAGCGAAGGTCGGAAGGCGACCACGCGGAGCAGCAGCCAGGCGGCGGCGACGGCTTCGAGCGTGTTTCCCGCCGCGATTCCGGCCGCGCCGGCCGCGGACACATCCGCGGTCCAGTTGAGGACGAACGCCCCCAGAGCGATCCCCGGCCAGAGGCGCAGGCCCAAGAGCAGCAGGGCGGCGAGCGCGACGCCCGATGGGGGCCAGGCCGAGGAGACGACCGGCTGCGCGACCGCCGCGAGTAGGCCCACGCGCGCGGCGGCGAAATAGGCCACCGCGACGGCGGCGATCTGGAGGGCGTAGCGCAAACGGTGGGTCATCTGCTCCCGTGCACTTTGCGCAGTCGCGCCTATCATGCCGGTCGGGACCTCAGCCGTCCAGTGTCGCCGCGCTTCGCGCCGGCTCCGGTTGCCAGGGTGGCTCCGCCACCAGCATGCCGAGCAGGATCAGCGCACCGCCTACCCACTGCACCAGTAAGAGCCGCTCCCCGAGCACCAGCCAGGAGGTGAGCGCGGCGAACAGCGGCTCGAAGCAGAAGATCAATGCCGCCCGCGCCGACGACATGTGTCGCTGTGCGGACATTTGCAGCAGGAAGCAAATCGTGCTCGCGAACAGTACCGTGTACCCGAGTGCGCCGAGGAAGCGGGGCGTCCAACGGATGTGCGGGTGCTCGAGCAGGCCGGCGGCGAGCGCCCCGAGCACGGCCGTCACGGCGATCTGCCAGAACACGAGGCGGCGCGCATCGTAGCGGGGGGACAGAACCGTGACGGCCACGATCTGGCCCCCGAAGCACCCCGCGCAAATCAGCGTGAGCAGGTCGCCGCGGTTCAGGCCGCCGGCGTCCGGCGCCGTGAGCAGGTAGATGCCGAACATCGCGAGCGCCAGCGCCGCCGCCGCGAGCCAGCTGGGGCGCTGGCCCAGGAGCGCCAGGGCGATCACCGGTGCCAGGATCGACGACACGGCGACGATGAACGCGGAACGCGACGGCGTCGTGATCACGAGGCCTGCGGTCTGGGAAATGAAGCCCACGGCCACGAGCGTGCCCAACAGCAGGCCGCCCACGAGCTCCCCGCGGCCGGGGCCGGGGCGGAAGTGCGTGCCCGGCGCGAGCGCGAGTGCCGCGATCCCGAAGCGCACGGCGATGAAGGCGAACGGCGTGGCGTCGGCGAGCGCGCTCTTCACCGCCACGAAGCTCGTCCCCCACAGGAACGTGGCCAGGAGCAGCGCGAGGTCCGCCTGGCGTCGCGTCATGCCAGATCCCGCAAATAGCGACCCGTCGGCGACTCGGCGACCCGCGCGATCTCCTCGGGCGGCCCCTGCGCCACCACCCGGCCGCCGGCGTCGCCCGCGCCCGGGCCCATCTCGATCACCCAATCGGCCCGCTTCACGACGTCGAGGTGGTGCTCGATGACGAGCACCGTATGACCGGCGTCCACCAGGCGATCGAGCACACGGCACAGGGTCCGCACGTCGTCGAGGTGCAGGCCGGTGGTGGGCTCGTCCAGGATGTAGAGCTTGCGCCCGCGCCGTGCCTTGCCGCTCGCCAGCGCCAGCTCGCGCGCGATCTTGAGTCGCTGCGCTTCGCCTCCCGAGAGCGTGGTGGCCGGCTGGCCGAGCCGCAGGTAGCCCAGTCCCACCTGCTGCAGGTGCCACAGCGCGCGCGCCAGGCGGGGCTGGCGGTGCAGCCGGGCGAGCGCCTGGTCCACGGTCCATTCCAGCACCTGGTGAATCGAGCTGCCGCCCAGCTTCACCTCGAGGACCTCCTTCTTGAAGCGTGTCCCCCCGCACACCTCGCACGGCACGAACACGTTCGCGAGGAACACCATCTCGATCAGCACGTGGCCCGCTCCCTCGCACGCCTCGCAGCGTCCGCCCGCCACGTTGAACGAGAACGTGCTCGCGGTGAAGCCGCGGGCGCGTGCCAGCGGCTCGGCGGCGAACAGGGCCCGCAGCTCGTCGAACGCCTTGATGTAGGTGATCGGGTTGGACCGGGGCGTGCGTCCGATCGGGGCCTGGTCCACGAGCACGACGTCGCTGATCGCTTCCCAGCCCTCCAGCGCGCGCACCGCGCCGACCGGCTCGCCCAGGTGCTGCTTGGCGCCATGTCCGCCCGTCAGCCGGGCCGCGAGCTGGCGGAACAGCACGTCGTGGACGAGCGTCGACTTGCCCGATCCGGACACGCCCGTCACCGCCGTGAGTGTTCCCAGCGGAATTTGGGCATCCACGTCCCGGAGATTGTGCTGGCGCGCACCCTTCACGCCCAGCCAGCGTCCTCCCCTGGCGGCGCGACGCGCCGAGGGTACCCCGATGCGCTTCTCGCCCGAGAGGTATTGACCGGTGAGCGTGCCCGCGTCGCGCACCCCCGCGGCGGGCCCCTGGTAGACGAGTCCGCCGCCCGCTTCACCGCTCCCGGGCCCGAGCTCCACCATCCAGTCGGCGGCGCGCATCGCCGCCGGGTCGTGCTCCACCACCACGACCGTGTTGCCCGCGTCCGCGAGCCGGCGCAGCAGGCCGAGCAGCCGGCCCGTGTCCGCCGGGTGGAGTCCGATCGTCGGCTCGTCGAGCACGTACAGGGTATCGACCAGGTGCGCCCCGAGCGCGTTGGAGAGCGCGATGCGCTGCGCCTCGCCGCCCGAGAGCGTGCGGGTGAGCCGGTCGAGCGTGAGATATCCCAGACCCACGTCGTTCACGAACGAGACGCGCGCGCCGAGCTCGGCCAGGATGTGTACGGCCACGGCGTGCTGGAAATCGGTGAGCGTGAGGCCGGCGATCCAGTCGCGCAACGCCCCGGCCGTGAGCGCGGACACCTCCGCGACGTTCCTGCCGCCCACGCGCACCGCCAGCGCTTCCGGCTTGAGCCGCGCCCCGCCGCAGACGGGGCAGGTCTTGGCGAGCTGGTACTGCCGCAGGAACACCCGGATGTACTGCTTGTAGCGCTTCGCCTCGAGCCGCTCGAGGAACGGAAACATGCCGAGGAACCGCCCCCTCGCGCCGTTGAGCAGGAAGTGCCGGGCGTCTCCGCTCAGATCGCGCCACGCGGCGTCGAGCGGGATGCCCTTCGCCCGCGCGGCCTCGCGCAAGATCCGGCGGCGGCCCTCGTAGCGGGGCTTGGTCCAGGGGTCGAGCGCGCCGCGCGCGAGGCTCTGGCCGGGGTCGGGGACGATGAGCGACTCGTCGTACTCGAGCACCGCGCCGAAGCCGTTACAGCCGGGGCACGCCCCGCGCGGATTGTTGAAGGAGAACAGGATCGGGGTGAGTGCCGGGGCCGCCGCGCCGCAGCGGGAGCAGGTCGGGTGCGCGGAGAAACGCCGGCGGTCGCCGTTCTCGAGCGCCACCGCGACGCCTTCGCCCTCGTTGAAGGCCGTCGCGATCGCGTCGGTCAGACGGCCCCGGTTCGGCTCGGACGCGGCCAGGCGGTCGACCACGACCAGCACCTCGGCGGCCTGCCGCACCGCCTGCTCGGCATCGGGCTGATCGAGGCGGACCACGGCGCCGTCCAGCTGGGCGCGCACGAATCCGGCGGCCCGCAGCTGCGCGGCGACCTCGACGTCGGGCCGGTGGGCCGATGGCGGCAGCGGGAACGCGATGATCAGGTCGGCGCGGCCGTTGTCCTTCTGTTCCGCGCTCCGCGTTCCGCGTTCCCCGTTCAATGCGTCCACGACCTCCTGCACCGTGTCGACCTTCACTTCCTGGCCGCACTTCACGCAGTACGGCGTTCCGATCCGCGCCCACAGCAGCCGCAGGAAATCATAAATCTCCGTGGCCGTCCCCACCGTCGACCGGCTGCTGGTCGTGGGGTTCTTCTGTTCGATGGCGACCGCCGGTGAGATCCCCTCGATCGTGTCCACCAGCGGCTTGGGCATCCGCTCCAGGAACTGCTTGGCGTAGGTCGAGAGGGATTCGATGTAGCGCCGCTGCCCTTCGGCATACAGCGTGTCGAACGCGAGCGTGCTCTTGCCCGACCCCGAGGGGCCGGTGACCACCGTGAGCGCGCGCCGCGGCAGCTCCACGGTGATCCCCTTGAGATTGTGCTGCCGCGCGTTGCGGATGATCACGCGGTCGGGGGACGATGGCATAACCCTGTAACATAATAGGGCCTCGGGGTTCGGGACTCGGGGCTTGGGGTGCTCCCCAACTGACCCGAGCACCTAGCCCCGACCCCCGAGCCCCCGTAGTTTCGCCCCCACATGCCCCTCGCCCTCACCCCGCGGCTCTTGCGGCGCGGCCTCGAGCTGTTCGCCGTCATCTCCTTCCTCGGTGTCGTCGTCGTCCTCGTCTTCTTCGGCCAAGATCTCGAAGGGTTTGTCGCCGCGCTGACGCACCTGCGCGGCGGCTGGATGGTGGTGGGCCTCGCACTTGCCTCGATGGACTGGTTCGGCGGCGGCACGCGGCTCTGGGTCGTGGCGCGGCACGTGCACCCCGGCGTGCGCTGGCGCGACATGGTGATCGCCGGCGGCATGAGCGCCTGGGCGGCGTACCTCACCCCGTTTCAAACCGGGGCCGGCCCCACCATGATGTGGGCGATGCGTCGCGCGGGCGTCCGTCTGCCCGAGGCCATGACCTCCACGTTCATGACCTTCGTGGCGACGGTCGCGTTCTTTGCGCTCGCGGGACCACTCGCGATCTACATGGGCGCCGGCCAGTCGCTGGCGGAGCACAACGTGGTCCTGGGCATCACGTACTACGACCTGTTTCGCACCAGCCTCACCATCTTCGGCATCCTCGGCGTGCTCATGCTGGTGGCGATGATCTTCCCCGTGTGGCTGCGCGACGCGGTCCACTGGCTGGCGACGCGGGCCGAGCGCCGGAGCGGCCGGGTGGCGGCACGGATCGAGCAGCTGCGCGAAGGCATCGACCGGGCACACGAGTGCCTGGTGGCGTTTGGCACCCCGCGTGGGTGGCTCGCGCTGCTCTGGGCCATCGTCCTGTCCGGGCCATCGCACGCCAACAAGCTGCTCGCCGGCTATGTCGCCCTGCGCACCCTCGGCTTGCACACCAACTTCGTCGACATCCTGCTGCTCCAGACGTTCATCACGTTTCTCCTCTATTTCGCGCCCACGCCCGGATCGTCGGGGCTCGCGGAGCTCCTGTCGGCCGCGGTGATGCAGATCTACGTGCAGCCTTCGGAGCTGCCGACCTACACCCTCGTCTGGCGCTTCATCAACAGCTATGCGACCGTGATCGTCGGGTCGCTGCTGTTCTGGCACTGGATCAAGCGCGGGCTCGTCGGGCGTGAGGAGGCGGTGATCGCGGGGGGGCCCGAGCCATGAGTGTCGTGGGCGTAACCTGTGTTTCCTTGCGCGGTTACGCGACCGGGCGTAACTTCCGGCGCTGCCTGTTTCGGGCTCTGAGGACGCTCCCTGATGTCGCTGCTTGAACTCGGTGGCAACACGTTCACCATCCCGGTGGGTGAGATAGTGCTCGGCAGCGATGCCGGCTGCGCCATCTCCCTCTCGGGGCCCGGTGTCTTGCCCCGGCATGCCGTGCTGCAGGGCCAGGCCGATGGCCAGGTGATCATCCGCAAGGCCTCGCCCGCGGCCGACGTGCTTATCAACGGTGTGCGCCTGGGCGCCGAGCCGACCCCGCTCTTACACGGCGACAAAGTCGAGGTCGGCGACCACGAGCTGACCTTTGTAGACGAGCGCCGCTCCGGGAGCACGCAGTACGTGCCGGCCTTGAGCATGCCCCAGGGGGCGGGAGGGCCGGGAGGAGGGGAAGGGGGGGGTGGACAGCAGCCGCGACCCGGCGCCAAGCCCGCGGCGATCGGGACGTCCGGGGGCCGCGTGGTGAGCCTCACGGACGGGCGCGAGTACGTGATC
>Ga0066700_10001217_pt1 | contig 10507 bp, 10 predicted proteins | sample GraSoiAngelo_149_FD_66460 | JGI IMG/M metagenome (GOLD analysis project Ga0066700, IMG submission 66460) | Grasslands soil microbial communities from the Angelo Coastal Reserve, California, USA - 14_1009_09_30cm | ecosystem: Environmental > Terrestrial > Soil > Grasslands | place: USA...
CGACCTGAGTTGGCGTAGCCCCGACGACTACACTAGGCCCAATTTCTCTTTCTATTTCGTTGCTACCGCGAAGGCCGTAGAAGCGGATGGTTTGACCGATAGTTTGCGTCCCGGTCACGGGACATAATGAAAGCCTTCGACTATCTTGCGTATGGAACAGCCAGCCGAGTAAACTATTTGTGCCGCATATACGTCAAAAGGACGAGAATCCGAAATCTTCTTAGTTTCTTTGACAATTTATGCATATACCCCGCCCTCGGCGATCCTGAGCCTGATCCGGAGGTCCTCGATGATCCTTCCCATTGAAAACAATGCGCCAACCCTAATAAGACGAGTTCCAAGCCTGCTATTTTGTTTGATTTTGATATTGAGCGCGCCCGCACCAAACGGGTACGCAGCCGCGATTCCATCTGACCTAAGAGCAATCCATGTCCTCAACCGTTTAGCTTTCGGTCCAAGCCCCGGCGACCTCGAACACGTCAAATCCGTCGGAGTCGACAAATACATAGACGAGCAGCTCTCGCCGAACTCCATTTCTCTCCCAGCAACACTGATTAATGAGCTCGACACCCTTTCGACGCTGCGCCTTAGCGCTCCCGAACTGTTCGTTGAATATGGCCCTCCATCCTACCACGGAGAACGTGGAGACAAAGAGGCTATTCAGCGAGCGCGTCAAAGAGCCCGCGTGATCGTAGAGCAAGCTACGGAGGCGCGCCTCGTTAGAGCCATAGAAAGTCCACGGCAACTCGAAGAAGTGATGGTGAATTTTTGGTTCAATCACTTCAATGTTTTTGCGCAAAAGGGATTAGATCACCTTTGGATAGGTTCCTACGAAAGAGCGGCCATCAGGCCTTACGCCCTCGGTCGTTTTCGTGACCTTCTCGCCGCCACGGCCAAACATCCCGCGATGCTCTTTTATCTGGACAACTGGCAGAACACGGCGCCGGATAGCCCGGGCGCGCGCGGCAACTTCAAAGGCTTAAATGAGAACTATGCCCGCGAGCTGATGGAACTCCACACGTTAGGAGTCGATGGCGGTTACACGCAAGAGGACGTAATCACGCTGGCTCGCATTCTGACCGGCTGGGGCTTTCGGCGGCCTGGACAAACGCTTCAAGCGCGCGCTGCTGGTTTCGTACAAACACAACGAGCCGAGAACTTTTCCAACAATAACGGCTTTTATTTCGATCCAAACCGCCACGATTTCAGCACCAAAGTTTTCCTCGGCCGCACCATCAGAGGCTCGGGTATTCAAGAGGGAGAAGAGGCGTTCGATATCCTGGCGCAGCACCCTTCAACCGCCCGTCATCTAAGCTATGAGCTGGCGCAGTATTTTGTCAGCGACGACCCGCCCAAATCGCTGGTAGACCGATTGGCTAAGGAATATTTGGAAACCCGCGGCAATATCCGCTCCGTGCTGAATACCTTGTTTCATAGCCCGGAATTCTGGGATGAGCAGTATTTCAGTAAGAAGTTCAAGACACCTTACGAGTACGTGATCTCCGCCGTGCGCGCCGCGGGAACTCCCGTGACGAACACCAGACCGCTTTTGGGGATGATGGCCCAACTCGGAATGCCGCTCTATCACTGCCAGACACCCGACGGATACAAAAATACCCAAGAGGCGTGGCTCAACCCGAACGCTATGACACAGCGCATCAACTTCGCGACGGCCCTGGCCGCCGGTCGCCTGCCGCTCAACCAACCGCCGGTCGGCGCTATGGAACAGATGAGTGAAGCAAAGAGAACAACAGCAGATAACCAGCTTGCTCGCAGCGGCCCTGTAGATCCCACAGCTCTCATCAAACTGGTCGGCGGTACGCTCTCCACGGAGACTAAAGCGGCGATCGAAAATTCACGCCCGGCGTTTCGTGCGCCGCTGATTCTTGGCAGTCCTGAGTTCATGCAACGGTAAGCAAACGGAAGGAGAAGAAGAGATGAAGCGAAGAGAGTTTTTGCAATTAACTTTGCTCTCGACATCCGGTTTGTTGCTCCTGGGCGAGAATGGCTGGGCCGCTAAAGCAATTGGTGATGACAAAAACCCGAAGCGGCTTGTCGTAGTATTCCTGCGCGGCGCCGTGGATGGGTTGAACGTGGTGGTGCCGTACAGCGAGAGCTCCTACTATACGTCACGCCCGACCATCGCAATTCAGCGGCCCGCCCAGAACGGCGGCGCGTTAAAGTTAGACCAGCATTTCGGCTTACACCCGGCGCTTTCTTCTCTTATGCCGTTCTGGGAAAAAGGAACGTTGGCGTTTGTTCATGCTTCCGGCTCTTCGGACTCAAGCCGGTCCCACTTTGATGCGCAGGACTACATGGAAACTGCCACGCCTGGGCTAAAGTCCACGCCCGACGGATGGCTGAATCGTTTACTCGACGTTCTGCCGGGTACGCGAAGCGCAACGGAAGCGATCAGCGTGGGACCTACGCTACCCCGGATTCTTTCAGGTCGGGCGGCAGCCACGAACCTGCCTCTGGGCAAAGCAGCGACCCGACCGATGCCGCTTGACCGGCCGGAGATTCAAGAGGCCTTCGATCGGCTCTACAAAGGCAGTGATCCGCTAAGCGTCGCCTACCGAGAAGGCCAAACTTCGCGCAAACAGCTCCTCTCTGAACTGACCGAAGAAATGACCATGGCTGACAATGGAGCGCCTTCTGCTGTTGGTTTCGCCGATCAGGCGCAGAAATTAGGGTGGCTGATTCAGCGTGACTCGACGATCAAAGTAGCATTCTTTGCCCTGGGCGGATGGGACACTCATATCAATCAAGGATCAGTTGCGGGGCAACTCCCAAATCGTTTAAAGGGTTTGGGCGAGACACTTTCAACCTTGGCGCAGGCGTTAGGCCCGCTATACTCAGACACCGTGATTCTGGTGATGTCTGAATTTGGTCGAACGGTCCATGAGAACGGCAACACAGGTACCGATCACGGACACGGCAACGTGATGTGGATAATGGGAGGGAACGTCAGGGGTGGAAAAGTCTACGGGCAATGGCCAGGACTATCAGGGAATGAGCTCTACGAAGGACGAGACCTGGCTGTCACTACCGATTTCCGGGAGATTGTCTCGGCAGTGTTGGAATCTCAGTTTGGCCTCAGCAGCACTCAACTGGGCAAAGTCATCCCGAAGGGACCGAAGCCGAGCCGGGACATTAGAGAAGTAGTGCGTATTTAAAACCGCGAGCGGAAGGAAAGTAATGAATGCGGCAAAGTCCGCAGCAGTAATGTTGGCAATAGTAATCGCAGTGCTCGGATTCACAACCGGAGGCGGCCACGCGGCGAGTCCGACCCCGACAAGCATCGAGCACAGAAAAGCAGTTGTCTTGAAAAGAATCGATGAGCGGATCGCACATCTTCAGGATGAAAAAGCCTGTTTTCAAGCTGCAACATCTCAGGATGAGCTAAAGTCTTGTCGCGATAAATTCATCGCTGAAAACCGACGGGGTGACCAGAAACCGGGACGGCCCCGACTCAATCCAGTAACCCCATAATGAAAAGTAAACTTTCGTCTCACGAAGGTCGCTTAAGGCCTTGGAAACGACCGGAGGGTCTTCCAAAATAATTGGCTGACCCTCCGACCATGATGGAAGGTTATCGGGCATCAATCGCGTTCGTGATGTTCGTCCTCATGACGTTCAGGGTCGTCTCGCCTTAGCTCTCTTTTATCCTTACGTATGTCGTTTTCGAGTCTACGGATTCGTTGATTGTACGGACGGGCTTCGCCCTATCCCCCTCGCGAACCTCCTCGCTACATTGTCACTGTATGGCCAGAAGGAATATTCCAAACACGTGGTTTACGTCCCAGTTGCGGGACCGAAATGTTTTTAGTCGCTATCGAGGACCAACCGCGATCCCTCCCATGCCACAGGCCCGGCGCGTGTGAAGTTGACATGATGTAAACAAGAGATTATTGACGGTGTTACGAATCGAACGAACTACAATGGATGACGGAGGATTTAAAATGTCGGCTGCAAACGAGACCAAGCTGAATGACTCAGACCTCTGCCACATCGGCCCCGGCACTCCGGCAGGAGAAATGTTTCGCCGTTATTGGCTGGCGATCTCGCGGGCCGAGGATCTTAAGGAGATACCTCAGGCGATCAAGGTCCTAGGTGAAGAGCTGGTGCTCTTCAGGGATGGACAGGGCCGGCTTGGGCTCGTCGGGCTGCACTGTTCTCATCGCGGCAGCTCGTTGGAATACGGCGACATCGAAGAAAAGGGAATACGGTGCCTCTATCATGGTTGGCTTTATGACGTCGAGGGAAATTGTTTGGAGCAACCCCTCGAGCCAGCGGGAAGTACTTTTTGCCAGAAAGTTAAACACCTGTCGTATCCGGTACGGGAGTTGGGCGGGCTGCTCTTTACGTACCTGGGGCCGGCTAAAACCAATCCGCCTCCGTTGCCTCGCTACTCGGCACTCGTGAGAGAAGACGGCACGCGGTTGGTTTTGCCCCCGCGATTTTGGGACTATAGCTGGTTTAATTTTTGGGAGAATGTTGTCGACTCGCTGCATGCGTATGTCCTTCACCGAGACAGCCGGTCGGAGAGATCATGGGAAAATGCCTTCTGGCGCCATCGCGGCGATCATCACCTGGATGCTTTGCCCACGGAATATGGTTTGAAAGCCATCGTCCGGTGGCCCGGTCCCGAACCCGATACCGAATACGTGCGGTTGACGACCGTTGCGCTGCCCACGGTTTTTTCTCTGGGAGGCCGCGGCGAAGAAGACCTGGGTTTCGAGCGGCTGCTTTTCGTCACGCCGGCCGATGATAATAATTTCATGGTGTACACCAGTGACTTCATCCCTAAGGACGCTGCGAATCCTGTCGATGAAAGAGAAAAGGCGCGACGCGCGAGCCCGAGCGCGGCGAACGTGAAAGAATATGATAAACGCAAATACGTGCCTTTTAAGGGACAAGTTTGGAAGGAGGATTACGTTTGCCAGTCGACGCAGGGCAACGTCGGCTATCGCCGCGAAAATTTGGCGACGTCGGACCGTGCCATTATCTTGCTGAGAAAGCAACTTCTTGAAGCCATGGAAACCGTCCGGAACGGCGGCACGCCGAAGGGAATCATTCCCGAAGCAAAAGCAAACGAGATGATTTTCCTCGAGGCGTATCGAGCCGTGTTAACCAAGTCCCAGGTCGCACAACTGCTGAACGGCCGCTCGTGAAAGAAATAGCGCGCGTGAGAAAGCTCGCAAAAATTAGCATCGCCGATGTCGCCCACGTCGGCCCCGGCACAGCGGCGGGAGAATGGTTTCGTCGTTACTGGCTGGTTGTCGGCACCACCAAGGAGCTCCGCGACATTCCGCTCGGCCTTAAAGTTCTGGGTGAAGACCTGGTTCTGTTTCGCGACTTGAACGGACAGATGGGGCTTATCGGCCTCCATTGTCCTCACCGCGGCACCTCTCTTGAATATGGCGACATCGAGGAGCGGGGCATTCGCTGTCCCTATCACGCGTGGCTCTTCGACGTAGCGGGCAATTGCCTGGAACAACCCGGGGAGCCGAGAGACAGCCAGTATTACAAAAAGGTAAAGCACCTTTCGTATCCCGTGCGGGAGCTGGGCGGGCTTATCTTCGCTTACATGGGCCCCGACCAAAAAAATCCTCCTCCGCTGCCAAGATATTCGCCCCTTATAGAAAACGGCGGCCAGAAATACATCGAGCTCACTCGATACTATGATTATAACTGGTTCAACTTCATTGAGAACGGCGTCGATCCGGTCCATTTCTCCGTGCTCCATCGCAGCGACCCCAGCGACGGAACGTGGAGGAGCTGGTTCTTCAACCGCCATGACATTCCTCATTTCGATGCCGTTGAGACGGCTTATGGAGTGAAGGTGATCTCGCGCAAGCCCGGTCCGACTGCGGAAACGGAATATGTGGACGAGAAAAGCGTCGCGCTCCCGAGTATCATTCAAATCGGCGATCTCGAGTTCACGCACTTTCACAAGCCTCGTTCAGCGCTGGCGGAAGGCAGCCATATCGAACACATCATGTTCGTCACACCCAACGACGACGATCATTTCATGCTTTTCACCGCCGACTCCTATACCGGGCTCGAGTCGGACTTCTTTCCTAAACTGGCGGACACCCGCCCCCCTCCTCTTAAAGAAGAGAAGAAAGAATATGACCATCGCAAGCACATGCCGTTTCGCGGGAGCGTCCGGCATGAAGATATTGTTACCCAGGGAACTCAGGGCCGGATTGATGAGCGGAATGAACGCCTCGCCGCTTCGGATCGCGGCGTTATCCTGCTGCGCAAAAGAATCTTGAACGCCATGAAGGCGGTGCAAAAAGGCGCACTGCCCCAGGGCGTGCTAACCAAAGAACGCGCTCAAAAGATCGTAAAGATCGACTCTTTCACCGGTATCCGCGCCAAAGGAGTTTTTTAAAACGGACAATGCATCTGCGGTGTTTGTTCTTGTACACCACATTCGGGCTGTTTCTGCTCTGTGTCGGCAACGCTCAGGCGGCTCCTGTCCGCGTCGCCTATAGCGCCATCAGCGGCGCGATGTCACCGCTTTGGACCACTCAAGAAGGCGGCTATTTCCACCGCGAAGGCCTGGACATCGAGCTTCCTTATATCGGCGGCGGCACCTTGCTGATCCAGTCCATGCTTGGCGGCGACGTGCAATTCGCCTATGGCCCCTCGGTTCCGGTGGTCAACGCGGCGCTTAGAGGCTCGGATCTCGTGTTCATCGCCAACACCGGCGACACGCTGATCTATTCGGTTATGACCAAGCCGGAGATCAAGGAGCCGATGGACTTGAGAGGCAAAAAGGTCGGCGTGACGCGCATTGGCGGTTCAGCCGACCTCGCGCTCGACTACGCCTTGAAGAAATGGGGACTTCAAAGGGGTCGCGACGTTATCGTGGTGCAGACCGGCGGGCTTCCGGAAAGTCTTGCCGCTCTCCGCTCCGGCGTCGTGAACGGCGCGGTGTTGTCACCGCCCAACAATTTGCTCGCCAAAAAAGCTGGCCTCAGAGAGATGGTCGACATCGGTCAGCTCGGAATCATTTTTCCCAACACCGCGCTCTCCACGACCCGCTCTTATTTGAAATCAAACCGGGAGGTCGTGATCCGCCTATTACGGGCATTTGGCGAGGGCCAGCACCGCTTGCGTAGCGACAAAGAGTTCAGCATGCGGGTGCTCTCGAAATACACCAAGACCACCGATCCGGAAGTTCTTGCCGAGCTCTACCAGATCTACGGCGTGCGTTACACCGGTCAACAGATCCCCTACGTGCGGCTGGAAGGCGTCGAGGAAATCCTCAAGGGGATGGATTCCAAAGAAACCCGTCCGGCAAAGCCGGCGGATTTCGTCGACAACAGCCTGCTCAAGGAAGTAGAGCAAAGCGGTTTTTTCCGAAAGCTCTACCGCTGAAAATTTACCGGCGACTTAGATGAAAATCGTTGTTACGGGAGGAGCGGGGAGACTTGGGCAATCCCTCATTAAGGAATGCGCGAACCAAGGGCACGAAGTTTTGTGCCTCGATACCGCCCAACCCGCCGATAGAGTCTGTTCCTGGCTGCCTGTTGATTTGCGCGATACGAAGCAGCTAATCACCGCGCTTGAAGGCGCCGTCGCCGTCGTTCACCTGGCGCGCATCCGTTTTCCCTACACATCGAAAGGCTTCGATCCGATCAGCGGACTCTGGAAAACCCCTGACGTCTTCGAAGATGCGGAGCGATTCAACCACAACGTGACCATCACCTATAACGTCTTGGCCGCCTCGCTCGAGGCGGGAGCAAAAAAAATCGTTTGCGGCTCCAGCCTCGCCATCTACGGGCTCTATTATCCGCTTCGCTCGGACTCGCCCGACTATTTGCCCGTCGATGAGGATCACCCCCTCAGGCCTCAGGATCCTTACGGGATATCGAAGCTGCTCGGCGAAAATCTTTGCGCAGCGCTTGCCCGAAGAGCGAACGTTCAGATTGCCAGCCTGCGATTTGCCGGGATCGCATCCGACGCTCAATACCCGACTTTACTGAAAAGACAACAGGAACCCCTCTGTAGAGGAACCGGAGCCTTGTGGAGCTATATCGATGTGAGAGACGCCGCGGTGGCCTGCCGATTGGCACTTGAGACGGATTTTTCCGGGCACATGACGTTCAACATATGCGCGCAGAAAACGATCATGAAGGAAGACACCCACGACCTCGTCAAGCGTTATCTTCCCCAGGTCAAGATCGCTAAGCAAGGGCTCGAAAGTAACTGGAGCGGTTACGATACAAGCCGAGCAGAGTCGATGTTAGGCTTTCGGCCGGCGCATCTACTGGAAGACTATCCGCACTGAAAGGAGCGCGTCGTTTACTATGTTCTGAGGCTCGCGTCACACCGCCTTATAAGCGAGCCGCTTCATTTTCTGCGTGTTCTTGCCCTCGATGCGAATGAGCCCGGTCGTCGCGACGCGCTTCGGTGAGTGCACGTCGCCCTCGTTGTAAATGTGCGCCATCCCCGGTTTCAGCGAATAGACTCGCGCGCGCCGGACTTTTCCCGGCTTGTCTTCACTGGCCGGCTCGATGATTTCCCAATCGCTCATCTCCGTTTCGCCGAACGCCTGGCCATAGATCGCCCAGGAAGTCCCGTGATCGTGCGGATTCGCTTCTCTGGCGTCCCGGTTCAGGTGGGCGCAGATGCAAAAACCCAGTTCCGGATCTTCGTAAATCACCTGACGGTCCGGCGTGTTCTCGTTGAGATACGTCGCGAGGAACTTTTCATCCTTGAGAACCTCCTGCACCAGCTCGCGAACCTTACCCCGTCCTGCGGGACCAGGGTCGGCTTTGAGAATCCGACGACACTCCGATGCGAATTGATCGAGCGTAAAATCCATGGTCGACCCTCCTCTCATGAACTCTCTTTAACAAAACATCGAAACAACCGTCAACCTACGGGAAATTGTCCAAGGGAAACAATGACGTGATTCACGGAACCCGGCTGCTCTGGCGCGGCGTCTTGAGCGCGTCCGAGTTCACGACGTTCGTCGGGCTCCCGTTAAGATAAGCCAGGATGTTATCCGTCACCAGACGCGCGGAGCGCTTGTAAGATTCTACGGTTTGCCAGGCAACATGCGGAGTGAGAACGGTGTTCGGCGCGTCGAGTATCGGGTCGTTCATCTCTACAGGGTCGGTGCCGCACAAATCCAAAGCGGCGCCCGCAAGCTTGCCGTCGCGAAGCGCCGCTGCGACGGCGTGATGGTCCACGATGCCCTCCCAGGAAATATCGATGAGAAAGGCGGTGGGTTTCATCCAAGCCAAGCGCTCGGCGTTGACAAATCCCTTGGAGAGATCGGAGCGGCGCAGGTGGATTGAGAGAATGTCGGAGGCATGGAAAAGCTCTTCTTCGCTCACCATTCTGGCTCCCGAAGCCGCGGCCCGTTCGGGACTCAAAGTGGGACCCCAGGCGATGACCCGAAGTCCAAAGGCGGGGGCGCGCCTGGCGACTGCGCTTCCGGTTCTTCCCAGCCCAAGAATTCCGAGAGTTTTTCCTTCCAGTTCGATGCCGGCCGAAGTCTCCCAGCGTCTCTCGCGCAAGGCATGATCCGACCGAGGAATGCGGCGCGCAAGCGCGAGAATCATTCCAAACACGTGCTCCGCGACGGAGGCGGTCGAGGTACCGGGCGCGCCTGCGACAACGATGCCCAGTTCGGTGGCGGCGCGAATGTCGATCCGGTGCGGGCCGGTGGAAGCGATCAGGCGGAGCTGCGGGAGCGAAGCCAGAATTTGCCGGTCGAGCACCGTCCGGTCGCGGATAGCGACCGCCACAGTTGCGCCCTTCAGCCGCTCGAGCAGCTCGTCGTGATTCGACGCAACTTGGGAGTGGATGGCAACTTGCGCCGAAGTCTCGAGGCGAGAAAGCTCGCCGGATTTTTGAAAGGCACCGTCGACGTCGTCGCATACAATAATCTTAATCACCGTCTCTTCCAGCCTCTCGTTAAGTCTTCACTTCCGGCTCATAGCAAAGGACCATCGAGAAAGGCAAGAGGACGGCGCTTTTCGGGCTTACTCGCGGAGAGTATGAACAATGTGCTATGAAACCATACGGGGCAAGCGATGTAACCACCAAGAACCTAGCGCGGCAGAGCCGCAACTAAAGAAGAATCAAGAGATCCCCCTCTTCCATCTCCCCCGTCGCGGGGGAGAGAAGAGAGGGGGCACGCTATTGAGATGAATAGCGTTTCGTCGAATGAGAGCACCGTCAGAAATTTGCGCAAGCTCCAAAAAAAAGTTTCAAGCATGGTAATACAAGTTGTCGGGAGGTATTCAGAAATGCCGACCATTGATTCCGATTCTCATGTTGTTGAGACAGAACACACCTGGGATTTCATGGACCGGGCCGATCAAAAATATCGACCCCTCATCGTGCGCCCTCGCGGCGAGGGCGGCGGAGAATACTGGTTCGTCGACGGAAAAATACGTGGCCTGGTCCGGATCGTGATGACCGCCCAGCAACTCGCCGAAGTCTCGGAGCGTACGGGCCGCGTGATGGATACTCCTCG
>Ga0066700_10001221_pt1 | contig 10496 bp, 9 predicted proteins | sample GraSoiAngelo_149_FD_66460 | JGI IMG/M metagenome (GOLD analysis project Ga0066700, IMG submission 66460) | Grasslands soil microbial communities from the Angelo Coastal Reserve, California, USA - 14_1009_09_30cm | ecosystem: Environmental > Terrestrial > Soil > Grasslands | place: USA...
AACGCGCAGGTCGCGCCGTGCAGGACGAGCGAGGCGAGGGCGAAGACGACGCCGCCGCGCCACCGGCCGCGCCGCCATGCCTCGACGAGGTAGTGGATGCCGAGCGCGGGGAGGAAGTAGGCGACCCAGAGCTTCACGTAGAAGCCGAGCCAGCCGAGGAGCGCCACGGCGAGCCCTTGGAGCACGGGTCGCTCGTCGAGCACCGCTAGGGCGGCGACCGCCAGGCCGACCAGCCAGGCGAGGATCATGTCGTTCGCACGCACGGTGCCCATCAGGATCTCGAACGGCGCCGCAGCGATCATGAGCGCGGCCGCGAACGCCGGGAGGAGCGCGTAGCCCCAGCGGAGGAGGATCGCGTAACCGACCACGCTCAGCGAGGCGGACATGAGAACCGTCGGGACGAAGAAGGCGAACTCGGAAATGCCGAAGAGCTTGAACGCCCCGACGTTGAACAGCCAGGCGCCGAAGCGCAGCTGAAGATGGTGGGGCGGCGCCGGGCCGTGGACGAGCATGTGCACGGCAGTCCAGAACTCCTCGCGGTCGTCGCACAGGACGAAGCCGGAGAAGAGCACGACGCGAAGCGCGCACGCCCACGCCAGGATCACGGCGGGCAGCACGACGCGCCGGAGGAGCGCCGACCGTCTCATCCTGCGCCCCCGGTCGCCGCACCCCGCTCCGCGCTCATCGCCGCCGGCCCGTCCGCGCGCGTCGGGGAAGCCGAGCAGGCGGTCTTGTTCGGGACTGCGAGGGTCGCCTCATCGAGGACGGTGATCCCAACGCGAAGGGGGTCGGCGTCGAGGCGATGCGGAGACGTCCATACGGCCGGCTCGGTCCGAGTACCGCAGGTGTGCTGTGCTTTCAACCTGAATCCAGCGTGGATCAGGGCGCGCTCGTTCGGGAGCCCGCATTCTGGGGCCTCGCGGTCATCGTTCGGCCTGATGAGCGAAGGCTACCTCAGGGGTAGCGTTCGCTTCATGCCGCGCCGGCGGCGGAAGCTCGCAATCCGCTTCGGGGCCACCCATGTTCACGCATTATGGCGGAGTGTATCCTGCACCGCTTCTCGTCGCGCATTGGCTTCAAGGATGCTGTCGCCCGACACATTCGCCTGGCGCATCGCAATACTCGCTACCCTATTGGTGACACCTTCTCGCGCTTCTCCATCCGCCATGGTGGCTTCGGAACTCGCTATTATGGAGCGACCTCGCGACGATAGCATGGTTACAGATAGCCTTGATGTTAGAGAGAGTGTGCGCGAATTCCTGCGCTTTCTCAACCGCGTCGACCGCGAGATGCCGAGTGACTTGGACCTCCACCTCATCCTCGACAACTCCAGCACCCACAAGAGCCCGCCCGTCCAGCGCTGGCTTCGGCGCCATCCCCGCTTTCACTTTCACTTCACCCCTACCAGTAGCTCGTGGCTCAACCTCGTGGAGCGCTGGTTTCGGGACCTGAGCCAGAAGCAGATCCGGCGCGGGAGTTTCGACAGCGTCGACGCGCTGCCGGCAGCCATCGCGCAGTACCTCGCCACCTACAACGCCCACCCGACGCGGTTCACCTGGACAAAGGACGCCGACATGATCTTGGCGAAGATCGACCGGTGTAAAGCCGCGTTAGGGACACCGCACTAGCGCGGAGCCCGCTCATAGGGGGCGCTTGGGAGGCCACCGGGCGCAGCGATCCGTCGGAGGCCACGGCCGTCGGTTGATCTTCGCACGCCGCAAGGTACGTGGTACCATGGTTGCGATGCGGGCGACTGCGTCATCATGAGCCCGAAGCGCATTCTGCTCACGGGGGCTGCCGGCTTTGTCGGCGCCGTCCTCGGGCGCCGCCTCCTTGAGGCGGGGCACGAGGTCCACGTGATCCTGAGGGGCGGCTCCGCGAGCTGGCGCCTCGCCGACGTGGTCCACGATCTCCGTATCCACCACGCCGACCTGACCGATGAGGCCCGCGTCCAGGCGCTGGTCGGCACGATCCGTCCGGAGGTGATCTACCACCTGGCGACCCACGGCGCGTACCCTTTTCAAACCAACGCCGACGGCATCATCCAGACCAACATCCTCGGCACCTGGAACCTCCTCAAGGCCTCGGCGCGCGTCGACTACGAGGTCTTCGTCAACACCGGCAGCTCCTCGGAGTACGGCTTCAAGGAGTACGCCATGCGGGAGACGGACCTCCTCGAGCCGAACAGCTACTACGCGGTGGCGAAGGGCGCCCAGACGCTGCTCTGTCAGCACGTCGCGAAGGCGGAGCAGCGGCCGATCACCACCTTCCGCCTCTTCAGCGTCTACGGGCCCTTCGAGGAGCCTTCGCGCCTGATCCCGACGCTGGTCCGCCTCTGCCTGGAGGGGCGGAACCTGACCCTGGTCGATCCCGAGACCGCGCGCGACTTCGTGTATATCGACGACGTGGTGGACGCGTACCTGCGCATCGACAAGCTGGCAGGCCTGTGCGGGGAGGTGATGAACATCGGGACCGGCGTGCAGCGCACGCTCGCGCAGGTGGTCGACGCCGTGCTGCGCGAGACGGGTGCGCAGGTACAATGCGACTGGGGCGCGATGCCGGCGCGCATCTGGGACAGCAAGACCTGGGTCGCCGACTGCACCAAGAGCCGCCGCCTGCTCGGCTGGCACTCGACCACCTCGTTCGGCGACGGGATCGCCCGCACCGTCGACTGGATGCGGCAGCGCCGTGATGCGCGCGGGGTCGCCTAGCGTGGCGGCGGGCGGGCCCCTTCTCGTGAGCCTGTGCGCCGGCAGCCTCGGAATCCTCGCCCTCGCGCGCTGACGGTATGGACTCCACGGGACGGATCGCAGGCACGGACGAGGTCGCCGCGCTCGAGACGCGCGCGCGCGCCGTGCGAGCGGCCACGGTGCGCATGGCGCACGACGGCAAGACACCCCACGTCGGCTCCGCGCTCTCGTGCGCCGACATCCTGGTGGCGCTCTACTTTCACGCCATGCGCATCGACCCGCAGGCGCCCGGCGATCAGGACGTCTTCGTCCTGAGCAAGGGGCACGGCTGCATGTCGTACTATGCGACCTTGGCGGAGCGCGGGTACTTCTCGTCCTCCGTGCTGGCGACGTACGCACGGAACGGTGGGGCGCTGCCGGAGCATCCGTCGCCGGGAAGTGTGCCCGGCATCACGGTCGCCACGGGATCGCTCGGCCACGGCCTTCCGATCGCCGCGGGCGTGGCGCTGGCGCGCGGCATGGACGCGAGACCGGGCCGCGTCTACGTGCTCTTGAGCGACGGCGAGTGCAACGAGGGCAGTGTGTGGGAGGCGGCCATGTTCGCCGCCGGCCGGCGGCTCGATCGGCTGGTGGTGATCGTCGACTACAACAAGCTGCAGGCCATGGGGCGGTCGGACGAGATCACTGCGCTTGCGCCGCTCGCCGACAAGTGGCGTTCCTTCGGCTGGGGCACGCGCGAGGTCGATGGCCACGACATGGCCGCGCTCACGCGCGTGCTCGACGCACTGCCGCTCGAGGACGGCCGGCCGAGCGCCATCGTGGCGCACACGGTCAAGGGGAAGGGCGTGTCGTTCATGGAGGACGACACCGAGTGGCACTATCGCTCGCCGAGCGACGCCGATCTCGACCGCGCCCTCGAGGAGCTCGGTCGGCCCGTATGAGGAACGCCTTCATCCGCGCTCTCACCGATGCCGCCGCGCGCGACGAGCGGATCCTCTTCCTGACCGGCGATCTCGGCTTCAAGCTCTTCGATGATTTCGCCGCCCGCTTTCCCGGCCGCTTCATGAACGTCGGAGTGGCCGAGGCCACCATGGCCGGGGTCGCGAGCGGCCTCGCCCTCGAGGGCAAGAAGCCCTTCATCTACTCGATCGCGACCTTCGCGACCATGCGGTGCTACGAGCAGATCCGCGACGACATCTGCTACCACGACGCCGACGTCACGATCGTCGGCGTGGGGGGCGGCTACAGCTACGGCCCGAACGGGCCGACCCACCACGCGCTCGAGGACATCGCGATCATGCGGGCGCTGCCGAACATGACGATCGTCTGCCCGGGCGACCCGGCCGAGACCGTCGCGGCCGTCCACGCCCTGGCTCGGCATCGCGGCCCGGCGTACCTTCGCCTGGGGCGCGCGGGCGAGCCGGAGGTGCATCCCGGCCCCGTGTCGTTCGGCATCGGCGAGAGCCTCGTGCTGCGTGACGGGCGCGACGTGGCGCTGCTCTCGACCGGCAACATGCTGGCGACCGCCGTGCGGGTAGCGGACTTGTTGGCCGGACGTGGGCTCACGTGCGGGGTGGTGAGCATGCCGACCGTGAAACCTCTGGACGTTCGCGCGGTCGACGACGCGATCCACCATGCAGCCGTGGTCGCGACCCTCGAGGAGCACAGCCTGCTGGGTGGGTTCGGCGGCGCCGTGGCGGAGCACGTCGCGGAGGCCGGGGTCGGCGTGCGCTTCCGCCGCTTCGGTGCGCCCGATCGCTTCTCGCACGCCTGTGGCGATCAGGAGTTCCACCGCGAGGCCGGCGGTCTCACCGCCGCGCGGATCGCCGACGCGCTCTCGGCGCTGGCGGGGCGGCCGTGCTGAGCACCCCACCTTCCGACCGGGTGGCGCGCCCCGCGAACCCGAGGCTCTCCGTGGTCATCGCCTGCTACAAGGACGGGCTCGCGATCCCGCACATGTACGACCGCCTGAAGAAGACGCTCGCCGCGCTGCCGGTCGAGCCCGAGATCATCTTCGTCAACGACGGCAGCCCGGACGACTCGGAGGAGATCCTCCACCAGCTCGCCGCGCGCGACACGCAGGTGGTGGCGGTCACGCACACGAGGAACTTCGGGTCGCAGGCGGCCTTCACGAGCGGCATGCAGGTCTGTACGGGCGACATGGTGGTCCTGATGGACGGCGACCTCCAGGACCCGCCGGAGGTCATCCCGCAGTTCTTCGAGAAGTGGCGGGAGGGGTACGACGTCGTGTACGGCGTGCGGGTGAGGCGCGAGGCGACGTGGTTTCTGCAGATCGCTTACAAGCTCTTCTACCGCGTGTTTCGCGCGCTCAGCTACATCGACGTGCCGCGCGACGCCGGCGACTTCTCGCTCATGGACCGGGTGGTGATCGACGCGGTGAACTCGATGGGCGAGCGGGACCGCTTCCTCCGCGGTCTGCGAGCCTGGGTCGGCTTCCGCCAGATCGGCGTGCCCTACGTTCGCCCGGAGCGCATGTTCGGCGTCACGACGAACAGCCTGCGCAAGAACATCGCCTGGGCCCGCAAGGGCATCTCCTCGTTCTCGTTCGTGCCGCTGGACTTCATCTTCTACCTCGCCCTCGGGGTGACGGCGCTCTCCGGCGTGATGCTGCTTGCGTACTTGACGCTGTACGTCATAAAGGGCGCGCCGACGGGCTTCATGACGCTGCTCACTCTCGTGTTGGTGCTGGGCGGCCTGCAGTTTCTCTGCCTGGCGGTGATCGGCGACTACGTGGCGCGCGTCATCGAGGAGGTGAAGCAGCGGCCGCATTACCTGGTGAAGTCGGTGCTGAATGACCCGCGGACGTCCAGCGCCGTGCCGGCGAGGACACGACCGGCGGAAGGTGCGCCGGCAGGCCGTCTCCGGGAGTCGGGGACACGATGACCGAGGTGCCCCGCGGGCGCTCCGCCTTAGGCGAGCGGGCGCTCGGCCAGGACCGTGTACCCGAGACAATCGTCACCACCGTCGGCTCGGAGTGACGCATTGGCGACGACAGCTAGGAGCACAAAGAGCGGCACGGACACTATCCCGAGGAGCCTGCGCGACCACGCTTCAGTCCGCGTGGCGACCTGGGGAAACAGAACGGGCAGGAAAAGCGCCATCCCCTTGTAGCAAGCGACCGTCAATGCGTTGCCGCGCGCCCAGACGCTGAGGTTGCGAAACCCAGCTCCATCGAGTAGCTGCTTCAACCCCGCCGGTGTGAATCGCCAGTAGTCGAACGGAATGAAGTGCCATCTTGCAGCAAATGGAACCGTGATGAGCAAGCGCCCGCCCGGTCGAAGACATCGGTATGCCTCTTTGAGAAGTGCGGCCGGATCGGGCACGTGCTCGAGAGCCTCGGTGCAAAGAAGGAGATCCGCGTCCTCCGCCTCCTCCGGCCACTCGGCGCCGGTGAAGTGGACGGTGTCGGGCGCTTGGTAGCCGAAGTGGGCTCTGGCCTCGGCGATGTCGATACCGACGTACTGGGTCCCAGCGGGCAAGAGTGAACGATAGGGTTGACCGCCGCATCCTACGTCGACGACCTTGCCGCGCACGTCGGCAACCAGCTCCGAAACGTCGCGCCAGACGGATCCCGCCTGCAGGTCGAAGTAGCGCCGGAGGCGTGCTGCCCAGCGTTCCGCGGCCGTTCGTGGTGCCGCCAGCGCCGGAGGTTTCCAGCTCTCCGCCGTCCTTTCGGCCAGATTGCTTCGACGCGTCAAGCTCGAGGCCATGGGCTTCGAGTGGCGGACGTTAGCATGCGACGGGCTGCATGGCCGAGCCTGGTGACGCGCGCGCCTGTTGACAGCGATTGCAACGATCTGGTTTGGCTGCGGCGCGGCGATACCACGTGACGAACCGTTCGGGCGAGTTCTCCTGGCGCCGGGCCGACGTGTGGCTGGCCGTTCCCGCGCTCGCGTGCATGTTGGGCGCCGACCTGTGGCGCCCCAGGAACGTGGCGACGGCCACGGAGCTCTCCATGGCGGGCTGGGTCGTCTTCGTCGCGCAGGTCGCCTGGTGGACGCGCGGCGACGACGGCTGGCGGGCGACGTGCGCGTGGTTCGGCCGCGTGTTGCTCGTCGCCGTTCCCGTGCTCGCCACGCTCTACCTGTACTACGTGCGGTCGCACTATCTGGACGCCGGTGTCCACGTCGACGTGGTGTTCACCTACATGGGCCTGCAGTGGTTCTTCGAGCTGCACAATCCGATCACATTTGCCGGGGGGACCCCATCGTACCACCAGCTGCCCTTTTCGCTCCTGACTCACCTTCCCGGGTTGGTCCTCGGCATCGACCGCCTGGGGGCATTCGCGGTGCACTTCGGGACGATGGTGGAGGTGGCCCTCCTGCTGGCCGTGATTGCCTATCGCCTGGTGCCGGGCTCGCTGCTGCAGCAGATGGCGGCGGGGGTGCTCGTGTCGGCCGTGTTCTCCAACCGCTTGATGGTCCTGACCTACAACACCGCCGGCTACGCGTTGCCCTTGATCGCCCTGGGGCTCATGGTGGCCGTGATCGCGGCGGACGAGTCGCCGACCGGTCCGGACCGCGTGGTGGGCGGGTTGCTGGCGCTGGCGCTTCTGCACCACTACCCCGGCTGGACGATGGTGCTGCCGTTCGCTGCGGCGTGGCTCGTGCTGCGACGGCATCCGGTGGCAAAGACCCGGGCGTTTCTCCTGGCCAACCCCTTGCTCGTGACCGTGGTGGCCATGGCCGCGATCACCATAGTGGTGCGGCCGGAGCTTCTGTTCAGGCGGATTCACGACGTGACGCGTGATCCGTCGCGCGACTTGGTGACGCACCTTCGGGATAACTGGCGCTACCTGTCCACCGCATTTCCCCGGGCTCGCTTTCGCGAGTTCGTGCAGGAGTGTCCCGGGTCCTGGTTCTTGCTGAACATCCCCCCGCTGGGCGGCTGGGCGTTGCCGATCATGGTGGCCACCTGGGGGACGTCGGCCCTCACGCTCCCCGGTCGCATGCTGCGCTACCTGGGCATGCTCTTCTTCGTGGTGGGGCTGCTGCTGCTCCTGACCGTCGCGCAGCATCTGCTGACGGACTTCAGCGACTACCGCGACTACCCGCTGATCCATGGTGCGACGGTCGCGGGCCTGCTGTTCGCCTTTCGCGCCGTCTACCAGCGAGGATGGCGAGGTAGGCTCGCTGGCGCGCTCGCGCTCGCCGTGGCCTGCTACAACTGGGGCGACATGACGGCGCTCCGTGGCAAACGCTACTACTCCTACGACTACGCGCCGCGGGCACAGGAAGCCTTTGAGCGACTGCGCGGCCTTGCACGGTCGGAGCGCTTCCGCTCATTGGAAGCCACCCGCGTGGTGGTGGTGGGGGAGGACTTCATCCCGCTCGAGGGCCCGTACAGGGCCGTCCTCCAGCGGGACGGCATCCCGGTACGCCTCGTGAAGCTGACCGACTACTGCCGCGACCCCGAGGGTGCGGTGCAGGGCGCCGCCGACACCTCGTGTCAAGCCTTCCTCCTCGTCGTGCCGGCGGCGGCATGCAGCGGCGCCAGTCCGATCCCGCAGCAGAACGCCCAGCCGGGCCTGACGGGCCGACTGTACCGGTCGGTCTGCGATCGCCCCGAGACGGTGCCGCGGCCGAGCGAGCCTGTGGCACTGCGCGGCTGACGGGCAGATTCAGTTCCCCGGGGCGCAGCAGCACGGCGTAGTTCTCGAGCAGCGAGGCCATACGCCGCGGGGCGAACAGGATTTGAGGCGTCGACAACGAGGGCTCTCAGAAGGGTCTGGCGTCGGCCGCCGCTCCGGAGCCTCGCTCCATCAGCGGGTTGAAGCGACCGCCTGCCACGGGTTAAACACCCCGCGCATGATTCGCGACGTGCACGTGCGGCAACTGGTCGTCGACGACGAAGGGCATGCGGGATGAAGCTCCTGGTGACGGGCGGCGCCGGGTTCATCGGCTCGAACTTCGTTCGCTACGAAATCGCCACCGACCAGAGCGTCGAGGTGACGACGCTCGACGCCCTCACCCGCGGGAAATCTCGCCAACCTGGAACCTGTGGGCATGCTTGGCTTTAGCAGCGGCCCGCGGAGCGACAAGGGGCCGTCGCGGATTGGAGGGACGGCGTCTTCGCCGCAACGCCGACTCCTCTGCCGGTGGCCACCAGAAGGCCCGGCACCGCGGTTTCGTGAGCGGCCTTGAAGGCCGGGCGGTCCCGGTGGTACGGCAACAGCCAGCTTCGGGGACTGGTTCTTCGTGAACGACCACCGCAAGATGATCTGGCTCGTCGGGCGCTGCCCACCGTTCTACCACGTCGAGGTGAGGGGGCTTGTGGCGAACGACGGAGGGGCCGGATGAGGGGCATCGTGCTCGCTGGGGGCCATGGCACCCGGCTCCATCCCGTGACGCTGGCGGTGTGCAAGCAGCTGCTGCCCGTCTACAACAAGCCGATGATCTACTACCCGCTTTCCACGCTGATGCTGGCCGGCATCCGTGACATTCTGATCATCAGCACGCCGGAAGCCCTTCCTGTGTTCCGACGGATGCTGCGAGACGGTGCACAGTGGGGCCTGCACTTCTCTTACACCGAACAGACTCAACCGCGCGGTCTGGCGGAAGCCTTCATTCTGGGACGGGACTTTGCTGGCGGCGAAGCGGTCTGCCTCATCCTGGGCGACAATATCTTCTATGGGCAAGGCCTCCGGGAGACGTTGCGCGCAGGCGCGGAGCTGATCGAAGGGGCGTTGATCTTCGCGTACCCCGTGCGTGATCCCGAGCGGTACGGCGTCGTCGAGGTCGACGCGGAGGGCCGTGCCCTCGGCATCGAGGAGAAGCCGTGTCGTCCCCGATCGAGCTACGCCGTGCCGGGACTCTACTTCTGCGACCGGGAGGTCTTTCGGATCGCCGCCAGCCTGAAGCCCTCGGCGCGCGGGGAACTGGAGATCACCGACTTGATCCGAGGCTATCTCGACCGTCGCAAGCTGCGCGTGAAAGTGCTGGGGCGCGGCGTAGCCTGGCTGGATGCTGGCGCGCACGACTCGCTGCTGCAGGCGGCAAATTTCGTCCAGGCGGTTGAGGATCGCCAGGGGATGATGATCTCGTGCCCCGAGGAAATCGCCTATCGCATGGGCTACATCGACGCAGCGCAGCTGCGGGCTCTTGCCGGTGCCATGAGCGACAACGGTTACAGTGAGTACCTGCTGCGTCTCCTCAAGGAGGAGACCGGCGCTTGAGCGCCCGGTCCGGCCGCAAGGGGAGCTCCTGGAACTCATCCCTCCCAGCGGTCGCCCTGGCTTTTCTGTCACGCCACCGCGGTCTACGATCTCGAGTGTTGCGACGAGCGACGGGTGCTCATCGCTGCTGTCGAGATCCGGATTCGATGGGACGACCATGTTTGGGATGACGCTTTCATGAAGCTCCTGGTGACGGGCGGCGCCGGGTTCATCGGCTCGACCTTCGTGCGCTACGAGATCGCCAACCACCCGAGCGTCGAGGTGACGACGCTCGACGCCCTCACCTACGCGGGGAACCTCGCCAACCTGGAGCCGGTGCGGTCGGCGGCGCGCCACCGCTTCGTGCACGGCGACGTCACCGACCGCGAAGCCGTGTTCCGGCTCCTCGAGCCGGGCGTCGATGCGATCGTTCACTTCGCGGCGGAGAGCCACGTCGACCGCAGCATCGAGGACTCCGCGGTGTTCCTGCGGACCAACGTCCTCGGCACGCAGGTCTTGCTCGAGGGGGCGCGGCGCTTCGGGGTGAAGCGCTTCCTCCACATCTCGACCGACGAGGTGTACGGCAGCCTCGGCCCCGAGGGGCGGTTCACCGAGGAGTCGCCGCTCCGCCC
>Ga0066700_10001236_pt1 | contig 10441 bp, 6 predicted proteins | sample GraSoiAngelo_149_FD_66460 | JGI IMG/M metagenome (GOLD analysis project Ga0066700, IMG submission 66460) | Grasslands soil microbial communities from the Angelo Coastal Reserve, California, USA - 14_1009_09_30cm | ecosystem: Environmental > Terrestrial > Soil > Grasslands | place: USA...
TTCCTTCGTCATTCGACATTTGTGCTTCGTCATTCATTCTCTTCCGCGTGGTCGACGAGATCGCGTGTTGATAACGCGCACCAATCTTCTTTGTCGCCTTCCGGCACCGCTTCTTTTTGAGCGGTGACAACTGCCTCGTCCACCTGCGCGACGGCGTCTTTGCGCCAATCGGCAAGTGTGTCCGCATCGAGCAGATTGAGTTCAGTAATCGTTTGCTCGGCGACCTTCAAACAGTCGCGCGCGAACGGCTGACGCTTCATCTCGTCGGGCACGTAGCTGGCGTCATCGTGTTCGCCATGACCGGAAAGTCGCAGCACCGAGGCAACCACCAACTGCGGGGGACGCCCCGCACGGGCGCGTTTGACTGCGCCGCCAATTACGTCCAGACACGCGGCAAGATCGGTTCCGTCCACACTGTAACCTTCGAACCCGTATCCGATGGCCCGCTCCACCAGATCATCGCCCGCGAATTCGCGCTCGTTAGGCGTTGAGTACGCGTAATGATTATTTGTCGCGACCACCACGAGCGGCACCTGTTCCACCGCGGCAATGTTCATTCCTTCGTGAAACGAACCGGTTTGCATCCCGCCTTCGCCGATAGATGTGAGTCCCACGAAATTTTTTTCTCCTTTGAATCGCTTCGCCATCAATGTGCCGACGGTAACCGAAACCATTGCGCCGAGATGGCTAATCATCGCCAGTTCGTTATCGCGCGGATGCCCTCTATGAATATTTCCGTCGCGCCCGCGCATCGGACCGAGCCGCGAGCCGAGATACGTGCGTGTGACGTCAACTAACGGTTCGCCAAACGCAGATCGCCCGGCCTGGTCGCGAATTAATGGCGCAAAGATGTCGCCTTTTTCCAAAAACAAACCGCAAGCGACGCTGACTGCTTCCTGGCCCTTACCTATGTAAACGCCGCCCGTGATCTGACCACCGCGGTAGAGACTAACGAGTTTTTCCTCGAGCGTGCGTGCCAGGAGCATCCAGCGAAAGGCTTCCAGAAAACGCTCGTGGGGAGGCGCGGTCTTGTTTGCGGCAGTTTCATCCAGCGATGCGGGCGCGCCTTTTTTTCTTTTTAATTTTGCGGTCCGCTGCGCCGTCTGAAGCATCGCGTCATTTTACCCAAGATCGGCAACTGCGCGCAAAAAAATTTTGGAGCACAGGCATCCTTGCCTGTGGGGCCAGCGGGCTTTCAGCCCGCTGAATCTGACGCACTTAATAATGTATCGGCAGGCGAGACGCCCGCCTGCCCACAGGCAAGATGCCTGTGCTACTAACGCGCTGCGAACGCGAGGCGTTGTTGTCTCGGCGCGTGTTCGCCGCCGTTTGAGGTTGCTTCAGTGACAGGTTGCGCGGGGGCAGTGAGTTTGACACCGACCAACTTGCTCACGCCGCGCTCTTCCATCGTGACACCATAAAGGATGTCAGCCTTGGCGATTGTCCGTTTGTTGTGCGTGATGATGATGAATTGGCTCTGCTGTACGAACCGGTCGAGCACGCGGATGAAGCAGTTAATGTTGTTTTCGTCGAGCGGAGCATCGACTTCGTCGAGGATGCAGAACGGACTTGGCCGCACCATATAAATCGCAAACAGCAACGCGACAGCCGTCATTGCACGTTCGCCACCACTCAACAGCGACACGCTTTGCAATTGTTTTCCCGGTGGCTTGACCGTGATCTCGATGCCGCAGTTGAGAGGGTCGTTCTCGTCCAGCAGTAACAAGTCCGCGCGCCCGCCACGGAATAGCTCGCCAAACATTTCCCGGAAATTCGACCGAATTTGCTCAAAGGTCTCGGCGAATAGTTTCCTTGTTGTGGAATTGATGCGCGCGATCACGTCGAGCAGTTCGCGCTGAGAATTCGTAAGATCGGTGTTTTGCGCTTCAAGGAATTTGTAACGCTCTTCGAGTTCGTCGTACTCGTGCACCGCCTCGAGGTTCACTGGTCCCATGTTGTCCAGCTGTGTTCTAAGCTCGGCGATAAGCTGTTCGAGATCCCTGGGGGCGAGCTCCTCTTTCGCCGAGGCCACGCCTTCTCGCGTATCGATTCCCGCGCTTCCCGACTCATCCGCGCTGGCGCGTTTTTTCAGTTGTCCGCGCAAAACTTTTTCGAATGCGGGCTGATCTCCCGCAAATCCACGAAGATCGATCTGGTAACTGCGGGAAATATGGGCGAGGAGATTATCAATCTTCATTTGAAACTGCGATTCCCGAACTTGCCCCTGTGCGCGTTGGTCCTGTAATTCGCCTAACGAGTCTCGCATACGCCGCAGTTCGCTTTCCCGATCGGAAACCGCGGCAAGTCGTGTGGCGCGCTGGCTGGCGATTTTTGCGCTATTCGCTTGTGCTTCGTCACGCCGCGCCGTTTGACTTTTGATCAGCGTTTCGGATTCACGCGATTCCTCGGCCTGCGTACTCAGTTTCCGTTCGTACATCGCGATGTCCGCGTTCCGCACAGTGATCAGCTCGGCTAGCTCGGCGTCGCGCGCGCTCATTGGTTCACGTTGCGCAACCAAATTTTCATGGCGCTGGCGGTCCGTTGCGACGGCCAGCCGCAGTTCATTGGTCCTTTCGGTTAACTCTTCCTCGCGCAACGCCGTCTGTTTCTGGGTGGCCTCGAATGCACCTAACTCGATCTTTTGATTGGCCAATTGATCACGCCCCGATTGAAGATCCCGCTCCACATGCGCGATCCGTTCGTCGGCCGCGGCTATCTGGCGCTCCAGCGCGGTCTTTTCTGACTGCAAAGTATCGATTTTGCGTCCGGCCTCGCTCAGTTCGCCTTGAAGCCGCCAAGCGGTTTCAAGCGCGGTTTTCGCTTCGTCCCGCCTGGCGCTGACTGCGTCGCGCTCCCTTGCCAGGGCAGCTTCTTCTTTTGCCAGATCGGCAATTTGCGCTTTTCGCTCGAGCAACGAGGCCGCCCGGCCTTCGCTGCTTCCCGTGAAGACGATTCCCTCTCGGGAAATATATTCGCCGGCGAGGGTGGCCATCGCCACAGCAGGTTCCCGCTTCTTGCACTCCAGCGCTTGTTCCAACTCCGGAAAAATCACGACATCGCCGAGCAACCGCGTGACGAGTGCCTCCAGCGGTTTAGGTGCCCTCACCTTGTCGGTAGCCCAAACGAGCGCCTCCGGTGGCAGAACTTTTTGCGCCGGTTGTGGCGTGGTCGCTGTCAGCTTGGGGATAAGCAGCGCAGCGTGACCCAGCTTTTTTTTCTTTAGGTGCCCAATGATTTCCGAAACAACTTTCGCATCTTTTAAGATGACCGTGTGCAGATTGCGGCCCAGCGCGGCTTCGATCGCCTGAATGAATTTTGGATCAACATCGAGTTGCGCAAGAAGTGAACCGGCAATAGCGCCCCGAAATTTTTCAGGACCGTTGACGCCTTTAAGCAAAGCTTGCGACCCTTCAGCGAGGCCTTCACCCTCTTCGTTCAGCTGACGCAACACGTCCAGGCGTGATTGCTTTTCGGCGAGTGTACGATCGAGAATTGCAAGATCCTGTTCCGCTTGAGCGAGTAGTTTCTCTTTTTCGCGAAGGCTGGTCTCGACGTCGATCGGTTGGCGGCGGGCGGCTTTCAGCGAGACAGCGATTTGCCCGACGAGTTTGTCACGCGCTTCGGTCAATCCTTCAATCTCTCGTAGGAGTTGTTCAGTTTGTGCATGAGTCAATTCACGGCGCGCCTTGGTTCCGGTGAGTTCTTCTTCAAGCGCCGAGATCCGGCTTTCGGATTTCGACACTGCAAGCTGCAATTCTTGCAGGCGCGTCACGCGGTCGCTTCGTTTCTTTTGGATTTCTCCGGCCAGAGCGGATAGCTCGGTCAGCTCAGCTTCCTGTTCTCTCAAGTGCTGCTCGATTTCCGTGATGGAACTGTTCGTTTGCTCGATTTGCGCCGCATGCTGGTTGCGTTTGCTTTCAGCCTCCGCGATGTCGCGCTGCGCGCGCTCGATCAGCTCGGCCAGTTCCTGCGCACGCTGACGGTTGAACTCGATGCGGTTGCGGTGCGCTCCAATCTCGCTGTCTAGGCGCTGAACTTCCGCACGGGAATCGGCGATGTCGGTGTCGATCTTGTCCAGCGCGACGCGTTCCTCGGCGAGCGCGTTTTCGCTACTATCGATTTTGGCCCGCGTGGTCTTCTCGCTGTCCATGAGACGCCCGATTTCTTCCCGCGACGCGACTAGGTCGCACTCGAGCGACGCGAGCTGTTTGGAAGCATGATGTGTCTCAAGCACGCGCAGATCTGCGTGCAAAGCCTGATAGCGTCGGGCTTTCCCCGCCTGCCGCTGAAGTGAGCCGATCTGGCGTTTGACTTCCTTGATCACGTCGCCGATGCGCAACAGGTTCGCTTCCGTTGCCTCAAGCTTTCGGAGCGCCTCGCGTTTTTGCGTTTTATATTTCGTGATCCCCGCTGCTTCCTCGAAAACAGCGCGTCGATCTTCCGGACGCGAGCTCAGAATCATGTCGATCCTGCCTTGCTCCATCATGGAGTAGGCGGTCCGAGCAATCCCGGTGTCGGCGAAAAGACTTTGAATGTCGCGAAGACGGCATGGCGTCTTATTCAGCAAATATTCGGAATTTCCGTCGCGATAAACGCGGCGCGTCACGCGCACGTCATGCCACTCGATTCCCAGTTCTTCGGAGCAATCGGTGAACGTGAGGGAGACCTCCGCAAATCCTACCGGCTTGCGTGTGTCGGCGCCATTGAAGATGACATCCGCCATTTCGTCGCCGCGGAGCGATTTGGCGGACTGCTCTCCGAGCGCCCAGCGTACGGCGTCGAGCACATTCGATTTTCCGCAACCGTTCGGGCCGACTATCGCGGTGACGCCTTCGTGAAAATTGAAGACGGTTTTATCGGCAAAGGATTTGAAGCCGAACAGCTCGAGCGATTGTAAATGCATTTTGGGCCAAACCCCGGGCCTTCTGAGCCCTCAATACAGCAGGCTTAAATGGGTTACAAGCGGAAAATCACACAATTTGAAGGGGTTCCGCGGCCACCCGGCCACAGGATATTGTGGATTCTCGACCATCGAGCGGTCAACCAGCACACCCAAACTGCAATTCCCTCCCATTTGAAAAGTACCGTTCTTGGCGCGTGCAGCTTAAGTCCTCCTCTTGCTTTGGACAACTGAATGACTCACGATGCGGCCAATGGCAGATAAATCGCCGCCTTGGATACAGCAGGAAGAGCGGATCGATCATCAATTGGTTCGCGGCATTGGAATTCCCGCTCTCACGGCGAATATCGTCAGCTCAACAATTGGTGCTGGAATTTTCGTAATCCCGGCGACAGTTGCGAAGGGACTCGGATCCGCGGCGCCACTCGCCTTTGTCTGCTGTGCGATTGCCATGGTCTTGTTCGTCACATGTTTCGCGATCGCCGGCAGCCGCGTTTCATTGACCGGCGGTCTTTACGCGTATGTCGAAGTGGCGTTTGGGCGCTACGTCGGATTTCTCGCCGGCATGCTTTATTTTCTCACGGCGCTCGGCGCAGTTGCTGGTGTGGTGAACGTATTGGCAAACTCCGTCGCGTTGGTGGTGCCGTTCCTGGGCGGTGCAATCATGCGAATCGTCGTCATGCTCGCTGTTTACGGTTCGCTGGTAATAATCAACATCCGAGGCGTGCGCCAGGGGGCGGGCGCAGTGACGGTGATCACAGTAGCAAAGCTTTTGCCCCTCCTGGTGTTCATTTGTGTCGGAATATTTTTTATTCACGCGCCGAATCTTGCCTGGAGCGGTTGGCCTACCAGCAAGTCGTTAGGCGATGCGGTTATCCTTTTGATTTTCGCTTTCGTGGGCATCGAGGTCGCGTTAATTCCGAGCGGCGAAGTGAAGAATCCGGCGCGCACCGTTCCCCGTTCTGCTTATCTCGCGCTGGTGATCACGACAATCATCTACCTCATGATCCAACTCGTCGCGCAGGGCACGCTTGGTCCCGATCTCGCAAATCACCCAGAGGCGCCACTCGCCGAGTCGGCGGCGACATTCCTTGGCAACCTCGGCCGCATGATTATTCTGGCCGGAGCCAGCATCTCCGCATTTGGATTCGTGACTAGCGATATCCTGAGTTCGCCGCGAATGATTTTTGCTTTCGGTCGAGACGGGGCATTGCCGCAATTTTTCGTGCATGTGCATCCGCGCTATCGATCGCCGGATGTCGCGATTATTACATACGCTGCGCTGGCGTTTGTGCTGTCGATCAGCGGCACATTCGAGAAGCTGGCGGTCCTTTCGAATGTCGCCGTTCTGTTGATGTATCTGCTCTGCTGCGCCGCGTGCTGGGTTTTGGTGCAACGCGATGTGCGCTCGGATGGAGAGCCGTTCAATTTCCCTGGAATGAAAATTGTGCCCGCCCTGGCGATCCTCGCGATCGTTTGGATTCTCGCTCACGCCACGGTTCGCGAATTGCTCGTGACCGGAATTGTGCTGTTGCTCTCGTCGGTTCTCTATTTTGCGCGTCGGAGTTTCGTCGGAAACCGTAGGCAAACCGCAAAAACCGATTAGCTTCTCGCCATGCGCGATAATTATCTCGAGGAGTATTACTCGTTTCTCCGTTTCCCAAGCGTGTCGACTGACGACAAGTACAAGGAAAAGCTGGTGGAATGTGCAAACTGGCTGGTCAACAAACTCACAAGAATCGGTCTGCGAACGCAGCTTGTACCTACGAAACGTCATCCCATTGTGTGGGCGCGCAATGAACATCGGCCCGGACGTCCGACAGTTTTGATTTATGGTCATTACGATGTGCAGCCGCCGGATCCTTTGGATCTTTGGGATTCACCGCCGTTCGAGCCTGTCCTGAAGAACGGCTATGTGTTTGCCCGGGGAGCTACGGACAATAAGGGCCAGATTCTTTCGCACATTCTTGGGATTCAAGAAACGATTGAAGAGCATCGTGAGCTGCCGGTGAATGTGCATTTGGTGATCGAAGGCGAGGAGGAGATCGGAAGTGCGAACCTCGGGCCTTTTCTGAATCAAAATCGCGAGGCATTGAAGTGTGACGTGGCGGTCGTTTCCGATACGGGGATGATCGCGCGTGGCGTGCCGACCATGAGTTATGGATTGCGCGGAGTGACCGCTCTCGAGGTCAAAGTGATCGGTCCGAAAATGGATTTGCACTCCGGCGTTTTTGGCGGTGCCGTCGCAAACCCGATCACCGCCCTGGCGCAATTGTTGGCCACCCTTCACGATCGTGAAGGTCGCGTGGCGATCGCGGGATTTTACGATCGGGTCAAACCACTCGAAGACTGGGAGCGCGATGCATGGCGTAAACTTCCTGTCGACGGTGACAAACTGATTCGCGAGGAGACAGGTGTGTCCGAACTTTTCGGCGAGGCCGGATACAACTCAGCAGAACGCATCTGGGCGCGCCCGACTGCCGAGATCAACGGAATCGGCGGCGGATACCAGGGGCAGGGCACAAAAACGGTAATTCCCAGTCACGCGTTTGCGAAACTGACGTTCCGTCTTGTTCCTGAGCAAAGAGGCGAAGAAATTCTCGAATTGGCCAAGACGCATTTGGAAAAGAATCTGCCCAAAGGCGTCACAATGGATGTTACCACGGGCCACAGCGGTCCGTGGTATCTCACCGATCCGCACTCCGCGATGGGCGAAGCGGCACAACGCGCGTTGCGCAAAGCGTTCAACCGTGACGCCGCGCTCATCCGCGAGGGCGGCAGCATCCCGATCGTGTCGGAGTTTCGCGAAATTCTCGGCATCGAAACGTTGCTCATGGGACTCGCCTTGCCCGATTGCCGCGCTCATTCGCCGAACGAAAATTTTCCGCTCGAAAATTTTGAAGGCGGCATTCGTTTGAACAAAGCAATCATGGAAGAGCTCGCGCACTGATTGTCTTTACAATTAAGAGTCATCCGGTTGAAGGGCGGGGCGCGAATTGTAGGGCGTCTGTGTCAGACGCCCGGCCGGACGGCGTTTCACAGAAACGCCCTACAAGATTCATGCTCTTCCAAAGAACATTTCGATTGTTTTTCGTTGCCGCGATGCTATTCGGCACACTCAATGCCGCGAATGCCGCCGAACAGTCGTTAGGCTCAAAAATTAAGAGAGTTCTCGAGCCCGATCCAAGTCCGACCCCGTCGCGCAAGCATCGAAAACACTCGTCAAAGAAAGTGTCGCCTACGCCCACGCCGACTGCTTCTGCCAAACGAAAGAAAGCTTCGCCGACTCCGTCTCCCACACCGAAGAGCAAATCAAAGCTCAAGAAAGCATCTCCTACTCCAACACCAACCGAGTCACCATCCGCGACAGAAACTCCGTCTGCCAGTCTAGAGCAAACACCAGAACCTACTCGAGGAAAGAAGGCGTGGCCAAACGTCTCACTGTCGCCTGATCAAATAGCGGATTACGACAGCTATCCCACAAAAGTTCGTCAGATCCTGGACGCCGGGCTCGCGCTAACGAAGCAAAATCTTGGTTACACCTATGGCTCCGCAGATCCGAAAAACGGGGGCATGGATTGCTCCGGTTTCATTTACTACGTCCTTCAGCAAAATGGATTTCCCGATGTGCCGCGTGATTCAAGTCAACAATATGTCTGGGTGCGCAAGACGGGAGATTTCAATGCAGTCCTCAGTCGTAACGAGGATTCATTCGAGCTCGGCGATCTAAAGCCCGGCGACCTGCTCTTTTGGCGCGGAACCTACAACATCGATCGCGACCCGCCCATCACGCACACGATGATTTATTTGGGTCGCGAAAAACGAACGAACAAGCGTGTGATGGTCGGTTCAAGCGACGGCCGCACATACGACGGAAAACAACGTTGGGGCGTGAGCGTGTTCGATTTCAAAATGCCGCCGCCACCCAAAAGCGGCGATGCCAAGATCAGTCCCGTCTTTGTCGGGTACGGACGCATTCCGGGGTTAAGTGAAAATTGAACTACTGATCACGCTGGATTTTCGCGCCGTATTTTTTCGATTACCCAGACGCTTCACTAACACTTTTGTTCCCTACGAGCTTCTACTCCTTCGCCTTGGAGGCGGGAACCAATTCAATTCGATTACTGGAAATCCTGTAGTACAGCGTGCGCTTGTCTGACCATTCGGGCGAATATCGGTAATCCGACGGCAACTCGCGTAATCTTATCTCGCCGCGTGCAATTGGCTTGCCTATCTGTCGCCTATCAAGAGGCACGTTATCCGGTCCCTGTAGGTGTGATACAACAACTTGGCCTTTCCAAATTATCGTTTTGTCCGCCTCGTGCGGCGCCAGAAAGAAGGTCTCCCCGCCCTCCGATTGCGAAAACAACTCAATGACCAAAGGTTCAGCTGTGGCATTCAGGAAAACTCCGAGAACTGTCCCATTGGCGATTCGTGACGGCGCACGATCCCGCAGGAATTGTATGCGCTTCAGCAGGACTCGAGCGCCGGAATCCCATCCACGACGTTCCTTTGAGCTCATTACACCGACAACACGGACCCATTGCCGTTCGACATCCAGGTATTCCTTCCCAGCAAAGTTATTCTGACGGATACGAAGTGCCTTCGACAAGTCGGTTTTGGCAGCCGCCTTGATGTCCGCAACAAATAGAAATAACCCGGCACTCGGGCAATTCCGGTCACTTCTACTTCGCGCCCGTCGTATTTTTCGGGATGCGCCAGCCCGTCCCGAAGATCGGTACCGAACGCCGCGCTAGTCCGAAGTGCTATCGACAGACAAACAAACCGAGCTTGAAACCTAATGTTCATGTTCGCTTTCCGATGCGCTCGGAGACGGTTTCGCTTCTGCCGTGGATGTCTGCTGAATCCCAGAGCGATGCACACGGCGCTCATATCCGATTAACGCAATGGCGGTCAAAATGAGCACCACAATGAGGACGACGCGCTGTTCGTTTTTGGAAAGCTCGAAAATCCTGAGCAGGCGCTTCATTTCATTGTGGCGTGCATGTCATACGCTGCGTGTCATGTTGAGCAAAGCGAAACATATCCCGCTTCCGGCACATAATCCGAGATTCTTCGCTTCGCTCGGAATGACAAGGAGAGTTGCCCCTCATTTCATCGCGTAACGGATCGGATCTTTTATTCCGCCTTCACGAAAACCTTTGAGCCGCAGGAGACAGGAATCGCATTCGCCGCATGCCAGACCTTCGGGTGTCGGATCGTAACAACTGTGGGTGAGCGAAAGATCGACGCCGAGATCGACAGCTTTGCGAATGATGTCGGCTTTCGAAAGTTTGATGAGCGGCGTGTGAATCTGGAAGCGTCGGCCTTCGACACCGGCTTTGGTTCCGACGTTAACCAGGTTCTCGAACGCTTCGATGAATTCCGGCCGGCAATCGGGGTAGCCGCTGTAGTCGATTGCGTTTATGCCGAGAAAAATGTCACTGGCGGGAATGACTTCTGCCCACGCAATCGCGTACGCGAGAAAGATGGTATTGCGTGCTGGGACGTATGTGACTGGAATTCCGTGCGCGATTTCTG
>Ga0066700_10001237_pt1 | contig 10436 bp, 6 predicted proteins | sample GraSoiAngelo_149_FD_66460 | JGI IMG/M metagenome (GOLD analysis project Ga0066700, IMG submission 66460) | Grasslands soil microbial communities from the Angelo Coastal Reserve, California, USA - 14_1009_09_30cm | ecosystem: Environmental > Terrestrial > Soil > Grasslands | place: USA...
TACGACTTCGACCTGAGCCTTCTCACCGCGTCGCTCGCGGCCGGGATTGTGAGCTTCATGCTGGCCATCGAAGTGCTGCGGGAGGAGGCGATGGACACGTATCGCACGCTGGTATACGCGCTGGCGATTGGCGTGCTGCTGGGAGAGACGGCGTGGACGACGCATTTCCTGCCGCTTGAGGGAAGCTCGGCCGCGGTATTCTTGCTGCTCGCTCTCTACCTCATGACGGGAATGATGCATAACTACCTGGCGGAGCGGCTCAGCCTGCGGACGGCCAGCGAGTTCACGGTTGTTGCGCTGGGCGGGCTGCTGGCCGTTACGGTTTCGCACTCGTACCTCTAGCATCGGGCGCGCTTCCGTTCTTGTAGGGGATGGAGGCGAATGCTAGCATGGGCTTCGTCGGGGCGTAGCGCAGTCCGGTAGCGCACTTGAATGGGGTTCAAGAGGTCGCCGGTTCGAATCCGGCCGCCCCGACCAGCAGTCATTCTCTGGCGGTATCTGGCAGTACGCGCATTTCACAATCACACCGTTATCTCTTAATCGCTTCACGCTGCTGACAGATCCCATTTCTTCGACGGCGCAACGCGCGGGGGCGTAATCACGGGCGTCGAAGCGGTGCAATGCGGAAACGATGCTCTACCTACGAACAGGATTCTGTAGCCTTTGCCTGCCGGCCCCGCCAGCGACGTAATCCGCCGCTTTCCGACGGGTTGGATCGCGCCACTCAACAGGAAGATCCGAAGGCCATTCAGCGCAAGCGAAGTCAGGTGTCGGCTGTTGGCAAAGCCCGAATAATGCGCTGCGAAAGGATGGACCGGCGCCTGAACGACCCTCATAAAGAATTCGCAAAGCCAGCATAAGACGTGCCCGTCGTAATAGTCTCACCGCTTGACGGAATTCTCTCGCCCGGATGAGATTGATTGCGCTTTGGAGAAACCTATCTCAACGATCGGAGCGGGAACAGACGGGTCAATGCACCAAGTTAACGGGCACCGCCTGAACACGGTATTTCGCAAACCAGGTGCGCACGATCGGAAGGATCGAGCGCGTATTTGTGTCGTCGGAGCCGGGTACGTCGGCTTGGTGACGGCAGTCTGCCTGGCTCAGTTGGGTCACGCGGTCGTTTGCATCGAGACGGACCGGCCACGGCTGGCAGCCCTTCGTCGTGGCAGAGTTCCTTTTCGCGAGCCCGGGCTGAGCGAGCTGATGGCTGAAACCGTCGCCTCGGGTGCCCTCGAGTTTACCGACAAGTTCATGGACGTCATTCCTCAGGCGCAATTCGCGTTTATCGCTGTTCATACGCCCCCTACCCCCAGTGGCAGTGCCGACACGAGCTTCGTCTTCAGCGCAACGCGCTCCGTTTTGCGATCGGCCTCGCCCGGACTAATCATCATCGTTAAGAGCACGGTTCCCCCAGGCACGGCGGACACGATGGCGGGAATGGCCGCAGCCAGCGGAGAGAACGTTGAAGTCATCTCTAATCCCGAGTTCTTGCGGGAAGGCTCTGCCTGCAAAGATTTTTTTCGCCCGGACCGAATCGTTATCGGCGCCGCTAGCGCACAGGCTAGCAGGAGCGTAGCGGCGCTCTATAAGGGAATCGATGCGCCCGTGGTGATCTGTGGTCGCCGGTCGGCAGAGTTCGCGAAGTATGCGTCGAATGCCCTGCTGGCCGCTCGTCTGTCGCTTGTGAATGAATTAGCTTCCATCTGTGAATGTGTAGGCGCCGACATAGACGAGGTGGTGGAAGCAGTGGCGCTGGACCGCCGCATCGGTGGCGAATTCCTGGAAGCCGGGCTCGGTTGGGGAGGCTCCTGCTTCCCCAAGGATCTCGCGGCGCTCATTTACACGGCCCAGAAACATAATTTGCTACCACTGGTCCTGAACTCCGCACGCGCCGCCAACGAAGCCCAACACGAACGGACCGTAAAACGTCTAAACGCTGCGCTCCCCCAGGTCGAAGATGCGACAATCGGCATTCTCGGTCTAGCCTTCAAACCGGGTACTGATGATATTCGAGGGTCGCCTTCGATTGATATCATCCGCCGCCTAACCAACGAGTATGATTTTGCGATTCGCGCGCACGATCCGCTCGCAATGGGTGGCGCCCGTAAAGTATTGCCGGATATTCGATATTGCCCGAATGCTTATGAGGTCGCTGCTGGATGCGATGCACTGGTGCTGGCGACTAAATGGCCTGAATACCTGGAGCTCGACTGGGCGTTGGTCCGCTCACAGATGCGAGGAAACATTGTACTGGACGGGCGAAACGCCCTGGACGGCAGTTCCCTCAGGCGCATCGGCTTTGCATACCTGTCGTTTGGGCGCTGCGTCGATGGCTTGCCGTTTACTGAAGCGGTCGATGCGAAGGCAAACACGAGCCTGATAGCCGAAATGGCCGCCTCATGATTGTTCTAGACGAGAAGCAATTCGTCCGCTTCGATTGGGGTCGAGATGTCGCAATCTAACTACGGTGATCTGGCGCTCTACCGTCGCCTGTTCCGTGACGCAATTCCTCTCTGGCCCCACTTCATCGGATTGCTCCTGGTTAGCCTCCTGTCAAGTCCCCTGGTTCTCCTGACGCCCGTACCGTTGAAGATTGCCGTCGACAGCGTCATCGGGTCTAAGCCACTGCCAGGCTTCCTGGACGCTCTGGTGCCACAATCTTTCAGCGATGACCGTGATCTCCTGCTCATCTTCGCGGTAGCCCTTCTGGTCGTCGTCTATTTGCTTAAACATGTGCAAGACGCGAGCCAGAGTATCCTCCAGACCTACGTTAGCGAACTGCTAGTTCTCAGATTTCGCGCAAAGCTGTGTCAATGCGCGCAGCGGCTCTCCCTTTCGTACCACCAGTTGCACGGGACGGCGGATGCCGTCTATCGGGTTCACCGCGACACCTCGGCACTCCCGGCGATACTCGTGGAAGGCGTCATACCACTGATGTCCTCCGGCGTAACGCTGCTTGCGATGATATTCGTAATTATCTCGCTGGATTGGCGTCTCGGGCTTGTGGCGCTCTCAATCTCGCCGATCTTATTTGCGCTATCCGCCTTCTATCGGGCGAGACTTCGTCGCCAGTCGAGAGAGGGCAAGCGCCTGGATTCAGCAGCCATGTCTGTCCTTCAAGAGGTTCTTAACGCACTCCCTGTCGTCAAGTCATTTGTTCAAGAGGACCGCGAAGCGAGCCGGTTTGTTCAACGTTCTCTTGACGGAATGAGGGCGCGCATCCGGGCGAGTCTCTCTGAGGGTGCCCTCGCTCTATTCATCGGCGCCACAATGGCGGCGGGGAGTGCCACGGTCCTTTTCGTGGGCACGCACCGCGTCCAGTCGGGATCTCTCACGCTCGGGGAATTGCTCCTGATCGTGGGCTACCTCGCGCAGCTTTACGACCCACTCAAAACGGCGAGTAAGAAAGTGGCTACACTCCAGGCCTCTCTGACCAGCGCGGAAAGAGTCTATTTCCTCCTAGACCAGCCGCATGACGTCGAAGACGCGCCTTCAGGCGCCCGACCGGTGCGTGCTCGAGGCGACATCGTTTTTGAGCACGTATCGTTTGGCTACGGCGATGGCCCACGTGTCCTCAACGACTTCTCGTTTGATGTCCCAGCGGGTGCGCGTGTGAGCGTTACCGGAATGACCGGCGTCGGTAAATCAACCTTAGTCAATCTTTTAATGCGCTTCTACGACCCACTAGAAGGCCGAATCCTGCTCGACGGAATCGACCTAAGGGACTACCAGCTGAGCGCCCTTCGGCGGCAGATCGCCGCGGCGTTGCAGGAACCCGTTCTCTTCTCAACTACGATCGTTGAGAATATCGCTTATGCGCGCCCGAACGCGTCCATGTCAGAAGTCATCGCCGCCGCCGAGGCAGCGCAAGCCGACGAATTTATTTGGAAGATGCCAGAGGGCTACGATACGGAAGTTGAGGATCGCGGAATGCGATTGTCGGTCGGGCAGCGCCAGCGGATCACACTGGCGCGGGCCTTTCTAAAAGATGCGCCCATATTGGTGCTGGACGAGCCGACCAGCGCGGTTGACGCGGAAACCGAGGCCTCGCTTGTCAACTCAGTCGAGCAGTTGATGCAAGGCCGGACGACCTTCATCATCTCGCACCGTCCGGCGGCGCTTGCGCGGTGCGATATCTTTCTGGACATGCGCAATGGGCGCTGCTCGAATGTCGAAACGATGCAGTTGGCCGCTGTTAGGTGATGATTGTTACGGAATTGAAATTGCAATTGCGACGCATTTGCATTTTCATAATGCTTGTTCGTTATGTAAGATGCGCCGGTAATCTCTTACCGGAGAGGTCACGTTTTTCGAAGAGGCTGCCTGTGCACCGACTTTTGGTTGCGACACTCGCCATTGGACTTGTGATCGCTGCCGGCTGGGTCTCCGTCCCACACGCAAGCGCTGACGGACCTCTAATCGCACCGGCAACCGGTCCGGTCACCAACACTGCCAACTCCGCCACAGACACGGCAAAGCCGATCACTGATACTGCCAAGCCAGTCGCCGGCACTACTAAGGCAGCCGCCGATACCACTGTTAGCGTCACCAAGCCAGCGACCAAGACTGTTGTGCCGGCAACTAAGTCCGCGGTCGAAACAGTCGCGCCGGTCACCAAGCCAGCGACCGAAACCGTTGCGCCGGTAACCAAGTCCGCTACTGGAACTGTCGCGCTAGTCACCAAGGTGGTCGCCGCCATTGCGCCGGGCACTCAGCCAGCGGCCGAGACCGTTGCGCCGGTCACTGAGCCAGCAGCCGAGACCGTTGCGCCGGTCACCAGGTCCGCTGCTGGAACTGTCGCGCCAGTCACCAAGGTGGTCGCCGCCATTGCGCCGGTCACTGAGCCAACAGCCGAGACCGTTGCGCCGGTAACCAAGTCCGCTGCCGGACCTGTCGCGCCAGTCACCAAACCCGCGGTCGCCGCCATTGCGCCGGTCACCCAGCCAGTGGCCGAGAGCATTGCGCCGGTCACTCAGCCTGTCGTCGTCGCTGTGGCGCCCGTAACAAAGTCCGTGACGAAAACCGTCGCACCCATCACTCAGCCTGTCGTCGCCACCGTAACGCCCGTAACCAAGCCCGTGACGAAAACCGTCGCCCCGGTCATCCAGCCTGTCGTCGCCGCTGTGTCGCCAGTAACCAAGCCTGTGACGAAAACCGTCGCGCCCATCACTCAGCCTGTCGTCGCTGCTGTATCGCCAGTAACCGAGCAGGTGACGAAAACCATCGCGCCGGTCATTCAGCCTACTGTGGCCGCCGTGGCACCCGTTGCCAAGCCGGTGACGAAAACCGTCGCGCCCATCACCCAGCCTGCCGTCGCCGTTGTGTCGCCAGTAACCAAGCCCGTGACGAAAACCGTCGCGCCGGTCATTCAGCCTGTTGTGGCCGCCGTGGCACCCGTTGCCAAGCCGGTGACGACGACCGGAACGTCCAGCCCTGACCCCGGCTACAAGCCGCCTGAGGCAGCGTACAGCCTGCCTGCCGACCCGCCCGCGATCGAGAGCCCCACGGCCGCCCCAGGCCCGGGAGCAGTGTCTGCCGAACCGACCACGCAAGGCACCCGCGAGAACCAATCAGGCACAGCGGTCCAATCATCGCCGAGTGCATCCCTGTTGACCAAGGTGGTGGTGATCCCGACCGGAACGGCTGACCCAGCCGCCGTTTTCAAGCTTCTCCGAAGCAACCGGTGGCGATCACCAGCGCCGGGATCCAGCATCTCGGTGGCCGCCACGGAGGACGGCTCGGGTTCGGCCAATGATGCCAGCGCCACCAGCATCATCCGTGGGACCGCCTCCAGCATCAGCGTTGGGAACTCAGGCTCCGGTTTGCCGAACGGGAGCACCGGTGCAACTTACGCCGCTGCACTGATCGGACTTCTAGGCCTGTTCGGCGCGCTTAACCTCCGACGATTGTTGACTGTCAGCGCTGTCTTATCTTCCGTCACCTACGCCCCATCACCGCTTCCAGGGTAGTCCTCCCACCTTCCGGCTGCGCCGGCCGGCATCTGTCTCGGGATAGCTTTATCGCCACCGCCTCCCGTTGCCGCTCTGCCGTGCCGCGCGCAGCCACCCGCCGAATGTCTCAACTTTCTTGAGCATTCCGGCACTGGGTGCCGGTGGGAGGAACTTTCTTGAACGAAATCATAAGCAGATCACGGCTTGCCGCGTTCGTGGTCCTGACCAGCCTGGGGATTGCTGCATTCGCAGCGTTCTCGCCGGTGGTCGCGAACGCGGAAGGCCGGGGGGAGTCGGAGGACGCGGATCGCCGCGAATCCGCAGCCGAACCGATCCGCCCCAAGGAGGCCGGTGACCACTCGCTCTCTTGCGAGAGCGAGAGCGAAAACGAGAGGCAGCCCGTGGTAAGCGATGCACCCACGAAGAGCAACCTCGATTGCCCCTCGCTAGCCCCGGCCGCGAGAGGGGAGACAGAGATCACTCCAACGGACCTTAGCTGCTGCGATGGCGTTGTGGCGAGCGCAGCGCAGCCGGAGACAGAGATAGAAAAGGACACGGAAGCGGAGGGGAATGGGGACGGCTCGTCCGCAACGGAAGACGAAGACAGCGAAGAAGGCGACCACGATGGGGAACGGGCAGAGGCCATTGTCCCAGCACTGGCTTCCGTTGATGTGCATCCTCAGGGTGAGGTCGCGCCCGCAGACGAGGCGGCGGGAGACCTTGTGCCCAACCGCGATGCCCCAGGCGCCGGAGGTGTTGTCTCGGGCAACAATGTGTTGCCAGCCCACCCGCCCACGATGCAGGAGCCCAGTGCCGCTCAGGCCTCGGCTCCCGAGCCCAATGCCGTTGAGCCGCCGGCTGTAAACCCCGCGCCTTCGCAGCCCAATGCCGTTGAGCCGTCGGCTGTAGTGGCCTCGCCTCCACAGCAGCCGAATTCGGCGCCTCTCGCAGTGGTTGCGAATCTTGGCTCGGGCGTGTCACCCGCGGCGCAGATCGTCGCGTACAATCCCAAGCCGCCGGCTGCTCTGACAACGCGGGAAGGGCCAAACGGAGCCGTCGCCACAGGAGTGAGCGATGAGGCTGCACCGGAACAACCTGGGGGCCAGGTCCCGAATGCCGCCGCCGCTGGCGAGAATACAGCCGCTAACCTCGGGCCTCAAGGACCCTCAGGCGACGGCCTGCCCAGCGCCAAGCCGGCGAACGGAGACGGACTATTCGCGCCGCCCTCACAATTCTCGATCCTGGCTCTGCCGGCTGGCCTGGGTGTCGTGTTGGGTGCCTTGTGGCTGGGCGTTTTCCGGCGACGAGGCCAATCGCCAGGCTTGATGCCCGGCGAGTTGAGGGACGGTACCTCAGACGGGACGAGCAGCCGATATCACGAAGCGGGCGCCTATTTCGCCGGCCCTAGCAACGGGACAAATGGTGACGGACAGAGCCTCGTCGTGCTTGCCGCAGACGGCGATCCAGCGACGCTAAGGGTGATCGAGAGAGAGCTGACAGCACACGGGTTTGCCGTAGTGCCAGTGCGCACCGGCAGCGAAGCGTTGCTGAATTTCGGTCAAAGCCGTCCCGATATAGTTCTGCTCGCCGAGACCATGCCCGACATCGACCGGGCGGCAGTAATGCAAACGCTGCAAGGTACAGGCGTTCCCGTCGTCCTTTTGATGGACGGCAACGACGCCGTAGAACGCGTGCGGGCCCTGGAACGCGGAGCGGATGATTGTCTCGCTAAACCGTTCGTCGTCCCGGAGCTTGCGGCTCGTCTGCGAGCGGTCCTTCGCCGCACGAACGGCGGGTACCGCTCAGCGCAGATATTTCGTATGCATGACCTGGAGATAAATCTGGCCAGGCATACGGTGAGGCGAAACGGCGATCTTCTGGAACTAACGCCAACTGAATGGCGCTTGCTTGAGCACTTGACCATGAACGCCGGCAGGCTCGTGCTCAAGGAGGAGATCCTCGACGCGGTCTGGGGTCCCGAATATCGCGACGCAAGCGACTACCTGCGAGTGTGGATCCCACTGCTGCGTCGCAGGCTGGGATCGCAAGCTGCTCAATCGATTAAGACGGTGCATGGCCTGGGCTACATGCTCAATCTGCCGTCTGCCGAAAGGAAGGCCAGACAGGGAGTGGATGGACATCCAGTATTGTCCGAAAGGGCCGAGAGTCCGGGATGAGCACAGTACACGGTCCCCGCCCGCCGCTACCAATTTTTGCAGAACCGTTACGTCCCTCGGCGATGGCGAGCAGCGCGCGCCTTGATCCGGCGAACGTGGACGCGGCGACCCGAACCAAGCCGCTTCCGCGACCGCCTCGACGTCATGCAGAACGCTCCTGCTTACATCGAAGCCGGAAACCGGCGCAGGAAGGACTCGCCGGAGCGATCACCGAACGCTCCTCGCAAATTCGCAAAAGCGGCTTGTCGCCTGACGGGCGCAATCGTGGCACTCAGTTGACGGATCCGGCCGACCGGCTGAGATTGACTAGAGCTTCGACGAGATCCATCTCGCTGGAGAGTGATAGGAGTAAGAGGACGTGACGCGCTTATTGATTTACAGCCAAGACGGACTCGGACTGGGACATTTGCGCCGCGCTCGCAACATCGCCCGAGAGGTCATCGATCGAGAGCCGGGCTGCGCGGTCCTTGTTGTAGCCGATTCGCCAGCGACACCCTTCTTCTCATCTCTCCCCGGTGTCGACTACCTAAAGCTCCCGACGATCCTAAAGCGCGATAGATCCGTCTGGCGCGCGGGTTCCCTCCCCTTCCAAACCAACGAGGTCGTAACTCTTCGAGCGAGGCTAATGCTGAGCATCATGGAGGAGTTTAGCCCAGACGTCGTGCTGGTTGATCATATGCCTCTCGGCGCCCTCGGTGAGCTGAAACCGCTGCTCGACGCGGCAGCGCGCAGGAAGTCGCGGCCACGATTCGTTCTGGGCCTCCGCGACATACTCGACTCGCCGGATGTGATACACCAAGTCTGGACCGAGCTCGGCGCCTACGAGTACCTCCAGCTGTATGACGAGGTACTGATTTACGGTTGCAGGGAACTGTATGACGCCGAGCGGGCCTACGCCTTGTCAACTCATGCGCGAAAGATCAGGTATTGCGGGTATGTTGCTACCAAAGGCGACGGCGTCGAGTTCCCCCGCGCGGCAGACGAGCCGCTTGTGCTGGTCACCGGGGGCGGGGGAGGGGATGCCTTTCCTCTTGTGAGAGCGTTCCTCAAAGCGTTTCCGCGTCTTTCAAGAACCTTCAACTTGCGAGCCTTGATTCTGACGGGCCCTAATATGCCCGCCGCCGAGCGCGAAATGCTAATAGGAGAAGCCGCGGCATACCCGATAGAAGTGCGCTGCGAAGACGCGACGCCGTGGTTACCGCAGGCTTCCGCTGTCCTAACCATGGCGGGATACAACAGCCTGTGCGAGGTCCTCCGATGGCAAAAGAAGACGTTGGTCGTCCCCCGGGCAGGTCCCAGCGCCGAGCAGCGGATTCGGGCTGAGCTATTCGCTGAACGTCGCCTGATCCGAGTTATTGAACCGGCCCAGCTTGGGCATGAAATCCTGGCGCGGGAGCTGACGGGGCTCATGTCCGATGACATACCTGATCCGGCCACTATCCCTCCGCTCGACGGTGCGGAAGAGGCGGCCGGCGCGATCCTGGACATGACGGCCGTTTCTCCGCAAACAAGCCACGCGGGTAATCGAGCTGTACCCGCCCGGCGGCAACAGGTAATGGTAATTCCGGGTGCGCCGGCGTCACCATCACCGCGAGGACAGATAGCAGGGTAGAGCGCTATGCAGAACTGCGAACCCTCGCCGCAAGCTCCGAAGAGAGCGGAGCTGGGGTACATAATCCGGATGTTTCCCCAGACCTCCGAAACGTTCATTGCCAACGAGATCCTCGAGCTTGAGCGGTTGGGGCTGCCAATGCGAATCTTCTCTTATCGTCAGCCTTCAGAGCGCGTCCGCCACGACTGTGTGCGCCTCATTCAGACGCCCGTCGAGTACCTAGTTGACCCTCTCTGGCGAAACCCGCAAAGCCTCCTTCACGCGAGTTCGAACGTCGCCCGCCTTTATCCCAAGAGCTACCGGAAGGCCGTACGTTACGCGCTCGACCACTCGCTGAGGCAGCGCAAAGCGATCTACCTTGCAAGGCTTCTTCAGGCCGCCTACCTGGCGCGCGTTCTCGCAAATAGTGGCGTGGGGCATATACACGCGCATTTCGCCCGCGGGGCCACCGAGGTCGCAACACTCGTAAGCATGCTGACCAACATTCCGTTCAGCTTCAGCGCGCACGCCGGCGATATTTACACGGCCAAACAGGACAATCTGAGAGAAAGGATTGCCGCTGCCCGGTTCGTGGTCACCTGCACGCGGGCGAACCAGGACTACCTGCAGGCGCTCGTAAAACAGGACCAGCGCCACAAGATTCGGCTTAGCTACCACGGCGTGAATCTGGAGAAATTCGATTCACATGTTGAG
>Ga0066700_10001238_pt1 | contig 10435 bp, 7 predicted proteins | sample GraSoiAngelo_149_FD_66460 | JGI IMG/M metagenome (GOLD analysis project Ga0066700, IMG submission 66460) | Grasslands soil microbial communities from the Angelo Coastal Reserve, California, USA - 14_1009_09_30cm | ecosystem: Environmental > Terrestrial > Soil > Grasslands | place: USA...
GTAAGTGCAGGGCATGGGCCGAGAACCCGGGCTGAGACGGAAGGGCTTCGACCACGCGGGCGCCCAGGCGTCGCGCGTCGTCCAGGCGACCGAGCCGCAGACAGGCGCGACCCAGCGTGTGGTGGGCCCAGTCGTGCTGGCCGACGATTCCCCTCGCGGCCTGCTGCTCGAGGAGCTGCTCGCCTTCCCGGAGCCGATTCAGGGCCTCGCTCGCCTCGTCGAGCTGCGCGAGGGCCCAGGCCGAGGCAGCGACCGCGGAAGGAAGCGCGAGGACAACGTTTCCCGTCCGGTACAGCGCGATTGCATGTTCCAGCCGTGAGCGGGCTTTGGCCCAGTCGCCCTTGAGAAGGTGGAGCACGCCGGCGGCATGGTGGGCTCGACCGATCGTGAACGCATGACGCGTCGACTCGGCGAGCCGGATCGCCTCGGCCTCGTACTCGGCCGCCTCGGCGAATCGGCCGAGCTGGGCGAGGCTTACGACCAGCCAGAAGCGGTCGTAGATCGAGGCTGGAGCGCTGCTTCCAAGGTACTCGTAGGCCCGATCGGCGGGCAGGGCCGCGAGGTTGTCGGTGGCAAGCTCGACCACCCGTTCGTACTCGCCGCGAAAGTACTGCACCTGCTCGAGATACGTCGTGGCGAGGATGCGAAGCTCCAGGTCCCCCAGCTCCCGTGCGATCGCCAGCGCGCGGGTCCCAGACGCGCGCGCCTCGTCCAGCTCGCCCAGCAGCGCGTGGATGTTCGTCGAGAACGCGTAGACGCGCCCCAGCCTGCGCTCGTCGTTCAAGCGCTGGGCGAGACCCTCGGCCTCGCGCAGGCGTTCGAGCTGCTGCCTGACTTCACCGAGCTGGTTCAGCACCGGCCGGAGCTCGAGGCGGATCTCGAACGCCTGCTGCAGCGTGGCCTCGCTCTCCGGCATCGCCGTGAGGAGTCCGAGCGCCTGCTCGAACCAGGCCCGGGCATCCGGGAGCGCCGACCGTGCCGCCGCCTTGAGTCCGGCCTGCCGGAGGTAGGGCACCGCCCGCTCCCCCAACTCGCCCCGGAGGGCGTGGTGAGCGAGCCCCTCGATCTGCTCCCCGAGACGATCCCGGTAGAGCGTCTCGAGCGCGGCCACGACCCGCGCATGAAGCCCGCGACGCTGCTCCTGGAGCAAGCCCCCGTACGTGACGTCGTGCGTGAGCGCATGCTTGAAGGAGTACTCGAGCTCCGGAAACAGTCCGGTCTTATAGAGAAACTCGGCCACCTGCAGGTGGTCGAGTCCGCGATGGAGCGCGTCGTCGGGTAGGTCGACGATCGCCTGGAGAAGCGCGAAAGGCACGTCGTTGCCGATGACGGAGGCGACCTGCAGGAGGCGCTTGTCCTCCGAGGAGAGCCGATCGATGCGCGCCGCCAGCATTGCCTGGACCGAGGCGGGAACCTGGATCGCGTGAACCGGTTGCGTCAGCCGATGTCGTCCTCGTTCTCCCCCGAGCACCTTCGTCTCCACCAGCGTCTGGACGGTCTCCTCGAGGAAGAAGGGGTTACCGTGCTTGACGAGGAGCTGCTTGAGCGGCGCGAGGCCGGGCCCGTCGCCGAGGAGCGCATCCAACAGCTCCCCAGCGCTCGCGACTGGAAGCACGTCCAGCCATATCTGGCCGTAGTAGGTCTTGCCGCCCCAGGCATGCCGGTATTCCGGCCGGTAGTTCACGAGCAACAGCAGGGACGCCGATCCCAGGCTGTCGATGAGGCCGTCGAGCAGCGCCTGCGTTTCGCTGTCGATCCAGTGGAGGTCCTCGACGATCAGGAGAACTGCCTGCTCTCGCGCTTCCCGCAGGAGCAACCGCGTTACGGCGTCGAGCGTACGCTGGCGCCGCTCCGTCGGGTCGAGCGTGCGCCACGCGGCATCGTCGACGGGCACGTCGAGCAGTGTCAGCAACGCCGGGAGCGTCGGCTTCAGGGCCTCGTCCAGCGCGAGCAGCTTGCCCGTCACCTTCTCGCGGATCTCGCGGAGGTCGTCCCTGTCCTGGATCTTGAAGTACCCCTTGAGGAGATCGATGACCGGCAAGTAGCTTGCCGCCTTGCCGTATGACGCCGACGCGCTCTCCAGAACCAGCCAGCCCTGCATGCGATGCGAGTGGGTGAGTTCGTAGACGAGCCGCGACTTGCCCACCCCCGCCTCGCCGACGACCGCCACCAGCTGACCGTGACCGCGGCCGGCCAGCTGCTGCGCGCGGCGGAGGTGCTCCAGTTCGGCGTCGCGGCCGACGAACCGTGTCAGGCCGCGCCGGGCGGCCGCCTGGAGGCGAGTCCGCGCCGGGCCGGTCCCCGTCACCTCGTAGACCTCCACGGCGTCGGCGAGGCCCTTGACCGGCACAAGGCCGAGTGGCTTCACGGCGACGTAGCCTTCCACGAGCGCCAGGGTCGCCGGCGCCAGCAGAATGCTGCCCGGACTCGCAAACTGTTCCATGCGCGCGGCGAGATGCGTCGTCTGGCCCACGGCCGTGTAGTCCATGTGGAGGTCGCTGCCAATGGCGCGGACGACGACCTCGCCCGAATTGAGCCCGACCCGGATCTGCACGTTTACGCCATGGGCGCGGCGCGCCTCTTCGGCATATCGCTTGACCGCTTCCTGCATCCGCAGAGCCGAATAGCACGCGCGCACCGCGTGGTCTTCGTGCGCCACGGGAGCGCCGAAGAGCGCCATGATGCCGTCACCCATGACCTGGTTCACCAAGCCTTCGTAGCGGTGGACGGCCTCCATCATGTACTCGAGCACCGGGTCAAGAATCTTGCGAGCCTCCTCGGGATCTCGATCGGCGAGCAGTTCCATTGAGCCCTTGAGGTCGGCGAAGAGGATCGTGACCTGCTTGCGCTCGCCTTCCAGGGCGGCCTTGGAGGTGAGGATTTTCTCGACCAGGTGTCTGGGGGTGTACGTCTCCGGGGCGGGCGAACGCGGCAGAGCCGTGGTGCCAGCGGCGGCGGGTTGGCCGCACTGGGGGCAGAAGCGGGCGCCCCCGGGTAATTCTGCGCCACAGGAGCCGCAGGCGAGCACGAGGTGGGCTCCGCAGCCGGGGCAGAACCTGGCGTCGGTCGGGTTGGCCTGCTGGCACCGGGGACACTTCATGCGAGGAGCCGGACGCGCTTGCGGTGAAGGACAGGTCGGGCATCGTTGTCAACGCACACGGGGTGGCCTCCTCAGGGGTTGGCGAAGCGATCAGCCCTTGAGGCCGAGGGCGCGGCCAGCCTCGGCGGCGAAGCGCTCCAGGGCTGGAGCGTCCATCTCCGGGCGCGCTCTCAGGATGAGCCGGTCGACCCCGGCTGCGGCGTAGGCGTTCAGGGCCGCCGCGTCCGGGACGTCGTACCCCGGAGGCGTCACGCTGATCTCCAGCGTACCGAGTTCGACTGGCCGCCGATACCTTCGCAGGGCCTCGCGCAGCGCCTCGGCGCACTTCTGCGTCTCCGCCACGTCGAGTCCGAATCCGTACCAGCCGTGGCCCTGGGTCACCGCCCGACGGTAGGCCGGTGGTGTGCGTCCGCCCACGACGATCGGTATCGGCGTCTGCACCGGTCGCGGCATCGCCTCCACTCCCTCGAAGGACACGTACGGGCCGCGGTGAGCGGGCTTCGGCTGTGTCCATATCGCGCGCATGGCCGCAAGATAGTCGTCGGCGACGCGACCGCGCTCGGCGAACGGCACGCCGACCGACCGCATCTCCGGCTCGCACCAGCCGACGCCGAGCCCAAACAGGAGCCGGCCGCTTGAGAGCACGTCGAGCGACGCGAGCTGCTTGGCGAGCACCACGGCCTGGCGCTGGGGCAAGATGATGACCCCAGTGCCGAGCAAGATGCGTGAGGTGTGGGCGGCCAGGAAGGTGAGCGCGACGATCGGGTCGAGCAGCCGCATGTCTGGCGCCATCGGGCGTCCTGGCACGGGCGGATCGGGCAGCACCACATGGTCCGCGGCCCAGAGCGACTCGAAACCCGAAGCCTCGGCAGCCCGGCCGAACCGCGCGGCGGTGTCAGGGTAGCTGCAACTGTGCAGGTTGACGGAGTGCAGCCCGAACTTCATTGCTCGTGTCCTCCTTCGTGGCACCCGCGCCCCGGTATCTCGGCGGCGTGCCGTAGCCTACCAGATCGGGTGCCGATCGAGTGAGCGCCAACGGGTGCGCTTTTCGCGGGGCCCCGTTGACGCGCCATCTCCGTGGGAGGGGGCCACGCGCGAAGGAATCGCCCTTAAGGCTGAGAGCGCGTCCTGGCATTCGACCAGCCGCAGTCGGGCCTCTTGGCGGTCGCGGATCAACAGCGTTTCGTAAATGGCCCGGGCCGACGCGGCACGGCTTCAAGTCTGACGGTCGTTTAGGATCGTCTGATTCTCGAGCTCATGCACGCTAACCGCCCTCAGCCGGGGCTACCCTGCCCCTGGTGGTTCAAGGTCTCGCCTCTTCTGAGGAATAATTGTGCCTTGTGCCGTCACGGTGCCACTCAAGATCCCGTCTCTTGGTCCCCATCCCTTCTTTATTCTCTATAATGGCAGCTTCCATGTCTGAGCCACACAGGGTCGTTGTTCAGAGACTCACTAAGGTGTATTCCCTGGACGAACGGTCCCCAGGCATCCGTGGACCGTTGCGCGGCTTGCTACACGGGAAGCCACGGGACGTCGTCGCGGTCCGGGACCTGAGCTCCATATCGCACCCGTTTTGCTCGTCGTTCCCGACTGGCCTGGCGTGGCGCGTCGGGCCGTTGTCGTACTCAGAAATCATCTTCGCCTGTCTTGAGGGAGCGGATGGACTCGAAATGGACGGGCGTCTAGAACCTCGCGGCCCGCGGCCAGTCGCTGGAGCCGGCCGCCGGCGCCGCATCGAAGGGGCGTCATGCGTTCACTGATTGCCGCCGCGGGAGCGCTCTGGATCGCCGTGATCATGTGGGACGCCTTCGAGGCGATCGTCCTGCCCCGGCGCGTGACCCGGCGGTTGCGGCCGGCCCGGCTGTTCTACCGCGTGACATGGCGGATGTGGTCGGCGGTGCCGCGTCGCATGCGTCCGGGCGGCCGGCGCGAAACATTCCTCAGCTTCTACGGCCCGCTTTCGTTGCTCGTGCTGCTCGCCGCTTGGGCCGCCAGCCTCGTCATCGCGTTCGCGATGGTGCAGGTGGGGATCGGCACGCGCCTGAGCGTGGCGGGCGGCGGCGCCTTCCTCGACCATCTGTATCTGAGCGGTGAGACGTTCTTCACCCTCGGTCTCGGCGACGTGACGCCCACGTCACGCGCGGGCCGCGCGGTGATGGTGATCGAGGCGGGCGTGGGTTTCGGCTTCCTGGCCCTCGTGATCGGGTACCTGCCGGTCCTGTATCAGGCGTTCTCTCGTCGCGAACTAAACATCACGCTGCTCGACGCGCGCGCGGGGTCGCCGCCGAGCGCCGAGGAGCTGCTGCGCGGCTTCGGTGCCTACCAAGAGGAGCTGGCGGTGCTGCTCGCGGAATGGGAACGCTGGGGCGCCGATGTGCTCGAGTCGCATCTGTCCTATCCCGTGCTGTCCTATTACCGCTCGCAGCACGACAACCAGTCGTGGCTGGCCGCGCTGACGACGGTGCTCGACGCGAGCGTGCTCGTGATGGTCGGCATCGAGGGCGCGTGCTCGCGCCAGGCGGGCCTGACGTTCGCGATGGCGCGCCACGCCGTCGTCGATCTGGCCCAGGTCCTCAGCCGGCCCCCCGTCGGCTCGGCGCCGGATCGGCTGACATCGTCCGAGCTCGCTCGTCTCCGCACGGGGCTGGCGGCCGCGGGCGTCGTCGTGCCCGCGGGGGACGCCGAGGACAAGCTGGCCGAGCTGCGGCGGATGTACGAGCCGTACGTGGCCGCGCTCGCCCAGCACCTCCTGATGCCGCTGCCGGCCTGGCGCGGCGGCGCCGAGCCCAACGAGAACTGGCGGACGAGCGCCTGGGGCCGCCCGCTCGGCGGCGCCCAGAGTCGGAGTCGGTCCGTCGACCCAGGCGACGACTGATGGAGAGCGTCGGCGCTTCATAGCACCTCCGCCGGCGCGGCCCCTCCGTCCGTGAGCGCCCGGTCGTGGCCCCGTCTTTCGGCAAGCCTCGTCTCACAGATCGCCCGACGGGTGAACCAGCGCACGACCGCGCGTCGACCCGGTCGATCCGTGTCGTCCACCAGCCGATCCTCCGGGTCCCTATCTCCCCATCACGGTTTGCGAGCGCGGACCAGCAAGAACATGGGCCGGCGTCGTTCGTCGCGCGCCAGGGGGCGATCGCGGAGCCACTGCTCGCTGGGGATCGGCTCGATGACGCGCTCGACCATCAGTCCGGCATCCAGGAGGCCGTTAATCAGCGTGGCCAACATGCGGTGGACCTTCCGCACCCCCGGGACGAACCAAGTCTCTTCGCGGGCGCCTTCATCGGCGTAGTGGTCCAAGCCCCAGCGCGTGCGCCGGCCTGCATCGTCGAGCACCCAGCCATCGCCCGGCAGGCGCGCCGTGAAGATGGGGTGCTCGGTGGAATAGACGAGGACACCGCCAGGCGCCAGCCACTCTGCGATGCGCACGACTAACCCCCGGTAGTCGTGAACGTAGTGCAAGACCAGCGAGCTCACGACCAGGTCGAACCGCGCGGGGGGGAACGCCACCGTCTCGACCGTCCCCTGCCAGTAGGTCACACGCGGATGGGCCCATTTGGCCCGCGCCAGCGCCAGCATCCGCTCCGAAACGTCGACGCCCACCACCTCGGCTGCTCCGGCGGTGGCGAGATGGCGTGCGAGCTGCCCGGCCCCGCAGCCGAGATCGAGCACCCGCCGACCGTCAACTTCGGGCAGGAGCGCCAGCAAATCAGCATGCTCCATCGCCCGCTCCCACCCGGCTCCGAATCGCTCGAGCGTCGAATAGCCGGCGAAGAACCCTGGGTCGTCGTAGATGTTCTGAGGTTCGCGAGGGGCTTCGGACATCGGTCACACACCAGCCCACGGACGTGGGGACACGGATCGCTCGTCGCGCTGGATGATCACTCGATACGGGTGCCAACAAGCGACGACATCAGCTTGAGCCCAGCGTTCGTCGTCCACTCGGCGATCCCCGATTCGGTCGGTGCGGTTGGTGGAGTGGCACGTGGCTTGAGGCTGCCCCGCTGTTTCCGGCCGCATCGTCGCGTCGCGCCCCTCTTAGGGGAACACCGCGCGCGGAGCCTGTCAACACGCGCAGATAGTATTGAGGAGACTCGTACGGGAACGCCTTCCCGGTCGCTCGGGGCGTGGATGGGGAGATCCCACACCTCCACGGCTCGTCCCGGGGAGGACGCCGGAGGGAAGCGCTCCGTGTGCGCCGCGTAGGTCGCGGCGAGCACTGGGGCCACGCGGCCGGCGGCCGCCTTGCGCCGTCGCGATCGGTTCGATACTATTGCCCTCCGCCATGCCCCTCCCTGTCCGTCTGTGGGGTTTCTGGACACGGCTGGATGAGCTCGTATCGCAACACGGACGAGTCGCCAAGCGTGCTCAATCCAAGGGCGTCCCGCTCCCGCGGGCTCGACCCGACCGTGCCGCGGGACATGCTCTGGGAGAACGTCCGGCGCCTCTACGGGATTGCCCCGTGACCCGGGACCCCGCGGGGCCGGACGCGGCGGACGTGTTCGCTCACCGCGGACGCTTCCTCCGCGTCCTGCCGGAGACCGAGCGGAGCCAGACCACCGTGATGGCGGTTGCGCCCGGAGCCGACGACGGCCCCGAGGAGCAACACGACGGCGATCAGATCATGTGGTCAAGGGCGAGGCGATCACGCGCATCGACGAGCGCGAGCGCCGGACGGGACCGGGGAGCCTCGTCACGATTCCCAAGGGCGTGCACCACCACGTGCGCAACCCGGGCGCGACGCCGCTCTTCCTCCTGACGGTCTACGCCCCACCCGAGTACGAGCCGGGCACGACCGCCGCCGATTCGAATCTTTCCCCGGTCAGCTGAGAGGAGACGCGGATGGCCAGGCTCAGGGTGAAGGGCATCGCCTTCGATATGTACGGGACCGTCGTCGATGTCGGAGCGGTGGCCGTTGCCTGCAAAGGGATCGCCCCCGATCCAACGGCGTTTGCGGCCTTGTGGCGGACGAAGCAGCTCGAGTACACCTTTCTGCTGAGTCTCATGGGCAAGTACCGAAACTTCTGGACGGTGTCCGATCAGGCACTCGAATTCACGACCCGCCGGCTCGGCGTCGAAGTGAGTCCCGAGCAGCGCCCACGCCTTATGAACGCCTGGCTCGAGCCGCGACCCTACCCCGAGGTACCGGCGGTCCTCGCCCGCCTGAAGGAGCGCTATCCGCTCGCCATCCTCTCGAACGGGAGCCCGAAGATGCTGCGGGCCGGGCTCGCGCACAGCGGGCTCAAGGCCGATTTCCGCTGGGTCATCAGCGCGGATGCGGTGAAGCTCTACAAGCCCGCACCCAAGGTCTACGCGCAGGCGCCCAAGCAGATGAATCTGAAGAAGGCGGACATCCTCTTCGTCTCCTCCAACTCCTTCGACGTCCTCGGCGCGAAGAGCTTCGGTTTTAGGGTGTGCTGGATCAACCGGGCCGGGCTCCCGCTGGATGCCCTGGGCCCCCGGCCGGACCTCGTCGTGGCGAGCTTTGAGACGCTGCGAACCGCGATGGAGTGAGCCTGCTCGAGAGCCACGGCGCATCACGCGATGACCGACCGTCGACATCACCGCTGCGCCGGAGAGCGCCGTCCATCTTCGGCGATGTGACGGATCGTTCACTCCCCTTCCCGCCGGTCTAACGGGTCCGGTCGTCAGCCACCACCGCCGCACCACGACGAGGGCCCCGATAGCCTCCAGCCGCCCGAAGGCCAAGACCTCGAAAGAACCGCAGGCCGATCCGAGCCCAGGCCCGAGCGAACGCCAGGGGAGACCACGGAGCGGCCATCCTCGAGCGCGTACCACCCCCCGACGCCTGTGGCCGGAAGCAGGCATACAGCGTGAGCCGGGCCGTCCGGCCTACGTGCGGAGGACAATGAGGCCCGTCAGAAGAAGGGCGAGGCCGATGACGATCGCCGGCTCCTCCGCCACCATGCCGTGAGCGACTAGGGTCGGCGTCACCGCCGCTACCGCGAGGGCGAGCACCAGCAGCGACCACCCGACGGCTCTCAACGACCTCATAAAACTCTCCCGGCGCGGAAACCCCGCCCTTCAGGGCGGGAACGAGCGCCGATCTCTGTGGGAGACTGTCCCCGGTTGGAGCTGAGCACGCGCTCCGCGAGCAAGGCAGGCGATAACCAAGCCCGCCGTGCACTACAGCCGTCGAAACGACGGTGGGGCTGGACGGGGAGGCTACCGCGCAGCCGGGCGGTCCGATGAACCATCAACCGGATACCGTAAGGTCCGGCTCTCGGAGTGAAGGGCATGTGGGCTCCTTAAAAGCCCCGGACTTCAGTCCGGGCGATGTTTACCAGAGTGGATCCCGCTTACGCGAGCGGGGCGTGCCAGGTGCGGAGGCTCGCTGCCGGCCATCGGTTGGTCATTCGACGGCGAGGCGATAGCCGACGCCCGGCTCCGTCAGCAGGTATCGGGGCCGCGCCGGGTCGGCCTCGAGCTTCCGTCGTAGCTGCACCATATGGACCCTCAACGCCCCGGTCTGTTGTGCGCCGGCGGATCCCCAGACCTCCCTGACGAGCTGGGACTGGGTCAAGAGCTTTCCCGGTGATCGGACGAACGCCCTCAGCAGCTTGGATTCGATCGAGGTCAAGTGGACTTCGTTCCCGGCGACGGCCGCGGAATGACGGACGAGGTCGACCGTAAGATCGCCGATCGTGATGGCCGTGTCCCCTGAGTCCTGCGCCTTCGCCCAGTTCCTCAGGGCGACGCGCATCCTGGCGAGCAACTCTCCGACGCCAAACGGCTTGGTCAGGTAGTCGTCCGCCCCGGCGTCAAGCGCGAGAACTTTGTCCTGCTCCTGGCCCCGGGCCGACAGGACGATGATCGCCACCATCGTCCACTCCCGCAATTGGCGGATGACTTCGAGGCCATCGAGATCGGGTAGTCCGAGATCGACGATGACGAGCGCGGGTTGGCGGGCCGAGACTTCGGCGAGGCCGTCCTCGGCGGTCGCCGCTTCGAACAAGCGGTATCCGGCGCCGCCGAGCGCCGCGCGCATGAACCGCCGGATGTGCGTCTCATCCTCGATCAGGACGATCGCCGGCGGCGGCGAGGGAGGGTCGCCTGTCGCGGACGTCTCACGGGCGGCGGGCGCGTTAGCCACCCGTCGGTGCCCCCGGCGGCTTCTTGAACACGGGCCGCCTGAACCGAAGAGCGGCGCCGCCAGCAAGGTTTTCAGTCCAGATCCGGCCCCCAGAGACCCGCCCGGATCCTCTCGGTGTCGGGTGACGGGAGTCCGCGCGGCTCCGGGGAGCGTTCCGGCGGCGGCGATCGTCCGTTGCATTGCGCGCTGCGTGGAGCTCCTCGCTCGGGGGAGCGATCACCGGC
>Ga0066700_10001240_pt1 | contig 10424 bp, 10 predicted proteins | sample GraSoiAngelo_149_FD_66460 | JGI IMG/M metagenome (GOLD analysis project Ga0066700, IMG submission 66460) | Grasslands soil microbial communities from the Angelo Coastal Reserve, California, USA - 14_1009_09_30cm | ecosystem: Environmental > Terrestrial > Soil > Grasslands | place: USA...
GCTGCAACGAGCTGCACTTTGGTGCTTTGCGTCTTGTCCTTCGCGAGCTCGAAGGCCTTTACCGCGTCGCTCAGCGGAAACTGCCCCGAGAGCAGCGGCCGGACGTCGACCCGGTGCGAGGCGATGTACTCGACCGCCCAGTCGAACTCGATGCCCCAGCGGAACGCGCCTTTGAAGTCGAGCTCTTTGACCATGATCTCGTTGACGACGAAGGGCAGCGGCTCGTGCGGCAGCGTGCCGACCTGAACGACCGTGCCGCCGCGTTTCGCGGCGGCGATGCAGGACTTGAGCGCGGCGAAGCTGCCGGACGCCTCGAAGGCGACGTCGAATTGTGGCGACGCCAGCGCCTCCGCCTCGCGGTCGGCGCGGAAGGTGCGCGCGGCACCAACCTTGCGCGCCGTTTCCAGCGGCCGATCCAGCACGTCGGACACGCTCACCGTCGTTGCGCCGGCGAGCCGCGCCGCGACAACGGTGAGGCAACCTATGGTGCCCCCGCCCGTGACGAGTACGTTCTTGCCGAGCAGATTGCCGGCGCGGTTGACCGCGTGCAAGCCAACCGCAAACGGCTCGGCGAATGCCAGCTCTCCCAGGCTCACGTCGCCGGACACCGGGTAGCACTGCCGCTCGCCCAGGACGAAATACTCGGAGAACATGCCCTGCACGTGCGGGTAGAGGCTCGCGCTGCCGAGGAAGCGCATGTTGCGGCACAAATGCTCGCGCCCTTCGCGGCAATAGTCGCAGCGCCCGCAGGCCTGCGACGGACTCACCGCGATCTTGTCGCCGGGCTTGACGCGCGTGACGCCCTCGCCGACCTTCGCGACGACGCCCGAAGCCTCGTGTCCGGGAACGAGCGGCTCGCGGATGACGAAGCTTCCATTCCTGCCTTCGAAGTAATAGTGCAGATCGGAGCCGCAGATGCCGCCCGCGCCGAGCCGGATCAGCACCTGGCCCGTTCCGACCTCGGGTTCCGCCTCTGGCTCTATGCGCAAGTCTTCCTTCGCGTGAATACGGCAAGTCAACATGATCGATCGCTCCTTGTCACTGCCTTGGTGCAGCGTCAATGCTTCGCGTCCCAGCTCTTGCTGAAACGCCTGTATGCCCTGTCGAGATGGCCTTGCATCGCGGCGCGGGCGCCGGACACATCGTGCTTGCCGATCGCGTCCAGAACCAGCCGATGCTCGGCGATCGCGCGCGTCCATTGGTTCGGACTGTCGTAATGATGCTCGAGTTGTGCGAACAACGGACCCATCCGTTCCTCCCAAAGCATCTTTACCACCGCGACCAGCGCTCCGTTGCCGGTCGCCTCCGCAATGCGCAGGTGAAACAGGCGGTCGCCCGCGAGCGGTTGCCGCTTGTCGTCGTTCGCGACGCTTTCCATCTGCTGCAATGCCTCCTCGATCGCTGCAATCTGCGGCCGCTTCGCCACCTTCGCCGCCAGCGCCGCGCACTCGCTCTCGATGATCCAGCGCGCGCGCAAGAGTTCGAACGGTCCCATCGCGGCCTGCACCGGCGTACCCGACTCGCCGTTGCCGCGCGAACCGAGGACGTAGATGCCCGATCCGATCTTGACCTCGACCAGGCCTTCCACCTCCAGCGCGATCAGCGCCTCGCGCACCGACGGCCTGGAGACACCGAGTTGCCGTGCGAGATCACGTTCAGGGGGCAGCCGCGCGCCGGCGGCAAACTCCCTGGAACGGATCAGAGCACGAATCTGGTCGGCGATCTGACGGTAGAGCCGGCGGGGTTCGATGCTGTGGATCGGCATGGGGCTGCCAAAACCTGAGCGCCGGGTGGCGGATGCCTATTCCCGACGCCAGTCCATAGCTAAGCAAAATCCGCGCGTTTGGTCAAGTGGTCTTACCAATTTTCCGAGTCGCCGTTAGACTATGATGGATGTTTGCCGGCGTCGCGCGGCAGGACCAAGAGGAACCGCAGTGAGTGGACGCTTGTCAGGAAAGACGGCGCTGATCACGGCCGCCGGTCAGGGCATCGGCAGAGCGACGGCGCTGGCGATGGCCGCCGAGGGGGCGCGGGTCCATGCGACCGACGTCAATCCGAAGACGCTGGAAAGCCTCGCCGGCAACGGCAATATCTCGACCCGGGTGCTCGACGTCCTCGACGATGCCGCGATCAAGCGCACGCTCGACGAGCTGCCGCCGCTCGATGTGCTGTTCAATTGTGCCGGCTACGTGCATCACGGCACCGTGCTCGATTGCACGCCGAAGGATTGGGAGTTCAGTTTCAATCTCAACGTGCGCGCGATGTACATGACGATCAGGTCCGCGCTGCCCAAGATGCTCGAAAACGGCGGCGGCAGCATCATCAACATGGCGTCCGTCGCCGGCTCGATCAAGGGTCTTCCTAACCGCTTCGTCTACGGCGCATCGAAGGCTGCCGTCGTCGGGCTGACCAAATCGGTCGCGGCGGATTTCGTCGCCAAGGGCATCCGCTGCAATGCCATCGCGCCGGGAACCGTGGACACGCCATCGCTGGAGGAACGCATCGGCGCTTTCGCCGATCCGGTCGAGGCGCGCAAGGCGTTCATCGCGCGCCAGCCCATGGGGCGGCTCGCCAAGCCCGAGGAGATCGCGCCGATCGTCGTATTTCTCGCTTCCGACGAGTCGGTCTTCGCCACCGGCAATGTCTATTCCGTCGACGGCGGCATGACCATCTGAACGGCGGTGGAAAGCGTCGGATAACGCCTGCCGGCTTTCGTTGCCGCTCGCTTTCGATGCCCAAGTACTTGCGTGTACACTCCGCTCGAAACCCATTTGGCAACTGAGGCGGCGCTTTGCCAGCAGTCTTTCTGCTCGCTCTCTCCCCGGCATTCGCGATTCGCTACCTCGAACAATCTAGGAGACCCGCATGAAACTCGTACGTTACGGCCCTCCCGGCAAGGAAAAGCCCGGACTGATCGATGCTGAGGCCAAGCTGCGCGATCTGTCGCGCAAGGTAAAGGACATCGATGCGGCGGCCCTCGCGCCGGGCGAGCTCGCCAAGCTGCGCAAGCTCGACCCGAAGAAACTGCCGCTGGTCAAGGGCCGCCCGCGGCTCGGTCCCTGCATCGCCGTGCCGCCGAAGTTCATCGCGATCGGCTTGAACTACGTCGACCATGCCAAGGAATCCGGCAACCCGATCCCCGAGCATCCGGTCGTGTTCTACAAGGCGGAGACGTGCATCGTCGGTCCCAACGACAACATCATGCTGCCTCCGGACTCGACGCACACCGACTGGGAGGTCGAGCTCGGCGTGGTGATCGGCAAGACCGCGCGCTACGTCGACAGGAAGGATGCGCTCAAGCACGTCGCGGGCTACTGCATCATCAACGACGTGTCCGAGCGCGAGTACCAGCTGAAGCGCAGCGCGACGCAGTGGAGCAAGGGCAAGGGTTGCGACACCTTCGGGCCGATCGGCCCGTGGCTCGTCACGACCGACGAGCTCAAGGACCCGCAGAATCTCGACATGTGGCTCGACGTCAACGGCGTGCGCAAGCAGACCGGCAATACGCGGACCATGATCTTCGGCGTGGCCGATCTCGTCGCCGACCTGTCGAAATACATGACGCTCGTGCCCGGCGACGTCATCACGACCGGCACCCCGCCCGGCGTCGGCATGGGAATGAAGCCTGAGCCGCAGTACCTCAAGGCGGGCGACGTCGTTACGCTCGGCATCGCCGGGCTGGGCGCGCAAACGCAAAAAGTCGTCGCGTTCAAGGGCAGGCGCTGATACGAACCTGGACCGCGCCGCGCTTCTATAGACCGCGTTAACTTCGTCGCGCCGCCGTCAGCGGATGTTCGCAACAGTCCATGCCGCAACCGAAGACCGAGTACGCCCCCACCGGCCGCGCGGATCCGGCATGAGAGCCTCGCCGACCGCAGACCAGGGCGCCGCGACGCGGCTGTTGTCGCGCGACGACTATCTGTATCCTGCGCTTTCGAGCCGTCGCAGCGGACGGCTCGCTCTCGACCCGCGGCACACCATGTATTGGGAAGAGTGCGGCAATCCGCGCGGCGTGCCGCTGGTGTTCCTGCACGGCGGTCCCGGCGGCGGCATCTCCGCCGATCACCGCCGCTACTACGATCCCGCGTTCTACCGCATCGTGCTCTACGACCAGCGCGGCGCCGGGCAGTCGACCCCGCTGGGCGAGCTTGCCGACAACACGACGCAGCACTTGATCGCCGATCTCGAGCGCCTGCGCGCGCATCTTAGCGTCGACCGCTGGGTCGTCTTCGGTGGGTCGTGGGGTTCGACGCTGGCGCTCGCTTACGCCGAAACTCATCCGGAAGGCGTGCTGGCGCTCGTGCTACGCGGCATCTTCCTCGCGCGCCCGTGGGAAATCCGCTGGTTCATGCACGACATGCGCTACGTGTTCCCGGAAGCATGGCAAGCGTTTGCCGGCTTCCTGCCCGAGCGCGAGCGCGACGAGCTCCTCGCGGGCTATTACCGCCGGTTGACCGACCCGGATCCTGTGCTGCACATCCCGGCGGCGCACGCCTGGAGCCGCTACGAAAGCTCGTGCTCGACGCTGCTGCCGGATCCGGAGCTGATTGCGCATTTCGACGAAGACGCAGTCGCCTTGGCGATCGCGCGGATCGAGGCGCATTACTTCATGCACGAGCTCTTCCTGCCCGACGGCGTTCTGCTCGCCAACGTCGCGCGCCTCGCCAACATTCCCTGCGCCATCGTGCAGGGACGCTACGACATCGTCTGCCCGATGCGCTCCGCGGACGAGCTGCACCGCGCCTTGCCGCAGGCCGAATACGTCGTCGTTCCGGACGCGGGCCACTCGGCGCGCGAGCCGGGCATCGCCCGCGAGCTGGTGGCGGCGACCGACCGCTTGCGGACGCGGCTCGGCTGAACGAGGAACAGCAGTGGCTGCCATCGAGCGTATCGAGCTCACGCGGGTCGACCTCGAGCCAAAGGTCAAGCGCACCGACGCCATCCAGAGCTTCGTGTTGCAAGAGACGCCGATCGTGCGCGTCTTCGACCGCGACGGCGCGTCCGGGACCGGCTACAGCTACACGATCGGCACCGGGGGTTCGTCGATCATGGCGCTTCTCGCCGATCATCTCGCGCCATTGCTTATCGGCCGCGAGGCGGAGCACATCGAGGCGATCTGGCGCGACCTCCTGTTCCACACGCATGCGACCTCCGTCGGCGCGATCACCGCACTCGCGCTGGCCGCGCTCGACACCGCGCTCTGGGATCTGCGCTGCCGGCGCGCCTCGCTCCCGCTCGCCGTGCTCGCCGGCGGCGCGAAGGATTCCTGTCCGCTCTACACCACCGAAGGCGGCTGGCTGCACCTGACGCCGGCCGCACTGGTCGACGATGCCTTGCAGGCCAAGGCAAATGGCTTCGGCGGCGCGAAAATAAAGATCGGCCGTCCGCACGTCGCCGAGGATGTCGAGCGATTGCGCGCCGTTCGCGAAAGCGTGGGAGCGGACTGGGACATCATGACCGACGCCAATCAGGGCTTCACTTTGTCCGAAGCGATCCGCCGCGCGCGGCATCTCGAGGCGCTCGACATCGCCTGGTTCGAGGAGCCGCTGCCGGCCGACGACGTCGCGGGGCACGCGGAGCTCGCGCGACATACTTCGGTCCCCATCGCCGTCGGCGAGTCGCTCTACAGCGCGAGCCAGTTCAAGGATTATCTGCAGGCGGGCGCGTGCTCGATCGTGCAAGTCGACGTCGCGCGGATCGGCGGCATCACGCCGTGGCTCAAGGTCGCGCACCTGGCCGAGACCTTCAACGTGGCGGTCTGCCCGCACTTCCTGATGGAATTGCACGTCGGCCTCTGCTGCGCAGTACCGAACGGCCGCTGGGTCGAGTACATTCCCCAGCTCGAGGCGATCACGCAAAGCGGGCTCGAGATCCGCGACGGCCGCGCTTATCCTTCGCCCGAAGCCGGGTTGGGCATCGACTGGGATTGGGACGCGATCGCGCGGTTCTCCCGCGCCGCGCCGATCGTGATTCGCTGATCAATGGCGCTCGCAGGTGCGAATTCATTCGCACGTACCGCAGCGGCGGATGAATCCGGCCCTACGAAATCCGACGCTTCTCGTAGGTGCGAATTCATTCGCACGTACCGTCGGCCGTCACGCGACGGTCCCTACGGCCGCTCCGCCTCGCCCTGAGAACGAACGCGGAACGCGGTGACCTCGAACGAGAGATCGATCTCGTCGCCGACCAGCGTAAGCGCGTAATTCATTCCGAAGTCCGAGCGCCTGATCGATGTTGCGACCCCCGCGCCGCAACCGTCGCGCCCGCTGTCGGGTTCTTTGCCGCACTCGAGCCGTTCGACCTTCAGCGCGACCGGGCGCGTCACGTCGCGCAACGTCAGCTCGCCGGCGACACCGATCAGGTGCTCGTGGTCGAAGACGAGCTGCGTCGAACGAAAGCGGACGACGGGGTAATGCGCGGCGTCGAACATCGCCTCGCCGCGAAGGAATTCGTCACGCACGTTCCAGCCGGTATCGATCGAAGTCGCGTCGACGACGAAATCGATGCTGCCCGAGTGTTGTTCCGGGTCGAGGACGATGGTGCCATTCGTCCGCCCGAAGTGCCCGCGCTGCCTGGAAAGCCCGATATGGCTGACCGCGAACTCGGCGTAAGTGAACTCGGGCTCGATGCGGTAAACGACCGGCGCCGCGGCGGCCGCAGCCGCAAAGCCGAGCGCCAGCAACGCCGCGGCGGCGGCAGTGAATGGCTCGCTAATCCTTATACGCTTCGATCGGGATGGTGAGCTTGATTTCATCGCTCACGGCTTTCGGCATGCCGTATTTCATGCCCCATTCCGACCGCATGATGGTCGTCGTTGCCTCGGCGCCGCACATCGGCTTCTTGTTCGTCGGGTGTTCGCCGCAGACAAAGTTCGCCACCTTCAGACTGACCGGTTTGGTCACGCCCAGCATCGTCAAGTCGCCGTCGACCTGGACGACGCGATCGCCATCGAAAACAATGTTGTTCCCCTTGAACGTCAGCGTCGGATACTTGGCGACATTGAAGAAGTTTTCACTCTTCATCTGCTCGTCGAGCCTGGGGTCGTAGGTCCTGATCGACGTCGTATCGATGACGATTTCGACGCTCCCTTTCTTCGCGGCCCGGTCCAGCATGATCTTGCCCGTCGACTTGGCGAACGACCCGCGCTGCTGCGAAAAGCCCATGTGCCGGGCTTCGAACATCGCCTGTGAGTGCACAGGATCGATCGTGTAAGTCTCCTGCGCGGCAGCACGGCCTCCAGTGATTGCGAGCGCCAGCGCCACGGTCGCAGCGGCAAGTAGCTTGGTCATGTTGTCTCCTGTGGACAGAAAAGCGCGGTTGCCACGGGCCGCCATAGCGAACAGGCGCCGCAGCGTATTTGTTCCGGCACCCCGACCTTCAGCGGCAACCTTCGGGCTTTGCTTATCGCAGTTTTGCCGTGCGCGAGGCGACATGAAGGCCAGGTGTGCGGGTTCTGATTACTGTTGTATCGCCTCGATCGCTATAGCGATGGTCACGTCGTCGGAGGTCGAGGCCGTGTTCTTCGTCATCCCGAACTCCGAGCGCTTGACGCTCGCGGTGACTTCGGCACCGCAGGCCGGCTTCTTCGTAGCAGGATGAACGGCACACTTGAAATCGGCCACCGTCAGCGTGACCGGTTTGGTCACGCCGCGTATCGTCAGTTCACCGTCGGCGCTCACGACGCGGTCTCCATCGAACTTCAGCTTGGTCGACTTGAAGGTGATGCTCGGAAACTGGGCGACGTTGAAATAGTCCTCGCCTTTGAGCATCGTCTCGCGTGACGTGCTGCCCGAAGTGACTGAAGCCGCGTCGATCGCCACATCGATCGAGCCGTTGCGGGCGCTGCGGTCGAGCATCACCATACCGGTCGTCTTGCCGAAGCTCCCGCGCTGCAGCGACAGGCCAAGGTGGCTTACCGAGAAAGTCGCCGCCGTGTGCAGGGGGTCGACCCGATAGTTTTCCTGGCTGAACGCTGGAGCCGCGAACGCGACCAAAAATGCGGCGACGGCAAAACGAGCCCGCATAGCTTCTCCTCCTGATCGACGCGAAGCGGCGAAGTAACGGGATGAACGTCCCGTCAGCCGCCGCTCGCGCCAACTGCATCGCCGGGACTCAAACGCAGGCTGCCGGCTCGCCATGTTCCAGAAACTACGCCACAGGCGGCAACACCATCCGAATCCGGACAACGACGTCGTCGGCGACCATCTCGGTGTCGGACCACATGCCTTCGCCGATCTTATAGTCGATGCGCTTCAATGGGAAGCTGCCCTCGGCGACGCTGTTGCCGGTCGCGTCTTTCTTGAGCGCGATCGGCACCACGACGTCCTTCGTGACGCCCTTGAGCGTGAGCTTCCCGACGATTTCGTACTTGTCGCCGCCTACGTTCTTGATCGAGGTCGAGGCGAAATGCGCGACCGGGAATTTTGCCGTGTTGAACCACAACGGACTCTTGATCTCGGTTTCCGACTCGTCGCTGGCGAGATCGATACTGCCGAGATCGATGTCGAACTCCGCCTTCGACTTCGCCAGATTCTTCGGCAGAAACACGATGTTGGCCTTCCACTTGCGAAACCGCCCCTCGACATTGACGCCCAACTGCTTGGACACGAAGCGGATCTCGCTCTTGTCGATCAGCAGGCCCTGCGCGTCGGCGTGACCGGCGGCGAGCAAGAGCGCCCCCAAGGATGGGATAAACGAGCGCAATAGAACCATCATCCAATGCTTCCTTTCGGCCTTGTTCGCGGGAGCATACGCGTGAGCGCGGGGTCGCGGTCGATGAAATGATGCTTGAGCGCGGCCGCCGTATGCACGCAGACCAGTGCGAACAGGGTGAAGTTCAATGCCACGTGCGTCCCCTTGAGCACGCCGGCCAGCGCCTTGTCGGTCGGCACCAGATCGGGCAGCGGGACCAGGCCCAGATAGACCACCTGCACGCCCGTCGCCGAGCTGTACAGCCAGCCGGATACCGGGATCGCCAGCAGCAGCGTATACAACAGCACTTGCACCGCCTCCGCGGCCCGGCGCTGCCATTCCGGCATCGCCACAGGCGGCGGAGCTGGAAAGACGCCGCGCCAGCCGAGCCGCGCGCAAGTCAGGAGGAACACCGTAATGCCGATCCATTTGTGCCAAGCGTACCACTGCAGCTTCCGCGGGATAATCGGCAGCGGGACCATCGACAACCCCAGCGCCACATTGGCTACGATCAGCACGGCGGTCAACCAATGCAGCGCGATCGCCGCGCCGCTGTACCGGCCTCCTGTTGCATCCACCGCCATCGCTCGCTGCGCGCGCACGGTACGTTGTAATTCAACGGCAAACAGGCTGTCAACCAGCGTTGTTCCCTGGGCACCGGTTCGATCCGCCCGCTCAGTATAATGGCGCGAAGCCTTGCGGCGCCACGATGCATCGACCGCGCCTTCCCTGCCCGTCATGCCCAGCTTAGCGAGTAACGCCGCATGGCTCGCGCGCAGCCACGCCGCCGTCTGGCATCCGTGCACGCAGATGAAGCTGCACGAGACGTTGCCGCTGGTGCCGGTCGCCCGCGCCAACGGGCCGTGGCTCTACGATTTCGACGGGCGGCGCTATCTCGATGCGATAAGCTCGTGGTGGGTTAATCTGTTCGGGCACGGCCACCCGGCGATCAACGCCGCCATCGGCGCCCAGCTCGCCGAGCTCGAGCACGTCATGCTCGCCGGATTTACGCATCGTCCGGTGATCGAGCTCTCGGAGCGGTTGGCCGCGCTCGCGCCCGGACCGCTGGGGCATTGCTTCTACGGCTCGGACGGCGCTTCGGCGGTCGAGATCGCGCTCAAGATGAGCTTTCACTACTGGCGCAATCGCGACCGGCCGGAGAAGATCGGCTTCGTTAGCATCGAACACGGATATCACGGCGAAACGCTGGGCGCTCTCGCCGTCACCGATGTCGCCCTGTTTCGCGACGTCTACGCGCCGCTCCTCCACGCGGGCATCACCGTTCCGTCGCCCGACGCGCGGCTTGCCGCGCCCGGCGCGTCGGCGCGCGACCACGCGCTCGGCGCGGCGGCTGCACTCGAAGCCGTCCTCGCCGAGCGTCACGCGAGCATCGCGGCGCTGATCGTCGAGCCGCTGGTGCAGGGTGCGACCGGGATGGCGATGTACGACCCGGTGTACCTCGCGCGCGCCCGCGAGCTCTGCACGCGCTACGACGTGCACCTGATCGCCGACGAGATCATGACCGGTTACGGTCGAACCGGCACGATGTTCGCGTGCGAGCAGGCGAACATCGCACCTGACTTTCTCTGCCTGTCGAAGGGCATCACCGGCGGCTACCTGCCGCTTTCGGTCGTGCTGAGCACCGATACCGTGTACGCGGCGTTCTACGACGATGATCCCGCCCGCGGCTTCTTGCACTCGCATTCGTATACCGGCAACGCGCTCGCCTGCCG
>Ga0066700_10001243_pt1 | contig 10403 bp, 7 predicted proteins | sample GraSoiAngelo_149_FD_66460 | JGI IMG/M metagenome (GOLD analysis project Ga0066700, IMG submission 66460) | Grasslands soil microbial communities from the Angelo Coastal Reserve, California, USA - 14_1009_09_30cm | ecosystem: Environmental > Terrestrial > Soil > Grasslands | place: USA...
CTCCCGGCGATTGCACCTGGTTCGACGCTCGACTACTCGGTTACTGTCTACGACACGGCGCCCCAGTATGAGGGATTTCGCTTCACTGATCCTGCCAACGTCTATCGGGTGCGACTCCTCTTCTGGGTTGTGGACAACGGAAGCAGCCAACCAGTCTCGCCAGACGCCGGCCTATCTAACCCATTTGAGGTCGTGCCCTGATTCCGCAGTCACCGGAATAAAAAAGGGAGCCGGTTCAGGCTCCTTTTTTCTTGCTTTATCTCGAAGCCCCCAGCCGCCCCGCCCAGCCCCTAGCTGGTAGTCTTCAGTTGCCGTTATACGGACTATGCCACCTCTTTGATCTCTAGCGGTCGCGCCTTCTCACCGGGCTCTGCCGGCACGAGTGCGATCTTCAGCACTTCGTTCAGCGTCTCCACCGGATGGAACTCCAGCACGTTCCTGACTTCTTCTGGAACGTCCTCGATATCCGCCTCGTTCCCCTTCGGGATGACGATGGTCTTGATCCCGGCCCGATGCGCGCCGAGGACTTTCTCCTTCAGTCCACCAATCGGCAGCACGCGTCCGCGGAGAGTGATCTCTCCGGTCATCGCCACATCGCGCTTTACCGGCCGGTCCGCCATCTCCGAAACCAGCGCCGTCGCAATGGCAATTCCGGCCGACGGTCCATCCTTTGGAATTGCTCCCGCCGGTACGTGGATGTGCGCTTCGATCGCGCCCAGCCTATCACGAGGGATTCCAAGACTGGCCGCGTTGTTCGTCGCGTACGTAAACGCCGCTCGAGCTGATTCCTTCATCACATCACCAAGCTGACCGGTGAGGATGAGCGAGACCGCACCGCCCGGACCCACCTGATTCACGGCGTCGCTTTCGCGATTGCCGTAATAGCGGCGGATGGATGCCTCGACGAACATGATGTCGCCACCCATCGGTGTGTAGTACATGCCGGTCGCGATTCCGACTTCGCTCTCATCCAGGGCATGCTCTGGATGAACGCGTGGCCGCCCGAGTAGCTCGCGGACCGCCTCGGCGTCGACGGTGTGTTTCACCTCTTCGCTCGCCGCGATCTTGCGTGCAACCTTCCGCGCTACCGCGCCAATCTGCCGCTCGAGCTGTCTCACTCCGCTCTCGCGAGTGTAGTTCGAGACGACCGACATGATCGCGTCTTCGGTGAAGGTGATTTCCTTGTCGCTCAGGCCTGCTTCCTCGAGCTGGCGCGGAAGCAGATACTTTTTCGCGATCTCGGCCTTTTCCTTCTCCGTGTAACCGGCGAAGTCGACGACTTCCATGCGGTCAAGTAGCGGACCGGGAATGTTCTGGACGAAGTTTCCGGTCGCGATGAACAGCACCTCGCTCAGGTCAAACGGGATGCCGAGGTAGTGATCTGTGAAGGTGTCGTTCTGGGCTGGGTCGAGGACTTCCAACAATGCGCTCGCCGGATCGCCCTGGAACGACGTTCCAAGCTTGTCGACTTCGTCGAGCAGGAACACTGGATTCTTCGTTCCAGCCTGCTTGAGACCCTGAACGATTCTGCCCGGCATGGCGCCTACGTAGGTGCGCCGGTGTCCGCGAATGTCCGCCTCGTCACGGGCACCGCCCAATGCGACGCGCACGTACTCGCGACCGAGTGATCTGGCGATCGACTTGGCGATGGACGTCTTGCCGACGCCCGGCGGCCCGATGAAAAGAAGAATCGGTCCCTTCGCCATCGCGCGTGACTTCGCTTCCACCTTGTCGGTGATCGGCTTGTCGCCGTGGTCACCGATGGAGAGCGACGGCGTCGCATCGTCCTTGTCAGCGAACAGTTTTCCGGCAGGAACTTCGCCCGTCTTTTCGACCTCGTCGGCGAGCTGTGATGCGCGTAACTGTCTCACAGCCAGGAACTCCAGCACGCGATCCTTGACGTCATTGAGTCCGTAGTGATCCTCTTCGAGAATGGTCTCGGCGTGCTTCAGATCCAGCTGGTCGTCCGATCTCTTGTTCCAGGGCAGCTCCGCTACCCACTCGAGGTAAGTGCGAATCACCTGCGCTTCCATCGATTCGCGACCGGCGCGCTCCAGTCTTCCCAGCTCGCGCTCTACTTCCTGCCGCGCTTCCTTTGGCAGCTCAAGCTTCGCCAGCTTATCGCGAAGTTCCGTGATCTCCTTGCTCGAATCGTCGTCGCCGAGCTCCTTTTGAATCGCCTTGAGCTGCTCGCGGAGATACATCTCGCGCTGACGCTCACCCAGCTCCTCCTGGACCTGCGACTTGATGTCTTCCTGTGCTTCCAGCAGACCGACCTGCCGTTGTACGTGCACCAGAATCCGGCGCAGTCTCTCTTCGACGCTCAGTGTCTCGAGCAATCCCTGCTTTTCAGGAACCGGGAGCTCGATGTAACCGGCAACGAGATCTGCAAACCGGCCAGGATCGGTGACGGAATCGAGAACCTGGTGAACGACTTCCTCGGGAAGTCCGCGACGCTCACCGAGCTCAGCTGCCCTCTCGCGCGTTTCTTTCTGTAACGCGGTGAATGCAGGATCGTTTTCAGTTTGAGGAGTCATCTCCTCCGCTGGAACGGTAACCGCGCTCAGATATCCATCTGCTGTCGAATATTGAAGAGCGGTCGCGCGCTGCTCACCCTGCAACAGAAGCTGCACGCCACCGAGGCCGCGCTGGATCTGTCCGATGCGCGCAATGACCCCCATCGAGTACAGTATGTCCGCCGTCGGCTCTTCGGTGTTGTCGCGCTGCGCGACAGCGAAGACGAGGCGGTCGCCCTTCAGGGCCGACTCGATCGCACGTAGTGTAGAAGGCCTTCCGGCCGCAATCGGCTGGGTAAGACCCGGAAAAATCACCGTTCCCCGTAGGGGAAGAACGGGAAGTGTTTGACGCTGTGCCATTGTCCTTCCTAAGACAAGAACCTTATTTAGATACTACTTTACGGCCCTCCCATACTGCATCTTTTGCTCTCGTGGATTTACGCCAGCCAGGCATGAAGTGCAACACCGGAACTGCTGATTCGACGCGGGGCCATGCCAATTAGACCCGAAGACGAGCTAGGTAACCATGTGGCTCAGGTTCTCTCTGCAAACTATGAGCTAGAGAACGAAGTCGGTCGTGGCGGCATGGGCATCGTGTACTGCGCGCGTGACAAAAGGTTGAAGCGCGAGATCGCGATCAAAGTGTTGCCGCCGGAGCTGAGCTTCCGCGCCGACATTCGTCAGCGATTCCTGCGCGAAGCCGAGACCGCGGCCCAGTTGAATCACCCGAACATCGTTCCGATCTACACCGTCGAAGAGCGCGACAATCTCGTCTACTTCGTCATGGCGTACATCAAGGGCGACAACCTCGGCGTGCGCCTGCAGCAGCACGGTCCAATGCCACCCGTAGAGGTGCGTCGCATTCTGAGAGAAGTCGCCGAAGCGCTCGCTTACGCGCACAATCGCAACGTCATCCACCGTGATATCAAGCCGGACAACATCATCATCGACGACGAGACCGGACGTGCGATGGTGACGGATTTCGGCATCGCCCGCGCGCTCACTGACACTGGCGACTCCCGACTGACCGCCACTGGCATGGCGATCGGAACTCCCGCTTACATGTCGCCCGAGCAATCAGCCGGTGACCGCGCCATCGACGGCCGCAGCGATCTTTACTCGCTCGGCGTCGTCGGCTATCAGATGCTGTGCGGTCAACCGCCTTTCGTCGCCAGCAACACACCGTCGATGTTGGTGAAGCATCTCTCCGAGAGGCCAGTTCCCGTCGACGAGCGCTGGCCGGATCTGCCGCCCGATCTCTCTCGCGCGGTGATGATGTGCCTCGAGAAAGATCCAGCCGACCGGTTCCCCAATGCCGCCGCTTTCGCTGTCGCTTTGAGCGGCGGATCGATGCCGACGCTGGCCACTCGCGCGTCGACTTCAGCCGCGCCGCGCGAGCAGCCGCGAGACCTCGGTCGGGCGATCTCGCAAACCGTTCGCGAATACACGGATCAAACCGTTCGGGACTCAGCGAGCAGTCGTTATGGGCGCACCGGTCAATCGGGATACTCACCCTCTGAGCCGACGACGGACGAATGGGCCAGGTGGAACGCGCGCGAAGTAGTGTCGTTCCGGCGCAAGCTCGCGCCTTATCTTGCCGTCAACGCCATTCTCGTTCCGATCTCGCTGTTCACGAATCACGACTTCATCGCGCTCACCGTGATGTGGACGGTATTTCTGGCGTTCAGATACTCGAAGCTGTGGACCGCGGGCTACGATTGGCGTGACGTTTTTCGTCAGCGTCGGGACCGACTGTTCTTCGACGTCGCCGCCGAGACGATCGACGATGCGCGCGCTCTGTTCGACGAAAAGAAGCGGGAAGAGGTGCGGCGCCGGGCGAGAGCGCGGGGGCAGGGGCTGTTTTCGCCCATTGCTCCGGTGCCAACGATGCAGCCGTTTCAACCCTATCCACGGGTTGGTGGTCCGACGACGAGCCTGAGCCCGGTTCCGGCTGGTGCACCGGCGCCGTTTGCGGACTCACGCTACGGCTCTGCGATCCGCGAAGCGGAGAGCGATCATCGCGAGATACATCGGCAGCTGCTGAACATGCCGCCGGACGACCGCGATCAGATTCCGGAAGTCGCGACTTCCGCCGACCAGCTATTTCGCAAGGTCCAGCAGCTCGCGCTGTCGCTCTCCGATCTTGATCGTAGCGCCGGTCGCGAAACCGCGGAAGGAGTGGAGAAGGAAATCGACACACTCGAGTCGCAGGCGAATCCGCTGGACTATCGCGCCAGTGAAGAGCGCGTGCGTCGGCTGGCGATGCTGCGCCGCCAGCGTCGGGCGATCGCCGAGCTTACACGTAAGAAGAAGGAGACGCAGGAGAAGCTGGATCACTGCCGGCAGTTACTAAGGTCGATGCGCCTGGAGCTGGTTCGTTTCCGAACCGGCGGACTTAACGCGCAGCCGACCGGTCTCACCATGGTGACGCAACAGGCGCAGACCGTAGTGCGGGAGATGGGGTACCTCTCCGACGCCAACGCCGAGCTGAACGCCCTCTGACGTCGCCACACGGCGCGTCGAATCGCGCGACAACATTTATGATGCAGGCAGTACGAATGGCTACCATCGCGCTGGTCGTGTCGTCGCTCGCTTGCCAGCAACACAGCGATGCCAACGCGCAGACCGGTAGTGTGAAACGCACCGCGGGGAAAGCCGCGGCCGCGACCACAGTGCGAAGTGAACAGGCCAGGCAGCCAATAGCCCACGTTCCCACACCCGACACCTTGCGCGGACTTTACGTGAACCGTTGGGCCGCACTCGGCAGCAAGCTCAAAGGACTGATCAAGGTTGCCAAGAGGACCGAAGTGAATGCCCTCGTCATCGACGTGAAGGACGATCGCGGCTTTGTTCTCTATCGCTCGCGCGTTCCGCTGGCGCAGGAGATCGGGGCAGACACCGCTGATGGGCATTGGATGTCGGCGACGAAACTCCGAGCGGTGCTCGATACGATGATTGCGAACGACATCTACCCCATCGCCCGTATCGTCGTGGCGAAAGACCCGTTGCTGGCGCGCAAGAAGCTGGACCTGGCAATCAAACGCAAGTCAGATCTCCAGCCATGGCTGGACAAGAATGGCCAGCCGTGGCTCGATCCGCATCACCGTGAGATCTGGCAATACGCCGCCGATCTCGCTCGGGAGGCATACGACCTCGGGTTCAGCGAAGTGCAGTTCGACTACGTGCGCTTTCCCGACGAGAAGCGACTAGTCGCGGAGACGGTTTATCCGCTGGCGAGCGGCCGCTCACGCGCTCAGGTGATTCGCGACCAACTGGGTTTCCTGCGCACCGCCCTCAAGCCACAAGGAATGCGAGTCACCGCCGACGTATTTGGATTGACCGCAACAGACACGACCGACATGGGAATCGGCCAGCGTTGGGAAATGTTCGTCGACCAGGTGGATGTCGTGCTGCCGATGGTGTACCCGTCGCATTTCGCGCGTGGCACCTTCAGGCTGCGAAATCCCAACGCGCACCCGTACAAGACGATAAACAACGTCCTCAAGGACGTGATCGCGCGGTCGCAGCCCGTCCCGAACGCGGCCAAGATCATCCCGTGGTATCAGGACTTCACGCTTGGCCCGCCGCACTACTACGCCGAGCAGATTCGCGCGCAAAAGAAGGCCGGATACGACAACGGGTTCCAGAGCTGGATCCTCTGGAACCCGAAGAGCAACTACACCGTCGCGGCTCTCGAGCCGCGACCGTAGCTCGGCTTAGCTGCTGCCGTTCTTGCGAGCGGCCATCCGCTCCTTCAGCTCTGCGAGATTTTTGTCGAATGTCGCCTGCTGATCGGCGGTGAGGATCGCGCGGATCTCCGCAGCCTGCTTGTTGTTTAGATCCACCATCTTGGCGCGGGTCGCGTCGTCCATCTGACCCGTGGCCTGAGCAGCTTTCCGTAGTTCCATCTGCTGCGGCATGTATTTCTCGCGAATCGTTTTGATCTGGTCTTTCTGGGCATCAGTCAACGTGATGTCCTTGAGGAGCAAACCGCCCATTCTGTCGCCACGGCGTGCTTCGCCCTGACCCTGTTGAGGCGGCTCGGTGCCTTGCGCTGCAGCGACCGAAGTAATGCCAACGCAGAGTGCAGCGGCTAGCGTGGCGATGCGAATAGCCTTCATCCTTTCTCCTGAGATGTTGTGGATGCCGGTATGACATCCGTGGTCATTATACGCCGGTCGATCCGAAAAGGTTGAGTGATCTGCGAGCCGTCTGGCTCGGTTGCCGCCAACGGCCTAATGCCCTTCGCAAGCAGGCGTGGCAAGACCTCGTAACACATTGTGACACATAAAGTTGGCTCAACTCACTAGCGCCTCGCCTAAAACCTGCTATTCTTCCCCGCGCCGACGGCCGGCGCATGAGCCGGCCGACCCAGCAAAAAGCCAGCTCCTCCCGCGCCCCATAGCCGCTAGTGACTGCACCCAGTACCAGTACTGAACTGGCCCTGCCGACATCAACACCTGCTGCGGAGTCGCTCTCCTTCCCGTTGAGCTGGCTCCTCGAGCACGCGTCGGCGCCTATCAAGTATCGGGCGATAACCGAAATCGCCCGGACGGCCGACCCAACCTCTCCCGAAGTCGACTGGCTGCCGTATTCGCATCGCTCGGCGATCAGGCTCGCGGTTACTCAGACGCGCGACGGCATGTGGAACCAGTCGGTGCTCTCGATCCCGGGGCGACACAGCTCCGACTTCACCGGCGTCGGAACGATCCCGGCTGTCCGACGTCTTGCCGAATATGGGTGGACTTCCGATTCACCCCCGCTCGTCTTCTCTCGCCGATTGCTCTTCAGGCTACTCGCCGAGGACAATGATCCTGCGTTTACATTCGAGCTCGGGACGAAAACGAAAGACGACGACCTCGTCCGCCGCACACGGGGACTTTTTCGCGAGGCGGCAGCCGCCACTCTCGCCCAGATGGGTTACGAGAACGATCCGCGGCTGCGCGGTGCCGCGCGCCGGATTCTCGAGCGCACGGTGTCGTATCTCAATTCGCCATTGGGCGAAAAGCCGTGGATGCGGGTCGGCAATTCACACGTCCTGGCGCCCGAGTCGGCGCCACCCTCGATCTACACGCTGACTATGCTCTCGCGCATGCCTATCTTCCGTCACGAGCATTTCAGCGAGGTCGAGCGGATCTACTACTGGATCACTCAGCCCTTGCCGCGCCAGGAGGTCGTCCAGCTGTTCGGGAAGAAAATGGTCCCGCAGCCGCATCTGATCATGGGCGACGTTCTTCCCCATCGTAACGCCGTCGATGCGGACGTACCGTTCGCCCTGACGTGGCTGGAGACGATGGCGCGTCTCAATTTCCTGCGTCGCAATGACGGCTGGATGAAGCTTTACGAGCGATTCGTCGATGATCGCGATCGCAACGGCATCTGGCATCCCCACAAGGGATTGGAGCGTCCCGCGACCACCCATCCCTGGGCCTGGTCGACGTTCCCCCTCGATGACGGCAGCGCCGCTGAATCAAAGTTCACCGACGTTACTTTCAGGATCGGTCTGATCGGGAAGCTTCTCGGCAGAGAAATTGAATTGATCTGAGCTGATGATCGGGTTCAGTCGCCGCGACAGCCTCGGTCCCGCCGAGATGTTTCCAGCCGGGGATCCGGCTTACGTCGTGAGTTTTCCGCGGCTGCAATCGGGAAACAGAATTCGAGCGGTAGAGCGCGGAGATCCGCAGGCGCCACCAATCGTCCTCGTGCACGGCTGGGGCTGTAGCGCGTACGTGTTCCGGTTCAACATGCCAGCTCTCGCGAACGCCGGATTTCGCGTCATCGCCATCGATCTCAAGGGACACGGGCTCTCGGATAAGCCGCAGGAAGCTGACGAGTACACCATCGATGCACTCGTCGAGCATCTGCGTGAAGTGCTCGACGCTCTGGGACTCGATCGGCCGGCGCTGGCAGGTCATTCCCTCGGCGGATCTCTGGTCTATCATTTCGCCGGCAAGTATCCCGAGCGCGTGAGATGCCTGGGGTTGATCTCGCCTACAGGTCTCACCGGAGTGCCGCGCATGGGAGCCTATCACTTCCTTACACCAGCAGCGCTCGTTCCGTTGTACCGACGCGTGAGATCACGCGCCATCGTCAGGGCGGCTCTGCGTCGAGTTTATGGAAAGCGCGGACATTTCACGCCACGCGATGTCGAAGAATACTTCGCGCCGACGCAGTTTCCTGAGTACGGGCCCGCGATTCGCCACGCACTTCACTCATACGACTGGAGGGCGTCGGAACACCGCGAGCTTCCGACCGTCGATTTGCCGGCGGTTGGAGTCTGGGGCAGTCGCGATCACATGATGGCAAAAAGCGGGATGGACATCTATCGGCGTCTGGTGCCGAACATTGTCTTGCGCGAAGTCCCTGATGCGGGTCACGTCGTCGCCGAGGAGGCTCCTGGGGAAGTGAACGAAGCAGTACTGTCACTCCTGCAGCGGGTATATTTCGGCTAGATGAATGAGCAGAAGACCGAGGCGACGGTCTCATTTCTGGACCTCGACCTCGCTCCCGAAGTGCTGCATGCGGTCCGCGACGCAGGTTACACCCATCCCACGCCCATACAGCAGCAGGCTATCCCGCTCGCGCTCGCCGGTCGGGATCTGATCGGGCTTGCTCAGACCGGAACCGGGAAAACCGCCGGCTTCACCCTGCCCATCGTTCAGAATCTGATCGGCACACCGCTCGTTGACGCCAACGGCGAGCCCGTTCATCGCCCACGAGTGCTCATCCTGACACCGACACGGGAGCTCGCGGCGCAGGTGGAGGAAAGTTTTCGCAAGTACGGTAAGTACACTTCGCTGCGAGTGGTTCCGATTTACGGCGGTGTGGGCATAGAGGCACAGTCCAAAGCCCTGCGGCGCGGCGTCGATGTCGTGGTCGCGACTCCCGGCCGACTGCTCGATCACATGGAGCGTGGCAACGTCGGTTTCGATGATCTCGAGGTGCTCGTGCTCGATGAAGCCGATCGCATGCTGGACATGGGGTTTGCCCCGCAGCTCAATCGCATCGTGAACGACATTCCGCGCTATCGGCAAACACTATTGTTCAGCGCGACGATGCCGCCCGAGGTCGAGGCGCTCGCCAGAAAGTATCTGCGCAAGCCGGTGGTGGTTCAGGTCGGGCGTCGCTCCGAGGCTGCGAGCACCGTCACACACGCCGTCTACCCTGTTCCGCGTGAGCGGAAGAATACCTTGCTGGTCGAGCTGTTGAAGAAACCCGAAATGGACTCAGTACTGGTTTTCACGCGCACCAAGCACGGTGCCGATCGAGTCGTCCGCCATCTTGAAGACGAAGGCATCGCCGCGACGGCAATGCATGCCGACAAGTCGCAGGGCGAGCGGACGCGCGCGCTCGACGATTTCAAGGCGGGAAAGATTCGCGTACTCGTCGCGACCGACATTGCCCAACGGGGACTGGACGTTTCAGGCATCAGCCACGTCATCAACTACGACGTGCCGCGACAGCCGGAGGATTACGTCCATCGCATCGGCCGCACCGGCCGCGCGGCGGCTACCGGAGATGCGTACACCTTCATGTCGCCGGACGAGATCTCCATGGTGCGCGCAATCGAGCGCACGATCGGACAGCAGATTCCGCGCATCTCCGTCCCCGGTTACGATTTTGGAACTACTTCAGAAGCGTCATTGCCGGTCGTGAGCGAGCCCATTTCCGCCGACATCGCGCGTGCGGCGAGCACTAATGGCGCACCCGACCAAGCCGAGAAACAAAGACGGTATCGACGACCGCGCTCCGTCGCACGACGACGCTGAGGTTGGCCGCGCCGTAGCCGATTCCCATCGGCGAATAGGACATGCGCACTCGACTCGCTGAAAGCTCGACGTCGTGCTCAGCTCCGATTTCATGCCGGCGCAGAGTGTCGCTTCCAAC
>Ga0066700_10001250_pt1 | contig 10400 bp, 10 predicted proteins | sample GraSoiAngelo_149_FD_66460 | JGI IMG/M metagenome (GOLD analysis project Ga0066700, IMG submission 66460) | Grasslands soil microbial communities from the Angelo Coastal Reserve, California, USA - 14_1009_09_30cm | ecosystem: Environmental > Terrestrial > Soil > Grasslands | place: USA...
GTAAGCGTTCCCCAAAATGCTGCTCTTTCGGGACTCAGCGCCTCGCGCCACATCGCGCCGAACAAATTTTCCAGCGCGAAAGTCAACATGCCAACAGAGAAACACCAACTCGCAACCGAGCGCTCCTTTCGGCACGCGGCGGCCGCGGCCAGAGCAAGACCGAAAACGCTGGCGGCCAAAGCTAAAATCGTATTAAGGCCCACTACTTGCTCCTAGCTGACATGATGAATCGCGTCGCAGACCCAGCGACGGCACGAGGCTGCAGCCGATACGGAAGTCGAAATCTCATTCGTTTAGCAAGAAAGACGCTCTCCAAGTGTGAGCCGTAGCGATACCCAAGCTAAGGCTTGCCTGTCAACACAGTGGAGGGCTGGTCCTCTAAAGCTTTTCTACGGGAAAAGACGGGCAAAGTTCCCAAAAAAGAGGCGAAAAGCAGAAAGAGAGCATCGAAGCAAAGGAGGCTCACCGTGGACAAGTCACAGGTTTCTGAGGCTCAGCGCTATTTCGGCTGTCGAGTGTGCACGTCGCCCTTGCGCAGCAACCACAACACCAGAAAAAACGGAATCAGCGCAAGCACAAAGAAGACGGGGCCGCCGCGGCGGTGGATTAGACTGTGAATCATCTGCGGACCCATGTGCACACAGAGAAGTCCGATCACGAGGATACGAAATCCGTTCCGCAAAATGGCGAGCGGAATGACGAAGATGACAAGCGCAAAACGCCGCCATGGCGTCTTTAAGAATAAGTTGGCGGCCAGGATGCTGGTCATGAAAAGCACCCAGCTCGATCGAATCCCGCTGCATTCCTGTGCAACTTCGATCGTGATGTTCGGGAGTTGAAAAATAAGGCCCACGCGCAGAAACGGCGTGCCGCTGAGGTGAAAGAGAAAATTGGCTACTTCGGCCGAGGCATATTTCGAAGCTGTTTCGAGCGCGTCTGCCATCGCGTCCGGCATTGGCACCATGAAAATGAGGAAGCCGAGCGGAAAAGCGGCTGCTCGCATCCAGCCGCGTCCGAAAAAGAAAAAACCTGCCGCAGCAAGACAGCACAGGAACGAGAGGGTGAGCAGGACGAGGTAGTAATTATCCGCCAGCGCTCGTCCCGCGAAATTCAGCCAGTAGGTAAACAGGAAAAAGCCGAGGCCGCCTGCAAGGAACACCATCCCGAGTGGAAGATCGGCGACGTATTTCCTCGGCAATTGATCGCGCCGAATGTAAAGCAGATAGGCAGAAACAAACGGGATCAATAAGATGTGTGAGTGTAGCGCACTGTGCGCTGCGTAATTTGCCAGGGCCAGGAGTGACTGGCCAAATGCGGCCAGCAGCAAAATCACGAAACAAGCGCCTCTCCAAAACCGCCAGATCCTTGCACGGCCCGGTGTGGTAGATGCCGAGAGGTTCCCTAGCCGCACGCGAGCAATTGTTTTGCTAGCAACAGCTCTGTTTGGTGGATGCAGCATTTTCAAGGTGTTTCTACGGCCGGCACCAGAGAGCAATTGCCGATGTTTGTCGTTGAGCTTCCTGCGACCGGGCGATCTCGTCTGTAGATTCTCAGTAGGTATAGCTCAATCCGGCGTAATAGCGATTCCGTGAGTAACCCGGCGTCGATCCTAGCGAACTGGTCGAGTCATATTCGTAGTTAACGTGCAAGGCAAAACGCTTGTTAATTGTATAGCGGAGCCCGACAGAAAGATCGAAAGAATCCTGCGTCCCTGTCGAGCCGGTGCCGCCTTGATTTTCGTCATGATGATAATAAACGCCAGTGGTTGAACTGAGCCGCGAAGTTAGATCGTACGTCAGGTTCAGACCGGTGCGCCACGTCTTAGTGGTCGTCGCACCTGTCGCCGTGGGCGATTCGTATCCATAGCTGGCCGTCCAGTTCAGCGAGTGATTGCTCCTCACGTAACCAAGCGTCCCTTCAAAGTAAGGACTGGCCATAGTCCCCTCGTTTTCGAGAGAACGAAACGATTCACCCCCGCGCACGTGAACCATTAAATGCTCGGTAAAATTATGATTGATGCCGGCGAGGAGGAAGTTAGTCGTGGAATTGGTAGGGGCCGTATCGTAATCAATCGCTTCAAAACGATATTCGCCCACAAGAACCGTGCGACTCGTGAGGCTAAATTGAAACTCCTCGCTAAACGTGTTCTGAATACGGTTCTGAGCAAGCGTGTTTTGAACACCGTTCTGAGAATTTCCGTTCGACGAGGAAGTGTAATAAACGCGCTCGAACGTGTAGCTGGTTACCGTGGTAAATCGCAAAAGCCAATGATAAGTAAGCGAAAAAATATCGACCGTATCGAAGAACGGGCTGCGCACGTTCTGCGGGCCGACATTGGATGTGAGATTCGGTTCGTTCTGGTAAGTGCCGTAAACGCTGGCGTAGAAAGAAAGCCGACTCGAGAAGTTATGCGTGAGGGACATAGTGACGTTTCCGCTCGTTTCGTCCTGGCCCGACACATCGAAATACTGGCTAAAGCGTCCGACGCCCACCACAAAAAATTGCGTCTGTCCCCCAGGGCGAGTGTAAGTGAGGACGACGTTTTCTCTCGTGAAGACTGAACCTTGGCCACTGGGGCTCAGGGTAACGTTGTCGTCGTAGCCCCCGTCTAAGCCCGCATTGATCTGAATTGGAATGGCTGGCAGCCAGCCCAAACCGGCTTGTTCGAACGTCGAACCCACCGCGTTTTGGCTCCAAGCGCGTCCGGGTTGCAAAACGAGAGAAAAAGCAGCGAACAGAAGCGCGAGAGGAAACGAACGAAGGTGGCTACGGGGCTGGTGAATTCGACATGGCAAAATCATGTGGTCGCGCCCTGTCGGCACATCAGGTCAAAACAAGCTGCGCGCGATGTAGATCACGTCCCCGTCTTGGACATACTTTGGTTGGATAGGCTTGCCTCGAATGCTCGGCCGAAGATTAATCCTCTCCGTGCGCTGCACTCCGTTGATTATGCGAGTGAGATGAATGTTGCTGAGGCTTCCATAGTCACTGACTCCGCCCGCTTCCATAATCGCCTGGAACACAGTCGTCGGGCGATCAAAAAGAATTTTGCCCGGTTTATTGGCAAATCCCGACACGATCACGCCTGCCCAACCGTTCTCCAATGTGATCAGCACTTCGCTGTTTTCAAGTTGCGATTCGTAGCGGCTGACAAGCTCATGTTGAAAATCGATAACCCTCTTGCCGGCAGCCGTCACCTCGCCGATGAACGGCAGACTCACCTTGCCGTCCCTGCGAATTTTCTGCGTTTGATCCGGGACGTTCTCATCGGCATAGGCAACCTTGATCACATCTCCGGGAGAGAGCCTCACGGCTGTGTGCGGACCTGGTGGGTTTGGCAAAGGCGGTAGCGGGCTCTGGCACCCGCCGCACATGAGGGCAGCAAAAACCAGGAAAGCGAACAGACAAAAAGACCCGCTCAACTCACGTCTGCGGTAAACTTTATCAGTTCCCGGTAATTGTCGATCGTTACACGTCTGTTTCCTGTTTGGCGTCATGCGACGTTGTTTACTCTATAAAATTGTTGGTAGGCAAGATAAATGCGATGAGATCGGAGATAGAGTTTCCGTTCCTGCACTTTCCAAACCTTTTTTGGCGCAACTTGGTTGTCAGCCATCGCATTTCGAGTTTCCGCTGTGCACCGCGCCAATCGCCAAGTTCCCGATAGTTCACCGACGAGTGGGCATAACCGCCGACCACCCCCGGAACTAGCTTCGTCTTCTTGTTCATTAGTTGGATCCCCGCGTTCGGTGAAAAAGCCAAATGAAAATCCACACGTGCTTTCATGCCCGACCCTTCCTCCGGGATTTGTCATCACTGGAGCTGTGAGAAGCTCACCTCCGAGCCAGCGCGACCTTGGGAACTTGATTGGCAATAAAGCGTCCGATTTCAAGTGAGGCCGTCGCTGCCGGCGACGGCGCGTTGCACACGTGAATGGAATTTTTCCCGTTCACTATCAGGAAATCGTCCACCAGTTTCCCATCGCGCATCAACGCTTGCGCCCGGACTCCGGAATGCGTCGGAACCAAGTCATCTTCATTTACTTCAGGGACGAACTGTTGAAGATTCTTCACGAACGCCCGTTTGCTCACAGAGCGCACCATCTCCATCATCCCATCTCGGTAATACTTCCGCGCCAGCTTCCAGAAACCCGGGAACGTGAGGGTCTCGAACAAATCCGCACAACTGATGTCCGTCCTGCAATAGCCCTCCCGTTTGAAGGCGAGCACGGCGTTGGGCCCCGCATGGACGGAGTCATCAATCATGCGCGTAAAATGAATGCCTAGGAATGGAAAATCGGGATTGGGCACTGGGTAAACTAACGTCCTTACGAGATACCGCTTTTCGGGCACCAACTCGTAGTACTCGCCACGGAACGGGACGATTTTCGCGCCCGGATCGAGGCCACTGAAGCGGGCCACGCGATCGCTAAACAGGCCGGCGCAATTAATGATGAATCCGGCCTCAAACTCTCCGTGAGGTGTTTCGATGACTTGAATCCCATTCACCTCGCGCAACCGGTTAACGCGCGTGCCGGTTTGCACCGTTCCACCCTGTGATTTAATCAGTTCAACATATTTCGCAGAAACCTCCCGGTAGTTGACGATTCCCGTTAACGGAACTTTGATGCCAGCGAGGCAGCGCACGTGCGGCTCAATTTCCTGCACTTGTTCGGGCGCGAGCCGCGCAACGGCGAGCCGGTGATCGAGGCCGCGTTGAAACAAGCTGTCGAGGAGCGGAAGTTCCGACGCTTTGATGGCAACGATCACCTTTCCGCAGACTTCATGCTTGATGCCGTGCTCGCGGCAAAACTCGACGATTGAGCGGTTGCCTTCCCGGGCGAACCTGGCTTTCAGACTTCCGGGCTTGTAATAAATACCTGAATGGATGACACCGCTGTTTCGGCCAGTCTGGTGTTGCGCAAGATCCTGCTCCTTTTCTAAGACGAGGATGCTCGCCTTGGGATGCTTATTGCCCACGGCCATAGCCGTCGCCAGTCCCACGATTCCACCTCCGATGATTACATACTCATGCATGGATAGAATTCCGGCCGGCGAATTTATCGCAGGCCTGCCACGCAGCTCAATTCGCTGTTCCGAGTAGCACTTTCCGGCAGCAAAAAGCCTCCGCGTAACGGCTGGGTGAGGCGGCCTCGGTGGCCCGCAGCCGCATCAGACCGTAAAACAAGTCCTCAGAGAACCACTGCTTATTCTGCTGCGTGGTAAAGTACCGCATCAGGCTGTTCACCTTCTTGCGCGCCTGGGCATCGCTCAACGGAACAAAGAAGTTTGGTGATCGCAGGTCTGCATCGTACTTCGGAATCTCGTACTCGAGGATGAGGTGGTTTCGGAAAGTGTTCCACGTCAGCTCGCATACCAGGCGGTGGTCCTGGTGAAGATCGTGCCGGCAATGAGTGAAGATCACATCGGGCGTGAAGACTTTCTTGAGTTCCTCGAAGCATTCTTTGACCGGCGGACCGAGGTAGGGAAGGAATCCATCTCGAAAGGATTTCACCACGACAGTCTTCTTGCGCGCCCGCCCGAGAAACGCTCTGGCGCTGCGTCCGGCTTCCTTGGTGCGTTCCGGGTTGGCACTGAGAACGAGCCAATAGAACTCGATTCGGTTCGACTTCTCGATGAGGCTAAGGATCGTTCCCCCGCATCCGATTTCAATGTCGTCGCTGTGCGCTCCAAGGCACAGGACCCGTTTTACGCCACCTAGGCTGCAAGCGATCACGTTCGTCTCCCTTGGTCAGCGTTGACGATTCCACACGGCCCAGGGCGCGTTCCCGCGGCCGAACATGTCTTCTAGATCCTGCTTCTCCTTGAAGGTGTCCATGCATGCCCAGAAACCCTCATGGGGGTAGGCCATCAGCTTGCCTTCGCCGATGAGGCGATGAAATGGCTCTTCAACCAGCTCCTCCCCGTCGCGCAGGTAGTTAAAAACTTCCTGCCGCAGGACCATGTACCCGCCGTTGATCCTCGCGCCGGATTTGCCGACGTGCTCGATGCTCTTCACCACTCCCTCCGGGCCGGCGTTGATGAGATGGAAGCTCGCGCGGGGTTTCACACTCACGAAGCAGGCGATGTTCCGGCTCCGTTCAAATGATTCGATGACCGCCGGGAGTGGGGCATCCGAAAGGCCATCGGCGTAGTTGGCCAGGAACATCGCTTCCCCCAGCAAATGTTTCTGCACGGCCTTGAGCCGCTGGCCAACGTTCGACGTCAGCCCCGTATCGACAAACGTGATGTTCCAGTCATGAATGTCGCTGCTCAACAATTCCAAGTTCTTGCCCCCTTTGGACAACACGAAGTCGTTGGAGAGGCATTCGTCGTACGTGAGAAAGTATCGCTTGATGGTATCTGCCTTGTAGCCGAGGCAGAGGATGAAGTCCTTATGCCCATAGTGGGCGTAATACTTCATAACATGCCACAGGATCGGGCGGTAGCCTATCGGCACCATCGGCTTGGGCAAGGCCTCGGTGTGCTCGCGCATGCGCATGCCGAAACCACCGCAAAATAAGACCACTTTCATAACATTCCCTTTCTCTATTTAACTCACAGTTTACCGATTCTGCTTCCGCGGATCCATCAGAGGACCTCGACGTCCGGTATCGGAACTACGCATTTGCCGTTCCACTCCCGAATATAGGAAAGTTGAGAAACAATTTCGTCCTTTAGATTCCACGGCAGAATAAGAATGTAGTCTGGTTTGGTTTCCCGAATTTTATCTGGCGGGAAAATGGGAATATGCGTTCCTGCGGTGTATTTCCCGTGTTTGTACGGGTTCCGGTCCACCGTATAATTGAGGAAATCCGTCCGGATGCCACAGTAATTCAGGAGAGTGTTACCCTTCCCGGGGGCGCCGTACCCCACAATCTGTTTCCCTTGCCGTTTGGCCTGGAGCAGGAATTCTAACAGGTTGCGCTTGATCGCTTTGACCTTCTCGCCAAAACCTTGGTAATAATCGAGCCGGTTCACTCCTGCCTTCTCCTCCCGAGTGAGCAATTCAGTTACTCGAGATCCGGCTGGTTGGTCCTGCGACTTCTGATGGCAGGCGTAAATTCGCAGTGATCCACCGTGTGTCCCGAGTTCTTCGACGTCGAATATTCTCATCCCGTGCGCGGCGAAGATCCGAGTCACCGTGAGAAATGATAGATAGCTGAAGTGCTCGTGGTAAATGGTATCGTACTGGTTCCCCTCGACCAAGCGCGACAAGTGCGGAAACTCCATCGTGATCAATCCAGTCGGCTTTAAAAGGATCTTCAGCCCGCCAACAAAATCGTTGAGGTCCGGCACGTGCGCGAGCACGTTGTTGCCGACGATAAGGTCCGCCCTCTTGCCATCGGCCACCAGCGCTTGAGCTGTCACAACGCCGAAGAACTTGACAATGGTTGGAATCCCTCTCTGCACCGCGACCGCTGCGACGTTTGCCGCTGGCTCAATGCCCAATGCGGGAATTCCGCGTGCTACAAAATTCCGGAGCAAATAGCCGTCATTGCTTGCCAGCTCGACTACCTGGCTCTTCGCCGAGAGATTAAAGCGCGCGGTGATCATCTCGACATACCGCTGGGCATGCTCCAGCCATGAATCCGAGTAGGAGGAAAAGTAGGCATACTCCCCGTAGATGTCCTGCGGCTTGACGTATTCCAGGAGCTGCACCAGAAAGCACTCCCCACAGACGAAGACATGCAGAGGATAAAACGGCTCCATGATGTTGAGCTGTTCTTCTGTGATCAGGCTCTCGCATAAAGGAGACATGCCGAGATCGACGAACGTGTGTTTCAATGGCGCCTGACAAAACCGGCATCTGTGCCCCACCAATTGTGCCTGTTTGATGCCCTGTAGTGAGTTGGCGCTTTTCATTATCGTGCTCATGGACTGAGCTGGATTCCATGCAGTTTACTGCGCGTTACCTTTGCCATTGCGTATTCTGCTTCCCTTGACCTTCCGCCATACCGATAGAAACAATGCCGACCGACTAAGCGGCAGGTTGGCCCTGGCCAGTTTTAGCAATTTATTCTCATTTTCTTTATACGGAAACGGAGGGACTGGGTTCTCGAGAAAGCTTCGTTTCCTACTCAGCTTGTTATGTAACTCCCTGTGCTTGTTACTGAGTTCGGCGCGGTGCCTCTCAATTGGGGCAAGCGTCTCAGTCGCGAGCAGTACCGCGAGGTCGCCGCAAGATCCTTGTGCTCTGTGCTTTCAGGACTTGATCGCAGGCCGAATCAGGATATCTGTCACCTCAGCTGTGGGGGCTAGAGCAAGAGCTTGGACGACCATGGCCGCAACGTCCTCCGGCTGAAGCAAACGCTTGGGCACATACTGGCGTCCCTCCAGTTCGAAAAGCGAGGCTTGTAGCGGTGTCGCGGTCCGGCCTGGAAAGACGCTGATCACCCGCACACCGAGGGCATTCACTTCCTGTCGCAGGCCATCGGCCAGCCCCTTTAACGCATGCTTGGTGGCGGCGTAAGTCACCGTCCCTGGAGCTGGGTGGCTCACCACGCTGGAGTTCACGAAGACGATCTGTCCTCTGTTCGCGCAGATTTCAGGCAGCAGTTGCTTTGTGAGTGCGAAGGGGGCCAGAACGTTCACCGTCATTAGCCTGCTGAATTCCTCCACAGTCGAATCCTCCACCCGCGAAACGGTTATGGCAGCTGCACTGTGTACGAGGCAATCGATGCGCCGACGTGATGAGCGAATCCGTTGGGCGAGGGCTGCTACGGCGCCAAGGTCGCCAAGGTCAGCGACCATCAGGATTGACTTGACGCCCGTACGCGCCGTCAGGCGGGCAACCTTTTCCAGCTTACTCAGTGTTCGACCGACAAGGCAGCACGCAACTCCGGATTTGGCTAACTCAAGGACAATTGCCCGCCCGACGCCGCTTCCGGCGCCTGTGACCACGGCGACGCCTCGAGGTGATCCTGTATTCTCCGGCTGAGGCTGGTTGCTCTGGCTCATTGTCATCATGGTGAGGCGGCGGGTCCAGCATCCTTGTCCAAATCTGGAGAAGAGCGTTGGAGTCCTTCGCTCGCCAGCAGGCCATGCGCAATCAATCGCTCAGCAACGCTATGCACAACCATAAAGTCCAACCCCGCGCGCTCGGCGATCTGCAGGAGGTCATGATGGCCGTCTGAAAGATTGAGAACCCAGAGCATTGCCATCTCCAGTTGCGGCGAGTCCTTTGTGCCGCCCATCGACCGGTAAAGTCCCCGTCGGCCAAGTTGGGGTTCGCCCTTGGGGAACAGATTACGGCAGACCCGATTCGATTCCAGTAGGTAAACGATGCGCAGGAGCATGGCCAAGGACTCTCCAAGCGAGCGCGCGTCAACCAGGTTCAAGTCGTCTGCCGAGGTGTGATACTCGGGATACCGGCCATTCGGGGTTCGCATGAGTGCGCCAACAGGTAAGTTGAAGCCCGGGGAACAGTATTGCCGTTCGTCGTAGCCGTAGGGAACGAAGTCGAGGATGGAGCAGTTCGAATCCCAGTGTCGCAACGCATGAACCACGGCCCGGTCAATCTCCGCATTGCTCCGGCGAGTCCGCTTGTAGGTGAATGCCCCACGATCCCCCAGGCAGGAGAGGACGAGCCCGTGACGCACTCGTTGCGCGGAGGCCTCATTCAAGGCGAGCCAGGTGATCGACCCAATCGTCCCCGGAATCCAGAGGAACCGATAGGAATACCGGAGTGGCATCCCGGTCAGCAACGCCGCGAGGCGGGCGGCGATGGTCATGCCCGAGAGATTGTCATTGCAGAGGGAGGGATGACAGCAATGGCATGAAATCAAGACCTCATCCTCTAATTCGCCGTCGATCTGGAACTCCCCGTAGGTCAGATGGCCGGGTTCGAGGCTCGCATCGATGCACACTTCGTACTCCTCGTCCTTCAGAGCCGCCAATTGCCGGTGCGCGAGGCAGAATCCCCAGGTCTCATGATAGTAAGAGGTGCGATACGGTATCCAATCGGGCGTCTCCGGGAGACTAAAAAGATGCTCCTTGAGTTCCGCTAATCGGATGCGACGGCGCACCGGAACGCTGTAGTTGACCACGTGCAGGTTGCACTTCGCGAAATCCACCACCTTCTCGCCTTGAGCGTTCTTGATCCAAGCCTCCCGAATGTTCCATTCCTTCGGCACCGTCCAATCCAGAACGGGAGTGCCGGTGTGCACCTCGCGCAACACCATCAGTACGGTCTGCTGCAAATACCGCAGACTCTGGCGCAGTCCGTTTCCGGTAATGCTGCGGCAGATGGGGTAGAGGTCCCGCACCATGTTGTAAAGGGCGGCCCCTTCCCACTCGAGATCGAGTGTCTCGATCACTTCAGCGAAATGTCGGGGAGTGTTCAAAACGGAGGCTCAGGCCAACAGCCCAATGTCCAAAGTGACTCGAGATCACTCGCGC
>Ga0066700_10001252_pt1 | contig 10398 bp, 10 predicted proteins | sample GraSoiAngelo_149_FD_66460 | JGI IMG/M metagenome (GOLD analysis project Ga0066700, IMG submission 66460) | Grasslands soil microbial communities from the Angelo Coastal Reserve, California, USA - 14_1009_09_30cm | ecosystem: Environmental > Terrestrial > Soil > Grasslands | place: USA...
TCCCAATCTCAAACTCTCGTTGATCGCCGCCGGGCTGCTCATCTTTACGCTTTCGATGGACGAAATTGCGGTGACGTTTTTCCTTATCGGACGCGACAATACCTTGCCCCTGGAAATCTGGGCTCGCCTCCGCCGCGGCATCACTCCGGAAATCAACGCAATCTCTACTCTCATTTTCGTCTCATCTGTCGCGCTTCTTGTCATTTGGTATCACCTGCGCGCCCGCAGCCTCGGCGCCCGATCGCCCGAGTTTCTCGAACAACTGGGAGAGACTTCATGAAGCAATCCGTAGCGACGCGGCGAACTTCCATCTTGCTGACGTTTCTTCTGTCCTTGCTGATCGTGCCCGACGCAGCCGCCCAGTCCGTTCCCTTCGACATCGTTATCACCAATGGGCGCATTATCGACGGGACGGGCTCGCCCTGGTATTCGGGCGATATCGGCATTCGCGGAGGAAAGATCGCGGAGATCGGCAACCTTGCCGCCAGCACTCGCACGCGCACTATCGATGCGCACGGCCAGGTGGTTGCCCCCGGCTTCATTGACATGCTCGGCCAGTCGGAGCTGACGATTCTCGTCGATCCGCGCCTGCCGTCAAAAATCTATCAAGGCATCACCACCGAAATCACCGGCGAAGGCGAATCGGTCGCGCCGCTAAACGACGCGATTCGCCGTTCGGGCAAGAAACAATTCGACCTCCTCGGCATCCAACCCGACTGGCAAACGTTCCGGCAATACTTCGCGCGCCTGGAAAAGCAAGGCATCGGCATCAACGTCGCCGACTACGTTGGCGCTACCACCATCCGCCGTATGGTCCTCGGTGATGATGATGTTCAGCCCACCTCCGCACAACTCGAGCAGATGAAGCAGCTCGTTCGGCAAGCGATGCTTGATGGCGCCGTCGGCGTCTCCACTTCGCTCGAATATCCGCCTGCTCCCTATGCCAAAACCGATGAATTGATTGCGCTGGCTTCCGTAGCTTCGCGATTCGGCGGCATCTATGCCACGCACATGCGCAGCGAGAGCACCGCCATTTTGCAGTCACTCGACGAGGTGATTCGCATCGCCCGCGAGGCGCAAGTCCCCGTCGAAATCTGGCATTTCAAAGTGGCCGGCAAACCTTCCTGGGGCCACATGCCCGAAGCGGTCGCGAAAATCGATGCCGCCCGCGCCGCGGGCGTGGACATTGCCGCGGACAGTTACGCTTACACGGCTTGGGGCAATGGCCTTTCCGCTTTTATTCCACCCTGGGCGCACGACGGCGGTACGGCAAAGTTGCTCGCGCGATTGAAAGATCCTGCCGCTCGCGCGCACATCCGCAAAGACATGCTCACGCCTTCCGATGAGTGGGAAAACGAATGGCAGCAAATCCCCGGCCCGGAGTCCATCCTTATCGGCCAGGTGCAAAACCCGAAGCTCTTGCCGCTGCAGGGAAAAACCATCGTCGAGGTCGCCAAGCTCTGGAACAAAGACCCCATCGACACGATTTTCGACCTCTTGATCGAGGATGATGCTTTTGCGAGCGTGGCCGTTTCGGGCATGTCCGAACCTGATGTCGTGCTCGGGCTGCAACAGCCTTGGGTGTCCATCGACAACGATTCCTCGGGCGTTTCTCCGGCAGGAATCCTCGGCCGGGAGCACGCGCATCCCCGCGCCTACGGCACGTTCCCGCGCATCCTTCGCAAATACGTCCGCGAAGAGCACAAGCTCACGCTCGAAGACGCCATCCGCAAATTCTCCGCCCTTCCTTCCGAGCGCTTGCGCCTCGCAGGCCGCGGCGTGCTTCGCGTGGGCATGTGGGCCGATATCACCATCTTCGATCCCGCAACCATTCGCGACCTCGCGACGTTCGACCATCCCAATCAGCTCTCGCAAGGAATGGACTATGTGCTGGTCAACGGCGTTCCGGTCATCGATCAGGGCAAAATGACCGGAACGCGTCCCGGAAAAGTCCTTCGTGGACCCGGCTACGTTCCTTGATTCCGCGGCCCCGCCCGTTCGAGGAAGATCAGGCGCCGCTCAAGCGTCACGCACTCTTCGTGATGGCGGGCGCTATTTCTTCTGTAACTTACGCTCCGCGAGCCTTACGGCCGTCTCCAGCGCGTCCCTAGCTTTCACCTCTACATCGGGCCGGACGCCGGTCCCCGCCCAATCGGGTTCTCGGTAAGGATTGATCGCTCTGGCCTCAGGAATACCCATTCCGAAGTGATCGTCAAGGCGATGAAAGGTTCCCACATCACTAGCGCCTCCCGTCGTCTCTCCGACAACCGTGGCGCGCTTCAGCATTTTCAAGTCGTAGCTGAAGTGCTCGGCGCCGGACAAAGTCCTGGCTGAGGTCAGCAGATACACCGGCTTATCCGCCAGCCGGCTTCCCGGAACCGGTGAGCGCGTCCAGGAGTCCGCCGTCGTATCTTGCCTCGGGTTGTACATATACTCGGGATGGTCGAAAAGATAGGCGGCGATCAGCGTGACCATACCGGGGTAACCGCCGCGGTTGTCCCGCAAATCAAAGATGATCGCATCCGCGTCGTTCAACGAGGCCATCGCTGCCGCTGCCGTCTGCTGGCAGAGGGACGGATCCGGAAACGAATCAAATTTCAGATAGCCGATATGGTGCGGCAGGATCTTGACCGGTTCGAAGGTGCAGTTTGCTTGTTCCATCGCCTTCCGGTAACGCGCCTCAAGTGCCGGTGTTGCGGTTGGCGCGAGCTCAGGCAAAGGGGCTTCGCTGTAAAGCAGCTCGAGGTGCCGGTCATGGCTCACATCTCGCATCTGTTGTGTCAGCAGCTCCGCAAAGGCTCTGCCGTCGGTCGCCGCGTTGTCATCGCCCTTTTTCTCGTGGCCCACCAGCGCATCTGCCATCTTTTGCGCGACAACCGGATCAATGTAGTGCTTTTTTAGATTGGCTACAGCTCCACGAATCACGCGTTCCCGCTCCGCTCGCTTGAGGTGCGCTCCCGCAAGTATAGCGTTGCTAGAACGCAGCAGTTGCCCGCTTTCCTCTTTGCGAGGCCGCAAAGCATCCGCCGGTGCGGGCCCGTTCGATGGGGCATCGTTCGGCTTGCTATTCTGCGGTCGGGAAGAGGTTGCGGCCATTTCTGGCTGCCGGCCGCTGGCAGCCGCGATTCCTCCTTCCTGGGAATCGCGGGCGGGCTCGGGTGGTCGCGGGCTGAAGGACGAGGAACGGTGATCGGCAGAGCTGCGGGCCGGACGGATGAGCGCGCTCAACGGCACGTGCTTTACGCCATGATTGAGGAGAAAGGAAAAGGCAATCGTCGCCGCCAAAGTCAGTACGCCGCCGAGGAACAATGTGCCGGCGCCGAGGGACTCGTCGGGCAGAATCAAAAGGGAAGGCACGCCTTCCGAACGCAGATGAGCCGCGTAGCTGGTGAGTTCGGGCTGGACACGGAAGTACGCTCGCGGGACGGACAACGCCAGATCGCCGAGCAGGTCAAGCCAGAGCCGGAGGCGCAAGAGAAACCCTTTTTCGTCGCGGCAGCGGTCGCGGACGAGTTGCAGGGCTTCCTCGCCATAGGCCTCGCGAAAACGCGAAGGAAACAGGCGGAGCAGCCAAGCGTAGATCTTCTCAGACATACTCCCCCCTTAAGATCTTTTTGGCCCGCGCGAGTCGCAGCAAATCCGCAAGTCTCTCGGCCTCCAATCGCGCCAGTTTGCGTCCTGCCGAGGTCAGCCGGTAATAGCGCCGCCGCTCGTGGCCGAGCTTTACGTCCTCGCGCGGTTCGGTTTCTTCGATCAGTTTGGCATCGACGAGGGTCTGGATGGAGCTGTAAAGCGTCCCTGGGCCCAGCCGCATGCGGCCGTGGGTCTGCTCGGCGACTTGTCGCATGATGCCGTAGCCATGCAAGTCTTCGCCGGCCAGGGCCAGCAGGATTTGGAAGGCAGCCGAGGGAAGCGGGATGAGTTTTCGCTTGGGCATAAACACTCGATCATCAATATATCGATAATCGACTATACGCTGGTCGCCTGCGATTGGCAAGAGTGGTCCTTTGGTGGTCTTGCTTGCGATGTCTCGCCGCGCATAAATCATTCATAATAGCGGGCGCATCTGCTCGCTTTAGCCGCGAGGTTTTTCGGAGGAGCCATGGCCGATCGCCTGGAAGATTTTCAGAAATTTCGCTCCGACTTGAACGAGGAGATTCTCGGCTGCGGGCACTTGGGCATGAAGCGCTTTTTTGCGCTCGACCATCAGGCCTACCAGCCCGGTCCGCTCGGCACCAAGACCAAAGAGCTTCTCGGATTGGTTGCTTCGGCGGTGCTACGCTGCGATGACTGTATTACCTATCACCTGGTGCGCTGCGGCGAGGAAGGATGGAAGCGCGCGGAGGTCATTGACGCCCTGAACGTGGCTCTCATCGTCGGTGGTTCCATCACCGTCCCTCACGTCCGGCGCGCGTTCGCCCGCATGCGCGAAATCAAGGGTCTAAAAGCCTAAGTGCTCTTCTCTATAAATACGATAACGTATTATTTGCCGTTGGCAGCCTCCCCTGTTATGCTGTTGCTGGGACGGCGCCGATTTGCCTCGAAAAAGTCCATACGGAATCTTCCTCACGAGCCAAGAACGGAAGGAATTGGAGCGCCGCGCCAATAAATATACGTTACCATATTTTATGGTCGCCCGCGCCAAGATGATCCTCCTCGCTCACCAGGGCCTCGCCAATGATCAGATCGCCGACCGTCTCAGCACGCGACGCGAGATCGTCAGCCGCTGGCGAAAACGCTTCTTCGAAAAACGCTTGGCCGGCCTAGAAGACTGCCAACGCCCCGGCCGACCCCGGGTTTTCCCCCCAGAGCTGGTCGTGCAGGTTAAAGCCATGGCCTGTGAATTTCCCAGCCGCTTTGGTGTGCCCCTTTCTCGCTGGAGCGTGACCGAACTGGGCTCCCAGGTCCGCGCTGTGGTCTGACCGCCTCCCTCAGTGACACCACCATCTGGCGATGGCTGAACGAGGATGCCATCCGCCCTTGGCAGCACCGCTGCTGGATCTTTCCGCGAGACCCACAGTTTGCGGCCAAGGCCGGACGCATTTTGGATTTGTACCAACGCCTCTGGAAGGGCCGTAAACTGAGCGCCAACGAGTTCGTCGTCTCGGCGGATGAAAAGACCAGCATTCAGGCGCGCTCCCGAAAAGCCAAATCTTTGCCCACGCAACCCGGTCAGCCCATGAAGATCGAGCACGAATACAAACGGCTGGGAGCGTGGGCCTATCTGGCCGCTCTGGACGTTCACCGTGCCAAACTCTTCGGCCGCTGCGAACCCAAGAATGGAATCGCGGCCTTTGACCGTCTTGTCGACCAAGTGATGAGACAGTGGCCCTATCGCCGGGCGCGTAGGGTTTTCTGGATCGTCGACAACGGCTCGGCGCATCGGGGTCCCCAGGCAGCCCGAAGGCTGCAAGCCAAATATTCCAACCTGGTGCTTGTTCATGGTCCCATTCACGCCAGTTGGCTCAACCAAATCGCAATCTACTTCTCGATCCTCCAGCGAAAGGTCTTAACGCCTAGCGACTTCCGATCGTTGCAGGAGCTAGCGCAACGCCTGCTCGCCTTCGAGCGCCACTACCAAACCATCGCCCAACCTTTCGAATGGCGCTTCACACGAAAAGACCTCACAGCGTGGCTCCGCAAATTGCCCCGTCCCTTGCCCAAGGCGGCTTAGAATACGTGACTGAACATATGAAACGGCCGACTAAGGAGGCCGGCGGCAAAGGCTCGCAAGCCACTTTAGAGTGTCTCTCGATTTTTTCCTGCTCCGCCGACACCGGCGGCTGATTTTTGCGTAATTGAGTCGAATCTGTGCGAAACTATAGCCATGGCACGTGGTTGGGAAAGTAAAGATGTAGCATCCCAGGTCGAAGAGACCGAGGCCCCACGGCAGAAAGTTCCCCACGGCAGCAAGTCTCCCGAGCAAATTCAACTTGAGCAGCAACGCCAGGATTTGCAGCTATCCCGCACCCGCATTATGAACGAGCTGGTGTCGGCAACGCACCCGAACCACCGCAAGTCTCTCGAAGCCGCCCTTGCTCACCTCGACAAGAAACTCTCCGAGCTCGGCTAGCGTCGCCTGACGGTCGGCAGCCTTTATTTCTATTTGCAAACGAAGGTATGTGAAATCAAGGCCTTTGCCAGAACAGGCAACGCCCTCGCATGCTCACCCCGCAGGAGCGGCCGTTAGCCTGGGGCAACGTCCGGCTGGCCACGGCAGGACGCCGAAACGTAACCACCACGATGACGTCGGACTCCGCATCCTCTCCTCCTCTTCTTCCCGCAGCAAACTTCCATTGCTTGACGGCCGCCACGGTCGGCGCAGTGAGCGATTCCAGATCGCGCACCACGTGCAAGGAGGTGACATGGCCCTCCCGGTCCACAATCTCATTCAAAATCACACTTCCCTCGCCAATGCTGGTCGGCGGATATTCCGGCTCGAGCGTAAAAAGCGGCAAAGCCGCGCGATCCTTGGATTCCGTTCCCGTCTCTTTGTATTCATGCACGCGCGCCGTCAGTTTGGGCAGAAAAGGCTGAGGAAACTGGAAGACGATCCCGATCCGCGATCCAACGGGTCGCCCGTCTTGGCGTGCCGGCAGAAACGACCAGGTTTCGACCGCGCCCAGCACTTCTTCGAGAAATGGCGCTTGGCTCTGTACGACTCTTACGTCGGTAAGCCGTCCCCGGGTATCCACCTTGGCGTCAAACAGGATCTCACCGCCGAACAACGCCTGCGGCGGAAAGGGTGCCGCGACCAGAGAGAGCGGAGTCGGTCCGGAGAACCCTTTGGCTTTCTCGACGGGAGCCTCCCTAAGCCCCGTGCCCTCGAGAGTCGCATGCCAGGGAATGCCGTTCTGCTGGAGCAATGAAATGGCGTAGTGAATGCGCACCGCCGCCCCGGGCGAGGGGTCCACCTGTTCCGTGGTGGTTACAAAGGGAATGGCCGTGGGGTGCAGCCAGCGGCCCTCGATAAAGCCCTCCACTTCCCCCGATTCCTCAGAAATAACCGGAGAGCCGCTCTGGCCAGGAATCACTCTCTGGCTGTACAGCAATAGCTCAATTTCCCTCCCGTTTGGCGTTCGCGTGTATTGATAACTCAGAACTTGACCCTGCGAACGGTCTTCGAGCGGCTCGTCGAAGGTATACGCCTCGTCGAGGCTCGAGGGCCGCAACGAGACCGAAACCACGCTCTTTCCCGGAGAGAGCCGGTCGGTCGCCAGAGGCAGGAACGCTACCCGGTAGCCTCCCTCAAATGGGTTCGGGGTTGCTCGCAACACGGCAACATCGTGCTCCCAATCCGTCGCCACGACTTCAGCCTTGAGCAGGCGGCGCTGTCCGCTCGGCAACCCTACCAGCACGTGGAGCTGCCCGCCGTCTCGAAACGATTCCATAAGGTGTGCTGCGGTGATCAAATAGCCGTCTTCGTTGATGAAGAAGGCGTCTCCGTAAAAAAGGTAATGATAACCCTTGTTGGAAGGGTTTTCATCGAGCGGATAAACGACAGGACAAATTGCCGCCACCGGATCGGCCGCAACCGGCCCCTTCTCGGAGGCTTTTGCAGTCGTTAGACCGCAGAAGACCCACACTGCTGCGGCCAACCACTTCGCGGCCGCGCTTCGGTAATTCCTAACCACGATTTTCGTTGGCACGGACACTCCGTCACGGTCAGTTTAGTTGGTAAAGCCCCCGGGCAGGGACGGGCCGGGCCAATCGCATGGAAAGTGGGCTGAGGAACTTACTGCGATTTCGCCCCCATTCTACACCTTCTTGGAGTAGCTCCAAGGCCCTTCGGCGACGATTTCCCGGCCTTGGGGCTCGAGTCGATTTAGACGCGGGATGAACCCGGCATGCAAGTCAAACGAGGTTTAAGTTAATTTAAGTTAAGTTAAGAGCGACGAAGCGCGAGGGGAGCCCCCACGAACGATCGAGTGACTTGGCCCAAAGAATGGAATCAGGATGAGAAGGGGCGCAACCTGCGCCCTCGGCAAACCGCATCGGTCTCCCACGGGGAACTCACTCCGTGAACACCACGCCCACCGCCACCGAGCCTTTTTCTTGCGCGTCATCAATCCGCACCACGTATCCTTTCAACCTGATGCGCCCTTCCCCATTTGTCCCCGGGGCGTCGATCGTGAGCTGCAGCTCGGACTGCAACTGCGGCAGATGCTTCAGCGTAAGCATCGCGCCTTGCAGCGATAGATCGCAAACCACCGTTTCTTCCACGAATTCATTCCCGCCTTCGGTCAATCCGTACACTTTTGCCTGGAATTGCACTTCTCGCCGCAATGCCGCGCGCGTCCCCGGCATGTGAGCCTGCACGGCTTCGCCCGGCGCGCCGAGCGTGATCACCATTCCTTCGCTCGCCGCAAACACCGAATCGAATTCATCCCGGGCCTGCCGCAAGAGCGAATCCACCATGCGGTCGGTCGAGTCCGGGTCGTGATGAAACAGCACCAGCGTTTTGGCCCCGGTTTGCCGCGCCGTCTTTACTCCTTCAAGCCAAGAAGAATGTCCCCACCCTTTCCTCGTGGTTCCCAGCTGGTCGGGCGTGAATTGCGCGTCGTTGATGAAAATGTCCGCGCCCGCCACGAGTTCTCGGAGGCTTTCGTCCAGCTTGGCGTCTCCCGGCTCATTGTCGGTGGCGTATGCCACCGTGCCCGCCGGCGTCTCAATGCGGAATCCCAGGCAGCCTTGCGGATGGTTCAGCCAGCGCGTGGTGATTTTGTTTTCGCCGATGGTGAACGATTCACCTCCGTCCACTTCGTGGAATTTGCGTTTCGCGGTCATCACCGACATGTCCACCGGAAAATACGGTACGGCCATCTGCGCTTCGAACACCTGCTTCAGGCTGTCGGGTCCCAGGAATTTCGAGCGGAAGCTGTAAAACTCAAATTCGTTCTGCTCCACGTAGAGCGGCGCAAAAAACGGGACTCCCTGAATATGATCCCAGTGGTAATGGGTGATCAGGATGTGTGTTCGCTGGCTTTTTTCCCCGCTTGGTGCGGTCCAGCGGTTGCCCAGCATGCGCAGCCCTGTCCCGCAATCCAGTATGAAGCGCGGGCCGTCCGGTGCTTCCAGCTCCAGGCAAGGCGTGTTGCCGCCGTAGCGCCACGTGCCCGGATCCACGGTTGGCGTGGATCCGCGCACGCCCCAAAAATTCAGTTTTGTAATCGGAACTGGCATAGCCGTAAACGCAAATCCCTTCTGAACTGGCCCGTCCCACGCCAACAAACCCGCTATGGGAAACCTGTTTCATCGTCGCAGCCGATGCTAAGGCCGTCAATACCATTCCGCCAGTCACGGTGTCAAACTGCCCAACAAGCTTGTCGCCCGGCTGCGCCGGCTAATGTGAGCGCGTAGAATGGGAGCATGTCCGGGCATGCTCACAGCCACGATCATGGCCATAGCCACGCCGATCATGCTCATTGCCAGCCCGGGCATCCTCACCGCACCCTGCAGCCTGCCGTCCTTGGCTGGGCCATGGTCTTCACACTCAGCTTGGTCGTCGCGGAGGTTTTCGGCGGCATTTTCGGCCGCAGCGTCGCGCTCCTCAACGACGCCGTCCATAACCTCTCCGACGTTCCCGCTCTCGGCATCTCCTACCTGGCAATGCGCTGGGCCGAGCGCCCCGCCGACAGCGAAAAAACCTATGGGTATCATCGCGCCGGCACGCTGGCTGCCTTCACCAATGCTTTTGTCTTGGTTTTCCTTTCCCTGTGGCTTGGTTATGAAGCGCTCGAGCGTTTCCGCTCACCCGTCGCGGTTGTGGAAGCGTGGATGATCTGGACTTCGATGGCGGCCCTGGCCGTGAATGGGGGCATCTCCCTGGCATTGGTCCGCGGGCGGGGCGACCTCAATCTCCGCAGCATCCTCATTCACAATTTCGGTGACGCACTTTCCAACATTGCCATTATCGTCGGCGCCGTCCTCATTGGAAAGACCGGCGCACATTGGATCGACCCTCTTCTCGGCTTGGGCATCGGGCTGCTCGTGCTCTGGTCGAGCGTCGGCATCCTGCGCGAATCGTCACACTTGCTTTTGGAAGGCCGTCCGCATGAGTTGCAAGTCGAGGAAGTCGCCCGCGCCATCCTAACGGTGGAAGGCGTGCAGGAAGTCCACGACGTCCACCTGTGGTCGCTTGGCGGCGGTCACAATGCGCTCAGCCTGCATGCGCGGATTCCCGACATGCACTTGGACGAGTGCGAGCGCCTGCTCGACGCCATCCGGCAGGTTGCTGCGAAGCAATTTCACATCGAACACACCACCGTCCAGCTGGAACGCGCCGGTCTGCCGGCGCAATCCGGCTACGTCATGCCCGAACCCGCAAAGAAATAGCTGCCCGGCACCTGCCGGCATAAACAACAGCACAAGAATCAAGAATATAGGTTTATGATTGCC
>Ga0066700_10001258_pt1 | contig 10393 bp, 8 predicted proteins | sample GraSoiAngelo_149_FD_66460 | JGI IMG/M metagenome (GOLD analysis project Ga0066700, IMG submission 66460) | Grasslands soil microbial communities from the Angelo Coastal Reserve, California, USA - 14_1009_09_30cm | ecosystem: Environmental > Terrestrial > Soil > Grasslands | place: USA...
GCGATCTCGTTGGTGGCGTCCAGGACGGCGCGGACGAGGTTCCCGAACTCCGCAGAGGCGTAGGTCCCGATCCAGCGAGCGTAGAGCGGGTCGGGCGAGCCCGCCCGCTCGAGCGCCTTGCCGACTTCCCAGTAGATCCAGTAGCAGGGCAGGAGTGCCGCCACCGCCTCGGCGAAGGGCGACGCGTATGCGACCGCCAGGAGATAGCTCGTATAGGCGAGGTTCGTGGGCGCCAGAGGGGTAGCCGCGACCTCGGCCGCGCCGAGGCCGAACTCACGGAAGAACCCCTCGTGCAGGGCCCGCTCGACCTTGATCGCGCCCGCGGCGTGCTCGTTGAACATCACGAGCCAGTCGTCGCGGGGGGCGCGGGCGGCGGCGACCGAGAGCGCGCGGGCGAACTCGCGAAGGTAGAGCGCATCCTGCACCGCGTAGAAGCGGAAGGCCTCGCGCGGGAGCGCGCCGTCCGTGAGCCCCCGCAGGAAGGGGTGCCGGAGGATCGCGGCGTAGATGCCGGCGATCGAGCGCCAGAGCTCGTCGGTAAAGGCGATGGGTCACCTCGCGCGACGATTGTACTTCGCTCCCGTGCCCGCCCCGCCCGCACCCTTGACCGCCGCGCTCGGCGGGGACTACGCTCGGACACGCGTGGGCGACTCCGAGACGGGAGGGCGGCGTGAGCCCCTACGAACTGGCGCTCCATACGTGGACGCTCGACACGACTCCGCTGGCAGACGCGCTCCGGATCGCGAAGCGCACCGGCTGGAACGCGGTCGAGCTCCGGCGAATCGATTTTGACCGGGCGCGCGAGGCCGGCCACCCGGCCGAGCGCGTTCTGGACCTCGTGCAGGCGAGCGGCCTCGGCGTCGCGGCGGTCGGCGCCGAGCAGGGGTGGATGTTTGCGGCGGGGGCGGATCGGGAGCGGCTGCTCGCGGTCTTTGGCGAGTCGTGCCGGTGGGCGGCCGCGCTCGGCTGTACGACGGTCATGAGCCCCGTCGACCGGGGGGGCGGGCCGCTCGAGCGGGCGGTCGCGAGCCTGGGTGAGGTCGGCGACGTGGCGGCGAGGCACGGTGTCCGCCTCGCGCTCGAGTTCAACTCACAGGCGCAGCAGTTCAACACACTCGCCCGCGCGCGCGAGGCGCTCGCCCGCGCCGATCACCGAGGCTGCGGACTCCTGCTCGACACCTACCACCTGCAGCGCAGTGGCGCGGAGCCAGGCGCCCTCGCGGACCTGGCCCCCGCGGAAATCGCGTACGTCCAGTACAGTGACGTGCCACGGAGCGGCCTGCGGCCCGGCATGACGCTCGACCGGCTCCCGCCGGGGCGCGGGAGCGTGCCATTCCGCGAGGTCTTCCGTCTGCTCGCGGCCACGGGGTACCGGGGGTACCTGAGCTACGAGGCGCCGAACCCGGCGGCGTGGGCGCGGGACCCCGAGGAGGTAGCGCGCGAGGCGTTCGATGCGACGCGCGCGCTCCTGACGGCGGCCTGAGCTAACGGCAGCCGCAGGCGCCCAGGATCGCCGCCTCGACCGACGGGGTCCACGTCGCGTCCCAACCGGCGCCGGTGACGTAGTAGAAGCGTCGAACCAGTAGCATGCCAGCCGTGTCAATCTGGATGCCGACTCGTGCTGTCGAGCCGCTCTCGCACAGGATGTCGAACGATGCCGTCTTGATGTAGGCGTCGCTGCCGTCAGGCGCGGGATCATGCCGGTTCCGGGCGCCGAGTCTGCCGCAGCCCGGCGCCGAGTACCCGGCGTAGGTCGCCGGCTCCTCGGCCGTCGCCGACATCCCAGTGACGAACGCCGCGGCCGCAACGAGTCCGACGACGGTAGCGCGCCGTGCCGCCGCCGCGGCCACCGTCACGCGACGCTCGCGGACCACCCTCACGGGCGCCGGGAATCGCGCCGCGGGCGCGAGGAGACCCCGACGGCGCGGTCGAAGATGAGGACGTCGCGTCTACCCATTCGCCACTCGCTCCGCGGTACCCAGCGCTGCCGTCGCGCCCGTGACAGAAAGTGTACGGTGGTGATGCCAGGGAGGCGCGACACGACTCCGCCGGGCAGGGCGCCGGCCGCGGCGCCACCGGCGCCGGGCCTCGGACCCGAGGATACCAGGTCGAGAAGTAGGCGGAAAGGCCGCGCTCCGGCGGTGACGCGCCGGGAAGTCGGGCGGAGACCGATCGACGTCGGCCCGTGGCACCGCTCGTGCAAGCCCGATTGGGCATGAGCCCAGCAATGGCGAGGTGCTCCTGCGGGGGTCGGTTCAACCTGGACGTGCAGTACCTCTTCGACGCTCGGCGCTTTTCGCTGCTCGGCCACGTGCCGATCCTGTGGCGCTGCGCCGTCTGCGGGCGCTCGCTGGTCGAGGGTCAGCCCGCCGCAATCGTGGGCGACGACAGCCGGGAGCTCCGGCGCGGGGCGGCTCGCCCGGTGCGCCACGCCGACGACGACGCGGCCGACTTTGAGTCGGTGGGCGTCGGGTCGAGGACTCGGCGCTCGGCGCGCGGACCCGCTCGCTCCCGCATCAGCCGACGGTCCTGACGCGGCCCTGTCAGCCGCCCAGCGTTTGGAGCGCCGGAGTGGCGGTCGGCTCTCCTCTGTAACCTTCTGACTTTTCGTCGCTTCCTCGCGGTCGTGCTGACTGGCACGCTGGATGCGTCGTGGGACCCCTGTGGAGGAGTTCGGACCCATGGGTCGCTACTTCAGCCGGTTCTGGGTGGAGCTCATTCTCCCCCTCTACTCGGTTTTCGCGGTCTTCGCCTATTTTCGTCCCAACGTGCTACCGACCGAGTTCGACCAGAGTGTCCTCGAGGGCGCCGTCGTCTGGCTCCTCTGGGGCATCGTCGCCGCTCTGAGCGGCATCCTGGCGATCTCGGCGATGTTCCTGTGCTTCTACCTGCTGTACTCGCCCTTCTACCTCGTGGGCCAGATCCGGCAGATGGTCGGGCCGCACAAGTGGATCGATCGGGGTGAGCTCAGGTTCTACCTCGGCTGCTTCGTGATGCTCTGCCTGCTCGGGGGCCTCGCGGTCACCAATCCGCCGGTTGCCCTGTCGGCCTTCATCATCCTCGCCGGCTCGGCGCAGATCCTCTGGCGGATTCTCGTCTAAACCCTCGGATTGACAGGCCCGTGGCGCCCGATTATCCTAAACGAGGACCATGGATGAAATCGCGGTACTCGTGCTCAACTACACGTTCGAGCCGCTCCATTTCACCAACGCCAAGCGGGCGATCACCCTTCTCCTCAGCGGTAAGGCCGAAAGCGTCGAGGCGTCACCGCGGGTAATCCGATCGCCGTCGACGGCCTTCCCGCTCCCGGCGGTGATCCGCCTGGCTGTCTACATCCGCAAGCCGTTCCTCGACCGTGTGGCCTTCAACAAGAAGAACATCCTCCGGCGCGACGGATACGCGTGCCAGTACTGCAACCGGCGCGGCGATCGCCTGACCGTCGACCACGTGCTGCCGCGGTCGCGGGGCGGGGAGACGACCTGGACGAACGTCGTCGCCGCCTGCCTCAAGTGCAACCTGCGCAAGGGGAACCGCCTGCTGGAGGAGGCGGGGATGCGCCTGATCCGCGAGCCCGTGCATCCCAGGTTCCTCTTCTCGGTCCACCTGCTACGACACCCCCACGCGGGGTCCTTTCTCGACTCCTGGCGAAAGTACCTCGTCGCGGTTCCCTCGGCGACCTGAGGGGCGCGGCGAGGGGCCGCGCCCCCCCGGCCCGGCGGGGCCAACCCGCACACGGCACCGGACGGGAGGCACAGACGACAGCCTTCAGACTTCAGGCAGAATATGAGCCGCGCGGTGACCAGCCGCAGGCGATCGAGCGGCTCACTCGCCTCGTCCAGGACGGCCGTCGCCACGGAGTGCTGCTCGGCGTGACCGGGTCGGGAAAGACCTTCACGATGGCCAACGTGATCGCGAACATCCAGCGGCCGACCCTCGTCATCTCGCCGAACAAGACGCTTGCGGCCCAGCTCTTCGGTGAGTTCAAGGCGTTCTTCCCGGACAACGCCGCCGAGTACTTCGTCTCGTACTACGACTACTATCAGCCCGAGGCGTACATCCCCCAGAGCGACACCTACATCGAAAAGGATGCGCTCATCAACGACGAGATCGACCGGATGCGTCACTCCGCGACCCGATCGCTCATGGAGCGCCGGGACGTGATCGTCGTGGCGTCCGTCTCCTGCATCTACGGCATCGGCGCGCCCGAGACCTACCAGGGCATGCACCTGTCGCTCGCCGAGGGACAGCAGGTCGACCGGGACGAGATCGTGCGCCAGCTCGTGGCCGTCCAGTACGAGCGGAACGACTACGACTTCCACCGGGGGACCTTCCGGGTCCGCGGCGACATCGTGGAGGTCTTCCCGGCCAACGAGGAGAGCCAGGCGCTGCGCGTCGAGCTGTTCGGCGACTCCGTGGAGGCGATCCGCCAGATCGACCCGCTGCGGGGCGCCGTGCTCGGCCGGCAGCCCCAGGCGCACGTCTACCCGGCGAGCCACTACGTGACCCCGGCCGAGCAGCTCGAGCACGCGCTCACGACCATCGCCGAGGAGCTCGCCGAGCGCCTGGCCTTCCTCCGGGCCCGGAACCGGCTGCTGGAAGCGCAGCGGCTTGAGCAGCGGACGCTCTTCGACATGGAGATGCTGCGCGAGCTCGGCTTCTGTCACGGCATCGAGAACTACTCGCGGCACCTCACCGGCCGGCGGCCAGGCGAGCCGCCGCCCACGCTGATGGACTATCTGCCCAAGGACGCGCTGATCATCATCGACGAGAGCCACGTGGCGGTGCCGCAGATCGGCGGCATGTACTACGGCGACCGGTCGCGGAAGGAGACGCTGGTCGAGTACGGCTTCCGGCTGCCCTCGGCCTTCGACAACCGCCCGCTCACCTTCGAGGAGTTCTCGGTGCTCGCCGGCCAGATCGTGTACGTGTCGGCGACGCCCGCCGCGCACGAGCTCCGCTTGGCGGGCGACGCGATGGCAGAGCAGATCATCCGACCGACGGGCCTCACGGACCCGGAGCTCACGGTACGGCCCGCCACGGAGCAGGTCGACGACCTGCTCGAGGAGATCCGGAGTCGGGCGGCGCGGGAAGAGCGCGTCCTCGTCACGTGCCTCACCAAGCGGATGGCGGAGGACCTCACCGAGTATTACCAGCAAATGGGGCTCCGCGTGCGGTACCTACACTCCGACATCGACACGCTCGACCGGGTCGAGCTGATTCGCGATCTCCGGCTCGGCAAGTTCGACGGCCTCATCGGCATCAACCTCCTCCGCGAGGGCCTCGACATCCCGGAGGTGTCGCTGGTGGCGATCCTCGACGCCGACAAGGAAGGGTACCTGCGGTCGACGACGTCGCTCATCCAGACCGCGGGGCGGGCCGCCCGGAACGTCAACGGCCAGGTGATCATGTACGCCGACCGGGTCACGGACTCGATGGCGGCGACGCTCCGGGAGACCGAGCGGCGGCGCCGGCTCCAGGCGGCCTACAACGCGGAGCACGGCATCACGCCGGAGTCGATCCGCTCCTCGATCCGTGAGCTGCTGCAGACGGTCTACGAGCGGGACTACTACACGGTCGAGGTGGGCCCGGCGGCCGAGGAGGTCCCCGGGGATCCCGCCGCGCTCGAGGCCCGGATCAAAGAGCTCGAAGCGCAGATGAAGGACGCCGCCCGGAGGCTCGACTTCGAACGGGCCGCCGAGCTCCGCGACCGCGTCAGGGCCCTCCGAAAGCGCGAGCTGGCTGTCCGCTGAGCCGCCCGGCCGCCGCCCGACACGCGAAGTCAGCCGCGGTCGTCTGGCGCCGGCGGGCCGGTCGGGTCTGAGGTCGCCCGCGCGATCTTCCGCGCTCGTCGGAGCCGCCCTGCCGCATGCCGCGGCGCGTCACGCCGCGGCCGCGCGCGCGATCGGCGGGGCGGTCCGGCGAGCCGCCCCGCCGCCCCGGTCGAAGTCGGGACCCCGGCCGCACCGCGCGGCACACGAGAGCCACGCGCCGCGGTGTATCGTTAGGTCTGGAATGACCCTCGACGAGAAACTCGCACGGGTACCGGACCGGCCCGGCGTCTACCTCTACAAGGACGCGAAGGCGGCCGTCATCTACGTGGGCAAGGCGGCGTCGCTCCGGAGCCGGGTGCGCTCCTACTTCCAGGAGGGGCGCCCGCGCGATCCCAAGACCGAGGCGCTGGTGCGGCAGATTCGGGACCTCGAGTACATCGTCACCGACAACGAGCTCGAGGCGATGATGCTCGAGGCGAACCTCGTGCGGAAGCACCGGCCCCGGTACAACATCATCCTACGCGACGACAAGCACTACCCCTTTCTCAAGCTGACGACGACCGAGGATTTCCCGCGGCTGGTCGTGGCCCGGCGGGTCCAGAAGGATGGCGCGGCGTATTACGGCCCCTTCTATCCGGCCACGGCCATGCGCGAGACGCTCCGGCTGACGCGTCAGCTCTTCCCGCTCCGCACCTGCCGGATCAAGATCGACGGCACGCTCGAGCGGCCGTGCCTCCAGTACTACATCCACCGCTGCAACGCGCCCTGCACCGGGTGGGAGACCAAGGAGGGGTACGCGAAGACTGTGCGCGAGGTCCAGGCCTTCCTCGAGGGAAAGGACGACGACCTCGCCAAGGTGCTCACGCAGGAGATGGAGGCGGCCGCGGCGGAGATGAAGTTCGAGCGCGCCGCCCTCCTCCGTGATCAGATCCAGTCGCTCAACAAGGTCCGGGAGCGGCAGAAGATCATCTCGACGGAGGAGGTCGACCAGGACATCATCGGGGTCGTCCGGGAAGGCGGGGACGCCTGCGTCGAGCTGTTCTTCGTGCGCCGCGGGCGCTTGCTCGGCCAGGAAGCCTTCTTCTTCGACAGGGTCTCTGGCTTCCGGGACGGCGAGGTGATCGCGGCGTTCATCAAGCAGTTCTACGCGCGCGGCGTCGTTCCGGCGGCCGAGGTGCTCGTGTCGGAGGCGGTGCCGGACGAGGCCCTCATCGCCGAGTGGCTCGAGCGGCTGCGCGGCGGCCGAGTGGAGCTCCACGCGCCCCAGCGCGGGCGGAAGCGGGAGTTCGTGGCGTTGGCCGAAGAGAATGCCGCCATCGCGCTGCAAGGGCACCTCCTGTCCCGGGGCAACCGTCAGCAGCTCGTGCTCGAAGAGCTGCAGCGCGTCCTCGGCCTCCCCGCGCCCCCGAACCGTGTCGAGGGCTACGACATCTCCCACACCCAGGGTGGCGAGCAGGTCGGCTCGATGGTCGTCTGGGAAAACGGCGCGATGAAGCCGGACGATTACAAGCGCTTCCGGATCCGGACCGTCCAGGGCGCCGACGACTTTGCCTCCCTCCAGGAGGTCCTGGGCCGTCGCTTTGGCAAGGCGCTCGAGGATCGTACCGTCCTCCCCGACCTCGTCCTGATCGACGGCGGACGCGGCCAGCTCAACGTCGGACTCAAGACGCTCGAGACCCTCGGGCTCGACTACCTTCCGGTGATCGCGCTCGCCAAGCAGCAGGAGGAGGTCTACACGGCGGAGAGTCTCCAGCCGATCGTGCTCGACAGGACCTCGCCCGCGCTCCAGACGCTCCAGAAGGTCCGGGACGAGGCCCACCGGTTCGCGATCACGTACCACCGGAAGCTCCGGACGCGGCGGACGATCCAGTCGATCCTCGACGCGATCCCCGGAGTCGGCCCCACGATCCGCACGAGCCTGCTGAAGACGCTCGGCTCGGCCCGCCGCGTGCGCGAGGCGACCGTGGCCGAGCTGGCGGCGACGCCGAAGGTCACGCCCAAGATGGCCCAGCGGATCTACGACTACTTCCACCCGCCGGCGGCCGAGCCCGCGAGCGACGGGGCCGCCGCCCCGTCCTCTCCGGAACCCGGGAGCGATCGGGCGGGTTTATAGTATTGCAGCCATGTCGGGTCGCGGGGAGGGGGTGACGAGACGATGAAAAAGATGATGGCGGGCTTGGCGTTCGGAATGGCGATCGTGGTCGGCGGCGGGATGGCGGCGGCCAACACGTGCCCGCTGCTGATCAAACAGCTCCGGGCGGACCTGCCGCAGGTGAAGGACAAAGCCAAGCGCAGCGAAGCCAAGAAGCTGACCGACGAGTGCGAGAAGCTGCACAAGGAGGGCAAGCACGCGGAATCCGTCGCCAAGTGCGAGGAGGCCGCGACGGTGGCCGGGATCAAGCTCGAGATGAAGAAGTAGGGGCCCATAGTCTGCCGCCTCCCCCGGGCGCTTCCCGCCCGGGGGCAGGACGGGTCCGCCAAGTTGCCTCTGTTCGGTAAGTGTGGTAAAAACTTGGCGGAATGGCCTCCGACCGTTACCCCTTCCGAGAGCTCGAGGCGAAATGGCAGGGGACCTGGGAGGCGCGGAAGGAGTTCCGCGTCGCCGAGGACCCGGGCCGGCCGAAATTCTACTGCCTCGAGATGTTCCCGTACCCGTCCGGCCGGATCCACATGGGGCACGTCCGGGTGTACGCGATCGGCGACGTCCTGGCGCGCTACAAGCGGATGCGCGGCTTCAACGTCCTGCATCCGATGGGCTGGGACGCGTTCGGACTCCCGGCCGAGAACGCGGCGATCGAGAACGGCGTCCACCCGGCGATCTGGACCCACGAGAACATCAGCTACATGCGGAACCAGCTCAAGCAGCTGGGCCTCTCCTACGACTGGGACCGCGAGATTACCACCTGTGAGCCGGCGTACTACAAGTGGGAGCAGCTCATCTTCATCCGGATGCTCGAGCGCGGCCTCGCCTACCGGCGCCGGTCGCGGGTGAACTGGTGCCCCTCCTGCCAGACGGTCCTCGCCAACGAGCAGGTCGAGGCTGGGCGCTGCTGGCGCTGCGATAGCGAGGTGACGCAGAAGGAGGTCGACGGCTGGTTCTTCAAGATCACGAAATACGCCGACGAGCTGCTCGAGTGGTGCGAGCGACTCCCCGGCTGGCCCGAGCGCGTCATGACGATGCAGCGCAACTGGATCGGGCGGAGCGAGGGCGCCGAGGTCGACCTGCCCGTCGTCGGCCGGCCGGGGCTGGCCGTGCGCGTCTTCACGACCCGCCCCGACACGGGGTTTGGTCTGACGTACGCCGTGCTCGCGCCCGAGCACCCGCTCGTGGACAAGCTCGTGGCGGACGGCGGCGAGCGAGCGGCCGTCGAGCGCTTCCGCGCCGAAGTCGCGCGGGCGACCGAGATCGAACGCCTGGCCACCGACCGCCCCAAGCGGGGGCTGCGCCTCCGCGCGCGCGTGGTCAACCCGTTCACCGGCGCCGAGGTCCCCCTCTTCATCGCCGACTACGTGGTCATGGCCTACGGCACCGGCGCGATCATGGCGGTGCCGGGCGAGGATCAGCGCGACTGGGACTTCGCGGTGCCGCACGGCCTGCCCATCGTCGAGACGGTCGCGCGGCCGGCCGGCTTCCGGGGACAGGCGTACACGGGCGACGGCACGAAGATCAATTCCGGCTTCCTCGACGGCCTCAGCGTGGCCGCCGCCAAGCGGAAGGCGATCGAGTGGCTGGAAGCGAACCGGCTCGGCGAGGGCAAGGTGAACTACCGGCTGCGCGACTGGGGCATCAGCCGTCAGCGGTACTGGGGGGCGCCGATTCCCGTCCTCTACTGCGACCGAGACGGGATGGTCCCGGAGAAGGAGGAGAATCTCCCCGTCGTCCTGCCTGAGAACGTCCAGATTAGCGGCAAGGGCGGATCGCCGCTCGCGGATGTCCCGAGCTTCGTCAACGCGCGGTGCCCGCGGTGCGGCGGCCCCGCCAAGCGTGAGACGGACACGATGGACACCTTCGTGGAGTCCTCGTGGTACTTCCTCCGGTACTGCTCGCCCCGCTACGAGCACGGGATGTTCGAACGGGCGGCCGCGGAATACTGGATGCCGGTCGACCAGTATATCGGCGGCATAGAGCACGCCGTGCTGCATCTCCTCTACGCCCGCTTCTACACCAAGGTGCTGCGCGACCTCGGCCTCGTGAAGGTGGACGAGCCGTTCATCGGGCTCCTGAGCCAGGGCATGGTGATCAAGGACGGCGCCAAGATGTCGAAGTCCAAGGGCAACGTCGTCGATCCCGACGACCTCATCCGGACGCTCGGCGCCGACACGGCGCGGCTCTTCTCGCTGTTCGCGGCGCCGCCCGAGAAGGATCTCGACTGGAACGATCACGGCGTCGAGGGCGCCTCGCGCTTCCTGAACCGGGTGTGGCGGTTCACGCTGGCGCACGTGGACGAGCTCCGGCAGGCGGTGCCCGCACGGGCAGACGCGCTCTCGGACCGCGGACGAGCCTTCCGCCGGAGCGTCCACGAGACGATCGACCGCGTGACCGCAGACATAGAGAACGCCTTCCACTTCAACACCGCGATCAGCGCGATCATGGAGCTCGTCAACGAGCTCCATGCGTTTGA
>Ga0066700_10001265_pt1 | contig 10353 bp, 9 predicted proteins | sample GraSoiAngelo_149_FD_66460 | JGI IMG/M metagenome (GOLD analysis project Ga0066700, IMG submission 66460) | Grasslands soil microbial communities from the Angelo Coastal Reserve, California, USA - 14_1009_09_30cm | ecosystem: Environmental > Terrestrial > Soil > Grasslands | place: USA...
TGGTGAGCTCGACCGGGATGCCCCAGTTCGACGACAGATAGTCGCTGAGCCCAGGCAGCTGGGCGCACCCTCCGGCGAGAACGATCTTTCCGATGCGCTCGGATTCGGCGGTCGATGCGAAATAGTCGAAGGTGCGCTGGACCTCGAGCGAGAGCTCGCGTGACACCGCCTCGAGGGCCGGTACGACGGTCTCCCAGCGGACACCCACGTCGCGACCGAGCTTGGCGGCCTCCGCCTGCTCGAAGGGAATCTTGAGCTGTTGGGCGATGGCCTGCGTGTAGTTATTGCCGCCGAAGGGGATGTCGCGAGCGAAGATCGTCGAGCCGCCGCGGACCACGTTGGTCTTCATGATCGAGGCGCCGATGTCGATGAGCGCGACCGTCTCTCCGCGATCGCCCGGGTAGTTCAGCTCGAATTGATTGCCCAGCGCGAAGCTGTCGACGTCGACAATCGACGGGACCAGGCCCGCTTCTTCGACGACGGCGGCGTACTCGAGCACCTTCGACTTCTTCACCGCCACCAGAATCAGGTCGAGGACCCCGTTGTGCTGCGCGATACTCTGATAGTCGAGGAAGACCTCGTCGATCGCGAAGGGAACGTGGTGCTCGGCCTCGAGCTGGACGACGTCACCGACTTCCTTCGCGGGCACTTCCGGAATCTGCACCTTCTTGATGATCAGTTCCCGGCCACAGACCGCGATCGCGCAGCTCGTGCCTTTGAGTCCCGCCCGGGATACCGCGCTCCTGATGGCCTCCACCACGGTGGTCGGGTCTTTGATGGTGCCGTCCGTGATGGCATCCGGGGGGAGGGGAGCCACCCCCAGAGAGGTCAGCGTGTGGGAGCCGCCCGACTCCTTGACGTGGACGGCCTTCACACCGCTCGACCCGATGTCGAGGCCGAAGATTTCCGGAGACTTGCGGAAGAACGCCATATTAAACGCCTTTCTCCCTGTTGGCTATGTAGTATAGGGCGGCCCACGTCGGGGGGGCCAATAATTTCCCATCTACTACATTCAGGGGCTTACAGACCCCCGGCCCCCAGACCCTCGAACGCTCCAAGCCCGGCTCCACCCCGCCGGCCATGGCCCCTACTACCCTCGGAAGGGGCGTGCCGCCGGAAATTTGGGAACGCGGGCTCGTCCGGTCGCGTTTTGCGCACCCTGGCGAGAGTGCGTTCGAGGCGTTCACTGGTCGGACCAACTCTGAGTCGTCACGAGGCGGCGTTTGAGCGCGTTCTGAACGAGGCCGAGAGCCTCGGCGCTGTATAGAATATGTGGTTTGCCCACGGCATCGCCCTCGACGTTTGCCGCGGCGACCGGGTTCAGCTCGTTCACGACGGCGGCTCCATAGATCACCTGATCGCCGTCGCCTCGGAAGCGAATGCCGACGTTCCTGCCGGTCGTGATGATCGGTCCGTTCCAGCGGAAGCTCCCGCCGATCTCCCCGATGCCGTTCTCGATGATGAGAACGCCCGTACCCGAGCTGTCGCCGGCGAGGCTGAGCGATGTGTAGCGCGTGCCGACGTCCCGTAGCGTCCCGCGGATGTAGACGATCTTCGGGCGCGCACTCGTGCCCCAACACGTCGAGCTCTCGACATCGGTCGGGCACGTCGAGCCGATATTGCTGAGCGACGACGCGTTGCCGGGACTGGTATTGATGGTCACGTCGGCCGTCGATTTCGCGGCGTCGACGAAGTCGGTGACCGCCTGCGACGTGAGCGTGCCGTCGGCGCGGATGGTGTTAGGGCCGCGTGTCGTCGCGCTCGGGTTGGTCTTGTCCTTGCCTCGGACATCGTTCTGCGGGCCGGCCGCCAGCGCGGTCTCGAGCCCAGCCGCGAGGGCCGGAAGGCTGGGGTTGACCGCGATGCCGTACACCGCAGACTCCGAGCCGGTCGGCGACCCGGGGCGATCGGCGATCTTCGTGTCACGCCCGTCGATCACGACGCTCGAGAGACGCAGGCTCATGTCCGCCTGCGCGCCGGGGAAGGCGAGCGCGCCGTTGATCGGAAGGCCGGCGATTTTCGAGATGACGACCGTGATCGTTCGTGTCGTGGTCCCGATCGTGCCCGTCGACGTCACGATGACCTTGCAGTTGCCGTCGTGCGTGGCCGTTCCGGGCGCCGCCGGATCGCAGCTGCCGGTCGTGGTGTCGAGAGCGACTCCGGTCCGCTGGTCGTCGCCCGCTTTGCAGTCGTTGCGGACCCGAACCGTGAACGTGCCGTGCGCGCTCCCAAGCCCGGGCAAGCTCGAATTGGGCGCGCCCAGCACCGCGCCCTGAGCGCATGTGGCCGCCGCGAGGTAGTCGTTCCAGGAGCCGACGTTCGTGGCGAGCGTATCGTACGCGTACTCGACGCCGGCCTCGGCCACGTACCGCGCGCGGACCGTCTCGCTGTGGTTGCGCGAGATCTGGGGCTCGAAGGCGCTCGCCGAGAGGAACGCGAGGACCAGCCCGGTGAGGGTGAGCAGGATCATCAAGGCGAGCACCAACGCAACCCCGTGTTCGTTGTCGATGAGCTGTCTGATTCTCCGCATGGCGAGCGCCTCGCTATCGTGTCACGCGTGTCAGCTTCGGGTCACGAGCATCGTGATCACGTCGAGCCGGCGTTCCTGATCGAGCTGGCCCCGTCCCGTGACCGGCCGGTAGAACACGGTGACCTGCACGAGCTTGCAGTGCGCGGCGCATGCCCCTCCGGGACTGTCGGTGATCGTGGTGACGCGCCGGTAGAGCGACGCGTCGGCGATGGAGCCGTAGCCCTCCATCGTGGTACCGGCCTTCAGGGTCGCGCTCCCCCAGTTCGTCAGCGCCAGCGCCTTGAGCCATTCGAGCCGCTGCTCGGCGAGGAACGCGGCCGTCGTCTCGCCCTTGCCGACCTCGACGCCGCTCGTGGCGTACTGAAGGCCGGTGGTGATCCCCACGAGCCCGATCGCGAGGATCAACGTCGCCACCAAGACCTCGCCCAAGCTGAAGCCGCGTTCGTTGTGACCCACCGGCCGCCTCATCGCACGCTGACGCGGCCGGTGGCGGCGACGACCACGGCCCGCGTCCCGTGGCTCACCGGGTTCGTGAGCGTATAGGTACCGGCCGGGCTGGCCGCACCGAGGCTCGTGAAGACGACGTTCGCCGTCGTGCTGATGTGGAGCGTTCTCGAGTCCGAGATCTTGATCGCGCCGGTTGCATCGGTCCCGGGCCCCGTCCAGATTTCGCCGCCGCATCCGCCGGTTCTCAGCCGGACGTTCGTCGCGGCAGCGACCTCCACACACACCGTCGTGTTCCGGGAGATCGCGATCTGGCGGCCGAGGTTGATCGAAGTCGCCAGCTCGCGCGCCGCCGCTTGAAGCGACGCCGTCCTTGCGTAGTTCCAAAGCGTCGGCGCCACCAGCGTGGCCAGGACGCCGGCGATCGCGAGAACCACGATGAGCTCCGCCAGGGCGAACCCGCGCGCGCTCATCCGACGAACCCTCTCACCCACCAGCTGAAAGCTCGCTCTCCCCAGACGAGTGCCATGGCCCCACCCGCGGCAAGGAACGGGCCAAACGGAATGGGATCCTTTCGCCCGCGAACGCCGGTAGCCAGGAACGCGGCGCCGATGACTCCGCCGAGCACGATCGCGACGAACAGCCCGAACAGCAGTGCTTTCCAGCCGAGAAACGCGCCGAGCATCGCGCCGAGCTTCAGGTCGCCACCACCCATGCCACCCCGGCTGACCAGGATGATCAGAAAGAACAGGCCACCGCCGAGGACGATTCCGATTACGGATTCGACCCAGGAAATGCGCCCGGTCGCGAGGTTGAGGAGCAGCCCGACGAGGATCCCGGGCAGCGTGATGGCGTCTGGAATGAGCTGATGCTGCAAGTCGATCCCGGTGATCGCGATGAGCGCGGGCAACAGCACGACCGCGACTGCGAAGTCGGCGGTCGGGCCGAGCGCGACGTATGCAAGAACGAGGACCACGGCCGTGACCATCTCGACGATCGGATAGCGCCAGGAGATCCTCATCCCACACGTGCGACATCGGCCCCGGAGCGCGAGAAAGGACAGCACGGGGATGTTGTCGTACCACTTCAGCAGTGCACTGCAGCCTGGGCAGGTGGAGCGAGGACGCACGAGGCTGCGCCCGGCCGGGAGGCGGGCGATCACGACGTTGAGAAAGCTCCCGATGGCGAGTCCGAAGAGCGCGACGGCGACGACAATCCCGGCCGGCCACGAATCGGCGACGGTGGGCGGCGGCGCCACGATCACCAGGTCTGCAAGAATGCGGGTCCGATCCCTGCGGCTTTCTTACGGTCGAGCATCCCGAGAATTCCCCAGGCCGTGCGCGCGGCCCTCATGTCGCCGAGCTCGAGATAAGCGACGGTAACCCCAACCCAGGCCTGAGGCGAATCGTACTTCAGCGCGATTGCCTGGCGGAGAAGGTCGAGCGCCTGACGGTGCTGCGAAAGTCCGATGCACGCGTAACCGGCGTTGATGTGAGCCAGAACGTGACTGGGCTTGACCCGCATAGCCCGCGCCAGGGGCTCGAGCGCCTCGCGCGGGCGCCTATCGCTCAGGAGCGCGGCGCCCAGGTTATTGAGCGCGTCGGCGTCGTTCGGGTACCGCGTGAGATAGAGCTTGAGGTGCTCCAGGGCACGCGGAGTGTCACCGAGCCCTGCATAGGTATGGCCCATGTGCTGAAGAGCCTTGCCGTTGTCCGGTCGAAGCGTCAGGACGCGCTGGTATTCAGCCATCGCCAGTTGCAGATTCCCCTGATTCGAGAGGAAGACTCCGAGGTTGCCGTGGCAGATCGCACAGTTCGGCTCGGACTCGAGCGCGTACCTCCACAGGGTTTCGGTGTCCCGCCAGATCCGGACTTGCTGAGCGCTCAGGTAGGCCAGGCCGCAAAGCCACACCACGCCGAGCCCGGCCAGCGCCCTGAGGAAAGATGGCCGGAGCGTGCCGGCGGCTCCCGCCCGGACGACCACGCCTGCCATCCCGCCGACGACGAGCGCGAGGGCGAATCCGGGAAGATAGCTGTATCGGTCGTTGGTCAGCTGGTGCCCGGAGTGAACGATGCCGATCACAGGCCCGAGAGCAATCACATAGTACGCCGAGACCGCGAGCCCCGCGGGCCATCGCTTCCTCAGCGCGATCACTGCCGCCGCGATCGCCGTCACCCCGATGGCGGGGAAAAGGAACTGCCGGTCGAGCAGGTCGACCTTCGCCGGGAGCTCGTAGAGCGGCGACAGCCCCTTCGGCACCATCGTCTTCTCGAGGTAGAACCACAGACTGTAGAACACCATGGCGGGCCGTGCAGACAATGGGTACTGCTGGAGCGACGTGATGAACCTGTTCGTGTTCTGCGCCCAATACCCGACGGCGGCACCAGCAATACCCAGAGTCACGTAAGGGATCTTTTCGAGCCAGACGGCGCGCGCCCGGGCGGACGTCCACTCCTGCCATCGCCCGCCGAGGCGACGAAGGGGATAGATGTCGAGCACGATCAGAACCGCCGGTAGCACCATGACGCTCGACTTCGAGACGAGGGCGAGGACGTACGTGCTCACCGATGCAGCAAGCTGCCAGCGGCGACGTCTCCCCGACGCGTCGCAAGCCTTGAGGTACAGCAGGACCGTGAGCAGGAAGAGGAGCCCGGAGAGGACGTCACGCCGTTCGGTCAGCCAGCCGACAGACTCCGCGCGAAGCGGGTGGACGGCGTAGAAGAGCGTCGCCACGATCGCTGACAGACGGAGCACGCCCTCGGAAAAGCCTGCGGCGCGCCCGAGCAAGCGCAGGGCGACGAAGTAGAACACCGCCGCGTTGGCGGCGAAGATCACCAGGCTCGTCAAATGGTAGCCGGCGGGATTCATCTCCCAGATGACGTAGTCGAGGCCGAACGTGAGCCAGGTGAGGGGGATCCAGTGGCCCATCAGCGTGGTGCTGAACATCCACCGGATCTGCGGCCACGTGAGCCCCCGATAGCCCTCGTTCTCGTACAGATTGACGTAGTCGTCCCATTCGACGAATCCGTTCCAGAGCGCCGGCAGGAAGACGAGAAACGTAACCAAGGCGAGCGCCAGCGGGATGAGCCGTGGGCCGACGCGGCCCGTAGTGAGCGATCTCGGAAACGTGGTCAGATCGTACTCGGTCGTGCGCGCCGAAGCGCCTGCGGCGACCTCGACGCTCTCGATCCCCGGCATGACTCTCCTCTCAACCCTCAGTGCGTGAACAGGATTCTCGGGCTGCTACGCGCACAAACGCGCGCACGGGAAGGAATCTCCTTCCCGTGCGCGATGCGACGTCGATCCGTTACGGCAGCGAGACGGTGACGTTGTCACCCGAGGCCGAGATGTTGAACGTTCCCAACGCCGTATCAGAGGCGTACGTATAAGTCGTCCAGTTGGCCGGCGGCTGCGGAATCTGCGCCATGAACGGACCGGCCCACTGGGTCTGCGCGTTAGACACGGAGACCGTCAGTGCGGCGAGGTTGCCAGAGGCCGGAAGCGAGCCCATGTGAGCAGCGTAGATGGAGACCGCCGAGGCGAGGGCCCGCGAGTCGGCCTGGGCCTTAGCGATCCGCGCCCGCGCCTGCACGTTGGCGTAGAGCGGGATGGCGATGGCCGCCAGGATGCCGATGATCGCGACGACGATCATCAGCTCGATGAGGGTGAAGCCTCGCTGGTTCGCTACCGTGAGCCGCTTTTTGGTCCACCACCGAATCATTTGGATCCTCCTTGTTTTGCACTGCATGAGCGCTATTTTGATTCTCGCAATGTGAGAGATTGCACCTTCGGTGCCACGGCCCGCAGGCCGAGCAGCGCTGACTTTTCAACTATTTAGATACCAAATTTCCGGATGGACTTGGTTCTCCTTGACAGGCCTTGGCAATCGCGGTGACGAAAAGCGTCATGGCCAGCCAAAAACGCACCCGGGGACCGTCACCGCCGCCAACCACCTCCCGCCGACGGGGGGAGGACGGAAACGAAGTGAAGGTGGTGTCAGCCGCGGGAAGCGTCGCGCTGGCCGTGCTTCTGGAGCTTGTAGCGAAATTGTCGGAAGCTGACGCGGAGTAACTCGGCGGCGCGCGTCTGGACCCCACCGGTACGCGCCAGGGCCATCTGGAGGTACCGATGCTCGATCTGGTCGAGCATGGCCTCGAGATCGATGCCGTCCGTGGGGATCTCCACGGGAACTTCCTGGAGGGCGCCCGAATGCTGGAGATCAGGCGGCAGGGCGTCGGCCTCGAGAATGTCCCCGCTGCCGAGTACGAGTGCTCGCTCGATCACGTTCTCGAGCTCCCGGATATTGCCGGGCCACCGGTAGTTCTCGAAAATCGCGAGCGCCTCCGGGCTGACCCCTTTCACCGACTTGCCGAGCTCCGAGGAGATTTTCCGGACGAAGTGCGAGGCCAGCAGCGAAATATCCTCTCGGCGCTCCCGTAGCGGCGGCAGCTGGATGGGAATGACGTTGAGCCGATAGAAGAGGTCCTCGCGCAGGATCCCATCGGCGACCGCCTTGGCCACGTCTCGGTTCGAGGCGGCGATCAATCGCACGTCGACCTTGATGTCGCGCGTGTCGCCGACGCGGCGGATCTCACGCTCCTGAATCGCCCGCAGAAGCTTGACCTGGACGGACTGGGGTACCTCGGTGACCTCGTCGAGGAAGAGACTGCCACCGTTCGCCGCGGAGAACAGCCCGACGGTGTTGGCGACGGCGCCGGTGAAGGCGCCCTTCACGTGTCCGAAGAGCTCGGATTCCATCAACGTCTCGGGAATGGCGCCGCAATTGACCGAGACGAAGGGGCCGGCTCGGCGGGGGCTCTCCTGATGAATCGCCTGCGCGACAAGCTCCTTGCCGGTTCCACTCTCGCCCGTGACCAGCACCGTCGACAGCCCATCGGCGGTCTTTCGGATGACTTCGAGCAGCTCGACCATCTGCCGGCTCTTCCCGATGAAGCTTTCGAATCCGCGCTCGCGCCGGAGCTGCGTCCTGAGCTCGCGGTTCTCGTCCTGGAGCCGCTTGCGCTCGAGCGCGTTGGCGATCGTCAGCTTGATCTCGTCGAGCTTGAAGGGCTTGGTGACGTAGTCGTAGGCGCCCAGCTTCATGGCCTCGACCGCCGTTTCGGTCGACGCGAACGCGGTCACCACGAGGACCACGGTGCTGGGCGAGTGCTCCTTCGCGGCGCGCAGGACGGCGATGCCGTCGACCTTCCGCATGCGCAAGTCGGTGATGACGAGGTCGAACGATTCGCTCTTGATGACCTCCACGGCCTGCTCGCCGCCCTCGGCGACCGTGACCTCGTGACCGGCTTGCCTCAGCATGATCGCGAGGAGCTCTCGCATGCTCCGTTCGTCGTCGACGACAAGTACCCGGGTGTCAGGCATGGTGTGAGGGCAAGGTGAGGGTGAACGTCGTGCCCAGGCCCGGCGAGCTCCGCACGTCGATCTCCCCGCCGTGCTCTTGGACGACGCGATGGACGAGGGCGAGCCCGAGTCCGGTCCCCTCCGACTTGGTCGAAAAGAATGGCTCGAAGACATGCGAGACGTCGCCTGCCGCGATGCCCTCGCCGGTATCGGTCACCGTGATCTCGAGCGTGCCGCCGCGAACGGCAGCCGCGACGCGAAGCTCGCCGCCCTCCGGCATCGCCTCGACCGCATTCAGGCAGAGATTCCACAGGATCTGCCGGAACTGCTGGCCGTCGACGGGCCAGAGCAGGGACGGCGGGAACTCGCGAATCACCTTGAGGCTGCCAGGGCTGGCGCGGTGCTCCAACAGCAGCAGCACCTCCTCGGCGGCGGCCGCCACGTCGAAGGTCGTGATCGACAGCGGCGCGGGCCGCGCGTACTCGAGGAAATTCTTGATGATGTGATTGAGTCGCTCGGACTCGCGCGCCACGATCTGCGAGAGGCGCTCGCGGGAGTCCTCGGCCGTGTGCGGGCTGGTGAGGACTTCGATCGCGCCGGTGAGGGAGGCGAGCGGGTTGCGGATCTCGTGCGCGATGTTCGCGGCCATTCGCCCGACGGTCGCCAGGCGGTCGGCCTGCCGCATCCGCGACTCCATCGCGCGAATCGCCGAGAGATCCTCGCAGGCGCTGATCAGGCCGAGCCGCTCGCCCCCGCCCGACCTCAGCGCGGAAAAGGTCATGCGGACGGGCACCGTCGAGCCGTCGGGCCGGCGCAGCGCCGTCTCGTGCCGCATGGACGCGCGCGGATTGCCGTCGATCGTCGCCTCGATCGAAGCCAGCGGCACCGACGCCCCGAGGAGTGCCGACCAGCTACAGCCGATCGCCTGTGCCGACGGCACCCCGGTGATCTCCTCGGCGGCGCCGTTGAACGCCGTGATCCGATGCGCGCGATCGAGCGCGATCAGACCGGTGCCGGCGGACTGGAAGATCAGGTCCTTGAAGGCTTGCAGGTCGCGGAGGTCCCTCTGTCGTGTCTCGAGCTCCTGGCGGGTGGCGCGGTACCGCTCGCCCAGCCCCCCGGCTACGATCGCGACGACGAGCAGGGTCGCGGCATTGAGGAACATCGTGACGAGCTCGAGCGCCGTCGTCTCTTGCGGTGGATCGAGGAAGGCCGCCAGCGGGAGCACGGTGCGGGCGACCACGATCCCGGTGTAGAGCACGCTGGACATCCCCGCGATGGCGAGGCCCCGTGTGCGCGACAGCATGACGCACGCGGCGGTGACCGAGAGCACGTACATGAAGGCGAAGATGGACCGCGCGCCACCGGTGGCCGCCACGACTGCCGTGATGAGCGCGCAGTCGAGCAGACAGATGAACCAGGCGAGACGGCGCGGCTGAGTCGGCGGGCCGAGCAGAAGCATCGCGCCCGACGACGCGAACGCGATGATGAGCGCGAGAGCGAGAATCTGGCTCTCGCCCGGCATGAGGCCGGGCGAGACGAACGGCGCAAGCGCCAGCAGGACGAGCGAGACGCCGAGCCGCGCCCAGGCGAATCCCCGTAGCGGCCCGGCAGTGAGCGCTTTCACTCCTTCACTTCATTATCGTGACCAGACGGAAGATCGGAAGGTACATCGCGACCACGAGGCCGCCGACGACCACGCCCAGAAAGACGATCATGATCGGCTCGAGCAACGACGTGAGCGCCGTGACCGCGGTGTCGACCTCGTCGTCGTAGAAGTCGGCGATCTTCGAGAGCATCTGGTCGAGCGCGCCCGTGTTCTCGCCGACGCTGATCATGTGGACGACCATGGGCGGGAAGACGGTGCTCCCCTTGAGCGGCTCCGAGAGCGTTCGGCCCGAGGTGACCGCGGTCCGCGCCTGCATGACCGTCCGCTCGACGACGCGGTTGCCGGCCGACCGTGCGGTGATGAGCAGGCCCTCGAGGATCGGGACGCCGGACGAAATCAGCGTGCCGAG
>Ga0066700_10001268_pt1 | contig 10347 bp, 8 predicted proteins | sample GraSoiAngelo_149_FD_66460 | JGI IMG/M metagenome (GOLD analysis project Ga0066700, IMG submission 66460) | Grasslands soil microbial communities from the Angelo Coastal Reserve, California, USA - 14_1009_09_30cm | ecosystem: Environmental > Terrestrial > Soil > Grasslands | place: USA...
TCCGGAGCTCACGCGGGCCCGTCGCTAATGGCCGACCTGCCGGACGACCGCCTCGCTCTCGCCGAAAAGATTGACCCTGAACTACTCCAGATGCTGGGGCGCATGTCCCGCCGCCAGCAGCGCCAGGTCCTCCTCCTCCTCATGATTGTAGAGAACCTCCTCTACGAGATGATGCGCGAACGCCGCGCGCGTGAAGACATCGAATAACCCCCGTCCGGCGACACCTGTGCGGCGCACCTTTCAGGCCTCCACGCTACCCCTGCGACCCACATCGAGCACGCGCTTACGGCGCCGCGAGCGCGTCGAGAATCGGCTGGAATTCGTCTTGATCCTCAGGGCGTATATGGCTCGCCAGTAGGTTGTAGTCGAGATCGAATGTAATCCAGGAGTCTCCGAGCGTGGTGAGATCCGAGTCATACGTCACCATCCAGCGCTCGGGGATTGGCGATGGTGGGGCCGGGTCCACCTCTGGACTCGAACGCCAGTACCTCATCCCCGGCGCTAGCATCACCTGCTGGCCCTTAATGATAATGTGCGGTGGCGACGTCGGCATGACTTCCGGCAGTACCGTACCTTCCGGCTCGACCATAGGAACTCGGCCCGTGGCGTCTGCCTCAGCCGTCCGATCCCCTGAGTTATCGTCAGAGCTAAGCCAGCCGGATAGCAGCAGAAAGCCAGTAATTATCAGGGCCGACAGGGCAAGGGCGCCGAATGTAACACGGCCTGAGAATCTGGGTAGCTTTCTGATGGCGAGCCTCCGGTCGCTTTAATTGTAGCCAGAGTAAAGGAGTGCTGTGGAGGGGCTTCGGCTTTCAGGGGGCGGATGACATGCTGTCCGCGAGCGCGAACAGCGAGGGCGCTTCGGCCTGCGGGCCCGTGTACTGGATTGTCGTCCGCAGCCCGCCGCGCTCGAAGACGAGAGTCTGCGCGCCGCCCGCGCTCCAGACCAGCTTGCCGTCCACCGGCTGCCACATCCCCTCGACGTACGTCCCCGCGGTCCCGTCCGAAAGAGCAACGTCAGTCGCGGAGCCGCCCTCAACGCTCAACTCTTTTCCGGACGCGCGTTCCTGGTAGATGACCACGCTCGATCCACCTGCCCGCGAATACGTGAGCGCGTATGTACCGCCCTCGTCCGCAGTGAGCGCCTGGTCGAAGAACCGTGCCGACGTCAGCTCGAATCCCGACGGGGGCGTGACCGGGACTCCCACCCGCACGCCCAGCCGGTCCGACGCTTCGGCGGCCGTAATCTCGCTGCCCCGGACCACGGCTGTGACGGGTGGCGGTGCGGGAGGCGCGCCGGCTTCTCTGACGCCGAGGTGCTCGCCGATGGAACGCAGGACGCCTGCAATGGGATGCTCGGCGAAGCCGGTCACCGGCAAGGGCGCAAGGGCGACAGCGATCAACACGACCAGCGCAGCCGCGGCTGCCGTCTTCTGCCAGCCGCCGGCCAAGCCGGGATGGGCCTCTTCCGCGTATGCACCTTCCGTGCTTCGCTCTGCCGCTCGCCTTTCCCCTTCACGAAGCGAATGGCTTGCCGAAGCGGCGCGATCATCCGTGCCCCCGGCTAGAGGCGCCTTGTTTGTCCTCGGGACAAAGAATGTAAACGGCCATCTCTTCCGGGGCTGCGCCTGAATACGTGACTGAACTCTCTCCCAGACACGGTCCCGCTGCGACTCTCCGATCGAGGCGGCCCGCTCGGCCATCATCCTGCGCAAGCGGGCGATTTCCCGTAGCTCATCGATTTCCATTTCCTCGAGAGCCCTCGCAGCCATCGCTTCTTCCGGGTTTGCCGGCTCGCTGGCGTCGAGGGGCCGGACCTCGCGCGAAGTGCGGCGCCTGTCCAGCCGTTCGAGGACTCGTCGCCAGACCGCGCCTTCGTACTGGACGCCCGTCTGTATCGACGCATCGCCCTGCTCAGCGCGCGCGTTCGCGATGCGCAGCAGCGCGTTGAGTTCCTGTCGCTCGAATTTTGGTGGTGCGGGTTCTTGGGGGCGTGAACGATCCTTGTTAAGCAGATCGTCGATGGCGCGGGCCAGCCATTCGGCCCGCTCCTCTTCGTTCATGTACGGTCGCCGCTGGTCTGGAGGCGCTCCCGCAGCTTGCGCAGCGCGCGAAAGACCGTGACCCGCACGTTCACTTCGCTTGTGCTCAGCACATTCGCGATCTCACGGTTCGTGAGCTCGGCATCGAACTTCAGAGCGATGATTTCCTGCTCCCGCCGAGGCAACTGGCGCACGAGCTGCGAAAGTGAGGCGAGCCTCTCTTTGTGCAGCACGGTTTCTTCCGGGCCCCGCGGCTGCGAGTGCAGCTCGGTTTCCCAGGCGGCTTCCTGGGCAGCTCGGGCGGCGGGCTTTGTCTTTCGCCAGTGCGATGAAACTTCATTCCGCGCGATCGTGAACAGCCATGACCCGAAGGAGTCCGGCGAGCGTAACGACCGCATCTTGATGAATGCCTTCTCGAATACGTCCGAGACGATATCGAGAGAGATTTCCTTGTCTTGCACCCGGCCGTATACGTAGGCGAAGACCTTGGGGAAGTACTGGTGGTAGAGGTCTGTGAATTCCACCGGCTTCGTGCCGGCTTCCGTCTGCGGCACTTCGGTCGCAGTCTGCGCTTGTTCGGCCTTGACTGACGGTTGCTGTTTCAAGGCTTCTGCCATCGCCACGCGCATCGTTGTCATATTCCGGCCCTCGTCATCCACCGTGTCTAAGACACGGGCTACTGACGGTTCTTGCGAACCCTCAACTCTTGGGATGAACAATAGACGCCCCTCCGGCCACCCTGTTACACGTTTCTATATTCGAACTTAGCTGTGCTGTTTCTCGCGCGACTCATAACACGGAAACTTTCGGGTCAACGTCCTTCATCGCGAATTATGGCATCGGCCGTGCGCGAATACGGTTAACGCGACCGCTTAAGCGGTTAACACCCGGTGAATTCGGTGTAAAGGAAAGGTCTGCTAAACGTGCGCGGTGGCGCGCCGGTATGACTCGTCTAGCAGCTCGATGACGTGAACGACGCGTCCGTTCACGCCGTGACGCCGCAGGCCCGCTTCCAGCTGCGTCATGCAGCCCGGGTTCGCGGTTGCGATGACGTCCGCGCCGGTCTCCCTGATATATCGCATCTTCTCATCAAGTAAGCGGAGCGACATATCTCCCTGAGTTAGCCCATAGACACCGGCGCTGCCGCAACATCGGTCGCCATGCGGCAACTCGATGAAGCGAACGCCGGGAATCGAGGCGATGATCTCGCGCGGCGCCCGCGTAATTCGCTGCGCATGGCCCAGATGGCAGGAGTCCTGGTATGTGACGCGCGCGTCCAACAGCCGCTTGGGCGGTTCAAACGGCAGCGAGGCGAGGAACTCGGTCACATCCCTTACCCTCGAAGCGAGGAGCCGAGCGCGGTCGAGGTACTCGCCGTCCTCCGCAAGCAACTGGCCGTACTCCTTGATCGCTGATCCACAGCCGGCTGAGTTCACGATAACGGCGTCGAAATCCTCCGCCAGAAAGGCATCGATGTTGCGGCGCGCGAGCTCGATCGCGGTGGGAAGATCGCCGTTGTGGCCGTGCAGCGCCCCGCAGCATACCTGCGTCGCCGGAGCGATCACTTCGCAGCCGTTGCGGGCGAGCACCCTGACAGTTGCGGCATGCACCCGGCCGTAAGCCAGGGGCATGATGCACCCGGTTAGTAGCGCGACGCGATACTTCGTCGCGCCCTTCGGCCGGGCGAGAACCCCGCGGCGCTTGAACTCCTTCCCGGCAATAGTCGGCGCCAGGGCGACGCGGTCACGCAGCATCGGCGTTCGCTCGGCGAGCGCCCGCAGCCCGGACGCGCGGTATACGCGTAAGGCCGAGGCGAGGAGCGCGAGGCGGCCTGGCCGCGCGATTACCTCGCGCAGGAAGAGCGCCCGCAGGCGCCAGGCGAACGGCGCGCGGCCGGTGTGAAGGACGTGCGCTCGGCCATGTTCCATGATGCGCCCGTAGGGCACGCCGGAAGGGCAGACCGCCTCGCAGTTTCGGCACTGGAGGCACCTGTCCATGTGGCCGGTGACGTTCACCGTCGGCTCGATCAGGCCCTCGGACATCGCCTTGATCAGATACAGCCGTCCGCGTGGTGACTCGGCCTCAAGGCCCGTTGCCACGTACGTCGGGCAGTGTTGCAGGCAGAGGCCGCAACGCACGCACTGGGCGAGGTCGGCTTCGGACGGAGCGAACCGTTTGGTAAACGCCGGTTGTTTACCCAATCAGAGCCTCCCCACGAAGCGCCCCGGGCTGAGAATGCCTTTCGGGTCGAACTGCTGCTTGACGCTCCGCATGAGCTGGAAAGCGGGCGGCGGGTCGCCGAAGACGTCGATATGTTGCTTGAGCTCGGGTGGACAACGCTCGACGACCGCTGTGGCCGAGTGACTTGCGGCGATCTGGCGGGCGCGTTCTAAGACCGTGGCTCCGTCGATCTCATGCCAAGATACGCGAAGGATGCCGGTCGCCGGCTCGGCCAAAATGTCCGGCGATTCCAGGCGCTGAACGGCGCCGATGAATGCTGCGAGCCGCGATGGGAGAGTACTGAACCGGCAAAGGAGCGAACTGTCGTCGAAATGCTCGCCGCTAAATCGATCAGTCGAGCTTACGTCTGAGCCTGCAGGCTGCGCGTGCGAACCAGGCGCGAGGCCCACGACTTCGTTCTCTGAGCGCTCGACCGCTCCTTCGCTGCCCGCGAGCCTTGTCTCAAGGAGCCAGCTGTATCCCGTTGCGTCTCCTCTGCCCGAAAGCTGGACATGACTCAGCGCGAGGCCGCGCCGATGCAACTCCGCAGAGAGCGCGCAGGCACCGCCGGGCGTGTCTAGGGAGAGTAGGACGCTTCGCTCAAGTCGGGCGACCGGCATTACCTTGAAGGTTGCCTCGACGATCACGCCAAGCGTGCCCAGCGACCCGATGTACAGCTTGCACAAATCGAAGCCAGCGACATTTTTAACGACTTTGCCGCCGGCGCGGGTGATTCGACCATCTCCCGTGACCATTCGTATTCCGATTGTAAAGTCGCGGAGCGCGCCGTAAGCGGGACGTGATGGGCCATTAGTGTTCGCCGCAAGAACCCCGCCGACCGACGCCTGCTGCCCGTGCGAGACATCGAAGGGCACTCTTTGGCCGTGGACGCGAAGGCGCCGGTCCAGCTCGGCAACGCTAATCCCCGCTTGGCAGGTCACGGTCAGATCGGCCGGCTCATGCTCGATGATCTGGTGGATGTGCGAGAGGCTCAATGCCAAATCGTAGCGCGAGGGCAGGTTGCCGATGTGCCGTTTAGTCCCGCCGCCGAGCGGGATGGCGGCCAGCCCTTGCTCGCTTGCGTAGCGCATGACGCCTGCGACCTCTTCATAACTGCCCGGCTCGACTACAGCCCGCGGGGTCATGCCATCGACCACGAACCTCTGCGATTCGTCCGCTGGGTAAGCGTGCTCGCCGCCCACGATGGCACTCAGGTCGTCGAGAATGGTTGCCTGGGCGATCACGGTTGGCGTCCTAGACGAAGGCATCCGCGCCAACCCTGGCGATCGCCGCTCTCATTCTCGAGGAGACCTCGCCGCAGCCTTTCGAGGTCGGGAAGACCTTTCCCGGGTTAAAGATCTCCGAGGCTCCAAAGGCTGCCTTGAGTCTGGACATCACCTCGAGATCGTCCGGCGAGAAGATCCAGCTCATATAGTTGCGCTTTTCGTATCCCACGCCGTGTTCCCCGGTGATCGATCCGCCGGCGTCTACGCACAGGCGCATGATTTCCTCGCCCAAATCCAGGACCTTTTTCGTGGCGCCCTGCACACGCTCATCGAACATCACGTTCGGGTGGAGGTTGCCGTCGCCGGCGTGGAACACGTTCGCTACACGGAAGCCAAAACGGTCACAGGCCTCGTAAACGCCGTCCAGCACGGTTGGGAGCCGGGTGCGCGGTATGACGCCGTCAAGGATGTAATAAGAGGGCGCCAGCCGTCCCAACGCGCCTAGCGCGCCCTTGCGGCCGGCCCAGAGCCTGTCTCTGTCTTCCTGCGAGAGACCAATGCGAATCTCACGGGCCTCCAACTCGCGGCAGATCGAGGCGACAGCGTCCGCCTGTTCTTGAGCATCTTCCTTCAGGCCTTCGACCTCGATTAGCAGCACGGCGCCCGCGTCGGGCGGGTAGCCCGCATGTACAAAAGGCTCGACTGCGTCCATCGTGTTCTTGTCCATCATCTCGAGCGCGGCGGGGACCATTCCCTTGCCGATGATTGACGAAACGACGCGAGACGCCTGCGTGACTGTATCGAAAATCGCCAGCAGAGTAACGGTCGCTTCGGGCTTGTGCAGCAGCCGCACGATGACCTTCGTCACGATTGCGAGAGTGCCCTCGGACCCGACTACAACGCCGGTGAGGTCGTAGCCGGGCGTATCAGCCGTCTTGCCGCCAAGCCATACGACCACACCGTCGGCGGTCACGATTTCGAGGCCCAGAACGTGGTTGGTCGTCGTGCCGTAGCGCAGGCAGTGGGGCCCGCCGGCGTTCTCGGCTACATTGCCGCCGATGCTGCACGCCTTCTGGCTCGACGGATCGGGCGCGTAATAGAGGCCATAAGGCGCGGTGGAGCGCGAGATGTCGAGATTGATGACGCCCGGCTCGACGACCGCGATTCGGTTCTCTGGATCGAGTTCGAGGATGCGGTTCATGCGCGTCGTAACGATAACGACGCCGCCCTCGCACGGGATGGCGCCGCCTGAGAGGCCCGTCCCGGCGCCTCGCGCGGTCACCGGCACTCCGTGATTGCTTGCAATGCACACAGCGCTGGCGACGCCCTCCGCGTCGTCTGGCAGCACGACGGCCTCCGGTAGCCCGCGATCGATCGTCGCGTCGTATTCATACACGAGGAGATCTTCGGGCGCGTGGAGCACCCAGCGGCGGCCGATTGCGCCCTGAAGGTCTCGGATGAGGCTGCTGCGCTTCACGCGCTAAGTCTAGCAGTGCCCTTCTGGGAAACAGAAGCGGTTGCAACGCCGCCGCACATCGAGGCGTCATTCTAGCGAAGCCACAAGTGGGTCGTGCGCCTTAGCCTGCTTTTGGTATCCTTGCAGCACTATACGGCGTTATCAGTATCACAGCGCTTGAATAGGCGGTCAGAAGGGGAACCGTGTTTCGTCTAGACCGGAGAATGATAAGGATTGCCTCCGGCGTCGGGCTGGCTTCGGCGCCGGTTGCCCTCGGCGTCGTCATAGTACTGGCATCGCTTGACGGAAGCGCGAAAGATGCTGGCTCAGAAAGCCCGGCGCGGTCAGCAGCGGCCGTGAGGCGCGAAGGCGGGCAATCGTATCCGGGCGTCACAGTCGATGGGGTAGTCGACTGGAATAGATCGTCGGCCTCTCCCGCGCCGTCGGAGACGCCCGCCCCTTCACCGCAAGAGGGCACCGGCGGCGATCAGACCTCAGCGCCGCTCCCTCAGACATCCGGGAACATGCCCGAAAACGTCAACGCCTCGCCTGATTTTCTGGCGCTGCGCGACCAGCTTGAAAGCTCGATCGTTGACTATGATGCGGACGTCGGCGGCATCGATGTAGCCGTAGCCGTCACTGACCTCCAGAACGGGGAAACGATATCAGTCGGTGGCAACGTTCTGCACCGCACGGGCTGCGTGATTAACTTGTTCGCTCTACTGGGCGCCGTCGATCAGTTTCAGGCAGGTAACGCCAGCCCGGACGGCCTCGGTTATAGCATCAAGAAGGGCATTGGCGGCAGCTATCCGCCGGAGGTCAAGAATTTCACGCAGGAGATTTTCGGATCGTATTGGGAGGGCACGTATTACGCGCGGTCTCTTATGAACTCCTGGGGAATGACCACCTCGTACTTTGATCACATTCCGTTCTACGGGGGCGATTATCCGTCCCCCAACATCTTGACTGCCCTCGAAACAAACGACATCCTGGCCAAGCTCTGGAACGAGCAACTCTTCAACTATGAATGGACCGTCTACACGCTCCGGGTACTACGTGACAGCTATTCGTATGTCGACTACATCATCCCCAAGCGTCTCCCATCGGAAGCTACTGTCGGCCATAAGATTGGCTATTACGCGGACTGGGACGGGTGGGTGAACAACGACGTTGGAATCGTGACGTTCCAGGGGGTGGATGGAAAGCAGAAGGCTTACGCGATCACGTATTTGTCCCAGTTGGCGAACAGCGAGAAGGATGGTTATTCATTCGGCGCCCGGCTCTCGAGAGACGTTTGGGACTGGATGGTGGGCAAGTATGGCCTCTGGCAGCCGCCCACTCCGGAACCGACGCCGCCCGCAACCCCTGAACCGACGCCCGCACTCACGCCGGCACCGAGTGACACGCCAACGCCGAACGTCACTCCGAGCCCGATCCCGCCCACAACACGGACGCCAAGGCCTCACTAGGCGCGCCTCGGCTCAGGCCCCGGCCGTGCTCCATCCCTTTACGCGCTCAACCGCGCGCTTCCAGCCGGCATACATCTCGGCCCGCCTGTCAGCAGCCATTTGCGGGCTGAAGCGGCGGTCGATGCGCCAGTTCTTGGAAACGTCCGACGCATCCCTCCAGAACCCGGTCGCCAGGCCGGCCAGATAAGCTGCTCCAAGCGCGGTCGTCTCGAGCACCGCCGGCCTCACGACGTCCCGGCCGAGCAGGTCAGCCTGAATCTGGAGAAGCAGGTCGTTCGCCGCGGCGCCGCCGTCGACGCGCAGCTCGGAAAGCGTCACGCCAGAGTCAGCTTCGATAGCATCAATTACATCGCAAGTCTGAAACGCGATCGCTTCCAGCGTCGCGCGGGCGAGATGCGCCCGGTTGGCACCGCGCGTGAGCCCGAAGATGGCACCGCGCGCGCTCGGGTCCCAGTGTGGCGCCGCCAGGCCGACGAACGCTGGCACGACATAAACCCCGTTCGAGTCGGGCACGCTCAGCGCAAGCTCCTGGGATTCGGCGGCGGTCGAAATGATGCCCAACTCGTCCCGTAGCCATTGGACGGCCGCGCCTGCGATGAAGATGGAGCCTTCGAGCGCGTATACGACTTCGTCGCGCTCCGCACCGGATATCCCCCAGGCGATTGTGGTCAGCAGATTCTTTGAGGCGACCTTCCGCTCGCCGATGTTCATCAGGCAGAACGCGCCGGTGCCATATGTGTTCTTCGCCATGCCCGGCTCGAATGCCGCTTGCCCGAAGAGGGCTGCCTGCTGGTCGCCTCCGATTCCGGCGACGGGCACGGATTTGCCAAACAAGCTCGTCTCAGCGAAGACGCCGGAGGATGCCCGCACGGGAGGCAAGATGCCTCGAGGAACTTCGAGGGCTGATAGCAATTCATCATCCCAGCCCAGGTCGAAGATGTTGTAGAGCAGGGTGCGCGAGGCGTTCGTATAGTCCGTCGCGTGGAGGCCCGTCAGGCGATAGAGCAACCAGGAATCGACCGTGCCGAACCTCAGGTCGCCGGCTTCGGCAAGGGCACGGGCGCTGCTGACATTATCGAGGAGCCATTTCACCTTTGTTCCAGAGAAGTACGGGTCAAGCAGCAGGCCCGTCCGCTCGCGGAACAGAGGCTCCAAGCCCTTGTCTCGCATTTCGTCGCAGATCGGTGCGGTACGTCTGTCTTGCCAGACGATGGCGTTGGCGATTGGGCGGCCGTTGTGGTCCCAGAGGAGCGTGGTCTCGCGCTGATTCGTGATGCCGATCGCGGCTACATCGTCCGCGGTTGCCTTTGCCTGCTTCAGCGCTTCCTGAGCGGTCGCCAGCTGCGTTTGCCAGACGTCCTCCGGGTCGTGTTCAACCCAGCCAGGCTGCGGGTATATCTGCTCGAACGGCTGCTGGGCGGAGGCAACGGCGTTCCCCGAATGGTCAAACAGGATGGCCCGACTGGAAGATGTCCCTTGGTCTAGAGCGAGCACCAAGTCCGCCATATTGCGGCAAGGTTAGCATCGGCGTTGGAGACTGTCGATATCGTTGACCGGTGGCACGAGGGATGCCATATTAGCGCCACCGGCACCCCACAGTTCCCAAGTGTAATGACGTCATCAATGCGCATTAGGACCGCGTATCGTGTGCGTAGTACCGCCACCATTTGAAGGAGGCTGCTGGTGCGGGATGGAAAGAGGCCGATCTGGGGTGTGATTACGCCTACTCTGCCGCCCGGGGTGCTGACCGGCCAGGCGAAGATGTACGAGCAAGCGGGTCTCGATGGGCTGTTCGCCCCGCAGGTCTATGGGCCGCCATTTGTGCCGCTGGCGGCTGCGGCGGCTGTAACGACGCGGGTGAAGCTTACCTCCGGAATCGCTCTGGCGTTCGCGCGCAGCCCCTTCGAGACGGCAATGGCGGCGATAGACCTCGA
>Ga0066700_10001271_pt1 | contig 10342 bp, 4 predicted proteins | sample GraSoiAngelo_149_FD_66460 | JGI IMG/M metagenome (GOLD analysis project Ga0066700, IMG submission 66460) | Grasslands soil microbial communities from the Angelo Coastal Reserve, California, USA - 14_1009_09_30cm | ecosystem: Environmental > Terrestrial > Soil > Grasslands | place: USA...
TGGGCGGAGTGGTTCGCTCTGACCGCGGGCATCGGCAGCTACTCAAGGCGGGGAGGGACGCTGGTCATCATGCAGATTTACAGCGTTCCGGGCGGCCAGGTGATCAGCGGGCATTTCACGTTCGCGGCGCAACGGACCGATCTCTACACCGACCCCCTGGGCGTGCTGTCGATCACCGGGAGCTTCGTGGCGCCCCTGGTGTCGAGTACGACTGTCTGTCGGTAGGTGCCCGGCTTAGGGCTTGCGAATAGTGATCTGGAGCTGACCTGCTCGTAGCGGCGCGACCGTCTCCCTGCCGCCCGGCCATCGGACCCACACGGCGGTGGCCTGCTTTCCCTCCTCCAACCCCAGCACTTGGATCGGCCCGTCCTGCGACCAGTAGCCGGAGCCGCCGTGCACCTCCCGCGCCGGGCCCCGCGACCCCTCGTACACGAGCCGCAGCACGGCCCCGATCGCATACGGGTTGAGCGGCCCGCCGTCCAACCGCACCCGCAGCCCGGGCCGCGCGTGCTCGTTGTGATACAACCTCGTCTCCGACCCGTTCTGCGACACAACGAGATCGGTGCGGCCGTCACCGTCGTAGTCGGCGAAGGCCGCGCCGCGTTGATCACCGTACACCAGAATCCCTGAAATCTGACCCGGCACCGGCTCGAGCGTGCCGTCTCCGCGGCCGCGCAGCAGCAGGCCCCGGCCGCCGTCGTAGCGTGGGGTTGCGATCTCGGTCGGAAAGAAATTCTGCGAGAGAAACAGATCCTCGTGACCGTCGCCGTCGAAGTCGGCCACTCCGGCGTAGAACGCCGGAGCGAACTGCGCCTCCGCTGGGAGCGGCCTGGCATCGAACGTGCCCCCCCGGTTGAAGAAAACCTGGTGGTCCAGCGTCGCGGCCTCGAGGCGCTGAGCGACCGCGAGCGTCCTGCCGAAAACGTCTTGGAGCGTGGCATCCGCGTACGCGGTGTACGTCCGCGTGGTGAGACGCACCACCGGGAGTGTCGTCATGAGTTGGCCGAGCGGGGCGAGCGGAGCGAGGCTGCGCAGTCGATCGTCATACTGGGCTTCGATCATGTCCCACCGCGATCCCGCCAGCTTTCCGTAGTACAGAAGGAGAGGATGGGCGGGGTCGACATGATACTTCGTGTTCCGGCCCCAGCTCGTCGCCACGATGTCCAGGCGACCGTCGCCGTCGAGATCCCCGGTCGTGACGCCGTTCCAGCGACTAACTACCCGGTCCAACCCCCACTCCGCCGTAGCATCGCGGAAGTGCCCGTGGTCGTTCACGAACAGCTTGAGTGACCCCCATTCCGGCGCGAGGATGAGATCCGGCCAGCCGTCCCCGTTCACATCCGAAAACACGGCCCCGGATATCAAGCCGATGTTCGTGAAGAGACTGCTGTTGGTCTCATCCAGCACGAATCGCCCGCCCGCGTTGCGGAACAGCCTTGACGACACGGCGCCCGGGTACGCACCCGGCGCCACCCTGCCGCCCACGAACAGGTCCAGGGCACCGTCTCCATCCACGTCCGCCAGCGCCAGAGGCCCGACACTCCCGACATCTCCTGGCACGACAGGCGTCACGACGGCCCCGCCCGGGGTCACGTCCAGGACGCCGGGGAGGGCGGCGGCCTCCTTGGGCGTTTGCGACTCGTAGTTGGACTGGCCCAGGAGCAGCACGGCCCCGCCCTTGCCGTCCGGCAGCGGCAGCACGGTCGTTTCGTCGTAGCGCGCAGGCGGCAGGTGGAGATCGACTCGCGTGAACCGCCCGTGGTGGTTGCGGTAGTAGGCGAGGCTGCCGCCCCGCCCCGACGTGATCAACAGGTCCTCGGCACCATCGCCGTCCACGTCGTACCAGGTGATCCCGGGCCCGAGCTGGCTCAAGGCCTGGGGCAGCAGGGGCTGGCGGTCCCAGTCGTTGAACGGAGTCTCGACGTGGCGGTGGCCGAGCTGTGACGACACGTCCCGGAACCAGGGGGCAGGGACTCGGGGCTCGGGGCTCGGGGCTCGGGCCGACCGTGGGAGGACTGACCCCGAGACCCCCGGGCTTGCGCCCGGGGTCAGTGGCTCGGAGATCTCGTACTCCCGATTTGGCTTCACGCCGCGCACCACCGAGTGCGCACCCCGGCGCCAATCGACTTCGATCGTCAGGTCCTGCGCCGTGCCGGCGGCGAACGTGTACAGGGGGTCCGATCCCGAGAGGTAGCTGCCACCGAGCACGACCTCTTTCTGCTGTATCGGGACCGGGCCTCCGAGCACGCGGATCTTGGAGCCTGCCCCGGCGGTGCTCGGCGCGCGCCCCCGCAGCCGCACGGCCACGCGCGGGGCGCTCGCCAGGTTCCGAAACACGGCGGCCGGAGAGCCCAGGCGGTTGATGACCACGTCCACTGCGCCGTCTCCGTCCAGGTCCGCCGTCGCCATGCCGTGGGAGATCGCATCCTCGGCGGCAAAGCCCCACCGCGCGCCGGCGTCCGAGAACGTGAGGTCGCCGTTATTGCGAAAGGCGACGTTCTTGGTGGCGAGCTTGGGAAACAGCGCCAGCTCGCGCCGCCAGTCGAGCGGCGTAAACGTCGTTCGCACGCGCTCCCACGTGTCCGCGTCCATCACGTCCCACAGATGGCCGGTGGTGGCTAGAACATCCTCGTACCCATCCAAGTCCACGTCGAGGAACAGCACGTCCCACGTCCAGTCGGAGGCCTCGATCCCGGCGTAGCCGCCGATCTGCGCGAACGTGCCGTCGCCCCGGTTCCAGAGCAGCGTGTTGCGCTGCCATTGGGGTCGGTCGTCGATCCGGCCGATCAGCTTGGGCAACGGGGTATGAGTGGGGACCTGGCTCTTGCGGCGCGGGCCACGGCCCAGCATGTCTCCGACCAGGATGTCGACGTTGCCGTCGCGATCCACATCGGAAAAGTCGACGGCCATCGAGGAGTTGCTGGTGTTGCGGACCGCGAGGCGCGGCACGGCGCGGAAGGTCCCCGTGCCGTCGTTCAGCCAGAACATGTCGGGATCCTCGAAGTCGTCGCACACGTACAGATCCGGCGCGCCGTCCCCATCGACGTCGGTGAACTTGGCGGACAAGGCGAAGTACTCCGGAGCGGCAGCCAGCGGCTTTCCGTCCTCGTCCAGGAAGCGGCCCGAGGTCCACGGGACGAGCGTGAAGTGCCCCGTACCGTCGTTCAGGTAGAAACCATCCGGATCCGCACGCTGCTGCATCGACACGAGGTTGTATTCGGGTCGATCCACCACCCGGTAGTCCTTGCGGAACTTGGGAACGACCTCGAAGTGGTGCGGGCGGACCTCGTGGATCACAGAATCGAACGCCCGCTCCTGTGGTGGATACACGTCCATGGCGGAGCGGGTCTTGTAATTGGCGACGTACAGATCGAGGTGCCCGTCGCCATCCACGTCGGTCAGCGTCATCGTCATGCTGCCGGCGGGCGAGCCGAGCCCGGCGTCCTGCGTCCGCTCGGTGAAGCTGCCGTGTCCGTCGTTGAGGAACAGCGCGACCCCGCCGCCGAGCGTGCTGACGAGCAGATCGAGGTCGCCGTCCCCGTCGACGTCGGCGAAGACGGCGCCCGTCGAGTGGCGGCCGGTCATCGCGACGCCGGCCCGGGCGGTAATGTCTTCGAAGTGAAAGTCGCCCAGGTTGCGGTACAGGGCGTTCGAGCCTTGGTTGCTGGTCAGGTAGATGTCGGGGAGGCCGTCGCCGTCTACATCGCCCAGCGCGACTCCGCCGCCCTGCGCCAGGTGGCGGTTCCAGAGGGCACTGTCGAGCGTGACGGTGTTGGTGAATCGGATGCCGGTGCGCGACGGCGCCAGCTCTGCGAACCCCGGCCCCCCCCTCGCGGGAACGCTGAGTCCGCGCCAGCGATACCCTGGCTCGTCGTGCCAGACGACGGGAGGGGCGCTCGGGCGACACGTCCCCGCGCCGCCCAGCGACGCCAGGGCGAGCGCCCTGGCCAACACGGGCCGCCACCTCGTGTGGCCGCCGTTCGCGGTCACCGCCCTCACACGGTCCTCGTCGAGTCCCGGAATGGAACAGGCGCGCCGAGCAGCGACGCGCCTGTGGGTATGGAACTCCGGTCCGAGCTATTTCACCAGGAGGCGACTCAGCAGACGGTTCGCGGCCGCCCGATTCCGCCACTCCTGCTCCAATTGCGCCCAGACTTTCGGCGCGCTGGCCACTAAGACGGCGGCTCCGCCCACCGCGCCGGCAGCCGGAGACGGTGCGGGGAACGCGTCGCAGCTGCCGTCGGAATGCGCTGCGCCACCGCACGTGTACAACGCCACGCCCAGCACATTCAGCTCGTTCGCCGGGATCGGCATCTCATGCGGCGTGTTCGGCTCCAGGTTGTCGATCCGCCGCTGGTTGTAGAATACCGCCGGACTCGAGCCCAGCAGCTCGACATCCTGTTCGTACTGCAACTCCTGTAGCAGGTTGGCGTCCGCATCCGTGGCGGGCGTGAGGCCGCCTCGTGTAACGCGCGTGTTGTTGATCAGCGCAGCCGCGCCGCTTGCCCCGGTGTGGATCAGGCCTTCCGCCCAGATCAGGTCGTTCTCGGCGGCGAGCAGGATGGGGCTGTCCTTGTCTCCGGGGGACGTCGAACCCTGGGGATTGTCGCCGCATCCGGGGAAGCTGTCGTAGCGGACCTGTCCGATGGCGCTCTGGTGCCACGCCCCGCGCGTCTTGTTCCCGAATTCCTTCGTGGACGTCCACACGTAGTCGGTCCCGCCGTTGACCGGATCCACAGCCGAATTGAGCACGTTGGCGGCGTATGCGGCGTCACCCCGGTAGGCTCCGTTGCCCAGGCGCTTATCCACCGAGTTGGGCTGGGTGTTCGCGGCGTCGTTCCACGGGTCCGGCTGTGTCGCGGCGTCCAGCATGTGCGCGACCCGCGTGTGCAGCCGCATCGTGGTCATGTCGTTGGACCACACCTTCAGAAAGTCGCACCAAGTGTTGCAGGCGTCCTGATGAATCACCCAGTCGAACCTAGCGCCGGAACTGATGCCCTTGGAGCCGTAGCCGACGACGCGGGCCCAATCGACCGCGGCGTTATCGGTCGCGTTGCGCGCGAAGTAGGCCAGGGTCCGCGCCGCCATGGTGTTCGCGATCTGGGCGATCTGCGTGTTGCTGTATGTGGTGCCCGGCCCAAAGAACCCATCCGCCGTCGAAGTGAAGGTACCCGCCGACGCCAGCGTGATGGCCGTGTCGAACTTCGCCATGGCCGCGTCGCGTATCTCCACTGCCGTGGACAACTTCAGCGTCGTGAGGTCGGTGTTGTAATCGACGATGAAGCCGTGGTCGTAGTTCAGCGCGAGGCCGCTGAACGACAGGGCCTGCGCCAACACCGTCAGGGTCTCCACCATCTTCGTGGTCGGCGCGTCCGTGATGATGAGGCCGTCGACACGGATGCGCTTCAGGACGTCTCGCGCCGAAGACAGGGCCGAGTAGTACCCATACCACATCGCTTCGATCTGGGTCCGCTCCGCCGCAGCCGGGTCGTTGTTCCACGCCGCGCGTGGGTACGGAGGCCCCTCACTCAGGGGGTTACCGCACGTCCCATTGGTCGCGGTCGTGTAGCCGTTCCAGTTTGCGTTGGTACAGCCCGTATAGTACCGGATGTGGAAGTTGTTCCACATCGCGACATGCCCGCGCGCCATCACTGACATGGTGAGAACCGGATACTGGTCCGCGCCATACCCGCCGTGCGTGGTCAGAAACCAGGTCCGCATGGCGCCTTCGGCGAGCGATAGAACGGAGGTGGGGCTCGCCAGCAGGTGGGGCGTGTCCGGCGCGTTGGGGTTCGCGATCTTGAGTGTATCACAACCGCCCGCGAGAACCAGGGCCACAACGCCCACGATCTCCGGGATCCGCTTACGCATGCTCATGGTCGTCTCCTCGAGAGGTCGGTGCGCGGGTCAGAAGCCGATTTCCACAAAGCCCGTGAACGTCCGGAAGTTGGGATACGAGAAACCGTCCCACCGGAACGAGAACGCGTCGCCCGTCAGGCCGGCCACCTCCGGATCGTACCCGGAGTACTTCGTGAACGTGAACAGGTTGCGCCCGATCACGCCGATGCGCAGAGCGCTGATCCCGAGACCGAGCTTCTCCACCTGGCTGCGGGAGAAGGCGTAGCTGAGGTTCAGCTCCTTGAGCTTCACATACGTCCCGTTCTCGACGAAGAAGTCGATCGGGTTGATGCCGTTGTACAGGGCCGTGTAATAACCGGTCGGCTTTTTCCCGGTGCTGTACGGGCAATGTGCGGGGTCCGCGGTGCCGGTGCAGTTCACCGCCGGCTTCGCCGACTGATCGTAGATGGCGTCGACGAGGCCGGTGCCAAACGCCCACTGCCGCGTCCCGTTGTAGATGTTGCCCCCCTGGACCCAATCCACCAGCGCGTACGCAGAGAAGCCCTTCCACCGCACGTTGGTCGTGAAGCTGACGTTGAAGTCGGGGTTTACGTCGCCGATCTTGACGACCTTGGCCCCCAAGGGACTCACGTAGGTGATGAACCGCTCGTTGAGGGTGTGGTACGCGGCCTTATCCACCAGGTACCCGTCCTCGTTCACGACGTAGTTGGCGGGATCATAAGTGAGGCCCGGGCCACAGCCCGCGGCCTTCTTCGCCGGGTCATCGCACAGCTGGGCGAAGCTCCGCACGATCTGGGTTCCGTACAACACCCCAAAGGTCTCACCCTGCGCGATCCTGAAATCCTGGGTCACATCGTTATTGCCGCCATAGCCGCCCGGCCCCACAAAGAAGGCGGGGACGTCGAGCTGGGTGACCACCTGCCGTGTGCGGTCGGCGGCCACGTTGATCCGCCAGGACAAGTCCGGCTGGTCCGCGACAATTACGCCTAACGACAGCTCGTGCGTGCGTCCGAGCAACGTCCCGGCGTTCTGCCATTGGTTAATGTACCCCGTCGCCGCGGAGAGCCTGACCAGCATGATCTCGTCCTTGGTCTCCTTGCGCGAGTACGAGTACTCGAACGAGAAGCGGCTGAGAAAATCGATGTTGGCGCCAAGCTCAGTCTCCCCCGAGCGCGCTGGCTTGAGCAGCGTGTTGCCGAGGGTGTGCTTCACGGGCAGGCCGCCCTCCACGCTGTACGTCTCATACTGAGCATCGAAGGTGGGGCGAAGGCCGGCCGTCCCATAGGACGCGCGCAGCTTCAACTCATCGATCCCCTTGATATGGATGTCCTGGCTGAGGCGGTACGCCCCCGACGCCCGGTAGTACGTCTGCCACCGGCTCTGGGAGCCGAACAGCGACGAGCCGTCCCAGCGTACCAGTCCGCCGAGGAGATAGCGATCGTTCACGTTGAAGTCGGACACCACGTAGTAATTCTTGCTGCGGATCGTCGCGTTCGAGGAGCCGGGGGCGAGCTGGGAAAAATCGACCGCGTTGAACTCGGGCGACGCCACCACGGTAAACCGGTTGGCGGTCAGCGTGAAGTTGCTCGCGGTCTGGTCCTCGTACTCGTACGCGGCCTTGGTGGTGTTGCTCAGGCTCCACGAGCCGAGCCTAAACGTCCGCACGGCGGTGGCGCTCATGCCCGTGTTGAACTCTCGGCCGCCGCTATCGGTCTTGACGAGGTAGCCGTCCGACGTGGAGCCGGTGGCGCTGAGATAGCCCTTCGGCCTCACATCGCTGTAGTTGGACGCCTCGTAGTCGTAGTTGTAGTGGCCTTCGAAGGACAGCCAATCGGTGAGGCGGTACGTCCCTTTCGCGTACGCGCTGTAGCGCGTGCGGTCGGTGTTGATGCGCTCATTGGCGAGGTTGTACAAGGGGTTCGCCGCGTTGGGCGCCTGGTGCGGGATCACCGCCGCGTACGGCGTGCCGTCCGGGTTGGTAGCGAAGAGGTTGATGAACGGTTCGAGGAACTTCACCGTGAAGAACGGTGAGCCTGGGCCCTCGGCAGTCTGATCGTTGTTTGATCGGGCGAAAAAGGCGCCCGCCGACAGGTCGAACCGCGGGGTCAGCGCCTGATCCAGGTTCAGGCGGAAGTTCTGCCGGGCGTAGCCCCTGAGCTGCAGCAACACGCCGTCCTGCTTGGTGTTTTCGAACGACGCGTTGTAGTTGGTGTTGCCCTTCCGTTGCCCGATCGACACGTAGTTCGTGTAAAACGCGCCGTTCGTCAGCAGGTCGCCCTGCAGGTCGAAATACACGGGGTGAGGGTACAAGCTGTACGGCACATCGGCGATCTGGTCCGCCTTGATGGTGGGGATACCCTTCGGACCAACCAAAACGCCGCTCGAATTGATAAAATCACCTTTGAGGACCTGATTACCGGACCCGTCCGTGTAGGCGCTGTCGGCGGTCAGGTAGGGGTGCGCGTGCGTGATGGGAATCAGCTTGGGCCGGACCGATTGGCCGTACTCGTTACGCACCGTGACCGACACTTTCCCGTCGGGGAGCCCCTGGCCGCGCTTCGTGAAGACCTGGACTACCCCGTTCGCGGCGTTGGATCCGTACAACGACGACGCCGCCGCGCCCTTCACTACTTCCACCCGCTCAATGTCCTGGGGGCTGATATCGGCGAGGGCGTAGTGCGTGATCGTTCCGTCCACGACGATCAGCGGACCCGGCGAGTCGGTCGAAGGACACGGTTGCGTATTGCAGGACGATGGCGACGTGATCGCGGTCGCCCCCCGCAGCCGGATCATGGGCTCACTGCCGGGCGCCCCGCTGCCCTGGATCAGCCGCACGCCCGCTATCTTCCCCTCGAGCGAGCCCAGCGCCGAGACGGCCGGCGCCTGGTTCAGCTGGCTCGAATCCACTCTGCCCACCGCGAACGTGAGGTTCTTTCGCTCCGTCGCGGCCCCGGTGCCCGTCACCACGACCTCCTCCAGCTGCATCACATCGAACTGGAGCTGGAAGTCGAAGGTCTGCGTGCCGGGCCTCAACGTGATCTGCCGCACCTCGGGCTTGTAGCCCACGGAGCGCACGCGCAGCGTGACGCTCTGCCCCTTCGTCTGCTCGGCGGGCACCGTGAGTGTGTACGTACCTGCGGTCGTCGTGGCGATGGCAGCGCCGACCTCCGCGATCGATACTGTCGCGCCACTCAGGGATTCGCCCCCCTTCCCCGAGACTTTGCCTGTTATGACGGCCGACTGCGCCGCCAGGTCGCGGAACGCCGCTCCGGATAACACGAGCAACGCTCCAGCACACACCATTGCGCTGAACGTACGAGGCCTCAGCATCATGACGCCCCCTTCTGTGGCATGTGGTCAACAGCAGGCCCCCGACGGCTAGGACAGAGGGCCCAACGGCCTGAAGATGAGCATATTGTGCACCTCGTGTCAGAAGTGCGCAAGACCACCCAAACGGCCGCTCGGGACGGGGATACGGGGGATAGCTGGTTTGATCAGACGCTCTTTCGAGCGTCCGCTGGCGGGTTATATTGTGAAACACACCCAGCGGAACAAGCTCAATGGCCTTGAGCCGGTCCCCAAGGCGCCCTGCTTACGCCAGCCTTGGCGCGTTCCTGTTCGTCATGGGGGTCGGGTCCGCACCCCTCGACCCCGCCCTGGCTCAGCGGGACAGTGCAGCCCCAAGCCCCGATTCCGCGGGCGTCGCTGGCCAGGTCGTCGACCGTCATAGCCATGAGCCGATCCACGCCGGTCAAGTGGTTGTGCTCGGCACTCCCGTGACCGCAACCACGGACTCGTCAGGGCGCTTCGCCCTCTCAGCCCTGACGCCCGGCACGTACGCCCTCGAGGTCCACGCCGTCGGGTACACCCCCGTGACCTGGCTCGCCACGATCGAGGCGCGGCACCTGCTGAGGCACGACTTCGAGCTGGACCCCCTTCCCGTCGAGCTTCCCGAGGTCGTGGTCAAGGGAAGAACACCCCTCGCGGAACGCCGCTTTGCCGACTTCGATCGGCGTCGCCACAGCGGGATGGGTCATTTCCTCACGCAGGAGCAAATCGAGCGGAGCGGTGTCACCTCGCTGGTGGACGTGCTGGTGACCGTACGAGGCGTGGAGCAGGTGTGTCTGTCGAACGATTGCACCGCGAAGATGGTCCGCTCGCCACCGGGATGCTATCCGCAGTATTACCTCGACGGCAGGGAGTCGTCGGCCTATTTTGCTCGCCTCACCCCCCCGCGGGACGTGAAGGGCGTGGAGATTTACCGAGGCTCGTCGGAGACGCCAGGCGAGTTTGAGGGGAGCAACTCCGGCTGCGGCGTCATCGCGATCTGGACCAAGTCGTCACCCTGACCTGAGCCCGGCGGGCGACGCACACTCCACCCCTCGATTAGCTTAGGCGGCATGACCCGCCACCGCGTCGCCCGGCCAGCCGCCCTGCTGACGTGCGCGCTCGTCGCTCTCGCCTCGTGCCGCGCCCGTCGTCG
>Ga0066700_10001284_pt1 | contig 10302 bp, 3 predicted proteins | sample GraSoiAngelo_149_FD_66460 | JGI IMG/M metagenome (GOLD analysis project Ga0066700, IMG submission 66460) | Grasslands soil microbial communities from the Angelo Coastal Reserve, California, USA - 14_1009_09_30cm | ecosystem: Environmental > Terrestrial > Soil > Grasslands | place: USA...
TGCACGCGGCAGACCTCGCCAGCTGGCACGCCGACGGCCTCGCCGCTGAAACGCTCGCTGCGGTGGGCAGCGGCTCCGACGGCTCGCGGGCTGACGCCGTGGCGGAGGCGATCCTCACCGCCGACGGGCGCTTCGCGGAGCGCCGCGCCGCGAGCGGGCTGCGCGCCGCCGGCCTCCCTGCGGTCGCGGCGCGCACGCTCTCGCGTGCGCGTTCCGCGCCACCGTTCGTGGCGCCGCTATCCCAGGGGATGACGATGCGTCCGCCGGCGCTTCCGACCGCGCCGCCACCGAGAAGATCGTTCTTCGCACAGCCGGTCACGCTCGACGGGCCGCGCCTCCGCGCGGTGCTCCGTCCGCCGTCCGCTACGGTGGCCTCGGTGCTGACCGCGCCTGCCACCACGGTCCGCTCGCGCGCCATCCCGCGCACGCTCCCGCCGGCTGCCGATCCCTCGCTCCGCCGCGCCCCGACAATGAGCCTCCCGCCCGCGACGCGCGCCGCCTCCGTTGGTCTCGCCATTGCCGGCCCCGAGACCGGGATGGGCGCGGGGCGCGCTCACGCGCGCGCCATCGCAGCCGCAGAGGCGGCCATCCGCAAGGACGGGGTCGCGATCGCAGGGGGCACGACACAGGTATGGGACGTGCCTCGCGGCGCCTGGCGACTGCGCCTAGCGGGAACGTCGGCGCTGCGGGTAACGAGTCTCGCGCGCGGCGGCGGCGTGCTGTCCGACGTGGAGCTCGTGCCCGCCGAACCGCCGACGCGGTTCCGCCTCCCCGCGGAAGCGGCACGGGTCGCCCTCACCGCCATGGGCCAGCCCGTCGCCGGAGCGCAGGCCTTGCGCGGGCTGTCAGGCTGGACCGCGACGCAGGCGGCCGTGCGCGTCGGCGGCGGCGTCGCGCTCGTCGCCGGCGGACACCTCGTCCTGCCAAGAGAGCCGGGCGAGGCGGACGAGAGCGTGGTTCCCATCACGCGGCTTCTCGCGGGCTCGCGCGGGGTCGAGACGGCCTTGCCCGTGGCGACGCGCGTCGTCGCCGTCCTGCTCGACAAGGCGGACTGCAGCGCCGCCGACGCCGGCGACCTGGCCGTCTCCGTCCGGGGCGCGGAGGCGGCGGCGCCGGTGCGGCTTGCGGTCGACGGCCGGCGCGCCATCCTGTACGAGGTGAAACCCGCCCGCGGCGCCGCCTCGATCGCGGTAGCTCTGGCGAGCGCCCGCGGCTTCAGGGTGGCCGCAGTACTCGGTCTCGCCGGCGGCGCCGCGGAGGTCGCCGCGTGGTTGCGCGCCCGGCGCCTTCAGATCTCGTTGCCAGACGCTTTTGCTTCCGCCGCCACCGTTGTCACCGTCGTCCTGGAAGGAAGGAGCTGACGCTTGGCCGATCTAGTTCCGCCCGCACGCGGCGAGATGCGCCTCTACGACGCGATGGACCTACCCTTCACCATGGGCCGCTACCGCCTGACGACGCGCGTGGATGCCTCGTTCTCCAGCGGCACCGGCGCCCTCTCGAGCGAGCGGCAGTTCGAGGTCGCGGGCCCGCGCTTCGCGCTGGCGCCCGACGAGGTCGCGTCGGTCATTCCGCCGCGCAACGCCGCGGGCGCCTTCGCCGGCACGCTGCCGCAGATCGTGCTCGGACGGCGCACGTTGCCGTGGGAGCGCAGCCTCGGCGCGCCCGCCAGCTCGGGCGCGCCGCCGGCGGCTGGCGATCCGCCGGCCATCGCCGGAGACGCGCCGTGGCTGGCCCTCCTCGTCTTCTCGGAGGCGGAGCTGACCTTGCTCGAGCGGATGCCGCTGGAGCAAATCGTTCCGGACGACGTGTTCACGCGTCTCGGTCGCCCCGCCGGCGTGGTGTGCGACGCGATCGAGGCCGACACGAGCTTGATCTCCGCCATCGTTCCGTCGCGGGAAGAGCTCGCGCTCCTCGCGCACGTCCGACAGGTGAACGTCGAGGACCGCGCGCTCGCCGGCAAGGATCCTGACGGCTGGTTCGCGGTGGTGGTGACGAACAGGCTCCCCGAGCCCGGGAGCCGCACGCACGCGGTGCTCGTATCGCTCGAGCAGCGGACCGACGTCGTGCCAGCGAACCCCCCGTCTTTCGTCGATCCGACGGCGCAGCCCGGACGTCGCGGGCTCCTCGGACAGATCGGGGCGCTCGCCGGAGGCCTGCGCGCGAGCGGGTTCGACGTGCCGCCTACGTTTCCGCCGGTGCGCACGCGCCTCGTGGCGCTGCACCACTGGGCTTTCGACGTGGCGAGCGGCGGGACCTTCCGCGAGCGGATGCAGGCGCTCGACGTGGCCTTGATGGGCGATCTCCGCGACGCGGACGGCCCGCCCGTCACGGACACGGGCCACCTGCCGCTCGAACTGCACGACCGCGCTGGGAGCGTCGAGCAGGTCTGGTATCGCGGCCCGATGGTGTCGCGTCCGCTCACGCGCGATCCGCTCGGCCCGTACCACTCGGCGGACCAAGCTCGCCGGGTGAGCCCCGAGACCGGCGCGGAGGACGTCTCCTACGCGGCTGCGTTCGAGGTGGGTCGGCTGCTCGCGGCCGCGGACGCCCGCCTAGCACAGGAGCTGATGCGCTGGCGTCGGGACGCCTACGATCAGTCCGGGCGGCTCTCGATGCTAGACGCCGTCCGCACCGCGCTGCCACTCGCGCCGGAGCTCACGGCGGAGCTTCCACACGCCATCGCCGCGACCGTGGCGGTTGGAGCGGTCGCGCGGCTTGCGGCCGGCGCGGGCGCCTCGGCGGATCCCTCGGGGCTCGTCACGCTCGCCAGCGCGCCCGGCCTGAACGCGGAGGCCGTCGCCCAGGCGTGGCATCTCGGATCCGCCGAAGAGGCCCGCACGTTGCTCGCAGGCACTACCCTCGCCGCGCCCGTCGCGCAAGTCGCGGCGCCTGCCGAGGCGGCGCCGTCCGCCGAGGCGATCGCGGCGCTCGCGAGCGCTGCCCCGCCGGCTCCGCCACGCGCGGGCCGGGGGAAGAGGAGGAAGCGATGAACCGTCCCTGGATCACCGGCCCCGAGGCGCTCACTCAGCGCCTCTCCGATCCGGCTCAACTCCCTCCCGACGATCCCGCGAGCGGGCTCCCGCCTTACCTGGAGTCCTTCCTCGCCCATCTCAGGATGCTCGTGGGCGTGCCGTTCGCCTACCTCGTCCCCGACCCGAGATTCCTGCCGCCGGAGTCGATCCGCTTCTTCCATCTCGACCGCTCCTGGACCGACCGCCTCGTCGACGGCGCGCTCGCTGTGGGGAAGGTCGGCACGCGCGAGCAGGCGCATCACCAGGCGATCTCGTCCGCGGTCGCCTCGCGCCTCGACCGCACCGAGCGCGTAGTCCGCTCGCTGCAGCGCGCCGTCCGGAGCTTCGAGCAGGCGAAGGCCTCCGCGGACTCGGATCCGAACGCGGCGGGGCCCATCACCGGGTTCCTCCTGCGCTCCGTCGTGGTGTCGGGCTGGCCAGACCTCGAGGTGCGCGCGTTCCGGCGGAGCGATGGAGCGCTGGTTCCGCTCGCCACGCTGCGTCTCGAACAGCTGCAGGCGACGGTGCTCGTCGCGCTCTTCGACGGCGTCCCCGACGTCGTCTGGTGCGAGGAGCCGCACCATGGCGTTGCGTTCGGAGTCCCCGTCGCCGGCCCCGGCGCGTGGACCCTCGCCACGCGCGACGCCACCGGCCTGCCCGTCGCCGGCGCCCCGGCGACGACGGTTCCGATGCGCGCGGGCGGCCGGCGCGTGATCGCGATCGCGGAGCTGCGGCGGCGCCTACACGCGCGCCACCTTGCCAATCCTTCGCGGGTTCCGCCGCAGACCGGCTCCGCCGCGTTTGCGATCGCCGTACTGTCCCCGCCGTGGCGCCAGCGCTTCGAGGGCACGGGTGCGCATCCCTTCGGCGGGCTCGTGCCCGTCGTCGCCGTCGCCGCGACGGCCGCCGATCCCGGCGTGAAGAGCGCGCTCGAAGAGGTCGCTCGATGATCTCGCACCGCGTCGCGACCACCTGGTCCACCGCCGTTCCGCGCGTCGCCCGCCTGCTGGTACCGATCTCCGCGGAGGCGCTCGTGGTCCGTTCCACCGACGGCGACTGGGCCGAGACGCGCGCCGGCGCGACCGGCGGTGCGGCGCCGCTCTTCCAGCGTCGCTCGGCTCCGCACGCGAAGGGCGTCTATCTGCACTGGGCGCTGCCCGACGCGCTCACTCGGGGCAGCGACGCGGGCGGCGCCCTGCGCTTTCCGGCGATTCCGGATCGGTGGCTCGTGCTCCGGCTCTCGCCCGACGCGGGCGGGGCGAAGCGCGACGTCAAGGGCTGGGTGTTGGTGAGCGGCGACGCGAAGCCGTCGGTGGTCGAGCTCGATCGCTGGCACGAGAGCGGACGCACCGCGCAAGACCTCAAGGGCACGCTCACGGCGCTCGGGCACGGCGATCCTACCTGGGCGGCTCGCTTCGACGAGGTCGAGAACAGGCTCGGCTTCTACGATGCGCTCGACGGCGTCGCGGCCGGCCCCCTCGCTTACCTCGTATGCGGCTGGCACGCGGATCCTGCGAGCGATCCTCTGGGCGGACCCGACGCCCACGTCACGAGCTCCCGCATGGCGCGCCTGGGCGCGCTCGGCTGGAGCGCGCCAGGAATTGACGTTCCGAGCGCGGCGGCGCAGGCCACCGCGTTTCGCGCTGCCGCGGCAGCCGCCGGGCTCACCTTCGAGGCGCCGCCGGCCGACGCGGAGCCCATGCTGAGTCTCTACCATGGCGCGGTGGTGGGGCTCGGCTGGCCGGACGGCGGCTTGCTAGGCGACGTAAGCGTGATTCCCCCGGCGGACTCGGTGCGCATCGTGCTCGCCTCCACCATCACGGAGGCGCTCGCGACCATCGCATCGCCGGAAAGCCCTCCGCTCCAGATGCGCATCGTCCAGGCGGTGGCGGCGCGCGCCGAGGCCGCGCTCGACGCGCCGGACGGTCGCGCGAAGCTGGACGCGGCGCTGCACGCGCGATCGTTCACGTCGTATCCCGGCGGAAGCGCCATCGAAACGGTGTGGCAGCCGCCTGCGGAGCCGCAGCCGCAGCCACCCGGGCAGCCCCCGCACCGGCCTCCGGGGCTGACCGGCACCTTGGCCGGCGCCCTCGAAACGCTCGACGCTCCGTCGATCCCGTCCACGCCAGGACGGCCGCCTCTTCCCGGCGTCCGCTTCGAGCGTGTCCGGGCGCTCCGTCACGACTGGCCATACGAGGTCGCGACCGCGACGGTGGGCAAAGCCACGCTGACCGCCACGATCAACTCCGTCACTCCGCCGGCACCGCCGTCTCCGTCCGAGCCGGGCAAGTTCGTCCAGGTCGAGCGGCCGCTGCCGTCCTTCCACGCGCCGATGGATCCGGTGCTACTCCTGCAGGGGGCGAGGCGCGCGTTCCGGCATGGCGGCGACGGACGGTTTTCACTCGACGGCACGCTCGCCTGCCGCGCGACCGGCGCGAACGTCACCTCGGCGTCGATTCGCGTCGGCGATCAACGCTTCACGGTTCATGCGGACCGTGTGCTGACCCGCGGCGTCGACAACGGCAGCGTGCCGATGGAGTGCGATGCGTTGCTGCGCGAGCTCGTGCTGCTCGATCCGGGCTCGGCCGGCGCGCTGGCGGGCACGACGCTCGCCGCTGCCACGGTGGGAGCGGCGTCCGCGACGGCTGGTGAGCTCGATCGGCGCACCCGGCAGTTCGCGGTCGAGCAGACCGCGTGGTGGGCGCTCCGCGAGCCGCGGGTCGATCCCACGCCGATCCTCGTCCACAGCGGCCTCGAAGGCGTGCTGCCCTCGCCGCAGGCGATCACGCCGCCGGTGTCGCCGTGGACGCCGCTCTACGTCGAATGGGAGGCCGAGTACCTCGGGTCCACCGGCGGCGCCGGCGACTGGTCGCTCGGCGAGGTCGACTTCACACCCGACCGCGACGCGACCGCGGAGCCCGTCGTCGTGGGCGGGCGCACGCTCCTGTCCGCGGCGCCGGCGCGGCTCGCCGCCGGCGCGGCACGCGACGCGCGAGCGCTCGCACAGCGCGTGGGCACCGCCACCAGGCTGCCGCCGAATCATGTGGCCCGCTTTGCCTCCGACGTCGCGGGCACGCTCACGAACGCGCTCGCGGCGCTCGACCAGGCCGCGGACGGGCTCTCGGACCTCGTCGGCCGGCTCGACGCCGCGGATCTCCTCGCCGGCTCGCTCGCGCCGTTCCGCACCGACCTCCGCGGCGGCGTCCCCGGCGACGGCGCGAGCGTTCCCGGCGATGGCGTCCCCACGCCGTCGCCGTTCATCGCCCTCCGCGCCGGCTTTCTCCGCCTTCGCCGGCTGCGCCTCGTCGACGGCTTCGGCCGATTTCTCGATCTCGCCGGCTCGAGCGACACGACGCCCGTCGACCCGTCGAAGATCGTCTGGGCGGAATCGCTATCGGTGCCCGACCGCCCCGAGCACGGCCTCTTGCCGCCGCGGTTCACATCGCCCGCACGGCTAATGCTGCGAATGGTGGATGCGAGCGGGACTCCGACCGACGCCGACGACCTGAGCACACCCGTGTGCGGCTTCGTGCTGCCCAATCACCTCGAGGAGGCGGTAGAGGTCTTCGACGCCGCCGGCAGCGCGCTCGGCATTTTGCGTCAGGACGACACGCTGCTCTGGGAACCCGCGCCCGGCATGGCCGGGACGGCTGGTCGATCGCCGGAGCGAACGATAGACAACCCATTCCTCGCGGGTGTCGTGCGGGGGCTTCTCGATCATGCCGCCGGCGACGTCTCCCAGAATCGCCCCGAGCACGCGCTCGGCGCGTTCCTGCGCGCGGTGGACTCGACCACGTGGACCGTGGATCCGTTCGCACACAGCGGAGACGAGCATCTCTCGCTCCTCGTCGGCCATCCGATCGCGTTGATCCGCGCGCGCCTGTGGCTCGAGGTGAAGGAGCCGGTCGCGCCGGACTCGTCGGGGCGCGCGTACCCGGTGAAGCTCGGATCGCTCGCGCAATGGCAGGACGGCCTCCTCGGCTACTATGTGGACGACGACTATCGTCGCCTTCACCTGCCCGACGGCGCAGCGGCCAGCTACGCGCGCGAGCTCGGTCCCGGCCAGGGCTTTCTTCAACGCATCGATCAGGTGCCCGGCTGGTTCTCGTCGTTCGCGGCCGACCTCGCCGGCGATCCGACGACGGGCCGCGCCCCGATCACGCACCCCGAGATCGGGACGGACGGGGTTCTCTGGATCCGTCCGGGCCAGATCGTCCGGCTGACCCTCCTCGTCGAGCCGCACGCCACCGTGCACGCGACGACGGGGCTCTTGCCGCGGGAGTCGGTGGGCATGCGCCGGCGATGGGTGAGCTCGGGCCTGGCGCGCATCGCGCCGACGTTTCGCTTCGGCCCTGTCCTCGTCGACCCCAACTCGGTGAGGATGCCAGTCGCGCGCGACGTCGGAGGCACCTGGAGCTGGGTCTCGCGCGAGAGCTCGGGGGTGTGGAACGATGCCGAGGTCAGGCACGACCCCGGCGACGCCGCGCTGTCCGCCGACCGCCCGCGGGCGACCGAGGGCTGGCTGAAGCTCGTGCCCGATCCTCCAGCGGAGGCGACCTGACATGCCGCGCTCGTGCCGCTGGACGCCGCTCGGGCCGATCGGGCTGACGACGCGGTTCACGGATCCTGGAACGCGCGTCACGTCCGGCAGGGTCACCGCCATCGCCGTCCATCCCACAGATCCGAATGTGGTCTACGTCGGTACTGCGGGCGGCGGCGTCTGGAAGACTGTGAATCACGGCCGGATTTGGAAGCCGCTCCTCGACCGCGGCGATTCTCTTGCCGTCGGCGCAATCGCCGTCGACCCATCGAGGCCGGATCGCGTCTTCGTCGGCACCGGCGAGGGAAACGACACGGTGATGGCCTTCAACGCGGTCGGCCTCCTCCTGACGGAGAACGGCGGAGCGAGCTTCCGGCGCATCGAGCTTCCCGCCCTGCGCTTCACGAAAATCGTCGTTTCACCGTCCGGTAACCGGGTCTTCGCGGCCGCCACCGACGGGGTCTGGCAGCATCGCGCGGAGGACGACGGGGCTGGCACGTATGCGCCGAGCACCTGGACGTTGCTCACCAACCGCTGGGTCTCGGATTTGGTGTACGACGACGCCGATGATCGCCTGTTCGCGGCCGTGAGAGGCGACGGCGTCTATCGCCGCGATGCCGGCGGCAATTTGATCCCGCTCGGGCGCACCGGAGATCCGGCGACGCGCCTTCCGGATCCGACGAGCGTTCCCATCAACGCCCGCATCGCGCTCGCGTGGATCCCCGGAGCGCAGCACGAGGTGATCTTCGCCGCCTACACGCACCTCGCGGCGCACGAGCATCGGCTCCACGCGATCTTCCGCTCCGACCATTCCGGCGACGGCTGGACGCCCGTCGTCGCGCCGCGGACCAACCCCGACAAGGACCTTGACGGCGCGTTCGGGGACAAGCAGGCCTACTACAACCTGGCGTTCGGCCGAAACCTGGCGCGGCCGACCGATCTCTTCCTCGGGATCAACTCGATCTGGAGGAGCCAGGACGGCGGCACGTCGTTCGACCCGGCCACGGGCAAGGCCGGGGACGACGACGAGGATTCCTCCAACGTCACCGCGGACGTTCACGTGGACCAGCACGCCATCGCGTTCTCTCCGTCCGGCGAGATCTGGTTGGGGAACGACGGCGGGGTGTGGCTATCGAGCGACGGCGGCACGACCTGGGCGCATCGCAACCGCGGGCTCGCCGTCATGCAGTTCTATTCGGGCGCGCACCACGCCGACCTGGCGGCGCTCGCCTACGCCGGCTCGCAGGACAACGGCTCGCAGTTTCACGAGGGACATCCGCTCTGGCGAGCCTCGGAGGGCGGAGATGCTGCCGACGTCGCCATCGACGCCGTGAACCGGCGCGCCTGGGTTTCGACCAACCACGCGGCCGTCGAGGTCTCCGAAAAACTCGACGAGAGGATGGAAGCGTTCGCGGTCCTGAAGATGGAGGACGAGAGCGAACGGTTCTTCACGCGGTTCGTGCTCGCTCCGTCGAACCCGAATCGAGCCTATCTCGGGACCGGCAGAGCGGATCTCGTCGACACCGGCATCCTCCTGCAGACCGACGCCGATCTCGAGCCGTGGCTGTTCGAAGTGAAGGAGTATCGCGACGAGGGAAAGGCCATCGTCGCGCTGGCGGTGTCCTCGGACCCTCGGTTGCTCTACGTCGTCGACGTCCGCGGCAGCGTCTACAAGATCGACTACGGTTCGCTGACTTCCGCGGTGACGAAGCTGCCTGCGCTCCTCCCGGACCCGGGACCCGGCGCGATCTCCGATCTTGCGGTGAGCCCGCGCGATCCGCACCGCCTCTACGCCGTGGTCGGTGAGACGGCAGCGTCGGACGTGCGGGGCGCAAGGAGCCGCGTCTTCCGCTGGACCGGCGCGACGAACTCCTGGAAGGACGTGACGTCCGCGCTCGTGCCCATCACGGCTGGCTCGATGACGATCGACCCGCGCGTGAACGCCGTTCATGCCGTGGTGGTGGATCCGGATCCCTCCGTCACGGATCCCGCGCAGGAACGGGTCTACATCGGCTGCGATCGAGGCGTGTTCGAGTCGCGAGACGGCGGCGACTCGTGGCGCGCGCTCCACGACGGCCTGCCGCTGACGCCGGTCTACGACCTGCGATTTCACGAGAAGGAGCGCACGCTCCGGGCTTTCACCCACGGTCGCGGCGCCTGGGAGCGCGCCGCAGACGTGGACCCCTGCACCGGCCCGGCGAGCACGGAGACCGATCTTTATCTCCGCGCCCACCGCTACGACGCTCGAAAGACGCCGCTCGAGGCGAACCTTCTCGACCCGGTGCGGCGCGACGGACGCAAGGTGAAGTCGAAGACGGAGCGCCGCATCACACTGACCTGGATGGACGGCCCGGATCTGAGGGTCGATCGCGAAGCGCTCGAAGGCGAGGCCAAAGAGGCGACACCGGCTGGATTCCAGAAGCCCGCGAGCACCGTCGATTACACGCCCGACGGCGTACCTGACTGCATCGGCTTCGAAGCGCTCACGCACCGCGATCCGCGGCGCGGCGCGAAGGCGCGCGTGCACCTGCAGCTGCACAACCGCGGCCCCGATGCCGCAACGACCGTGACCGCTCGAGTCTTCTTCGTGTCGGCGAACGAGGACGAGTCGTGGCCCGACCTCCCCGCTGACTTCTGGACCGTCTTCCCCTCCGGCGATCCGGCAGCCGGCTCGGCCTGGAGGCCGATCGGGCCGGCGAAGACGATCGCCGAAATCCGCCCAGCGGAGCCGGAGGTGGTGACCTGGGACTG
>Ga0066700_10001288_pt1 | contig 10297 bp, 10 predicted proteins | sample GraSoiAngelo_149_FD_66460 | JGI IMG/M metagenome (GOLD analysis project Ga0066700, IMG submission 66460) | Grasslands soil microbial communities from the Angelo Coastal Reserve, California, USA - 14_1009_09_30cm | ecosystem: Environmental > Terrestrial > Soil > Grasslands | place: USA...
AGTACTCCGTTTCCATCGTGGTTTGCGCCGAGAAGGTGACGCCGTTGCCGGACGCGTCTCGCACGACGGGGACCCATGGCTGGAAGAGGAAAGTGATCTTCACCGAGACCGGGTGGGGCGAGCCGGTGACCTGCCCGATGCCGGGCCCGTACCAGATGTAGCCAGTATTCGGAACGGTGGGCACCGTCGGGCAGCTGCCGCCAGCCGGCAGACCGGCGCATAGCGTGTCGAGGGTGAGGGTGAAGCCGCCGCCGAGCTTGCTCTGGACCGCCGCGACCACGGAGGTCGTCGTCGGCAGCGGGCTATCGTACGGGACAGCGGCACGAGCACCCTCGCGCGCGGCATTGGAGATCGCGTTGTACGTGTAGACCGCTCGCCCGAGGTCGATCGTGCCGAGCAGCAGCAGGAAGAAGACGGGTGCCAGCACGGCGAACTCGACCATCGATTGACCAGCGCGTCGGCGGAGGAATCTGCGCATCAGTACTCCGTCCTGAACAGTGAGCTGGTCTTCAGCGTGAGCGGGTTGCCGATCAGGTCACCGATGATGGGCGTGATGAAGGTGAACTGGTAGGTCGCAGTCACTTTGAGGGCGTATTGGCAGCTGCCGCTGGTGCCGCAGTTGGAGACCCGCGTCCCCTGGTCGGGAAGGATCTGGATTTTCGTGGGATCGACGACGAATCCCGTTCCGCTCAGCTCCTGCGCCAGCCGGTCCTTGATGTTCTGGTCCCCCGGCACCGGGCAGCTTGCGCCCGGGGATGTGGCGGGCGGGATGGCGTTGCACGCGGGGCTCAGGCCCGTGTAATAGGGTTGGGCGCCGTAGCGCGCCGCCTCGCGCACCGCGTTGGTCAACGAGATCTGGTAGTAGAAGGCTCGACCGAGATCGAGCATCCCCATCATGCCGATCACGAGGAAGGGCACCATGACCGCCATCTCGGCGAGCGCCTGGGCCCGTTTGTGTCGTGAACGTGAGTGCGTTTTGATCATTCCTTGGTTTCCCGAGCGTTTAGAATCGCCGCGCGTGGCAATGGAACCCATGGCAAAGCAGGTAGGATCGACAATTCCTTGCAATTCAACGCCAGCCTATGCGAGAGCATGTAGCGACCCCAAGAGAAGGCTCGCATCGTAACGGTCTCGTCGCGTGGCTGTGTCGTCTGTCTTGCAGATTCCGTTACGGGCACGTGCTTATGCGGTTCTTAAGGATCACAAAAGCTACGACATTGGCGGTAGGGCTGTCCATCATTGCGATGCCGCCCGCGCTGGCGGCCGGCAACCTCACGTTGCCCTTCGCGATCCCGAACCCGCGCGTCACCTCCTGGACGGATCACCACTACCCGAATCGGCAGGAGGATGGCGTCATGGTCCGCTTCGATGGCGCCACCGGCTACGCCTACGACGGCCACCGAGGCACCGACTACGCTGTGGCGTCTAACACGCCGGTGGTCGCGGCGGACGATGGCACGATCATCTATAGCGAGTGGAGCGACAGCGGCGGTTGGGGCGTGGTGATGGACCACGCCTACGATCGCACCGCCTACTTCCACAACAACCAGCTCTTCGTCTACCCCGGGCAACACGTCTCCCGCGGCCAGTTGATTGCGCTGAGCGGTAGCACGGGAAATTCGACCGGGCCGCATGTCCACTTCGAGGTCCGCGACCTGATGACCCCCTGGCACTCGATCGATCCCTACGGCTGGACGGGTCCGGGACCCGACCCGTGGCGCTGGGATATAGGTAACCTCTGGCAGAACGGGACGCCAGTGCCATTCCTCCTGCCACTCGCGTTCCTGAGCGGGTCGCGCTGGAACTTCTGGTATGGCAGCGACGGCCCGCCGCCACCGGTGAGCTGGCACCTGAGGGACGGCGGCCGCGGCCTCGCCGGCTTCGCGGCCCAATGGGATCAGGACCCGGGGCCGGGCGCACCCCGATCCCAGGCCACCAGCGGTTCCGCGGCGGTGCCCGGCCCGGGATCGCATACGCTGCACCTGCGCGTCTTCGACCGTGCCGGCACCAGTGCCGACATCACCTACCTATATCTATATGACGTCGACCCTCCCACTTCGGCGCTTCGGGTCGATCCCGCATTGGGAAGCACCCTCAACCTGCACTGGTCCGGGCATGATCAGCTCTCCGGCGTCAAGGATGTCGCGATCGACGTCGCCGCGGGCGGGCCCGCGTTTCGCCCGTGGTTGACGCAGAGCGCCGACCAACCGTCGCCCGGCAAGACGCTGGGGGCCGTCAGGTTCTTCGGCGACCCCGGCACCGCCTACCAGTTTCGGCTCACGGTCCGTGACGCGGCCCGGAATGCCGCCCCTCCGGTCGTGCTCAACGAATCGACACCGGCGGGCGCCAACGCCCCGCCGTCCGCCGCGGATCGCGCCATCCTCGGACCGTTGCCGCGGCAGCCTGACGGCGCGCCATCGCTGCTCGGCGTGAGGCAGGAGCACCCATCGGCGGATGGCGCATTGCTCCTCGATGCCGACGCCTCGCTGCACGGGCTGGGCCGGGAGCGTACGACGCCGGCTGTTGCGCCAACATCGCTGGCCACCGCCGTCGACGTCGTCAATCTGGCGTCGGGTCCGCTCCGCCTACTGGCCGACGGCACAACCTGGGATGGCGCCGGCGCCGCCGGACCGCGATTCGCGGTTCCGGCGCCGGTGCGCCTGCTGGCGGCCAGCGACGGCACCGTCATGGCCGTCGATGCCGCCGGTGCAATTGCGGGAAGCGGTGCGAGCGTCGCCTCGGCGTTGCCTGCCGGTACCACGGTCGTCGACGCGGCGCTGTTTCCGGGAACACACGCCGGGCTCGCCCTGGACAGTAGTGGCGCGCTGCACGCGTTCGGTGGCGCCGATGCAGCCCTTTCGGCCCTCCCGACTACGTGGACGCTGCCGGGTCAGCCGGCCGCGATGATCCTGGCCGGGGCTGCGCAGGCGCCGGCCGGCATCCTCACCGATGCCAGCGGAGACTGGCAAACCATCGGCAGCATGCTGCTCTTGCCCGATGGGAGCTTCGGCGGTCCCGCTTTCGACCCGATGACCGGTCTGCCGATCCGCTGAACCCTTGCCTGTCGAGGGGCTCGGAACTTCTGGCCTCCGGCAACGTCATTCAGATAATGAGCGCAGGATCCTCCAGCATTCGGGCGAGGCTTCGGTCCACCGGGTATGCTCCGGTGCTCGCCATCATCGGCACGATCCTGCTTGCCGTCCTCCCCTGGCACCCGACATGCCCGCTATTCGAAGGCGCCAGGCTGCCTTGCACCTTCGCCCCTCCTCTGCACAACGCAACCACCCTCGAAATGGGAAGCCTGCTGTTGTTTACCGCTGTCCTCAGCCTGCTGCCCCTGGAGTTTCCGAATCCGCTATTCGTGATCCTGCTGGGGCTGACCGGATCCGCCGTCATCATCACTCTCAACTTCAGCTTCGAGGCATACTTCGCGGCTGTACGGCTCGGCGTCGTGGGCTACTTCAATCAGGAGGCGCGATATGGTTTGCTCTTGCTGCTCCCCTCGAGTGCTGCCTTGATCGTGGCGGGAATATTCCGATTGGTCGCCGCAGCCGTTATCCGGCCGCGCGAAGCGTAGAAGTGGCCGGCGCCCCGAACAACCGGCGGACGGCTTCGACAGCGTACTCGACGTCGTCGACGGAGACACCGCGATGCGTGACCATGCGCCAGCGGTAGGGAGAGGCCTGGTCGAGCAACACCCCGATGTCGCGACAGCGGTCGATGAACGACGTAGCGGTGAGCGGCGGGCGGCAATCGCCAAAGACCATGTTGGTTTCGACTCTCGACAGGTCGATGTCGACCCCAGGCAGTCCGATCAGCCCCTCCGCAAGGCGCCGGGCGTTGGCATGGTCCTCGGCGAGGCGATCGACCATCTCATCGAGCGCAACCAACCCCGCCGCGGCCACCACGCCGGCCTGACGCATCCCACCGCCCAGCATCTTGCGCATGCGTCGAGCGCGCTCGATGAACTCGCTCGACCCCGCCAGCATGGATCCGACCGGCGCGCTGAGTCCCTTGGAAAGACAGAACATCACCGAGTCGACGGGATCGGTGAGCCGGCGGACGTCGAGCCGCTGCGCCACGGCGGCGTTGAAGACTCTCGCGCCGTCCAGGTGCACGGGAAAGCCGGCCTCGTGGGCGACCTTGCTGAGGGCGGACGTCTGCGCCGGGCTGAGGCATGTCCCACCTTTGCGGTTGTGGGTGTTCTCGAGGCAGAGAAGTCCGGTTGCCGGCTCGTGGATATCGGGAAGGCGGATCGCGCGGCGCACCTGCTCCGGCTCGAGCCGCCCGTCCCGGGTATCCAGCGGTCGGAGTTGGAGACCGCCCACGACGGAGGCACCCGCCACCTCGTTCTGAAAAATATGGCTGTCGATTTCGAGGATGACCTCCTGGCCAGGCTGGGTGTGGCTTAGCAGGGCGCACAGGTTGCCCATGGTTCCGCTCGGAACAAACAATGAGGCCTCCTTCCCAACCATCTCCGCCGCCCGCTGCTGCAGGCGATGTATGGTCGGGTCCTCATCCCAGACGTCGTCGCCGACTTCCGCCGCGGCCATGGCGGCCCGCATCGCTTCCGTCGGAAGCGTGAACGTGTCGCTGCGCAACTCGATGGTCCGTGGCATCTTGCCGCCCTATTTTCCCAACTGGGCGTAGATCAGCGGCCGCGGGGTAACCACTTCGGCGATGGCGAGATCGGTCTGACGCTGAATGTCGACCTGGACGCGTGTCTGCAGGCTGCTCGCCGAGAGGTCGGCAGCTGGCCCCAGCTGCTCCGGGTCGCCGATCACCAGCAGGCTCAGCGGGGAGCTCACTGCGTGCCCATTGATCAGCAGGCTGTCGCCGCGACTCTGGACTGGCGTACTGCTGATGATGCGCTGGCCGTTCAGCGCGATCGCTTCGGCTCCAGCGTTGCGCAGGTTGTTAAGCGCATCCTGTAACTCGAAGTCCATGATCGTGCCCTGGATGCGGATGCGCAATCCGGGTCCGTGGACGGGCACTTCACCGTTGACCTCGCGCAACGTCGTGAGCTCCTCCTGGATCGCCTTCGCGTCCGTACCGCCCGCCGTGAGCGCCGCGCGGATCTGCGCCTCTTGCTGAGAGAGCGCAACGCCCTGCTGGATCAACTGGTTGTTGGCGCGGTTCAGGTCGTTGATCAGCAGCGCGACGCTGGTGTCGTCCTGGGCAGCCAGTGTGCGGGCCACCGCGGCCTGCGAGCGTAGCTGGACGACGACGAGGAAGCCCAGCGCGATGGCGATCACGCTGACGACAATCAGCCGCTGGGCCCGGGCGGTTCCCTCAGCCGATCGGCTGCGCATACTTCACCAGAAAGGTGGCATCGAAGGCCGGCAGACTGAGATGAGGGCTGCGCAACCAACTGAAGCCGAGCCGGTAGATGCGGCTGCGACTCTTGAGCTCGGCAAGCTGGTCGGGATTGCCCACTCCGCCGGCCAGGCTGGACGGGTCGCCGACCGCGGTAATGGTGTACGGGCCACTCAGCCGGCTGGCATTGTTGACGAGGATGTTGACGCCGGCGTAGTGGAAGGCGGTGTTGGGCACGATGCGCTGACCGTTGACGGCGATCGCCTCCGCGCCGCTCGCCCACAGGACATTGACGATGTCCTGCAGGTCCTGGTAGTGAATCGTCCATCCCAGGGAACGGTCGCCCGGGTCGTTGGGATCACTGCCGTCGTGGAGTAGGATCGTGAGGCCCGCCCCATGGAGCGCGGTGAGCCCCGCGATGAGCTTCTGATCGTCGAGCTGGGCCTTCACCTGCTGAAAGGCGCTCGAGCGGCGGGCGCTCTCGTCCTCGCCGGCCTTGACGTCGACCTGGAGTCCCTGGATCCGCGCCTTGAGCGCCCGGTTCTGGTCTTCGAGCTGGGTGACACTCTGCCGCAGGGCCTCGTCGCGCGCCAGGCGGTTGGAGGGGGGTAGCGGCTGGCTTCGGAACTGGGTTGCCGCGAGGCTTGTGACCAGGAATGTTGCAAGCGAAACGCTTGCCAGGACAGTCATCCGCGGCGTCACGGTGCCGTGTAGTGTAATGGGTGCCCGAGCGCCCAGCCGGCCGAGCGGCCGGCCACAAACAGGCAGGAGGAACAATGGCCCAGAAGATCGAGGCGGTGCCGATGAGGGGGTACGCCGAGGCCTCGCCGGAGCAGGCGAATCCATGGCTGATTGCCCAGCGTCAATTCGATATCGCGGCCGACAAGCTTGGCCTGGATCCGAACATGCGGCGCGTGCTACGAGAGTGCAAGCGCGAGCTGATTGTCACCTTCCCCGTCCTGATGGACGATCACACCGTGCAGATGTACACCGGCTACCGCGTCCATCACAACGTCGACCGCGGGCCCGCCAAGGGTGGCATCCGGTACCACCCGGGTGTGACCCGGGAAGAGGTCAAAGCGCTCGCGATGTGGATGACCTGGAAGTGCGCGGTGGTCGGCATTCCCTACGGTGGCGCCAAGGGCGGCGTCGTCGTCGACCCGAAACATCTCAGCCGCAATGAGCTCGAGAACCTCACCCGCCGTTACACGAGCGAGATCAGCATCTTGATTGGTCCCGACCGCGACATCCCCGCGCCGGACGTCAACACCAACGCCCAGATCATGGCCTGGATGATGGACACGATCAGCATGCACGCGGGCCATTCGGTGCCGGCGGTCGTCACCGGCAAGCCACTGGGCATCGGCGGCTCCGAAGGCCGCCCGGAGGCGACGGGTCGCGGTTGCATGCTGACCACGCTGGCGGCGCTGCGGCACCTGGGGATCCGCCCCGAAGATGCAACCGTCGCGGTCCAGGGCGTCGGCAACGTGGGTTACACCACGGCCAAGTTGCTGGCCCAGGCCGGCTGCAAGGTGATCGCGGTCAGCGACTCGAACGGTGCCTGCTACAACGAGGACGGCATCGAGCTCGACGAGGTCGTGCGCGAGAAAGAGCTCACCGGCCGGCTGCGGCAGAAGATCTGCAAGTTCATCAGCAACGAGGAATTACTCGAACTGCCTGTCACCGTGCTGGTGCCGGCGGCCCTCGAGAACCAGATCCATGCCGGGAACGCGCACCGGATCAAAGCGAAGGTGATCTGCGAAGGCGCCAATGGACCGACGACGCCGGAAGCGGACGAGATCCTCCACAAGAAAGGTGTCTTTGTGATCCCCGACATCCTCGCCAATGCCGGCGGTGTCACCGTGTCCTATTTCGAGTGGGTGCAGGACCTGCAGGAGTTCTTCTGGGACGAGCACGACATCAACGAGCGGCTGGAGCGGATCATGCTGCGGGCGTTCGACAACGTGCTTAAGGTCAGCCTGGAGAAGAAAGTGATGATGCGGACGGCGGCCTACGTGCTGGCCGTTGACAAGGTCGCGCAGGCGACCACGATCCGCGGCATCTACCCGTAACCGGCATCAGAGACTACCCGGCCTGGCACAGCCAATACGACGATCCGACCAGCTCGCTGGCTCAGCGTCTGGCCATCGTCCAGCGGCGACTACGGCAGCTTCTCGCCGAGGCGCCATCCGGTCCTGTTCGGGTGATCAGCATGTGTGCCGGCCAGGGTCGCGACGTGATCGGCGTCCTTTCTAACCACCCGAGGCGAGCCGATGTGAGGGCGCTGTTGGTCGAGGTGGACCCGGGCATCGTCGAATTCGCACGCGCCTCGGCGGCGCGAGCGGGCCTGAGCCAGATCGACATCGTCGAAGGCGACGCGGCCTCCAGCGATATCTACATGCGCTCGATCCCGGCGGATATCGTGTTGGTCTGCGGGGTCTTGGGCAACCTCTCGGATGCCGAGGTCGCGAACACTGTGCGCAACCTGTCGATGCTCTGCCGGCCGGGAGCCGCGGTCATCTGGACGCGGCACCGCCTTGAGCCCGACCTCACCCCCAAAATCCGTCAGTGGTTCGTCGAGAGCGGGTTCGAGGAGTTGAGCTTCGAGGCTCCGGACAACCCCGGCAGGGTCCGGGATCGGCACCGCCCGTTTGGTCGCGGCCCCCGTGCCGTTCCAGCCGGCGTTCCGTTTCTTTTCGACGTTCACGCGCTGAGCTTCAGGTCCACCGCTGTGCCGCCCGTGATGCGCAGCAGCTCTTGTGGTGCGACCGGGAAGACGTGCCGAGGGGTGCCCGCCGCCGCCCACACCAGGTCGTACTGCAGTAGATCGCGGTCGATGAAGGTCGGGAGCGGCGCTGGGAACCCGATGGGCGGCACGCCACCGATGGCGTAGCCGGTCGCCTGGCGAACAGCATCGGCATCGGCCTTGGCGATCTCGGCGCCGGTCAGGGCGGCGAGCCGTTGCGGATCGAGCCGGTTCGCGCCCGAGACGAGGGCCAGAACGGGCGTTCCGCCGGCGAGGAAGACCAGCGATTTCACGATCTGCCCGACGCCGCTGCCGACGGCAACCGCAGCGTCCTGGGCCGTCCGCGTCGAGGAGGTGAACTCCTCGATGTGGGCCGCGATGCCAGCGACGGACAGGGCGGCCCGGACACGGTCGGGTGCGGACAATTTTTGATCCATCGCGGAAGCCATCCGCTATAATCCCCCAAAACCACCCCGTATCGAGGTACACGCATACCCTTTGAGCTCGACACGGATTCGCCGGCGACTGCGATGAGTGTGCGTGCGCCCGTCAAGCCCTCGGCCTTCGAGGCCGGCGAAACTGTCGAACTGGGCCGCTTCAAGCGGGCCCGCCGCGCCTACGGCTTCGACGAAGTCGCCCTCGTTCCAGGCCGGGTGACGATCAATCCCGAAGAGGTCGACAGCAGCTTTCAACTGGGAACCCTTCGGCTCGCCGTCCCCATCCTGGCGGCGGCCATGGATGGTGTCGTGGACGTGCGCTTCGCCGTCGAGATGGGCCGGCTCGGTGGTATGGCGGTACTCAACCTCGATGGCCTCCAGACCCGCTACGCGGACCCGACGAGCGTCCTTCAGGAGATCGCCGAAGCGCCGCGCGAGCACATCAACGCGCTGCTGCAGAAGGTCTACCAGGCGCCGGTCCGCGAACAGCTCATCGGCGAGCGGATCACCGCCGTCAAACGCGCCCAGGTTCCGGTGGGCGTCTCCAGCGTGCCGGCGCACGCCAGCCGCCGGGCCGGCATCGTCCAGGAGGCGGGCGCCGATTGCTTCGTCGTGCAGGGAACGGTCTTGACCGCGCGGCACGTTTCGCGCTCCTACGAGCAGCTTTCATTCGAGAAGCTCTGCGCCTCGCTGTCGATTCCGGTCGTCGCGGGCAACTGTGTCGATTACGACACCGCGCTGGAGTTGATGCAAACCGGCATCGCCGCCATCCTTGTTGGTGTCGGCCCCGGTGCGGCGTGCACCACCCGGGGCGTGCTCGGTGTCGGCGTCCCGCAAGTGACCGCGACCAGCGACGTGGCCGCCGCGCGCGAGAGTTGGCTGCACGAGAGCGGCCGCCGTGTCCAGGTCATCACCGACGGCGGCATGCGTGTGGGTGGTGACATCGCGAAGGCGTTCGCCTCGGGCGCCGACGCGGTGATGGTCGGCTCCATCTTCGCCGGCACGACCGACGCGGCCGGCGGCGGCTATCACTGGGGGATGGCGACGCCGGACCCCAACCTTCCGCGCGGAACGCGCATCAAGGTCGGCCGTCGCGGGACCCTTCGCGAGGTCTTGCTGGGGCCGGCGCGTGTCGATGACGGAACCCAGAACCTGGTCGGCGCCCTGCGCTCGGCAATGGGCGTCTGCGGTGCCCGTGACCTGCGCGAATTCCAGCAGACGGAGCTCGTGATCGCCCCGGCGATCCAGAACGAAGGCAAGCTCTTTCAGCAGGCCCAGCAAGTGGGAATGGGGACATAGCGGTCGCCCGAACCTCGAAAGCCCCGACCCTACCCTCCCCCACAGGTGGGGGAGGGAACCAGTTGACCGCGGAGGGCAGGGTGGCGGCGCAGGACCTGGTGCTGGTTCTCGATTTCGGATCGCAGTACAGTCAGTTGATCGCGCGGCGGGTGCGCGAGGCCGGCGTCTATTGCGAGTTGATCGCGGGGACCACGCCCTGGGAAACGATCCGCGGGCGCGCCCCCAGGGCGCTTATCCTCTCCGGCGGGCCGGCCAGTGTTTACGAGGAGGGCGCCCCACGCTGCGACCCGGCGGCACTGGCGGCCGGCATTCCCGTGCTGGGCATCTGCTACGGCATGCAGCTGCTCGCCTATCAGCTCGGTGGCAAGGTCGCCCCAGCCGGCAAGCGGGAATACGGGCCCGCCAGTGTCCGCATCGAGGAGCGGGCACAGCTCTTCGCCGACCTGCCCGCGAACCTGCCGGTCTGGATGAGTCACGGCGACACCATCCTGGAAGCGCC
>Ga0066700_10001290_pt1 | contig 10295 bp, 13 predicted proteins | sample GraSoiAngelo_149_FD_66460 | JGI IMG/M metagenome (GOLD analysis project Ga0066700, IMG submission 66460) | Grasslands soil microbial communities from the Angelo Coastal Reserve, California, USA - 14_1009_09_30cm | ecosystem: Environmental > Terrestrial > Soil > Grasslands | place: USA...
CGCGGGCGTCGAAGTCGGCACGGTGCGCGGCATCGAGCTTGGCGGCGAGCAGGTGGACATCACGTTCGAAGTCAACAAGAGCGTCCGCGATCGCATCACCGACCAGTCGGTCGCGACGCTCGGATCGGTGTCGCTCCTCGGGCAGGCGGCCGTCGACATCACGCCGTCGACAAAAGGCACGCCGATTCCCGACGGAGGCTCCGTCCGCGCGGGCCGCCCGCCGGCGCAGCTTTCCGACATCACGGAAACGGCGAGCCAGGGCATCGGCGAAATCACCGGTCTGGTCCGCGACGTCAGGACGGGCAAGGGCACGGTCGGCAAGCTGATGACTGACGATCGCGTGTACGCGGAGCTGCACCAGTTCGTCGCGTCGGCCAACGACGTCACCAACGCGATCAAGGGCGGCCGCGGCACGCTCGGTCGACTCGTCACCGACCGACAGACGGTCGACGCGCTCAACGCGTCGCTGCGGAATCTGGAGACGATGACGCAGCGCATCAACGCCGGCGAGGGAAGCCTCGGCAAGCTGCTGAAAGACGACGCTTTCTCGCAGTCGCTCACCGGCGCGACGACGAACCTGCGTACGCTCACCGATCGCCTCAATCGCGGCGAAGGCACGGCGGGGAAGCTGATGACCGATCCGGCGCTGTTCAATCGTCTCAACGACGTCACGACGCGGCTCGATCAGGTCGTCACGAAGCTGAACGACGGGGAAGGGACCGCCGGACAGTTGCTGAAAGATAAACAGTTATATGAGAACATGAACAAAACGGTCCTGGAATTTCAGGCGCTGCTGAAGCAAATCGAGCAGGATCCGAAGAAGTATCTCAATGTGAAGGTGAGCATCTTTTGAGAGATCGGAGATCAGGGATCGGGGATCAGGGGTGAGGGAGCAGGAATTAGGAGATCGCTGAGATGGCGAACAACGACGGCGCGGGCGCGGGCAGCATTCTTCTGGCGTTTCTGGTTGGCGCGGTGGCGGGCGCGGCGGTCGCATTGCTGTATGCGCCGGCGACCGGCCGCGAAACGCGCGAATTCCTCGGCGAGAAGGCACGCGAGGGACGCGACCGTGCGGCCGACGCCGCAGCGCGCGGACGTGACATGCTCAATCAGAGCCGCGAGACGCTCTCGACCGCGATCGAGCGCGGCCGCGAAGCTTACCAGCAGGCACGCGCGCGGGAGAACGCGTGAGCCGATCGAGCGAGATCTTTCTCGGCGTGATCGCGGTTTCGACGCTGCTTGTCGCGATCGTGCAGGTCGGCGTCGTCGTCGCCGCGGGTGTCGCTCTGCGCCGTCTGGGCCGCCTGGTCGACACCGTAGAACAAGAGATCAAGCCGATCTTCGGCCACGTCAACACGATTGCGCGCGACGCCTCGCGCGCCGCGGCGCTCGCCACGGCGCAAGTGGAGCGCGCCGACAAGTTGTTCAGCGACGTCGCGGTGCGAGTGGACGAAGCGCTGAACGCCGTGCAGGCGTCGATCGGCGCTCCGGCCCGCGAGGGGCGCGCGCTGCTGAGCGCGTTTCGCGCCGCATTTCAAGCCATCCGCGAGCTGCGCCAGAACGGCCGCAGCCGCCAGGCGCGCGGCGAAGAAGAAGACGCCCTTTTCATTTGAGGCCGTAGGGTGTAAAAAGACCTCCCATAACCCATCTGGGAGGCCGTATGACGCGAGTGCTCCGTCCCCTGGTCGCAGTCTTCATCGTGTCGCTCTCGTCGACTGCCTTTGCGCAGGAATCGAAATCTGCGGCGCTTGCCAAACAGCTCGCGGCGGCGCTCGACGCGGCCAAGCTCGATTCCATTGCCGCGAAGGATCCGACGGCCCCCGATATCTTCTGCGCCGCGCTCTATTTTCCGAATTCACAGCTCCTCGTCGTCTCCGCCAAGTACACCGTGCCGCAGCTGCTCAACGATCGATTGAACAAGAAGGAATATCGCGACACGTACATCGACTTGAACAGCGCATCGGTGCCGTCCACGAAGGTGTTCATTCAGGACGCCGCTGCCGACGGGCTGAAGTCGAAGATCACCGAGAGCCAGCCGTTCGATCAGTACGAGGAAGGCGGGAAGCCAATCGCGTTCGACGGCGATTGGAAGAAACAGAAGATGAACGAGCAGGACTACATGAAGGCGTTTGCGAACGCCGACGACAAGTACAGCCAGATCCTGGTGGCATTGCTCGCGCAGCTGAAAAAGACGAGCTGAAATGCGGCTGGAGAAGCTGGGTGCAGAAGTGAACGCCCTGCTGGTCCGGCCCGAGCGGCTCACCTCGCAAAAGGCTTTGAGGGAGCACGTCTTGCGGCGTTGGTGGCGATGAAGCCTGACCAGCCGCGACCCGGCCCGACCGACAGGGCGTCCCACGTCGCGCGGCCGCGCGGTTCCTCACCGCGACGAACCCAAACCACACCGTCGCCGGATTTCGAGCGACGGGGCATCACGACGTGTCAGTGAATGTAAGCCCAAATACAGTATTGTCAAGAGCATGCCGACCCGGCACGCCAGCGGTCCGCACCGCACGACCGCGTGATGTCTCGCCGCTATCTGACCGCTATCGTCGCCGTCGCGGGCGCGTCGATTGGAACCGCTCTCATCTATCCCTGGATTGAACCGAGCATCTCCCTCCTGTTCTTTCCGGCTGTCGTCATTCCGGCGATGTACGGCGGATACGGGCCGGCGATGCTCGCGACGATTCTCTCGACGCTGTCGCTCGCGTACTGGTTCGTCCCGCCGCGCTACTCGCTGGACGTCGGTATCGACGACGCGGTACGGCTCGCGGTGTTCGTGGTCGTCGCGGTGTCGACCGCATGGCTCAGCTCGGCGCGGAGGCGCGCGGAAACCGCGCAGCAGCGATCAGTCCATGACCTCGAGAGCGCGATCGCGACGCTGCGCAAGGTGAGCGGCTGGCCGGTGTTGATCGGCGCGAACACGACGGCGAGCATCGAGCAGCTGCTGCGACACGCCGCCAACGTCGTCGGATCGCAGAACGCAGTCGTCGGGTGGGAGTCCGACGACGAGCCGTGGCTTTATGTCGCCGATCCGCTGCGCAGCGACGAGGTGGTGACCAAGCACGCGCCGTCGGATCTCGAGGCGCTCGTCGCCGGGCGATACGATCCGCAGGCGCTCGTGTCGGCCGCGTTTCACACCGAGCACCTGTCGGGCCGGGTGTTCTTCGCCGGCGCCGAGACGTCGACGCCGGATTTATTCGCGGCGGTAGAAGTCGTCGCGCGCGAGGTCGGGAACTCGCTCGACCAGCTGTACGTAGCCGAGCGGCTGCGCGAGCTCGCGGTGCGCGAAGATCGCCTGCGCCTGTCGCGCGATCTGCACGACGGCGTCCTGCAGGCGCTGACCGGCATCCGCCTCGAGCTGCAGGCGATTGCCGCCGACAAGGACATGTCGGCCCCGGCGCACGACCGGCTGCTCGCCATCGAGCGTGCGCTCGCGAGCGAGCAGCGCGAGCTGCGGCTGTTCATCGACGAGCTGAAGCCGGCCGCCCCCGCGCCGGTGCACTCCGGTCCCATCGCGCAGCGGCTCGAGGACATGTGCGCGCGCGTGAGCGCGGAGTGGAAGACGCCGATTACCCTGCGCGTCGTGCCGCCCGAGCTCTCGCTCCCCGAGACGGTCGATCACGCCGTCCGGCTGATGGTGCACGAAGCGATCGTGAACGCGCTGAAGCACGCGCATCCCTCGCGCGTCGCCGTCAGCCTCGACGCGGTCGATGCGCAGCTTCGAGTGTCGATCGCCGACGACGGCCGGGGGTTCCCGTTCCGAGGACGCCTGGATCACGACCGGTTGATCGCCGCCAACGCGGGACCGGTCAGCCTGCGCGAGCGCGTGACCGCGCTCGACGGCCGGATGACGATCGAATCGACGGCGGCGGGCTCGCGCGTGGAATTCGTCGTGCCGGTGACGACCCAGCAGGCATGAGACGCGACCGCGTCAGATCAGTCCCTTCTGCTGCGCGCACAATACGAGCTCGAGGCGGCCGTCGACGCCGAACTTCTCGTAGATGTTGTGCAGGTGCACCTTCACGGTCCCTTCCGAGATTGACAGCCGTTCGGCAATGGCTTTGTTGCGCAGGCCCTGGGCCACCATGCGGACGATCTCGATCTCGCGCGGCGTGAGCGTCAGCGACGCTTCGCGGGCGGCCGCTTCACGATCGAGCACGGCGCGGAACGCGCGCGACACCGTGTCCTGATCGATCCATTGCTCGCCCTGATGAACGCGGCGGACGCACGACACGAGCGTGTCCGGCGGCGATTCCTTCAGGACGAGCCCCGCCGCGCCGAGCTTCACCGCTTCGAGCACCTGTTCTTCGGTGATCGCGGCCGTGAGCAGCACGGTGCGGCAGGGGATCCGCTCATTGAACATCGTGCGGAGGACGTCGAGCCCGTTCGCGCCCGGCATGCGCAAGTCGAGTACGAGGACGTCGGGGTGTTGCGCGCGCACCGCCTCGATTGCGGTAGCGGCATCCTCGCAGCACGACACCACCTCGAAGTCCGCCTGGCGCTCGAACAGGTGCTGGAGCCCCTGCAGGACGATCGGGTGATCGTCGACGAGGACTACGCGAATACTCATCCGGTGAATGGTCTCCGCTGAAGCAGAGAATCTGTTTGCGAGCTCGGCGTTCCGTGCGCTCCCTGCGTTCTCTGCGCTCCCTGCGTTCTAGTACTCCGCGAAAGCATCATCGGGATAGCAATAGAGCCATCGCTCGCTGGGTTGTGCTGACGCGATGACCGGATGGGTGCTGGCGCGCGCGTGCTTGCTCGCGTGTTTGTTGGGCGACGAGTCGCAGCACAGCGTGGCGCCGCACGTCTGGCACGTCCGCAAATGGACCCACCGGGATCCGATCTTCATGCACTCGTCGCATTCGAGAGCCCGCGGGTGCTTCACGCTCTTGATCCCGACGATGTGGGTACACGCGCCGCCCATCAGGATTCCCTCCGTTCGAGCTCCGCACGCCGCCAGTGCGCGAGATCGGCGGCGGCGTCATATGTGCTCCTCAGAAATGTCGTCAGCGTCGCCTCGGGCGACGGCGTCGCGCGGACCGCGTCGTACGGCAGGATGAAGATCGAGAAGTCGGCGTCGTAGTAGGCGTCGGCCGGCTGAATGGCCGCGGTCTTGAAGCCCGCCGGTTCCGGCGCGGCGTACGCATAGAACGCCGCGTCCTTCACGGTGCCGCTGCCCGGCCACCATCCGTGGCTGATCACTTCATGCGAGTACGCCTCGCGCGTAATCGAGTCGGCGCCGGGCCGCTCAGGAGCGCGCAGCCCCGAGAAGCGCGTGGTGGCGAGATCGAAGCTGCCCCAGAAAAAATGAACCGGGCTGCTCTTGCCGACGAACCGGCACCGGAAGTCCGCAAACACCGGCGCGATGGCCACGAGCACGCGCCAGAAGCGGTTGGCCGCCTCGGGATCGTACGCGCGGTGCGCCAGGTCCTGTTCGAAGCGGATCGGATTGGGCACCTCGGACGGCACCGTCCTTATGCGGACCGGGATGCGCATCCGGTCGAGCGTTTCCATGACGAGCCGGTAGAAATCGGCAACCGTTCGCGGCTCGAGAGGGATCGACTGCGTACCGCCGTCCGCGCATTGGATGTTCAGGCGGTGTGACGTGAAGTCGAACAGGATGGCGAAGGTCGTGTCGCCGGACCGGAGCGGCTGCGTTGTCAAGCCGCGCGCCGTGAGGTGAAACGCCGTGTTCCAGAAATGATTCATCCTCGGCGTCAACGCGAGCGCGATCTTTCCGACGATCTGCGTCCACATGTGGAGCGTTTCGTACGTGTCCTTCCATTCCTGCAGTGGAAGCGCCGGCCAGGAGGTCGTCGTCACGAGGTCCGATGGTATAACAACGCGGATGACGCGCACGATATCCGATCCGCATGCCGCGCAGCCGGTGCTGCGATATGGCGTCGAACCGGCGAAGGCTCGCCTCGCCGTCATCTGCGCGCACGGCCGCGGCGCTTCCGCGGAGGACATCCTCGGCGTCGCGGCGGCGCTCGGAACGACCGATGTGTCCTACCTGGCGCCGCAGGCGGCCGGGCACACCTGGTACCCGTATTCGTTTCTCGCGCCGATGAACGACAACCAGCCTGGCCTCGATTCGGCGTTGGGCGTACTGACCAGGCTCGTCGAAGGACTGGAGGAGAACCTCGGCGAAGAGCGGATCGCGCTGCTCGGCTTCTCGCAGGGCGCCTGCCTGATGCTCGAATTCGCGGCTCGCCACGCCCGCCGCTATCGCGCCATCGTCGGATTCAGCGGCGGCGTCATCGGTCCGCCGGGAACGCCGAGAAACTACGCCGGATCGCTTCGGGCGACGCCCGTCTTTCTCGGCTGCAGCGACATCGATCCGCACATCCCGCTCGAACGGGTGCACGAGACGGCTGATGTCTTCCGTCGCCTCGGCGCCTCGGTCGACGAGCGGATCTACCCGCGCATGGGACACCTCGTCAACGACGACGAGCTGGAAGCCGCTCGCGTCTTTCTTCGATAAGATGTCGCGATCCGAGGCGATGCGATTCCCGGTGGTTTCGATGAGGAATCTTCATGACACCTCGCGCGTCGATGAACTGCTATCATGCGCGCATGGATCTCGAGATCCGGCACCTGCAGCTCGTGGCGGCGATTGCGGAAACGGGCAGCGTGACGCGTGCCGGCGAGCGGCTGAACCTCTCGCAGAGCGCGCTCAGCCATCAGCTGCGCGACATCGAAGATCGATTGAACACGGCGCTGTTCCACCGCGTCGGCCGCCGGATGGTGTTGACGCCGGCGGGTGAGGAAGTGCGTCGAGCCGCCGCGCAGGTGCTCGAGATCGTGCGGCGCGCCGAGGAAGGCATCCGCGACAGCGCCGCCGGCAAGGTGGGCGTGCTGCGCATCAGCACTGCCTGCTATACGTGCTATCACTGGCTGCCGGCGATTCTGCGCGAGTACCGCACGAAGCGGCCCGGCGTCGACGTGCAGGTCTACGCGTCCGAGACGACGCGGCCGGTGGCAGGGCTGCTCGAAGGGCGGCTCGATCTGGCGATCGTCAGCGACCGGTTCCGCGACTCGCGGCTCACCGAGACGCCGCTGTTCGAAGACGATCTCGTCGTCATCACCGCGCGCGATCATCCGCTCGCGGCGCGTCCGTACGTGAGGGCGGAGGACTTTGCAAAGGAGACACTCATCGTCTACCCGCCGCGCGAGGACAGCACGGTCATCAACCGCGTGCTCGCTCCTGCCGGCGTCGCACCGGGCGCGGTGCAGATGGTGCAGCTGACCGAGGCGATCATCGAGCTCGTCAAGGCAGGCCTCGGCGTCGCCGCGATGGCGAAATGGGCCGTCCGACCGCACATCGACGCGGGGACGATCCGCGCCGTCCGCCTTACGCGCGGCGGCTTCAAGCGGCGCTGGCGCACGCTCACGCTGCGCGCGATGGCCGCAGAGCCGTTCATCAAGGACTTCATCGAGCTGGTCGCGCGCCGCTCACCGTCGACAGAGACGCGCGTCCGAAAGAGCGGCGTCCTGCGCTTCGAGCACGCCGCGCGATGACCTTGATATCCGTCTAACACACGTGGTGAGCGCGGGGAAATCGGACGAACCTGACCCCTTGATGCCTCACGAACACCTCACGCCGGCAATCGGACCGCCCTGACCGGGTTTTCGGATTCCGGAAGCCCTTTCGAAATTCGTCGTTCCGCACCGGCCCACCGACCGTCTTACACTGCAATGAATGGACGTTCTGTCGGACGAGCAGCTCATTGCGCAGTACCGACTGGCGCCGGCTGCGGAGCGATCGAGGCCGCTCGTCGAAGAACTGTTCCGCAGGCATCAATCGCGGGTCGTCGCCTGGTGCTATCGGCTGACCGGCGACCGCACGCAGGCCGCCGATCTCGCCCAGGAGGTGTTCACCAAGGCTTACGCCAGCCTCGACGCCTTCCGATCGGACTCGAAGTTCACGACGTGGCTTTACGTCATCACGCGCAATCGCTGGCGCGACGAGCTGCGGGCGCGGCAGGCGCGTCCGCGTGAGACCTCCGAGGCGTCGATAGACGAGGTCGAACCGACCGGCGAGAACGAGGCACTGGCGGCGCTCGAGGCGCGGGATGCGCGCGCGATCGTGCGGCGTTTGATGGCAGACGTGCTCGACGAGACGGAACAACGCGTCATGACGCTGCACTACGGTCATGAGATGCGCCTCGACGCGATCACGGCGACGCTCGGGCTCACGAACGCGAGCGGCGCGAAAGCGTACATCGTCAGCGCCAAACGAAAGCTGAATGCGGCGGTTAAGAGATGGAAAAGGAACTCCTCCACGGCGCCCTGAAGCCCGGACCCGAGTGCGTGCCGATCGACGAGCTCGGCCGTTACGCCGACGGCGCGCTCGCGCCGCAGGAACGCGCCAGCGTCGCCGCGCACGTCGAGGCGTGCGCGAACTGTCAGGCGGAGCTCGCGCTGCTGCGCGCGTTCACCGGCGCGACGGTGCGCGACGGGGAGCGCGACGCGGTACGTAACGGGGTGACTCGGCTGCGGCAGCGCGAGTCGGAGATTTTCGCAGACGCGCGGCACGAGGGATCAGCGCGCACGAAAGGGCCGTTCCGCGCGATTCGCCCGGCGTTTTCACTGGCAGCCGTTTTGCTGGCCGTGGTCGGCAGCTTCTACCTTTTCAAATCGGACGCTCCCCGGCTCCCGTCCAATGTCGGCAGGGAAACCGAGGCGATGCGTTCGCTGACGGTGAGCGTGCGAACACCGGTCGGCGATCAGGTGGAAGCGCCCGAGCGATTCGAATGGCAGCCAGTGTCCGGCGCGGTGCGCTATCACGTCACGTTGATGGAAGTCGATCGCCGCGAATTGTGGGCGATCGACACCAGCGACACGAGTGTCACGCTTCCGGCTGCGGTGCGCGGACAGATCGTTCCGTCCAAGACGCTGCTCTGGCAAGTGAAGGCATTCGGCGCGGCCGACGCGCCAATCGCCGAATCGGGCGTCGAGCGCTTCCGCGTCGCACCACGGTGATGGAGAACAGATGTCCGTAAAGCGATCGTTGGTACACGCCGCCGCCATTGTTGCCGTCGCCGTCACGGCGACGGCGAACTCGATCGGCGAAATCACGATGCGGATCCCCGATGAGACTGTGCCCGTCGGTGGCATGGTCCAGATGAAGGTCAGGACGACGGAGGTGTCGCCGATTTCCGGCGGACGCCCGTCGGCGGCCTACAACCCGTCGGTGTTTGAGGGCTTCGCCGGCTTCAGCCTCGCCGCACCAAACGGTGAGATGGCCGGCGCCGCGGTGATCGACGGCAATCACGTCCAGATTTTCTATTCCGGTACATCGCTGCTGACAGCGAATTATCCGATCCTCACCATCTCGCTGCCGGTCCGCGCCGACGCCATTTCCGGTTCACGAACTCAGTTCACGCTCGATCCACAGTCGACGTTCAACTATTCGACCGTCGGCGCTGTTAGAGCGAGGATCTCTCCGGCGACTGTCACGGTCGGCGGAACAACCTCGATTACCGACGTCATTCCCGGCGAAGGCGTCTGGCCGGCGGGCACGGTCGTCACCGTCCGCGGCACCGGCTTCGACGCGAAAACATCGCTCAACGTCAACGGCGCTTCCGTCAATGGATTCAGGGTCGTCGGTCCCACCGAGCTGCGGTTCCAGTTGGTCGACACGGCCGATGTCCGCGGATTGCGCATCGTTGTCAAGGGCAGCACGAACTCGACGACGTATTACTCGTACATGCGCGGCATCACGTCGGCCGTCAGCGCGCGAACGCTGCTGGCGAAGACCGAGCCGATTTTTTCGGTCAGGCCGCGCGCAGTCGCAACTTTTGGACCGAGCGGTCCGCTGACCGGAAGCCAATACATGGCTTTGGCGCTGCAGAATCCGAACATGGCCGACGTGAAGGTGCGCCTGTCGGCGTACGCCGCGAACGGCACGTTCGTCCTTCGCGCGGTGCGCACGCTCGCGAGCCGCCACCGTCTTGCGCTGACCGTGTCGGAGCTGCTGGACGGCATCACGCCGGCTGCGGACATGCACGTCGTGGTCTCGGCGTCGGCGCCGATCGACGCGTTCAGCCTGCGGTGCGACGAAGCCACCGCGAGCCTGTCGCCGAGGCTCGCGCTCGAATCGCAGCAATAACGATCGCCACCATCATCACCGCGGCAGCGGCGATGGCGCTCCACGGGACGACGCGTGGCAGCGGCTGGCCGCCGTCGCCGGTGAGCACGTAGCCCGCCCAGAAATACGGATGCGCCCAGGGTAGCCGCGAGTGCAGAAAGCGAAGCTTCGCCTGTCGCAGCGCGGCGGCCGGCGACGCGCC
>Ga0066700_10001291_pt1 | contig 10294 bp, 7 predicted proteins | sample GraSoiAngelo_149_FD_66460 | JGI IMG/M metagenome (GOLD analysis project Ga0066700, IMG submission 66460) | Grasslands soil microbial communities from the Angelo Coastal Reserve, California, USA - 14_1009_09_30cm | ecosystem: Environmental > Terrestrial > Soil > Grasslands | place: USA...
TCCCGCGTGCGCGCGGGCAGCTCGCGCAGGCTGCGGCGCCGGTTCTGCTTGGGGACGCCTCCCACGAAGCTCCAGAGAAAGGGGCCGAACGGCCCCTCGCGCTGCGAGAACTCGAGAAAGGCCCGCGCGTTGGACACCGCGGCCGCGACCTTCTGACGGTTGCGTACGATGCCCGGGTCCTTGAGGAGCTGCCCGATCTTCTTGGCGTCGTAGCGCGCCATGCGGGCCGGGTCGAACCCGTCGAATACCTCGAGAAAGCGCGCCCGCTTGTTGAGAATCACGCGCCACGAGAGGCCGGCCTGGAAGCCATCGAGCACAAGCTTGGCGAACAGGTCGCGATCGCCGCGCAGTGGAACACCCCACTCCTCGTCGTGGTAGGCGAGCATCAACGGTTCGGCATCGTCCCCGGTCCAGCAGCGTCGTTTCATGGCGCCCGAATTTTGCACGGACGTACCCCGTCCGGCTAGTATTCGCGCCATGAGGGTCCTCCAGGTCAGCGAGCTCGAGGGTCGCTACGTCGCCTCGCTGGCGGAGATCGAGCGCCCGGTGCCGCGCGAAGGCGAGGTCCTGGTGCGCGTCGCGGCCTCAGGCGTCAACCGCGCCGACCTGCTGCAGATTACCGGGCGATACCCGCCTCCGCCGGGTGAGCCGGACATCATCGGGCTTGAGCTGTCAGGCACGACCGACGCGACGGGAGAAGCGGTGTGCGCACTGGTCGCGGGGGGCGGCCACGCGGAGTACGTGGCGGCCCCCGCGGGCCAGCTGTTCCCCGCGCCTGCGCCTCTGGACCTCGTCGCCGCCGCGGGCATTCCCGAGGCCTTCCTTACGGCGTTCGTCAACCTGGTGATGGAAGCAGGCCTGGCCCGGGGCGAGACACTGCTGGTGCACGCGGGCGCTTCGGGGGTCGGGCTCGCGGCCGTCCAGCTCGCCAAGCTGATCGGTGCCCGCGTGGCGACCACGACGCGGACACCCGGGAAGCTGGCGGCCCTGGAAGGTGCCGGCGCGGATCTGGCGATCGATACCGGGCGGCACGACTTCGCCGAGCAAATCGAGGCGCGCTGGGGGCGCGACGCCGTGAACGTCGTGCTCGATCCCATCGGGGCGCCAAGCCTGCCGGGAGACATGCGCGTCCTGGCGACCGGGGGGCGGGTCGTACTCATCGCGACGATGGCGGGTGCCCGCGCCGAGGTCGATCTCGCCATGGTGATGCACAAGCGGGCCCGGTTGCTGGGCTCGACGCTGCGCGCGCGCAGCCGCGCGGAGAAGAGTGCGATCGTGGCGCGTTTCCGCCGGGAGATCCTTCCCGCGTTCACCTCGGGCGGACTGCGGGTGCCCGTGGACTCGGTGTTCCCCGTCCACCGGGCGGCCGAGGCGTTCCAGCGCATGCGGGAGAACCGCAACGTCGGCAAGATCCTGATCGCATGGCCGCGCGACTAGTCGCCGCCGCCGTGACGCTGGCGATCGCCGGCGCGTGCCGGGGGGAACGCCGGTCGGCGGCCACCGGGCACGTCGCGGCCCCCGACACGGCCGCGCGCACCGACACCGTGAACCTGTACGCCGCTGCGGGTGCGAACCGTCTCTCGCCTCGGGCCGCGCAAGCGCGCCCGTTGGTCTACGTCCCGAACTCGCACGACGGGACGGTGACGGTGATCGACGCGCGCACCTATGGCGTGCTGCGGACCTTTCCGACGGGCGCGCTGCCGCAGCACGTGGTGCCCTCGTACGACCTCACGACGCTCTGGGTCGCGAACAATCTCGGCGGCACGCTCACGCCGATCGATCCCGTCACCGGGCAGGAGGGCGAGACCGTGCCCGTGGACGATCCCTACAACCTGTACTTCACGCCCGACGGCCGGTTCGCGATCGTGGTGGCCGAGCGCCGGCGGCGGCTCGACTTTCGCGACGCGCACACGATGACCTTGGTGCAGTCGCTGCCCGTCCAGTGCAAAGGCGTGGACCACATGGAGTTCACGGCCGACGGTCGGTTCGCCCTCGCGACGTGCGAGTTCTCGGGCCAGCTCGTAAAGGTGGACCTGGGCGCGCGTTCAGTCGTGGGATATCTGACGCTCGATCCGGGCGGGCTCGACAGCACCGCCATGCCGCAGGACATCCGGTCTTCCCCGGACGGCCGGGTGTTCTACGTCGCCGATATGAAGGCGAACGGCGTGTTTCTCGTGGACCCGGAGGCGTTCCGACGCATCGGGTTCATCGCGACGGGCAAGGGGACGCACGGCATCTACCCGAGCCGGGACGGCCGCCTGCTCTACATCACGAATCGCGGCTGGAACACGACGGCGGGTGGGCGCCACGGTCCGGGCTCCGTCACCGTGCTCGACCCTCGGAACCGGCAGATCGTCGCGACTTGGCCCGTGCCGGGCGGCGGCAGCCCGGACATGGGGAACGTGACCGCGGACGGGAAGGAGCTTTGGGTGTCGGGTCGCTACGACGAAGAAGTCTACGTTTTCGACACAGAGACGGGGCAGCTGACGCACCGCATAAAGGTGGGGCGTGAGCCGCACGGACTCTGTGTCTGGCCTCAGCCTGGTCGGTATTCACTGGGACACACTGGCAACATGAGATAAAGAAAGAAAGAGACGTCGCGGAAAGGCGTCACGGAAAGGCGTCACGGAGAAACGTGGGGGTGGGATGAATCGCATCAAGGGAAAGCTGATTCTCATCACGGGTGCGAGCTCGGGGATCGGCGCGTCGTGCGCGCGCCGCTTCGCCGCCGAGGGGGCCGACCTCGTGCTGTGGGCACGGCGGGCCGACCGGCTGGAGCTGCTGGCGGCCGAGCTCGGCCCCGCGTCTCGCGTGTCCCTCTCGGTCGCGGTGGTGGACGTGCGGGACCGGGCCGCGGTGAACCGGGCGGCGGAGGCGCTGGTCGCGGCCGGACACGTACCCGACGTCCTCATCAACAACGCCGGCCTCGCGAGCGGGCTGTCGAAGGTCCACGAGGGTGATCCCGAAGACTGGGACCGCATGATCGACACCAACCTGAAGGGACTGCTCAACGTGACCCGGGCGGTCCTGCCGCACATGGTGGCGCGGCGCCGGGGGCACGTCGTGAACATCGGGAGCACGGCGGGACATCAGACCTATCCGATGGGCAACGTCTACAACGCCACCAAGTTCGGCGTACGCGCGTTGACGGAGGGTATGAACCTCGACGTGGCGGGCACGCCGATCCGCGTGTCCGAGGTGGATCCCGGCTTCGTGGAGACGGAATTCTCCGAGGTGCGGTTCCACGGCGACCGGGAGCGCGCCAAGACGGTGTACCAGGGATTCCAGCCGCTCACGGCGGACGACGTGGCGGACACGATCGCCTACATCGTGAACCTTCCCGAGCACGTGAACATCCTGGACCTGATCATCGTGCCGACGGCACAGCGCAACGTGTACGTAGTGGACCGGGGATCGCCCATGAGCGGCCAATGACCGGTCGTGCGCTCCTCGCCGTCGTCGCCTCGCGGCTTGTGATAACGGCAGCGGCCCGCCGCCGCCCCAGGCGTCGAACCTGCGCGTCCTGCACGCCATTCGCGGCGGACCGTCGCTCACCGTTTTCGTGGACGGCGGGCGGCGGCTACGCCTCGCGAGCTTCGTCCCGAGCGCACCCGGGGTCCACGGGTACCGAACCCAGCCGGGGAGCGCGACGCTCGTCGCGAGCGCCGCACCGCTGAACTTTCGCGCCGTGACCCGCTACTTCGACGGCGCGCTGGGCAGCTGGTCCGTGGTGATTTCGCACGCCGGGACGACGGATACGCTGCTCGCCACCGGCCGGCTCGTGCTGGGCGATGAGCAGGCACAGACCCTGGTCGTGCTCGACTCGACTGCGGGCGTGACCTGGCGGCTGTTGCGGGACCGCGACTGAGCGGGCGCCCTCATCCTCTAACCCCCTCTCCACAACGTGGAGAGGGGGAACGAGGGGGTGAGGTTAGGGGGTGAAGCCCAGCAGATAGCGCTCGGTGAAAAGGATCGTGCCGTAGAATTGGTAGTCCTGATTGCCCTTCTTGCGGAACCCGTGACCCTCGTCTTTCGCCATCAGGTACCACACGGGGACCGCGCGTCGCTTGAGGGCGGCCACCATCTGCTCGGCCTCGCTCCGCGGTACGCGGGGATCGTTCATTCCCTGGATGATGAACAGCGGCTTCGTGACCTTGTCCACGTTGTTGAGCGGCGCGGTGCGCTCCATCCACCCCCGGATCGTCGAGTCGCGCTCGTCGCCGTACTCGACGCGCCGCAGGTCCTGGCGATAGCCCGACGTGTTCTTCAAGAATGTGGCGAGGTTCGAGATCCCCACCACGTCCACCGAGCAGCAGATCGGTCCGTCGTAGCGGGTGGCCGTGACGAGCGTCATGTGGCCCCCGTAGCTGCCGCCCGTCACCAGGACGTGGTCGCCGTCCAGATCCGGTCGCGTGCGGATCCACTCGAGCAGGGCCCCGATGTCGCGGTAGGCGCCCTCCCGCCGCACGCCGTTGTCGAGCTTCACAAACGTCTTCCCGAAGCCGGTCGACCCCCGGATGTTCGGAAAAATAAGCGCGATCCCCAGCTCCTGGAGATAGTAGTTGTTGCGGCCCAGGAATCCGGGCCGTGACTGCCCCTCGGGCCCGCCGTGAATGTTGATGATCACGGGCCGCCGTCCCGCGAACTTCGCCGGGGGCTTGTAGAGGAAGCCCGAGATCTCCCGCCCGTCGAAGCTGGGCCAGCGCACCAGCTCGGCCTCGGCAAAGTCGCGCGTGTCGAGGCCCGCGGTCTCGCTCTCCGTCCAGCGCGTGAGCGCGCCGCGGCCGAGGTCGAGCGAGTAGGCGTCGGCGGGCGCGCGCGCCGAGGTGAGCGTGAACCCCAGCTCGGCCCCGGTCTGTCGCCAGCGAAGGCCGGAGATCAGGCCCGTCGGCAGCGCGGGCAAGCGACGCCCGACGCCCGTCGTGGCGTCGATCACGTGCAGCACGCTGATTCCGGCTTCGTCAGTGACGCAGGCGATGGAGCGCCCGTCGGGCGACAGGTCGAACTCGTCCACGTCCCACGGGATAGTGCTCGTGAGGAAGCGATCCCGGCCGGTGGCGAGGTCCATGTAGGCGAGGCGCCGGAACTCCGAGCCGCGATCGGTCGTGACGTAAATGCCTTTGCCGTCGTGGCTGAACTGCGCTCCACCGTAGGCGACGCTGTCGCCCGGTTGCTTGGGCGTGAGCAGCGTTTTACGCCCGCTCGCCGCGTCGACGAGCCAGAGGTAGCCCTCGTTGACAGACATCGACTGCAACAGCAGGATCTGGCGGTCGTCCGGCGACCAGTCGGCCGGCTCATACCCGCCGCCTTCCAGCTGCAGCACCATGCGGTCGCTCGCCGGATCGGACGGATCCATCACCCACAGGTCCACGTCGCGTCCATCCCGGCGCGTGGACATGTACGCGTAGCGGTCACCCTTGTGCGACCAGGCGCCGCCGACATTGCGCGACTTGCCGTCGGTGAGCAGGGTGACGTCTCCGGTCGCGACGTCGTAGCGGTACTTCTGGAAGAACTCCGCGCCCCCGACGTCTTTCGTGAACACGATGTAGCGGCCGTCGGCCGGCTGGTACGAGGCGCCGGAGACGGGATCCGGGAAGAACGTCAGCTGCGTTCGCGCCCCGCCCGGGAAGGCCACGCGGTGCAGCTGGGGTGCGTCCCCGAAGCGGGTGCCGATGATCATCTCGCGCCGCGTGGGGTGCCAGTCCCAGAAGTCGGCGGCCCGGAACTCCCCGTAGCGACGTGCCGCCTCCGCGATACGCGACGGGATGGCCGGCATGCCGTCCGTCACGAGGTTCTCGGGCACCGCCGGGGCGGGCGCGGTTTGCGCGAGACCGGGCACCGGGAGAGCGAGCGCGAGCAGCAGCGAGCGGGTGAGTCGCGTCATACCGAGTCCGCTGGAGTCGAGGAGCACTAAAGTACGGCGGCCCTTGCGCGCTCGCGAGCCGGACCGGGCTCGCTCGCCGGGCACCGCCCGGTGTCGTAGCTTTCCGCGATCCCACGGCGGCAGAGAGACAGGGGGAGGAGTGACGGCCTACCGCTATCCCGACAGCCACGTCTTCTACCGGAAGCTCGGTCGCAGCTACCCCCGCATCGTGCGCGGCGAGGGGTGCTGGTTGTACGACGAGCAGGGCAAAGACTACCTGGACGCGGTCGGCGGCGCGTACGTGGCGAACCTCGGCCACTCGAACCCTGAAATGGCCGACGCGTTGGCGGCGCAAGCCCGCGAGTTCGGCTATGTCTCGGCCAGCGCGTTCACGCACGGCCCCGTGGAAGAGCTCGCCCGTGAGCTGGCCCAGACCCTGCCGGGCGATCTCGACAAGCTCTACTTCCTTTCCAGTGGATCGGAGGCCGTGGAGGCCGCGCTCAAGCTGGCGCGGCAATACTGGGTCGAGGCGGGCAAGCCCGGGAAGCACCGGATCATCGCGCTGGCGCCCTCGTATCACGGCAACACGCTCCTCGCCCTCTCGGCATCGGCGCGCGAGCAGTACAAGGCGCCGTTCCGCGAGTGGCTGGTCGACGTCACGCGGGTTCCCGCTCCCTACGCGTACCGCTGCGAGTGCGGCGGCGAGAATGCCGGGTGCCCGACGTGCAGCGGCATCGCCCTGGAGGGCGCAATCCGGCGAGCAGGGGCCGATACGGTGGCCGCGTTCATCTCGGAGCCGGTGGGCGGCTCCTCCACGGGTGCGTCCACGCCCCGCCCGGAGTACTTCCGCACCATCCGGGAGATCTGCGACCGCTACCAGGTGCTGTTCGTGGCCGATGAGATCCTGTGCGGAGCCGGCCGCACGGGCACCTGGTGGGCGATTGAGCCATACGGCGTCGCGCCGGACGTGATGACGCTGGGGAAGGGGATCTCCGGCGGCTATGCCCCGCTGTCGGCGGTCGCCGCGTCCGAGCGGATTGTCGACGTCATTGCCAACGGCTCGGGGAGCTTCCTGCATGCCCAGACCTTCTCGTTTCACCCGGTCGCATGCGCGGCTGGGCTCGCCGCTGTCCGGCTGCTCAAGCGCGATCGGCTGGTCGAGCGGTGTGCCAGGCTGGGACGGGTGCTGCACGAGCGGCTCGCCGGCCTCGCCCACCTCCCCCACGTGGGCGACGTACGCGGCCGAGGCCTGCTCGCCGGGATCGAGTTCGTGGAGGACAAGGCCACCCGAGCGCCGTTCCCGCGTGCGGTCAAGTTCGTCGAGGCGTTCACCGAGGCCGCGCTGGACGCCGGGCTCGTGGTCTGGCCCAACGTGGGGCACGCCGACGGCGTCAACGGCGACCTGGTCGTCGCGGCGCCACCATTCATTATCACGGAGCAGGAAATCGACCAGATCGTGGCGCGTTTCACCACGGCCCACGCCGCCGCCGTGAAGGCGGTGAAGCTGGGAGCGCGATGACGACATGACGAGCGCAGCCGCCACGGGGTCCAAAGTCACCTACACCTCCGCCAACGTCGACTGGGAGGTGTTTCACCGCCAGTTCGACGAGGCGTTGCGCGGCGTGCGGGCGCAGCTGGGGCGCGACTACCCGCTCTACATCGGCGGAGAGGCGGTGACGTCGTCCGCGCCTCCCTTCGTGCACGCCTCGCCGATCGACCGCGACGTGCTCCTCGGGCGGTTTGCGAGCGCGCTGCCGCCGGAGGTCGATCGCGCCGTGGCGGCGGCGCGCGGGGCGCAGCGCGGCTGGGCGCACCAACCGTGGCGCGCGCGCGTGGCCCTGCTACGCCGGGCGGCGGGCCTAATCCGCGAGCGCAAGTTCGCGCTCGCGGCCATCATGAGCCTCGAGGTCGGCAAGAGCCGGCTGGAGTCGATGGGGGACGCCGAAGAGGCGGCCGACCTGCTTGACTACTATTGCCAGCAAGTCGAGGACGCGAACGGGTTCGTGCGCGAGATGGCCGCCGTCACGCCCGGCGAGCGCAACACCGACGTGCTCCGACCCTACGGCATGTTCGCCTGCATCGCGCCGTTCAACTTCCCGCTCGCCCTCTCTACCGGCATGTCGGCGGCGGCCCTGGTCGCCGGGAATGCGGTCGTGTACAAGCCCGCGGAAGAGACGCCGTGGACCGGGCTCAAGCTGTACGAGGTGTACCGCGACGCGGGGCTGGCGCCGGGGGTGTTCAACTATCTCCCCGGAGCCGGCGACGTGGCGGGCGAGGCCTTGTGGCGTCACTCGGGCGTGGACGGCGTGGTGTTCACGGGCTCGAAGGCCGTGGGTATGCGCATCCACCAGGGCCTCGCGCGCGACTGGATCAAGCCCTGCCTCCTGGAGATGGGGGGCAAGAACGCCGCGATCGTGCTCGACTCGGCCGACCTGGACGCCGCCGCGGAGGGGGTGATGCGCTCCGCGTTCGGCCTGCAGAACCAGAAATGCAGCGCGACGTCGCGGGTCTACGTGCACCAGCGCGTGGCCCGGCCGTTCGTGGACAAACTGGTGGAGCGGACTAGGGCCATGAAGGTCGGTGATCCGACGGAGCGCGACGTCGCGTTCGGGCCGGTGATCAACGCGGCGGCGGTGGAGCGGTTCCGCCGGGCGGTGGCGCGGGCCCGCCGCGAGGGAAAAGTCGTGTTCGGCGGGCAACAGCTCAGCGACGGGCTGTTCGATCAGGGGCATTTCGTCGCCCCGACGATCGCCGAGCTGCCGCTTTCCTCGCCGCTCTTCCGCGAGGAGTTGTTTGTCCCGGTTCTGGCGGTGGGTGAAGTGTCTGGGCTCGAGCAGGCCATCGCCGAAGTGAACAAGGCCGAGTACGGGCTCACCGCCGGGATCTTCTCGAAGAAACCGGAGGAGATCGAGCGCTTTTTCGACGAGATCGAGGCAGGAGTGTGCTACGTGAACAAGCGCACCGGCGCCACCACCGGCGCCTGGCCCGGGGCGCAGCCGTTCTGCGGGTGGAAGGGATCGGGCTCGACCGGGAAGGGCGGGTGCGGGCCGTACTACGTCGCGCAATTCCTGCGCGAGCAGAGCCGGACCGTGATCGAGGAGTTGTGATGAAGGATTATCCGCGGATCGTCGTGCCGCCGCCGGGCCCCAAGGCTCGAGCGATCGTCGAGCGCCAGGATCGCTGGGCCTCGACCTCGTACCCCAAGGAGTACCCCCTGGCGATCGCCCGCGGCGCGGGTGCCATGGTCGAGGACGTGGACGGAAACCGCTACCTCGACTTCATGGCGGGCATCGCGGTCGCGTCCACGGGGTACGGCCATCCCAAGGTCGTCCAGGCGATCCAGGACGCGGCCGCGCGGTTCCTTCACATCTGTGGCAGCGATTTCTACTTCGAGAGCTTCGCGGCGCTGTGCGAGCGACTGGCACGTCTCGCGCCGGGACCGAGCAAGAAGCGCGTGTTCCTCTCGAACTCGGGGACCGAGGCCGTGGAAGGGGCGATCAAGCTAGCGCGGCACTCGACCGGGCGACCGGCGATCGTGGCCTTCACCGGGGCGTTTCACGGCCGCACGTACGGCGGCCTGAGTCTGACCGCGAGCAAGTCGATACAGCGCGCCGGGTTCGCGCCCTTTCTGCCCGAGGTGTATCACGTCCCCTACGGCTACCGCTACCGCTGCGACTTCTGCCGCGGTGAGGCCGCCTGTACGATGCGCTGCGTGTCGTCCATCGAGGACGACCTGTTCGCCAAGCGGCTCGACCCGAAGAGCACGGCCGCCATTTTCGTGGAGCCGATCCAGGGGGAGGGCGGCTACGTCGTGCCGCCGCCCGGCTACGTGAAGGCGCTGCGCGAGCTGTGCGACCGGCACGGCATCCTGCTGGTGTGCGACGAGGTGCAATGCGGCGTGGGACGCACCGGGAAAATGTGGGCGTCGGCGCACGAGGGCATCGAGCCCGACATCCTGCTCAGCGCCAAGGGTCTGGGGAGCGGCATGCCGATCGGCGCGGTCATCGCTAAAGAGTCGATCATGAAATGGCAGCCCGGGGCGCACGGCAGCACGTTCGGCGGCAATCCGGTGTGCTGCGCGGCGGCGCTGGCCACGCTCGACGTGGTGGAGCGTGAGCTGCTCCCCCGCGTCCCACGGCTGGGCGAGCGGCTGCTCGCCGGCGTCAAGCGGCTGCAGGAGAAGTACGGCTCGATCGGCGACGTGCGCGGACGCGGGCTCATGATCGGCGTCGAGTTTGTGAAGGACCGCACCACGCGCGAGCCCGACCCCGACGTCCCGCATGCGCTGGTCGAACGGGCGTTCCGCAAGGGTCTGCTGCTGCTCGGGGCGGGGAAGAGCGCGCTGCGGCTGGCTCCCCCCCTCGTGGTGGACGAGGCCGACATCGATACGGCGCTGGCGATCATCGATGAATGCCTGGGCGAGATGACGGA
>Ga0066700_10001308_pt1 | contig 10246 bp, 9 predicted proteins | sample GraSoiAngelo_149_FD_66460 | JGI IMG/M metagenome (GOLD analysis project Ga0066700, IMG submission 66460) | Grasslands soil microbial communities from the Angelo Coastal Reserve, California, USA - 14_1009_09_30cm | ecosystem: Environmental > Terrestrial > Soil > Grasslands | place: USA...
GCCGTTGGCGAGGCTGTCGCCGTTTGCGAGGCCGTCCTTGTAGCGGTCGCAGTCGCCGTTGCCGTGCCGGTGAGAGCAGCCGTTGGTGTGGAAGTAGACGCGGGCGTTGCGGTGGGCGTGGCGGTCGGGGTCGTCGAAGGCGTTGCCGTGGGCGCGGCTGTCGCCGTCGGCGAGGCCGTGCGCGTAGCTGTCGCGGTTGCCGATGCGGTGCCGGCTGTAGGCGTGGGTGTTGCTGTGGGCGTGGCGGTCGAGCTCGCCGAAGGGGTCAACGTGGGCGAGGCGGCCGGCGTGGGCGTGGCCGTGCGCGTAGCTGTCGCAGTTGCCGTTGCCGTGCCCGTGGGACCGGCCGTTGACGAGGCAGTTGCGGTCAGCGAGGCCGTGCGCGTGGGCGTCGCAGCCGCCGTTGCCGTACCGGTGGGAGCAGCCGTTGGTGTGGGGGTAGCTGTGACAGTCGGTGTCGCCGAAGGCGTCGATGTGGGCGAGGGGGTCGCCGTTGGCGAGGGGGTCGCCGTTGGCGAGGCCGTCGCCGTTGGCGAGGCCGTGCGGGTAGGCGTCGCCGTCGTCGTTGCCGCGCCTGTGGGAGCAGCCGTTGAAGTAGGTGTGGCTGTGGCGGTCGCGCCGGGAGTTGGCGTAGGCGTATCAGTGGCCACCGCTGACTCCGAAACATGGATCGTCATGAACCCGGACTCGCCGTTGAAGCCGCCGACCTGGATCCAGTACGTGGTTGGGGCCGTGCCCACGAATTGCACCTGCGAGGTGAGCATTGTCGGTGGGTTTATGTCATCGTTACAGGTCTGTTGCACCGCCGTTGAAACAGTCGGCCCTGTGTACACTGCCAGGACAGTGTCGAATTCGGAACCGAGGGTATCGATTGTGATGGTGCCGCTCGACGAGGGCGTAAACCCGTACCAAACAGTCCTGCCGATCGAGCTGCCCTCGCAGTCCCCTCGCTCGCCCGTCTCCATCGTCGCTACGATCGTGCTCTCGCTAGCGGTGTAGGGGAGCGAGGAAACCGTTATCGCGTCGGCAAACTTGTCGTTTGCCGGCGTCGTGCCCCAGACAATACTAAGGCTCAGATTCCCCGGCACAGCGTCCACGCTCCCAATCTGGATCCAGTATGTCGTCCCGGAACCGGCCGAGAACTGTACGGCGGAGGTGAGGCCGATCCCTACGTCATCGTTGCATGCGACCGGAGTGAGTGCGTTCAGGCTGTCCCCGGTATAGATCGCCGCAACGGTATCGTAGGTCGACCCGGCGGTATTGATCTTGACGATGCCCGACTGATTGGGCGTGAAGGAGTACCAGACGGTGTTCCTGACTACGCTGCACGGCTGAGGTTCACCGCCGGCGGTTTCGAAAGTCGAGTCCAGGACCGACTGTGCATCGCTGTAGGGGAGTGAGGAAACAACAGTCGCATTCGCGAAGTCATCGTTCCCCGGTGCAGCGTAGGCCATTATTACGGGCAACGCCGCCGCCAAAGCGAGGACGACGGCAAGCGCCTTGAAATAACGCAAGGGGGTGCTCTCCGATATTGCAGTCCGGCCTGGACGGGTTTTAGGTTGATCGTGAGTTAGGCGTGGCGAAGGAGCCACAGTTCTATAGACGGCGGGAATGGTATCGGAAGTTACAACGCTTTTCGGTGTCGGCAATCACGGCGAGGAAAGATTCAGTGAATTTCGACGCACGCTGGTATAATCAGCCGAACGGCTCACGGCCGGAGCACTGAATGACAGCCGCGGTCAATCAGAAGAACGACAAGCAGCTGGCCAGCGAGGTTCGGGTCGCGCGCAGCTTGTGGGCCCGCTTTTGGGGCTTGATGGGCCGCCGCGCACTACCAGAGGGTCAGGGCCTTCTGCTGGCGCCCTGTAGCTCCGTCCACACTTTTTTCATGCGCTTCCCGATCGACGTCATTTTCCTCGACCGGGATAGCCGCGTCGTCAAAATTATTCCTGCGATGAAGCCTTGGCGCATGGCGCTAGGTGGGCGAGAAGCGCGCAGCGCCCTGGAACTCGAGGCGGACGCCGCCGAGGCAAACAGCCTTGAGCCAGGCGACGTAATTACGTTTTCCGCCAGCTAAGATTGGGGAGCAGGCACCGAAGCCGAGTGGAACCGCATCTGGTAAGGCCCGATCTCGAACGAGTCTCCGTCCTGGAGCACGGCCCACGTGACAGATTCCCCGTGAATGGAAGTACCGGGCTCGTCGCTTAGACTGTAAAGGATGAAGTGCCCGTTCTGGTGCAGCAGGCGCGCTTGTTGCAAAGCGAGGCCGGGCAAGGCGATATCGCACCCCGCATCCTCGCCAAGCGTGAACGGCACGGCTTCGACCTCGAATTCTGTTCCGAGGCCGGGGCCCCCAATGAGGGTCAAGCGGGCGAGCGGCCCTATCCTGATCGTTCTCGGTTCGCTATCGACTGAATTTGCACCGTCAGGCACCTGCGAAAGCCGCTCCAGCAACGCCTCTTCCTCCTCAGGAGAAAGCCCGTCCTCCGTCTGTGGCTCGACATCCAGGAGTAAGTCCCGTAACATCTCCGAGGCCTTCCTGACGATGCCTATCGATTTCTTCCCGCCTTTTGCGAGCGCCGATGCTGAGGTTAGTGCCAACGAGTGAACGGCCCTTAGAGTCGCGCCCGAGTCCACCCCTTCCTCCTCCTCGTCCGAACGCCATGAGGAACGGCCATTGTCGGTCGTCGGGCGATCCAGTACTACTCTTGGCCCTTTCGCCCTGAAAGCGGCTCTGGAGCGTCCCGCAACCGCCTTCCCCTTCGGGCGAGCCTCGGCAGGCGCTTTGCCGACCGGCTTGCTTCCCGGCTGCGTCCTTCCCGGTGGGGGCTTGGAGGAGGCCTCAACCTTCTCTTGATTGCGATCTGCCTTTGCCGGCGGGCTTCCTTTGCGTCTCCCCTTGCCGCCGGCATTCGACGCAGATGGCTGATCGCCCTGGCTCCCGGCCGTAGCCTCTTTGCCATTTTCAGGTGTCGAGGCGCGTGATCCGTTGCTCGAATGCAATGGCCTCGCCCGCTTGCGGGCACGGTCGTATTGACGGCGGCGTTCAGGATCTGAGATCACTTCATGCGCTTCCTCGAGTAGTTCCACCAACGCGGGCGTAACTTTCCCGAGTTCCGCTAACCGCAGATAGCAGTTACGCATGCTCGCATACGCTTCCCGGACGATCGTCGGATTGGCCAGCGGGTCGAGACGAAGCAGTTCATAGTAGTCCACGCCGGGGTCATCGGCCAGGCGGCTTCCCGGCTCGCCTTGCCAGAGGGCGGACACCCAGGATGATTTACGCCGCGCCGGAACGGGCGGGGGCAGCTGCTCCGACGGGACGCCGAGGAACACATCGTATTCCGCGCGCGCGTGCGGGTCGGCAAGGACCTGATAGGAGCGCGTGAGATGGTACACCGCGACCTCCGACGCCTTGTCGGGTGGCGACGCCTGCGCTTGGCCGACGAGCCGCCAGTAAGCAGCCGTGATCAGATCAAGCGGGGCGGCCGGATGTACCTGCAGAATCTGGTAATGCGTTGGGCCGGCTTTACTGGGTGACCGCGCCATTGCCAATCACTTACTCAGGTAGTCGACGAACCGCACGAAGATGGGGCCGACGGTGACGATAAAGAACGATGGCATGATGCACAATACGAGGGGAAACACCATCTTGATGGGGGCCCTGCGCGCTGTCGCCTCTGCTTTCTGACGACGCCGTATGCGCAACATTACGGCCTGAGAGCGCAGGACGCGGCCCACGCTCGTGCCCAGTTGTTCTGCCTGCACGATGGCGTTCACGAACGTCACAACTTCCGGGACATCAGTACGCGCAGCGAGATCCTCCAGAGCCTCGCGCCTTGCCCGGCCCATTCCCACCTCGCGTAGCATCTGCGCGATTTCATCGGCGAGGGGGCCGCGAACCTTCTCGGCCACCTGTCGCATCGCTGCGTCCAGGCCAAGTCCGGCCTCTACTGATACGGTTATCAGGTCAAAGGTGTCAGGCAGGCTCTTCCAAATGGCGAGCTGGCGGCCGCGGGCCCGCCGGCGGAGCCATAACATTGGAGCGGCGATTCCCAGTGCCGCACAAGCGATCGGGACCACCAACACAGTTGTGCTGATCTCCCCTCCGTTCCGCGAGAAGAGGAGCGCGGACGCGGTGAAGGGGCAGACCAAGGCGGTAACGACGACCAACGTGAAAAATGCCTGCGTGCTCATCGGCCGCCCGGCGGTAATCAATTGCTGGGTGATTCGAGCAACGAATGATTGAGGCAGGAGTTGCACAATGAAGCGCGTGAATCCGTCCAGCACGGGGACCAGCACACGGTCACTAAACGGAGAGTCAAGCGTGCGCGGGCGCGGGTTTGTGATCAGCTGCTTCAGCCGAGCCTCACCATTGGCCGTCCGCCCGGTCGTCGCCCACATGAGTACCGAAGCGATCGATATGAATATGGCGATCCCTCCCAACAGTGCCAAAACCATATCCGCCCCTCCTACACGTCCAGGGTTAGAATTCGCCGGATAGTCCAGGCGCCCATGAGCTGCAGGCACACCGCGACCACTAGCAATATGCGCCCCGTCGCTTCGGTGATCAGCACTTTCATTACAGATGGCGCGATGGCAAAGAAGACCACGGCCAAGAACGCCGGGTATATCGAGAGGATGAGACCGGTGAAACGCTGCGACGCGGTAAGCGCGCGTATTTCACCCTTTAGCCGCTCCCGCTCGCGGATCGTTTCAGCAACGTTATCCAGAATCTCGGATAGATTTCCTCCGGTCGTGCGCTGGACCAGGATCGTGGTGACCATCATTTCGATATCCAGGCTGCCCGTCCGCTCCACGAGCGCCTTCAGTGAGTCTTCAGCCGCGGAGCCGAGACGCGAGTCCCGCAAGAAGTATTCAAGCTCATCGCTCATCGGCGGGGCCATTTGTCTGGCTGCCAGTTCGATCGCCTGTGTGAATGCAAATCCCGAGCGCAGCCCGTTAGAAATCATTTGAAGCGTTTCCACGAGTTGCGCGTTGAGCGCTGATTGCCGGCGCCCTTTTAGATGCCGAACTACGGCGGCCGGTACCATGAACCCGCCGGCGCCGAACAACATGGCCAGCACGACTCCCAGCGGCGAGGCGTTACTGATGAGGACTACAGCAATGCCGATCAGCGCGGCAGTCAACAACCGAATCAGGAGATATTCGCTCACACGCAGGCTTAGTCCCGCGCGTTGCAAGTCGAGTGTGGTCCTCCCAACCCAATCGTTGTCGGTCGATGTCAATTTGCGCAGGAAAGGCAAGGGAGATACGCTGCGAGTGAGCAGGCCCTGGCCCTCCAAGGCCGGGTCGCCGTGAGGCTTGTTCAGAGTCCTGATTCGCTGCTCAGCGGCGCGCCGGGGGCTATCGCTCTGCAACAGCACCATTGTTAGGGCGCCGACGGATATGAAGACCAGCGCGGCGGCGAGTGCTTCTGCTCCCATCACGCCCACCTCGCGATGTTCGGCAGGAACGATTCGAGGGCTATTCCCGCCCGCGTAAACCGCTCGGCGAAGGTCGGCATGAGCCCGGTTGCCGCCAGCGCTCCATCGATGCGTCCGTCCGGTTCTATGCTCGCCACCTCGAACTTGAACAGTTCCTGCATTGTCACCGTGGTCTCTTCCATGCCCACAACCTCACTCACGGTGACAACCCGGCGGGAGCCGTCGGCGAACCTGGCCAGCTGAACCACCAGGTGGAAAGCAGCCGCCATCTGCTCACGGATTGCGCGGACCGGCAGGTCAAACCCGGCCATTAGCATCATGTTCTCGATTCGAGACAGGGCGTCGCGCGGCGAGTTGGAGTGCACAGTCGTCAGCGAGCCTTCGTGACCGGTGTTCATCGCCTGCATCATGTCGAACGCCTCGGCGCCACGGACCTCACCGACAATGATGCGGTCAGGCCGCATGCGCAGGGCATTGCGCAGCAGGTCTCGTTGTGCGACCTCGTTGCGGCCCTCTATGTTAGGCGGCCGGGCCTCGCAGGCGATGACGTGTCGCTGATGGAGCTTGAGTTCGATCGGGTCTTCGATAGTGATGATCCGCTCGCGTTCCGGAATGTAAGCGGAAAGCGCGCTGAGAAGAGTCGTCTTGCCGGTCCCGGTTCCGCCTGAGATGACGATATTAAGCCGGAGCTGGACAGCGGCCCGGAGGAAGTCCGCCACGGTCTGCGTCAGCGTACCGATCTGGACCAGATCTTGCATGTCGTACTTGTCCGGGCGGAACTTTCGGATCGTGATAGTCGGCGAGCGCGGGACGAGAGGCGGGATAATGATGTTCACACGAGAACCGTCGGGCAGTCGAGCGTCAACGAAGGGCGAGGACTCATCCACACGGCGACCCACCGGCGCGATGATTCGATCGATGACTAATGAGACGTGGTCGCGGTCCCGGAAGCGCAACGCGGAGAGATAGATGATTCCGTCTCGCTCGAAATAGATCTCGTCCGGCGAGTTGACCATGACTTCTGAGATCGAGAGGTCGTTGACCAGCGGCTGCAGCGGCCCAAGCCCGACGGCGTCGTCAACGATCCGCCGGATGACCCGCTCTTTGCGCTCACCGTAGAGCGCCGGGCCTACTTCGGCCAGCAAGGCGCGAGTCGCCATCTCCACCGCTTCTACACTTCGGTCCGCCCCCAACTTCTCGACGGCTTTGACGTCGACTTCCTGGATAAGGCGCTGGTGGACCAGTTGCGCCGTCCGCTCGTCCTCCGGAAGCAGCGGGGCGTATTCGTCCGTGAACGTTGCATCCTTAGGCAGGGTAAAATTCCACGGCCCCGTCCCGTTGCCGGGTGATTCAGTGGGTGGTTTCAACATTCCGGATCATCTCCCCCTTCGGCGCCGCCGGTGCGTGCTCGCCGGTCCCGTTCCGGCTAATCTCCCCTTTTGGTGGGAGGCCGGGCCCCGCTCCATTTTTGCCGTTTTTAGTGAAGAACCGGCGCAGTGATGAGCTCGGCCGGGTTGCTTGCTTTGGTCCGACACCCATTAGGGCCCGGGCAAGCTGGACGATGCTTTGCGCGCCCCGCGATTCGGGGTGAGTGGTCACGACCGGCTTTCCGATCTGAGCGCCAAGCCGCACCTGACGGTCATAAGGCACCAGCCAGAAGAACTGCCGGCCCAGTACCTCTTCGATCTTTCCTGGACGGACGCCGTCGTCGACGCTCGTCACATTCAACATGAGCCTGATCCGGCCCTCCGGATAGGACAGCTGCTGAAGTGTCTCCAGCGCGATAAGCGAGTTGTTGATGCTGGCGAAGTCGGATGACGTGACCCAGAGCACCATGTTCGCTTCCTCTAGCGCCGCCAGCGCCAGTTCCCCGAGTGCGCCTGCGGTGTCAATCAGCACGACGTCGAAGCGACGGGCGAGCATAGCGACCACTTTCCGGAAGCGTTCCGGCGCCACCGCCCGCCACTGTAGTGGGTCGCGGGGCGCGGACAGTACCCAGAGCCCGCTTTCGTGCTGCGTCAGGTAATCACTTATGGCGTTGCGCTCAAGCCCATCCACATCTCGCACTAGCTCCAGGATGTTGCGGGTTGGTTTCAGGTCCAGCAAGGCGGCGCAATCGCCGAAGTTGTTGTCACCATCAACGACCACGACTGAATGCGCCAGCTCTGAACTGAGCGCAACGCCGAGGTTGACGGCGATCGTGCTCTTGCCGATGCCGCCCTTCGCGCCGAATACCGCGATAATCATTCCCCGCGGGCCCAGCGCCTTTGCCTGTCCCGTCATGCGCAGGCGCTTCCGCTCCTCGGCCTCCAGGACTGACTTTATCGATTCGAGGACTCTGTCGTGTTCGGCCGGCATCACGAAGAAATCGCGCGCGCCGGCCATCATCGCCCGGCGCACTGCCTCGGCATCGTCGCGCCAGCTGTAGGCGACAATCGGCGTCTCCGGGAGCAGGTCCAGCAGCGCCTCCATCGTCTGGAAGGAGCGCTCGGGTGGCTTGCTCATGCCGCAGATAATTACGTCGGGTTTAAGTTCGGCCGCCAGGGAGATCGCCTCCGTGCCGAAGGCAGCCTCGCCGGTAACGGTGAGCTGGGCGTGCTTGGCCAGCTGCTTGACTTCGTAGCGGGCCTGCGGGTCCTGGTCCACCACCATTACTTCAGGTACCCTCGCCATACTCTACCTCCTCTCCATTCTCACTCAGTAACTGACTCTCGATACTCAAAGCCTACTCGGGCAGGCAGGCGTTGACGGGCGGAACGTCGCGGATCTCGTTGTCACCGGCAGGCCGGACCGACGTCCACACCGTTCTCGCTGTTCCCTGGGCGCCGTAGAGCCTTTCGGAATCTTCCAGGCCGAGGGAGAGGGTGATGGTGGCCGCGCCGGGCTGCTGCGTTAGATCTGATGTCTGGCCGCTTGTATTGGAGTTCGCGTCGGCCGCCGCCGTGTTATTCGCCGCAGGTGGCTTCAGCGTCTGCTGAGCCACGGAAAGGACCTCAACGTTCTGAAGGATCGTTTGTGTTCTAAGGATGAAGCGCTCCTGGCAACCCGGAACGGAGCCATCGTTGGCCATCTTGAAAGACCCAATGACGTCGACTCGGTTGCCGGCGTACAGCAGGCCGCCGACGGCCGTGACCTCTTTGACCTGGAGGCCTGACCCATAACTTCCGCGGCTCACGACGCACGCGAGCCCGCAGTTGGGTGGGGGGAGCGAGCCTACTCTGGTCCCGGTAATCTGCTCGCCCACTCTAATGTCATTGGCGGCGTACTGCCCAACTACCTTGGTAATGTCATTGATTGCGCCGGCAACGAAGAGGTCATTTGGTACGCTTTTGATCTCCACCATCGTCGCTTCGATCTTGTTGCCTGCCGTTATGTCCTTGACGGCCACAACCGCGTTTCCCGACCCAGTCACGCTGCTGGTAGTGCGAGTACTGCTGCCATTGTTATTGACGGCGACGACGAAAAGGACGGCCGCCGCCAATCCGGCGAGGGCGGCTATAATCAGCAAACCGCGATTGCCGCTTGGTAGTGCTAGTCCCTGCATTCTCGCCATTGTTTCCTCCTCCTGATCGTCTCAACAAGCGGGGGCGCTGAAGACGGCCGACTCCAGCCGCTCCTCGGCTGAGGGAGTCATACCGATATTGGGGGCTCCCAGGCCGAATATGGATACCGTGAACTTATAGCTATAATTGCCGCTGACGCGCACGTTATCGCCTGCGTCGCCAAAGTTTCCGTCGCCGTTCTTGTCCACGTAACAAACGTTGATGTCACTTTCGTTCAGGGTTCCCTTCGACTGTCGATGGGTTATGTCCTGAACAGCGGCGACGCCGTCGCCTACCGCGCCCCGGCGGGCGCCCTCGCGTACCGCGTGCTGAATGATCTCCCGGCGGTCGAGCGCGATTCCGAAGTCGACGACCAGCAAGATGAAGAGAAGGAGCAGCGGCATCATGAAGGCAAACTCGACGAGCGCTTGACCCCTCTCCGATTTCAGTCCCGAAGAGACCCGGCCTAGTTGAGTCGACACCTTAGGCGCCGACCTCACGATGAGCGCTAAATCGCCGCTCCCTTTGCTTCTTAACTCCCCGAACATCCCCTTTTACTTCCTAGTGCGCCCCGTAGATATGCCTGCTTGGGCTTCCGGCATTATGGAAAGCACCACCGGTCACAAGCGCGGCCAAGGGAGCCGGTACTTACTTCCGGCTCCCTCAACTAATTTCTGCTGAACTTAGAATGGGGCGCAGGGTGTATTCTGGTCGAAGTCGATGCAGTGCCCTACCCCGGCTGCCATGTTCTGCAGTGGGCCGTTAAAAGCGACGGCGCCGATTGCAATGCAGGCCAGTGCAATAAGGCCACCGAGCATCGCGTACTCGATCAGGTCCTGGCCGCGCTCGCTGCGAACATGAACATGCATGTGCGCCTGTAGCCAGGTAAGAGCGTTAGTTGCGAACTGCATTAGAATTTTCCTCCCCTTTGGAAGCTGTTTCGGCAGGGCTCCCCCCCTGCATTGGCTCGAAGTTTAAAACCGTCGTGCGTATGCGTCTCTTTCCTTGCGGATAAGTGTCGGACGGCCGCCTCACCCCCCTTCCTTTCTCGCACGTCGGTGCGTGCGTACCTGGTTGCAATACTAGGGTGCACCATCCGCGGCGATGCATGAGGCAGCATAGAAAATTGTTAGAATTATGTCCTGTCAGGTGGTAGGCTCGCCATTGCCCGTTCGGAAGCGAAGCTTGGACGGGCCGATGATGATCTCGTCGCCGTCTTCCAGCACGGCCCACGTGGCCGGCTTACCGCCCACAGTG
>Ga0066700_10001311_pt1 | contig 10241 bp, 5 predicted proteins | sample GraSoiAngelo_149_FD_66460 | JGI IMG/M metagenome (GOLD analysis project Ga0066700, IMG submission 66460) | Grasslands soil microbial communities from the Angelo Coastal Reserve, California, USA - 14_1009_09_30cm | ecosystem: Environmental > Terrestrial > Soil > Grasslands | place: USA...
GAGGAGAAAATCTACTATCCCGACTTCATCGTGCGCGCTCGCACCGGCGCCGGCGAAACGGTGAACCTCATTCTCGAAGTCACCGGGCAGAAACGCAACAAATGGGAGAAAGTGTGGGCGGCGAAGAATCGCTGGGTTCCCGCGGCTAACTGTATTCGCGAGCAATACAAGTGGGACCGTTGGGACTACATCGAGATCAGCGAAGACATCCGCGACGGACGTAATCAACTTCTCTACCGTTTGCGCGACCCGAATGCGCCGGTGCAATTGCCGCGCATGACGATGCCAAATATGCCGACGCTCGCGCCAGAGCTTGTTCAGCAGATTGTCGATCTTGTCGTTCAGACATGCGATCCGGAGAAGATTGTCCTATTCGGCAGTCGCGCGCGTGGGACAAACAAGCCGGACAGCGACATCGACCTGTTTGTCGTTGTAAAAGAAGCGAGCGAGCCGGAGTGGGAACGCTCGCGTCCAATCGATGAGGCCTTATGGCCGCTTCGCATTCCAGTGGATACGCAGGTCGTCGTTCGCACGCCGGCGGAAATTGAGGAGTGGAAGGGCGCCAGTCTCGCTCTGGAAACCAAAGCATTGCGCGAAGGAAAAGTGTTGTATGAAAGACAACGGTGATCTCGCGGAAAAATGGCTGAAGATGGCCGAGGAGGATCTGGCCGGCGCCGATCTTTGGATTAACGCGGCCAGCACGCTAGCCGGCGCTTGCTTCCATTGTCAGCAAGCAGCCGAAAAATCTTTGAAGGCTTGGCTGATCGCCCACGATGTGGAAACGCCCAAGACTCACAAGCTCGAGGAGCTGATCGAACTGTGCCTCAAAAAAGAACCGCGTTTCGGCGAAGTCGCAGCCGAGGCAAAGGCACTGACCCCATACGCAGTCAAAGGCAGATACGACGCCGATTTCTGGCCAAGCATGGATCAAGCGCACACCGCACTTGAACAAGCGCATCGCATTTACCAGTTCGTGAAGGAGCGTTGGACCTAAGATCGACATCTTCGATGACGACACATGTGCAACAGAATCATGGTAGGGACGGCACTCCGTGCCGTCCGCTTACGGACGACGTTGATTCAATAAACGCTGAATTACAGCTAGCCGCGAAAAGAGGACAGCACGGAGTGCCGTCCTTACCGACACGCAAGACGCTGCCACAGGAGCCGCCGTTATCGTTGCCGGATGGTGCTATTTGGTTCATCACAATTTGCTGCCGCCAGCGCGGCCGGAATCAGTTCGCGCATGAATCGAGCGCTGCAAAACTGTTCAGCTCAGCGTTGCTTTTTCACCAGAAGGGACGCTGGTTTATCCATCTTCTCCTGCTTATGCCAGATCATCTCCACGCCTTGCTCAGCTTTCCCCAGCACGAGCAAATGACACGAGTCGTTCGCGCGTGGAAGAGATTCCAGGCAACACATCACGGCGTCTGCTGGCAGCGCGATTTCTTCGACCATCGCCTGCGAAGCGACGAAAGCTTCGAAGAAAAAGCGAATTACATTAGAATGAACCCAGTACGCGCCGATCTGGTTGCAGCTCCGGCCGATTGGCCATACGTCCTTGGATTCGATGGTAGGGACGGCACTCCGCTGCCGTCCGCCTCTGAGGTTGGTCGTGCCCTAACTGCAAATCTCGTCCCAGATGTTGATCGCGCACCGGACGGCACGGAGTGCCGTCCCTACCAAGTACGCGCTGAGCTATGAAAAAACCACCCGTCAAAAGCATCCGGCACAAAGCGCAGAAGCGCGTCCATATTCCGAGCGGCGAAGAGGCCGGCTATGAAGCGGCGAGTCCGGTAGTCCAAAAGAAAACCGAAGCGAAGTTCCCGAAGAACCCGATCGTCCATCGCGGACAAGACCCGGAGCTTTATTGGCTGAACAAGTACGGCAAGGAGAACGACGACTCGCCGTTGGTTGTCGATCTTCGCTCGCTTTATCGCCATGAGCACATCGCGCCCGAAGGGCTCATCAAAGGCCTTTACCGCATCGTGGCCACGGAAGATCGACAACAGCCCGATCTCGGCTTCTCCGTCAGCGAACTCTTCGGCAACATTTTCTCGCATGAAGAACTGAAGAAAGTCTCCGATTACTACACCCACTCCGACGGCTGGACCAACCGCCTCATCCAGGGCGACTCACTCCTGGTCATGACTTCACTGCTCGAGCGCGAAGGCATGGCCGAGCAAGTCCAATGCATCTACATCGATCCGCCCTACGGCATCAAGTATGGATCAAACTGGCAGATCAAACTAAACAATCGCTCCGTGCGCGACGCCGATGACGACTCGCTCAGCGGCGAGCCGGAACAGATCAAAGCCTTTCGCGACACCTGGGAACTGGGCATCCATTCTTATCTCAGTTATCTCCGTGACCGTCTCCTTGTAGCCAAGGAACTGCTTCATCCCTCCGGCTCATGCTTCGTCCAAATCTCGGATGAGAATGTGCACCTCGTCAGGTGCTTGATGGATGAGGTGTTCGGAAGCGAGAACTTCTGTTCAGCTATCAAGTTCTTCAAGACAACCAGCCAGACGAGCAAGTATCTCCCACAGACAGCCGATTACGCTCTGTGGTATGCGCGGGATATCGAGAAGCTGAAGTTCCGACCGCTGTATTTCGACAAAGATGTCTTCGAATCTGCGAATGTTGGTTATGACTGGATCGAAGACAACGGCCAACGAAGACCGCTTACTGCAGCTGAAAAGAGGAATGCTGCCTTTCTCGAAAGCGCGACAGCACGAATTTGCGCACTCGACAATCTGACATCGCAAAGTGGCGGACCTACAACCACATTCGCGTATTCGTTCATGGGTGAGGAGTTCAAGCCGAGCAGTGGCGGCTGGAAAACTAACTTGGAAGGAATGCGCGCGCTGGACAAGGCCGGACGGTTAGCGATTAAAGGTTCTCGACTACGATACGTTCGTTACTTTGGCGATTTTCCAGTGACGCCGATCTCCGACGTATGGATGGATGTCGCGACTGGAGGATTTGTCAGCGAAAAGCTCTATACCGTTCAGACGAATACAAGAGCAGTTCAACGCTGCATCCTAATGACGACCGATCCCGGCGACTTGGTTCTCGATCCAACCTGCGGCAGCGGGACGACAGCTTATGTGGCCGAGCAATGGGGACGCCGGTGGATCACAATCGATACTTCGCGCATCGCCTTGAACATCGCCAAGATGCGATTGATGACGGCGACGTTTCCGTTTTACACCCTCTACGATTCCGAAGAAGGCCAGAAAGCCGCGCTGATGAAAGGTAGGGGCGGCACTCCCGTGCCGCCCGTCGCACAGGGATCGAACGCGCAGGAACGGCGGTCACGGAGTGACGCGCCCTACCGTTCCGCACCTCATGGGTGCGATGTGCGTTACGGGTTCGTTTACAAGAAAGTGCCGCACATCACCCTCAAATCGATAGCGAACAACGAGCCGCCGGTCGAGGAGACGCTTTACGATCAGCCGATCGAAGACAAGAAGCGGTTGCGCGTGGTGGGGCCGTTCACGGTCGAGACGCTCCAGAGTTACGAGCCGATCTCGCCCGAAGAGCTGGCGCGCCAGCGCGAAGACGTGGAAGAGCTGGCCGGGTTTGAAGACACCGTGTTCGAGCATCTCAAGAGCGCCGGCATTAAGACCGGCGACAAAGCCTCCAACGCCGTCTTTACCCGCATCGAGCGGCTTTCTTCCGCCGAGTTGCACGCCGAAGGGTATTACACCGCCGCGAATGGCGCGTCTGCAAAGATGAACGGTAGGGACGGCAATCCGTGCCGTCAGCCGATTGATGGACCACCTGCAACCGACGCGAAATCACCAGGCGCAGCAACGTCAGCCACGGACGCGACGGAGTCGCGTCCCTACCAGAAATCCGCGAACGAGATTGGCGAGAAGAAAGCTTATCTCCACATCGGGCCGAAGTTCGGCACCGTCAGCAAACAAGCCGTCACCGAAGCAATCAAAGCATGCCGTGACAAGCGCGATGGCGATTGGTTGCTTATTCTCGGATTCGCTTTCGAGAGCGGAATCACCGAGCTAAGCCGCAACTTCGGTAACTTCCAGGTCAGCATCGTGCGCATGCACGACGACCTGTTGCAGGAAGGTTTGCTCAAGCGCGACAAGAAAGCCGCTAGCTTCGTCACCATCGGCGAGCCGGACATTCGACTAAATATTGGTAGGGACGGCACTCCCGTGCCGTCCGAAGGACATGTGGCGTCGACCAGCGGACAGCACGGAGTGCCGTCCCTACCAGAGGGTTTTGCCAGGGTCGAGATTGTCGGTCTCGACATCTACGATCCAATTCGCGACGAAGTAAAAAGCCGTGATGTACACGACATCAATTATTGGATGCTCGACGACAACTACGACGGCTCAAACTTCGTTGTCCGCCAAGTCTTCTTCTGCGGCGGCGAGAAGGACGAATTCCACGATTGGAAAAAAGGCCTGAATAATCTCGCCATCGCCTCCACAAAAAAGAAAGCCGAACAAACCCTCAAGATCGACATCGATGAAGAAGCCTTCGCCAACGCCTACGGTCACAAAAGCCGGCCGTTCCCGGTGAAGAAAGGTCAAAAAATCGCGGTCCGTGTCATTAGCCAGTTCGGCGAAGAGACCACGAAGATACTAACGGTGTAGGATTAGAGAAGACGCGAATCCCTATGTCGATTGCGAATATCTTTCTTGGCGTGTTCTTGCCAAGGCGCGAGTTTGCATCGGCGTAAATCTGTTTTACTCTGGCTTCGCAGCTAATCGCCTGCCTTTCAGCCCCATGAAACGATTGATGTCTTTTCTCGTAATCGGCCTCGCCGTATTTGCGCTCGGCACCAATGCGCTACGCGCCAATCAAGATGGATTGTTTTTTGACTCCTCACAATTGAGTCATGAGTTAGACGAAATTGCAAAGAACCAGTCGAAATCAGTTGTGCGTTTCGAACTGAAAATGTTCCGGGACGAACAACTGAAAACACCAGTTGCCCCCAATAGCGACGTCACCGTGTCAGTTGTCCCCCTGGTGCCCGCGGGTGCGCACAAGGACGCAGATTTGGAGCAGATCAACCCTGCCAAAGTGAAAGACGCAAAAAAGGGCTGCACAGCGGAATATGACAAGACATCTGGCAAGTTGTTCGTAACGCTTCGGCGACCTTATGTTTTTCAGGACATGCGTGATGCTACATCATCGCGCACGTGGGCCTATCGCATTGATGTCAGACTGGCGACTGTCGGACGAACTATCGGAGTGGGCGGAGGTGTGCAATCCGATTCCGGCCGTGAGTGTGCCAGCTTCTTCGGCATCCTGTCGCAAAAGGAGGGCAAGACTTGGAAGCCCAGGAGAAATGATCATTATAAGTATGAGCCAGAAGTCGAGCCTAAAGACTGGCAAGCACTAGGCACGTTTAAAGTGGATACGATCTACCAGAATGAAGCCAAAGCTACCTTTCAGTGGAAACCTGGGAGTGAAGGCAAAGCGGTGTCAGTAAGGTGGCATATTAGCGGCGACGATAAAGAGACCTTCGAAGATGTTTGGACTGATTGGTTGACGCAGAGTAACCCGTGCCCGCCCTCGACGGGTAGTTCGAGCGGCGGGCCTCAGGAAACTGCGACTCCCGTGGCAGCGACTCCCGTGGCAACCCCTTTATCTGACGAAACGACCAACCGTCCATCGCGTGTCTCGACGCCTGAAGCGTCGTCTACGCCGGCTCCCGGCATGTTGACACAAAGGCAGGCTTTATCTAACGAAACGACCAACCGTCAATCGCCTGTCCCAAAGCGCGAAGCGTCGCTTGCGCCGGCTCCCGGCATGCTGACACAAAAACAGGCTTTGCTGAACCGCGCGAAGCGTTCCAATGACGCGGTTACGGCATTCTACAACTCTCTCATCTCACGGCTGCCGATTGCTGCGCAAGAGCAATTGAAGAAGCAACAGGATAAATGGCTCGAAATGCGAAGAACTGAAGCTGGAAGCGAAGAGCTGCTGGCACAAGGCTTGAATGCCGATCCGAATGTGCTGCGCCGATTCGCAGAGATGAACGAAGCGCGCGCAATCGTGCTGAAAACCACGTTACGAGGGAAATAATCGAACCGGGATACCGGCGGCAGAGCAAGAGCCGCCTCACTCGTGGGCTCCGAGCCCGTCTGGCTGTCGCTGTCCGAAATAAGGAGTTACTGTACGGGTAATACTCGATGGATCTACCGCCGCAAGTCGGTGTTCAACTGAATAGCGATTGCACTGGGCCACTTTACCGTTAAATCCAAGACGTCGTCTAATTTTCGGTTGTTGCTCTCCGTCCAAAAATGGCGCCAGTGGCAGTGCAGCTGTGATTGCCGCGTGCCGTGATCACCAGATTAGTCTACCGATCATTATTTAAGTCACCTGACCGCTTCCCTCCTAAAAATGCTGCCACCGTAACCCACAGCCGTTCCATTACTGGCACCGGTGCAGGAAATTCTCGAAAGATCGTAGTCTGTGGGAGTCGTCTCAAAGACCCAGTTTTCTCCTCCGTCTGTTGTCCGCAGGATGATACCAAAGACGCCGCAAATCATGCCGTGATTTGCGTCGGTAAAGGAAACTCCGGTCAGCAGCTCAGTTGTTCCACTTTGTTGCGGCACCCAATGATCTCCTCCGTCTGTAGTTCTAAGGATCGTCCCAAATTGACCGACGGTCGTTCCAGTATTCGCGTCGGTAAAGGAGACCCGTAACAGATCATTCAATGTTCCGCTTGTCTGCGGAACCCAGGTGTTCCCTCCATCGGTTGTTCTGAGGATTATTCCAGCTCCTCCGGTCACTGTTCCGATATTGGCATCCGTCCGGGAAACCCCGGTAAGAGGAACGTAAGTCCCGCTTGATTGCCTTATCCAGGTGTTTCCTCCGTCTGTCGTCGTAAGGATCGTGCCACCGTAACCGACAGCTGTCCCATGATTCGCGTCCGCAAAGGAGACGCCCCAGAGATCATTCCCCGTTCCGATTACCTGCCGGAACCAGTTGTTCCCTCCATCGGTAGTTCTCACAATGGTGCCAAACTCACCAACAGCCGTCCCGTTATTGGCATCAGTAAAGGAAACGCCCAGGAGCGTCTTGGGCGTTCCGCTTGTCTGGCTAACCCAAGTGCTTCCCCCATTTGTGGTTCGGAGAATGGTTCCATGGTCACCAACGGCCGTTCCGTTGTTTGCATCACTAAAGGAAACGTCCTCCAGCGATAGGAGCGTAACTGCGCTTGATTGACTAACCCAGCTGGTTCCTCCGTTGGTTGTATGAAGGATTGTGCCAAGGAAACCAACTGTCGCACCAGCATTCGCACCGATAAGGGAAACGCCTATAAGCGACTGGGTCGTTCCGCTTGTCTGGCTAACCCAAGTGGTTCCCCCATCTGTTGTTCGGAGAATGATGCCTCCTTCACCAACAGCTATTCCGTTATTTGTATTGGAAAAGGACACGCCCCAAAGAAACTTGGTTGTCCCACTTCGCTGGTGAACCCACCTAAGTCCCCCATTTGTTGTCCTGAGAATGGTGCCATCTTCACCCACAGCCGTCCCGTTATTTGCATCGGTAAAGGAAACGCCATAAAGAAACTCGCCGGTCCCACTTCTCTGGTTAACCCAATGGGCTCCGCCGTCTGTTGTTCTGAGGATGATCCCATACCAACTGACAGCCGTTCCATTGTTTGCATCGGTAAAGGAAACTGAATTAAGCGCGTTAGTCGTTCCGCTGGTCTGGCTTATCCAGTTCGCTCCGCCATCTGTTGTGCTGAGGATTGTCCCAATGTCGCCAACCGCAGTTCCGTGATTAGTGTCGGAAAATGAAACCGCCAGGAGCGCGTTGGTTGTCCCACTGGTCTGGCTCACCCAGTGTTGGCCTCCATCGATTGTCCTAAGGATGGTCCCATTGACACCCACGGCTGTTCCGATGTTTGCATCGACAAATGAAACTCCATAAAGCCAATTGGTTGTTCCGCTCGGCTGGACGATCCAGTGGCGACCTCCATCAGTTGTCCTGATGATGGTCCCATGGAGACCCACAGCCGTCCCGTTATTTGCATCAGTAAATGAGAGCCCAAAGAGGTCGTTCCCTTGAGGCAGCGGGTTTTGCCAAACCCATTGCCCCTGGGCGTGAATCAAAGATTCGTTGCTACTCTCGTGCTGTCCCAATGCCGGCGGTGTCACATAGGTGAGGAGAAAAAGGATGCCGAGCAAAAACGCACCCTGAAAGCGTTGGTTCTTAATTGTAGCGGCTTGTCTATTCATTGTGGGTTCCCCTTGTATTGATTTAAGCTCGCTGACGCCCTTTTTTACTGTTTTGTCCTTGTTTTGATGGTTTTGCCGAAAAGGCTCTTTCCCGTTCACTATTGTACTAGACGAAATCGGAAGCGAGGTCACGTGAAAACCCCGGAAATTTTTCAGTTCCCGGTTTGAAATAGCCGCGGATCGAGATGGGGAGTGGAATGGGTCAGCTCTAGAATCTTGCAGAAATTGATTCGACCGGCGGCGACATATCTGTTTTGTTCGTGGTATGGCGTAAGGTGAGTCAGTTGCGCAAGCGCGATGGCTGCAAACGGGCGATGGCGCGCTTGATCAGGCGCAGGACGACGGTGGATAACGCCTGGATTGCACGGAGCTAAAGCTGGGGCATGCGAGCGCAATCAGCCGCTGGCTGTGCCCACGCGAAGGGGGAGGACGAAGTGGATGGGAAACGTCTGGCCGCGATCAAGCGGTGAAAACCTGCAAGATTCAAGAGCTGACCCCATCTTCCATCTTCCTTAAGCCCACTTTGTCGAACTACTTCTTTTCATATTTTTCTTCGATTTTTTTGACCGTGAAATGCGCTTTAGGTATGCAGCGATTCCTTCACTAACAGCTGCGGCGACGGCTCTGCCGAAGGTCGTGGAGTTTTGGCGCGGCGCTCCTTGAACCACATGATTACGACGTAGAACACGGGCGTAAGAAAGAGACCAAAACCGGTTACGCCGAGCATTCCGAAGAAGACGGCAGTACCCAGGGCTTGGCGCATTTCTGCACCGGCGCCTTTGCTGAGAACAAGCGGAAGCACACCAAAGATGAAGGCAAAAGAGGTCATCAGGATCGGACGCAATCGAAGACGGCACGCTTCGACTGCGGCGGTGAAACGATCTTTTTGGTCGCGATCCTGGATTTGCTTCGCGAATTCGACGATCAGAATCGCGTTTTTGCAAGCGAGCCCAACCAGCACAACAAAACCGATCTGGGTGAAAATGTTGTTCTCCATCGAGCGCAGCCAGACACCGTAGATCGAGCTGAACAGACACATCGGGACGATCAGAATGATGGCGAGCGGCAACGACCAACTTTCGTAAAGCGCCGAGAGCAGGAGAAAAACGAAGAGGACGCAGAGCGGAAAAATGTAGATCGCGCTGTTGCCAGCAAGCTTTTGTTGGAGCGCGATCTCGGTCCATTCGGTGGTGAAACTGGTGGGCAGAATTTGTTTGGCGAGACGTTCAACGGCTGCCAATGCGTCGCCAGTGCTCGCGCCCGGTGCGGGCTGACCGCTGAGGTCGGCCGCAGTAAACATGTTGTAACGAGTGATCTTGTCGGCGCCGCTTACTTCCTGCACGGTCGCCACCGAACCGAGGGGAACAATTCCACCTGAATTGTTGCGCGTTTTCAGCAAACGGATGTCGTCGGGACTCAATCGAAATTGCGAATCGGCCTGGGCGGTGACGCGATAGGTGCGGCCGAAAAGCGTAAGATCGTTCACGTATGTCGATCCAAGATAAGTCTGAAGCGTGCCGAAGATGTTACTAAGCGGCACGTTCATGCTTTTCGCTTTGACGCGATCGACTTCCAGCCAGAGTTGCGGGACGTTGGCGCGAAAGGTCGTGAGGTTGTTCGCCAAGCCAGGCGTTTGATTTGCCTTCACCATCATGGCGAAAGCTTGCGTTTGCAGTTCATCGAGACCGGCGTTGCCCCGATCCTGAATGAACAGCTTATAGCCGCCGGCGTTGCCAATGCCTGCCACGGGGGGTGGCGGAAAGGCAATGACAAGAGCTTCGGGAATCTCGGCACGAACGCGCGCGTTTATCTTCGCCAGAATCGCCGGCATTCCCTGGTCGCGAGTGTTTCGCTCCGAGAATTCCTTGAAAGGCAGGAACACGGCCGCGGTGTTTGGTTGATTGCCCCCGAAGAGATTGAATCCAGCGAATTCGACCGTGTTGAGTACGCCAGGCGTTTCGTGCGCGATCTTCGAAATCTTGTCGACGACCGCTTGCGTGCGATCGAGGGAAG
>Ga0066700_10001315_pt1 | contig 10229 bp, 7 predicted proteins | sample GraSoiAngelo_149_FD_66460 | JGI IMG/M metagenome (GOLD analysis project Ga0066700, IMG submission 66460) | Grasslands soil microbial communities from the Angelo Coastal Reserve, California, USA - 14_1009_09_30cm | ecosystem: Environmental > Terrestrial > Soil > Grasslands | place: USA...
GCAGCCGGCCTGGCGGCAGCCCTCGACGATCCCGGCGATGATCGTTTCGGCCTGCCCAACCGCCAGCTTCCCGACCGCCAGGTAATCCAGGAAGAAGAGCGGCTCGGCTCCACAGACCGCCACGTCGTTGACGCACATCGCGACCAGATCGATGCCGACTGTGTCGTGGCGTCCCATCAAGGAGGCAATCTTCAGCTTGGTCCCCACCCCATCCGTGCCCGAGACCAGGACAGGATCCTTGTATTTCTTCGGATCGAGGCGGAACAGGCCGCCGAATCCTCCGATGTCAGTCAGGACTTCAGGGCGGAACGTCGAGCGGACGAGGGTACGGATGCGCCGGACGAACTCGTTGCCGGCATCGATGTCAACCCCTGCCTTCTTGTAGTCCAAGGGAAAGCCGTGCTCCTGTTTCACTGGGGGACCGGCATCTTACCGGAACGGTCAGGGGTGGTCAACGCGACGAAGGCCGCGTCATCCGAGTGCCAACTAAGTGCAAACAGTGTATGGAGTTACATACAGACAGGCGTCCCCTTTCATGGTTTGGCACAATTATGTTCACTGACGGAGTCCCACCCTTTTCCTATCTCATTGACAATGCGTGGGTCTTGTCCAGACCAACCCTTGGCATCGTCATTGCTCAGTTGGGGAGCAGCTAGGAAATCGAACCCGCTAGAAGAGGAGGTCACCATGTTGATGGAAAAGCAAAAGAAACAGACGACGAATACTCTCATGACCGTCAAGGACGTGGCGACGTACTTGGCCGTCACGGAACGGACGGTCTACCGGCTGGTGAAAGACCACAAGCTGCCGGCCTACAAGGTGGGCGGACAGTGGCGCTTCAAAGCCGACATGATCGAGGGATGGATGCAGAAGGACGGCGCCCTCGAGTCCCTGGCCGAGTCGTCTGCGGAGCAGGAATCGGACACATCCCGCTACTCGTGGAAAGCGAGCTGACACAGCACGGCTTACGCCGCCCGCGCCAGCTCGACGAGCGTTTCGATGTGCATGGTCTGGGGAAACATGTCGAACCCCTGCAGTCGCGTCACGCGGTATCCTGCTTCCCGCATCACCCGCAGATCACGGGCCAGCGTCGGGGAATCGCAGGAGAGATACACGAGACGGCGCGGCCTCAGCCGGAGGAGCCCGGTGAGAGCCTCCTTACTGAGGCCAGTCCGCGGGGGATCCATGAGCACGAAGTCGTACTCGTCAGGCGTGCTGGCGTCCAGAATCGCTTCAGTCGAGCCTTGCCGGAATCGGCACCGGCCGACGTGATTCACCCGCGCGTTGTAGCGGGCATCCGCCAGCGCCGCCGGGTTGGCCTCCACCAACGTCACCAAGGCCCCGCCGCGCGCAAGCGGCAGCCCGAAGTTGCCGATCCCCGCATAGAGTTCCAGCACACGTAGCGGCGCGCGGTCCTGCCCTGTCAGAGCCCAGTCGGTCACGGTCTCGACCAGCATCTCGTTCAGCCGCCAGTTCGCCTGCACGAACGACCGATCGCTGCACCGCAGGCGCAGCCCCGCCACCTGCTCGGTCAGGGCGGTCTCTCCATCCACCCACCGACGCTGCTGGAGACCGCGCCCGGCGATCATCACCTGCCCCTTCAACCCGTCCAGCCCGGTCCGCACCCGCTCAAACCAGCCTTCGGCCTGCCGCCGCGTGCAGCGCTCGGCCTCGTACTGGATCACTCGCTCTCCTGTCGCGACCGAATAGCCGAGGCGGACCTCTTGTATCAGTGCCGCCATCAACCCTGATCCAGCGAGCGCGCGATTGAGATGCGCGACGGCCTCGTTGAGGCGCGGCGCCAGCAACGGACACGCGGCGATCGGCACCAGCCGGTGGCTGCCTTCCTCGTGGTAGGCCAGGCTCGCCGTCTTTCCTTTGGGAGTGACCACCGCCAGCCGCGCGCGATGACGGTAGCCATAGACGTCAGGGGACGCGATGAGGGGCGGCACGGCCACATCGACCAGCCCGCCGAGCCGGACAAGCGTTTCTGCAAGGATGTCTCTCTTGAGCTCAAGCTGAGCCGTCGGCGACGCATGCTGGAGCTGGCACCCGCCGCACTGTCCATAGACCGGGCACGGCGCGTCCGTCCGGTGCGGCGACGGCGTCACGACTTCGAGGAGACGGCCCTCCGCATATCCTTTTTTGACGCGCTCTGGCTGGATGCGGACCGACTCGCCCGGCAGCACGCCCTCGACGAAGATCGCCAGCGAGCCGTCATGCGTCAGCCCTTTCCCACCGTGGACGAGTTTATCGATCTGAACGAGAACGGTTTTGTCGGATTGAGTGACTTGGGAAGGCATAGCGAGGAGCCCGAGTCTACTGGAAGTTTGATTCGAGGTCCTGATCAAAGGCAAACACGATGATACGCTCACCGATATGGGTGTCGATATCGGTAAAGAGCGCAGTGGCTTTCACTCCTGTGATCTCACTAATCTCCTCGCAGAGCTTTTTCCGACCCTGTGCAATCAGTGTCTGGCGCACCCGCTTGACCATCTCGATCCCATCCTCGCTCTTGGCCAGCTGGCGCTCGGCAGGGGTCAAAACCCCCTTCAGCCTGACGAGAATGATATCCCGCACGATGAAAGCCCGCACATCCTCCGGCCCTCTACCCATAAATTCCTGCTCGAATTTGATCATGGCGTTACGGACCGCGCCTTCGATTTCGCCCTTCGTTCGCCCATTTTTCATGCCGTTCGATCCCTCGGTTTCCACGCGGCCAGATTATAGGGACACGGCCCGCCGGAGACAAGTTTAGCATGGATAGGTCTCTCGCCTCATCGCTGGAGAGGCCAGAAGACCCAAAGTCGGTCCGACGCCGATTTTTAATTGATCGAACCGTCTTTTTCTGGTATCAGTAAGCCGTTGCATATGGTGGTGCCACCTGCCCTTGTTCCCGCAAAGACAGGCGGAGCCATCGTCCCTAGGTTACAGTAAGCAACGCTAAGGCAGGTAGGGTAGCCGGTTCCCGCTTCAGAGGGACCGGCCACAGTGCAAGCCAACCGCGTGCTCCTCGGACGCTCTTCGAGGACGCCGGTTGGCTTTTTTTGTTTTGGGAGCTGAACAACGCATGCCCTTCGTGATTCTCGTCCCATTGCTTCCTCTGCTGGCCGCGTTGATCGTCGTGATCGGCAGCGATTGTTCGCGACACGCGCGCGCGCGAGTCGCCGCCTGGCCGATCGGCGCGGCATTCTGCGTCGCCGTCGCCACGCTTTATTTTGTCGCGACACAGGGCACGATCGCGATTCGTTTCTACGATCCCGCGTCGTTGGCCTTGATCGCCGTCCCCGTCGGCTTCTACATCGATCGGCTGAGCGCGGTCATGATGGTCTTGATCTCTGGCGTCGGGACGATCATCTATACCTATTCCGTTGGGTACATGTACCAGGACCCTCAGGAGTCCCGGTATCTCTTCCTGGTCGCATTCACCACGTTCGTGCTGCTGTGCATGGTCTCGAGCGCGAACCTCGTCATGCTGTTCGTGTTCTGGCAGCTACTGAGCTGTCTGCTCTATCTCCTGGCCCACAACCACGCACATGCAGCGACGTTGGCGGGCGCCTATAGAACCTTTACGCTCCTGCGGGTCGGCGACGTCGCATTTCTCGCCGGGCTTGTCCTCGCCCATTCGCTGTACGGCACGTTGGAGTTCCCGACGCTGTTCACTAAGGCGATCGAAACCCCCGTCACGCTGTCGCCCTTGCCGGGATGGGACATCCACGGCGCGACCGCTGTCACGTTGCTCCTTTTTATCGGCGGCATGAGTAAGTCGGCGCAGTTTCCGATGCACATCTGGCTGCCCCGTTCGCTCTATGCCCCCACGCCGGTGCATGCGTTGCTGCATGCGGGCATCATCAATGCCGGCGGCTTCCTGATCAACCGATTGGCGCCACTCTTCGGGCTCAGCTCGACGACACTGCACGTGGCGTTCGTCGTCGGCACCATGACCGCCATTCTCGGCGCCGCCATGATGCTGGCGCAGAACGACATCAAGAAAACGCTCGGCTTCTCCACGATCGGCCAGATGGGTTACATGATCATGGAGTGCGGGTTGGGCGCGTTTTCCCTGGCGGTGTTTCATCTGATCGCGCACGGAATATTCAAGGCCACCGTGTTCTTGAACTGCGGCAACGTCATCCACAAGGCCCGCCAGGAGCCGGCCTTCCCCCATACGGACCATGAGGCCGCGGAACAGAGTTTCTCTCGGCTCACCTGGACGACGGGATTCGTGACCACGCTGTTGATTCCGCTGCTCATCCTCGTCGTCACGCACGGCGTGCTCCACATCCCGTTGCTGGAATCGCAAGGTGCCGTGATCTTCCTGTTCTTCATTTGGATCACCTCCTCGCAAGCCATCTTGACGCTCACACGATTGCGCGCCGTGGCCTCCTGGAAAGTGTCGGCTGCGATGTTACTGACGCTCCCGTTCATCGTGTTCGTGTATCTGTTCGCCGTACAATCCTTCACGGCGTTTCTGTACCGCGATCCGCAGGAAGTCGCGTCCTACTTTCTGGCTGCGGCGCTTCCACGCTGGCTCTTTGACGTGATGATCGCCATAGCGACGCTGATGACGATCTTCGGCTGGACGTACCTGTATATGCGCGCCCACGGCCGCACGATGTGGACACCGGCCTGGATCGAAGGCCTCCGGATCCGGCTCTATGTGTTGTTCATGAATCGGCTTTACGCCGACGAGCCCTACGAACTATTCAGCCAAGCCGTGATGCGTCTCGTCCACCGATTTGACAAGCGTGAGCAAGGGTGGTCGCAATGATGGAGGGGGCGATCATTTCTTGGTTGTCGGCCGGCGTTCCTCTGCTGGGTGCAGTGTTGAGCCTCGCAGTCTGGTCCAAACCGGACCGACTGAAGGTCTCGGCAATCCTCGTGTCCCTCGTCAGTCTCGGAGCGAATGTAGGACTGAGCGGCTCATTGACCACTCCGCCCGAGGGCATGTTGCTGCTCTACCTGCTTCCGTTGGCCGCCTGTGTGTCGCTCTTGGGACAGCCGGTTCACTCCGACCATCGACCTTCGTGGCTCATGACTTTGCTATTCCTCGGACTGGGACTTGGCGTCCTGACGAACCACAACGTCGTTGGTCAGAGTTTTTTGCTCGTGCTGCTTGGGTCTCTCATCGCGCTGCTGTTCCGACACCATACTGCGTTATGGCCCATCTCCTGGCGGGGGATCGGCACCTACGGTGTCGGCGCCTTGTGCGTGGGGGTCTCCGTCATCACCGGCCCGCCGATCTCTGCGGTAGCGTCCCTTCTGACGTGCGCCATCCTCTTGCCGCTTGTGCCGTTTCATGAGGGCCACGTCACCGCGCTTACCCGATTGCCCGGCGGCTTGCCGTCGTTCGTTGTGCTGCTGTTGCCCGCCCTGGGCGTGCACGGGCTGACCACGGTCGTCGCGGCAGTGCCGGAGGTCGCCGCCCGGACCGTGAGCCTCTTTGCGTTGGCGGGATCGCTCTACGGGGCGATCAAGGCGTTGGCGCAATCGCGGGTGCGGCTGTTGCTCGCCTACAGCAGCCTGTCGTTCTTTTCCATTCTGTGGTGGTTCGTCGCCGCAGCCCGAACCCCGATGCCCAGAGTTGCGGTCTTTGTGGGCGCCGTCGGGCTTGTGACGAGCGGCCTCTTGGTCGCCTGGCAAGTGATCCGCACGAGATACGGCGACGATGTGGACCCGCAGGCCATCAGCGGCTTGGCGTTCACGATGCCGCGATACGCCGTCCTGCTCTCGCTCCTCGCGCTGGCCGCGATGGGGCTGCCTCCGTTTGGCGTGTTCGCCGGTTTTATGGGTCTGCTCCTGACGTCATCCCTTACGCCTTCCGTCGGACTGTTTGTCACGCTGGTAGCCTGGCTCACCGCCTCTTGGTACATCATGCAGATGGTGCAGCAATTGCTCTTCGGAGTGAGGCGACCGGATCTGCGTTACACCGATCTGCTCCGGACCGAATTCGCCTCCTTGGTGATGGTCATCCTGGTCCTGCTCGCGCTGGGGGGGGCGTCGTCGAATCTGTGGGGGCCTGAGCAAACCGCACCGCCGACGAGCGCGAACGTGGAAGCGATTACATGGAACAAGTAGAGAATCGGTCCGACATCGAAACGAGACGGATGGAGCTGCGAGGCATCGTCCGCCTCGCCGGCGAAGTCATCGCGCAGTACTGGCCGATGCGGACCTTCGTTCACCACAACCCGCTTCACAGTCTGGAATATCTTCCGTTTGAAGATGCCGTCCGGCGCGGCCAACAGTTCCTGGGAGGCGACGGCTACCTGCCCAGCCACGTCTATCGTGGCTACCTGAAGACGGGCCGGATTCAAGCCGCGCATCTCGACGCCGCGGTGAAGCCGCTCGTCCGTGACAAACACGTCGTCATCGGAACACACAGGATCACACACGGCGAGGTCTTGCGCGCGTGCCTGGCTGAAGGCCTTTGCACGCCCATCAAGGAGCCGCTCGATGATCAACTTCCTGATCCCTCGCGCAATTTGATCGACCGCATCGCGGCGAACCTCGCCTCCGTGCTGACGTTTCCAGACCTGCGTGAGCGCATCCGCGCAATCGCGGAGGGCGACCGGGCGGCACTGGGACGCTGGCTCACCCTCTCGCACTGGTGCGACGATACCTTCGGCACGCAGATCGTCCGGCAGATCAACGACCAACTGATCAAGTGGTGCGAGGCCTTCCTAGACGAAGGCCATGCGACCTGGTCCATGCCGGAACGGGAGAGCGGATTGTACGGCGCATGGAAGGTGCTGGCTGCACAGGAATGGTCGCTCTGCGGGATTAAACACAGCCGCAGAAAAATCGCCCGACTCCCCGATCATCCCGAGGACGCCCTCCTCGAAAGTCTGGATGCGCTCGGCATTCCGTCAGACCTGCGACAGGACTATTTGTCCTTGCAGCTGACCGCGCTACCCGGCTGGGCCGGCTTTATCAAGTGGCGCGAACAACAACGGGACTATCCCTGGCAGCGGGCGTATCCGGCGAGCCTCGTGAAGTTCCTCGCCATTCGCCTTTGGTACGCGCGAGAATTGGTTCACAAGGCCTGCCGAAACGAACTTGGTATCGAAGGCCGGTATGACGCCGTCAGTGCCTACATGCAGAACCATCCGGAAGAGTATTATTTGAGACGCCAACGAGTCGCCGGTCGCTTGCCGGCGCTTTATGCCGAGGAAGTTGATCGGGTTCGGCATCAGAAAGGAAACGGCTGGGGCGCCGTGATCGAACGCTATCGGACCGAGGTCGTGCCACGCCAGGTGGTGGCGGCCAGGCGAGGCGCAGCCAGGCGGTTGCTGGCGCTCGCTCACGCATTGGAGATCGAGCCGACACTGCTGACCGAAAGTGCTCCCGCCGACCTGAAACAATTGTTCGACTGGGTCGAAGCCTTCCCGGAGTCGGACCATGGACCTGTCTGGCTGAAGGCCTTCGAAGCCGGTTATCAGGACCGCCTGCTCGGACGGATGTGGACGCCATGCCGGCGGCCCCCTGCAGACGAGGAACGGGCGCCGCCGACCCGCCCCTGTTCTCAATCGGTCTATTGTCTTGATGTGCGGTCCGAGCCGTTCCGCCGGCATCTTGAATCAATCGGCGCGCACGAGACCTACGGCTTCGCCGGATTCTTTGCCGCTTTCATTCTCTATCGGGCATGGGGGAAGGAACACGACACGGAGCAGTTCCCGGTTATCATGCGCGCGAAACATGAAGTGCGGGAGATCCCCCGGAGTTATCTGGACCATAGGGTCTCACAACACGAGGCCCGCACCAAGTGGGTCCGCGCAGGCCACACGCTCTTACACGACCTGAAAGAAAACGTCGTGACGCCCTACGTCATGGTGGAATCGCTGGGCTGGTTCTACGGCGTGCCCATTCTCGGCAAAACATTGCTGCCGTCGCTCTACCGGCGCTGCACCGCCTGGCTACGGCATCTCTTCGTGCCGTCGCTTTCGACCACGCTCACCATCGACAAGCTGGCGCCGGCCGAAACAGCGGAGATGCTGGCCGCGGAGCAGCAGGCCCTGGTGAGAAAGGCGTTGCAAGAGCGCACCGGGGTGCGCCGCTCGCGCATCACCCACGACCTCGTCGAGGCCTTACGGCAGCGAGCCCTCAACGGTCAAGAAAACCTGGGCTCCTCGTTGCTTGAGGCAGCGCACCGCGCGGGGCTCTCGACGGAGACGCTGAACACCCTCATCGAGGCGTTGCGCCGCGATTACGACCTCAATGCCCGCTCGGCCTCCAGGCACAAGGAGCGGATCACGCGCATGGGGTTCACCATCGAGGAACAGGTCCTCACGGTCGACACGGCCTTGCGCATGATGGGACTGACGACGAACTTTGCGCGGCTCGTCCTGTTCTGCGCGCACGGCAGCACGTCGGACAACAACCCCTACGAGTCGGCCCTCGATTGCGGCGCCTGTGGCGGCAACGAAGGGAAGCCCAACGCCCGCGTGCTCGCGATGATGGCGAACAACCAGAAAGTGAGAGAAGGGCTGCTCAAGACCGGCATCAAGATTCCGCCCGACACGCACTTTCTCGCCGGCCAGATGAACACAACGACCGACGAGGTTCAACTGTTTGACCTGGAAGACGTGCCGCCGACGCATCGAGCGGACCTATCACGGCTCCAGGAAGATCTCAGGGAAGCCGCCGAACTCACGCGTCAGGAACGCTGCGCGCGGTTTCCCGACGTCCGGCGAGCCTTAAAGCGCAAGAACGCGACATCTCACGTCCGTCGACGGGGCTCCGACTGGAGCCAGGTCAGGCCGGAGTGGGGTCTTTCGGGTAATGCGGCCTTCATCATCGGGCGACGAGAACTGACACGAGGGCTTGACCTCGAAGGACGCGTCTTCCTGCATTCCTATGATTATCGCCTAGACCCTAGCAATCGGCTGCTCGAAGTCCTGTTGACCGCCCCGCAAGTCGTGGCCCAGTGGATCAACATGGAACATTACTTTTCGGCCGTCGACAATGAGACATACGGAAGCGGCAGCAAGGTCTATCACAACGTCGTGGGGCGGCTCGGCATCATGTCGGGACCTTGGAGCGATCTCCGGCTTGGATTGGCTAGGCAAACAGTCATGAACGGCGACGTACCGTACCATGAGCCGATGCGGCTGTTGACGATCATTGAGGCGCCATGTGAATGTATCGATAGGCTGATCGCACGCCATGAAATATTGCGGCATTTCTATCACAACAAGTGGGTACACCTTGTCACGCTCGATCCCGAAGAGTGGATATGGTACCGGTATCGACAGACCGGAACATGGAGCGTCATAGAGAATCAGTCTAACCGTCGGGCATTCACTGAGTCATAGGCCGGAAAGGAGTCCGTTGATGGGTTTGACATTGCATCCGATGAAGGAAATTCGTGTAATCGTCGCGGGAGACCACCAGGCGTTTGTGACCGATCTGCTCGATCGTGTCAAGGCAACCGGCTACACCATTATCGGCAATGTGTCCGGGAAAGGTCACCACAGCGTTCACGAAGCACACTTCATGTTCAGCGAGCAGGAAAGTCTCGAAATGATCATGACCGTCGTACCGGAAGAGAAAGTCGAACTGATCTTGGCCGGGTTGCGGCCGCTCTTCGAACGGCACTCCGGCGTCATGTTCGTCGCCGATGTCGCAGTGAGTCGACGCGAGTATTTCGGCATGCAGCCGGCCGGCTCATGATCCCTGATCTTACGAGTTCCTGCCCGGACTGGCCGGGACGGCGGTGGCAAAGCATGCCGACCGCTCAGCCTGCGTACGTTGCGTGACGCGGACGCGTGCCGCGTTCGCTACGCCTTCATTTTTGCGGCGAACAGCTTGCGGAACTTGGCCACCTTGGGGTTCACGATGGCCATGCAGTAGCCCTGCGTCGGGTTGCGGGCGAAGTATTCCTGATGGTAGTCCTCGGCGACGTAGAAGGTCGCGGCGGGAACGACCTCGGTGACGATGGGATCATCGAAGACCTTCTCCTTCGTGAGGCCCGCGATCACGTCTGCGGCGACCGCCTTCTGGTCCGGCGAGTGGTAGAAGATCGCCGACCGGTACTGGGTGCCGACGTCGTGGCCCTGGCGGTTGAGCGTGGTCGGGTCGTGGATCACGAAGAAGACTTCGAGGAGCTCGCGGTAGGAGACGACGTTGGGATCGAACGTGATCTGCACCGCCTCGGCGTGGCCGGTGCGGCCCGTGCAGACCGCCTCGTAGGTCGGATTCGGGTGCTTCCCGCCGATGTAGCCCGACTCGAC
>Ga0066700_10001329_pt1 | contig 10201 bp, 6 predicted proteins | sample GraSoiAngelo_149_FD_66460 | JGI IMG/M metagenome (GOLD analysis project Ga0066700, IMG submission 66460) | Grasslands soil microbial communities from the Angelo Coastal Reserve, California, USA - 14_1009_09_30cm | ecosystem: Environmental > Terrestrial > Soil > Grasslands | place: USA...
AAATTAGTCACCATGGACCGGCTGCCGCTCAATGCGCTGCGCGCCTTCGCCCTGGTGCTGGAGCGCGGCGGCGTGCGGGCCGCCGCCCGTGAGCTCGCGATCTCGCACTCGGCGGTGAGCCGGCACCTGAAGGAGCTCGAGCGCTGGCTGGGAGTCGCCCTGCTCGAGAAGCGCGACGGCGGCGGCTTGCGGGCGACCGCGCAGGGCCAGCTGTTGGCCGAGGCAGCACGCAACGGCCTGCACGGCATGCAGCAGGCCGTTGAAGCCGTGCGCGAGCAACGCTCCTCGTACTCCGTGAGTGTGTGCGCCACGCCGTCGTTTGCGGTGCGCTGGCTCCTGCCGCGCCTGCCGGCGCTGCAGCGCTCCTACCCGCGGCTCGAGGTCTCGGTCGTCGTCGACCAGCGCCTGGAGGAACCCGGCTCGTTCTCGTCGGACCTCGCGATCCGCACCGGGCGAGGCCCGTGGCCCGCACTGCTCGCCGAGCCGCTGATGGACGAGTGCCTCTACCCGCTCCTGAGCCCCGCGCTGTGGCGCCAGAGCGGACGTTTCAGGGATCCTGAGGAGCTGTGTCGGATGCGCCTGCTGCACGATCGCGATCCGAACACGAGCTGGCAGGTGTGGCGGCAGAAGTACGGTCCGGCCGCACTGGATGTGCGGCGCGGGCCCCGCTTTGCCTCCTCCGATCTGCTCCTGCGCGCCGCGGCCCAGGGTCTGGGAGTCGCGCTCGCTCGTCACCGCCTGGCGCAGGAAGATCTCGCCTCGGGCGCGCTCGTGCGCCCCTTCGAAACACGCGTCATCGATCTTGGCGCGGCGTATTGGATCGTCCGCCCGCGGGGAGGCGCGCCGCGTGAGGCGGTGACGATCCTGCTGGCGTGGCTGCGGCGGGAAGCCGAGCGCACGCCGCTCGTTCCGAGCTGAGCGAGCGAGCCCATGACCCTGCTCGCCGACCTCGTGCGCACCTCGCAGCGTGTGGGCGCCACCGCCGCTCGCCTGAGCAAGGTGCGGGAGTTGGCTTCGTTCCTGCGCGCGCTGCCGCCCGACGAGATCGAGACTGCCGCGCACTATCTGTCGGGAGAGATCCCGCAGGGCCGGATCGGCATCGGCTATTCGACTTTGCAGGCAGCCGCGGCGAGCGGCGCTGCGAGCGCGGAAACCCTGTCGCTTGCGGAGGTGGATCGCAGCCTCGCCCTGATCGCTGCGATTCGCGGCGCGGGCTCGAGCGCCCGCCGCGCTCAGGCGCTGCGGGAACTGTTCCGGCGCGCGACCGCCCCCGAGCAGCAGTTCCTGCTGCATCTGCTGGTGGGCGAGTTGCGCCAGGGCGCGCTGGCCGCAAGTATGGTCGAGGCCATCGCCGTGGCCGCTGAGCTGCCGGTGGCGCAGGTGCGCCGCGCGGCCATGTATTCAAAGAGTCTGGGAGCGGTTGCCCGAGCGGCACTGCTCGAAGGCGCCGATGCCCTGCGCCGATTCCAACTGGAGCTGTTCTCGCCGGTCGCGCCCATGCTCGCCCAGACCGCTGCCGACGTGGGCGAGGCACTCACGGAGCTCCAGGGCGAGGTGGCGTTCGAGTGGAAGATGGACGGGGCGCGCATACAGGTACACAAGGGGGCCGATGAGGTGCGCATCTATACGCGCGCGCTGAACGATGTCACCGGCGCCCTGCCGGAGATCGTCGCCGTGGCGCGTACGCTCCCCGGCCGCACGCTGGTGCTCGATGGTGAGGCGATCGCGTTCGATGCCTCGGGTCGGCCGCATCCGTTCCAGATCACCATGCGTCGCTTCGGGCGCAAGCTCAACGTCGAACAATTGCGCGTCGAGCTGCCGATCAAGGCTTTCTTCTTCGACTGCCTGCGACTCGATGCGCTGAGCATCGCCGACCGCCCGGCGCGCGAGCGCTTCCAGGCGCTCGGCGAGGCCGTGCCGCCGGCGTTGCAGATCCCACGGCTCGTCACCTCCTCGGAAGCCGCGGCGCGGGCCTTCTATGAGGCCGCCCTCGCGGCCGGCCATGAGGGTGTCATGGCGAAGTCGCTCGATGCCCCCTACGAAGCCGGCAATCGGGGCGCGAGCTGGCTCAAGATCAAGCGTGCGCACACCCTCGATCTGGTGGTGTTGGCGGCGGAGTGGGGCCATGGCCGACGCACCGGCAAGCTTTCCAATCTGCATCTTGGCGCGCGGGCGCCGGCCACGGGCGGGTACGTCATGCTCGGCAAGACGTTCAAGGGCCTCACCGACGCCATGCTCGAATGGCAGACGACGGAGCTTCTGGCACGCGAGACTCACCGTGACCAGTGGACCGTGTACGTGCGACCGGAGCTGGTCGTGGAAATCGCCTTCAGCGACCTGCAGGCGAGCAGCCGCTATCCGGGCGGCCTGGCACTGCGGCTCGCCCGGGTGAAACGCTATCGGGACGACAAGCGCGCCGCCGACGCCGATACTATCGAGACGGTACGCAGAGTGTATGCGGCTCGCGCCGCGACCTGAACTGATGCGCGCCGGCTGCGTCCGGCGCTGGAATGATCAATCCGGGAATTCAGGCAGCGGAACTGCCCTCCAACTCGAGCCCCATTGCGAGGGCGTCGGGCCCATGTCGAACTCGAGCAGCCCGCCGGCCTGCAGCTGGGCATGCGTCAGGACCGGGACGTGGAGCGGCTCACCGTTCAGTCTCGCGGACTGAATGTAGAGGTTGGTCGCGGAGTTTTGCGGCGCGGATATGACGAACCGCTTGCCGCCAGGCAGGTTGAGCGTGAATTTGCGAAACAGCGGGCTGCCGATCATGTAATTCCCCGACACGGGGTTGAGCGGATAGAACCCCATGGCCGTGAAGATGTACCACGCCGACATCTGGCCGCAGTCCTCGTTTCCCAATACGCCGGCGGGTCGATTCTGGTAAGAGTCGCGGGCGATCTCGCGCACTCTTAACTGCGTCTTCCACGGCTGGCCGCTGAAATCATAGAGATAACCATAGTGGTGGCTGGGCTCGTTATCGTGCCGGTTGTGCCCGCCCTGGAAGTGCTCATCCAGCGTTGCGTTGAACTTCTCCGGCCCACCCATCAGCGCCATCAGCCCCGCAATATCGTGGAGCACGGAATACGTGTAGACCCACTGATCGCCCTCGGTCCAGCCATCCTCCGGGCGCGCCCAGGAGCCGTCGGCGTTTCGTCCCTGCATGAACCCGCGCGCCGGGTTGTAGAGATTACGGTAGTTGCGCGAGCGACCGATGAAGAGCCGGAAATCCTTGTCCCTGCCGAGCGCCTTGGCGACCTGCGCGACCGCAAAATCATCATAAGCATCCTCGAGCGTCTCCGAGGCCGCCTCGGCGGTCTTGTCGACCGGAACATACCCGAGCTGTTTGTAATACGTGAGGCCGGGACGCGCCTCATAGGGGACCCCCGGCTGGCGGTCGTGCCAGTCACGTGTGGTATCACCCTCGGGCGGCGTCATGGCGTCCTTGTAGGCGGCGTCGTACGCCAGTTGGTAATCGAAGCCGTGAAAGCCCTTGTTGATGGCCTCGGCCACGACTGAATCCGCGTGCGTGGCGATCATGATGTTGGTGTAGGAGGGGTTCGGCCACTTCGGCATCCAGCCGCCCTCCTGGTAGTCCTGCAGCAACGCCCGCACCATGTCGTCGATGCGCTCGGGAGCGAGGATCGTCAACAGGGTGTTCTCGGCGCGGAATGTATCCCAGAGCGAATAGGCCGTGTAGGAGACTCCGTCGTGCACCCGGTCGTCGAAAGCGCTGTAGTAGCGGCCGTGCTCCGAGAACAGCTTGGGGTACAGCAGTGCATGGTAGAGCCCCGTATACAGGATGCGGCGCTCGTCGTCGGAGGCGCCCTCGAGCGACACCATGGCGAGTTTTTCGTTCCAGATGCTCTTCAGCTGCGCGCGCACGGCGTCGAAATTCCATGAGGGAATCTCCGCTCGCAGATTCGCCCGCGCCTGCTCGATACTGATGAATGACGTGCCGACTGTGGCCTGCACCACCTGATCGGCTCCGGGTTCGAAGCTCACGTACGCGCCGACGTTCGGGTCTTGAGCCGTCGCCTCCGCGGAGCGCAGCGCCTCGCCGGCATACACCCCGTGCGCGACGAAGGGCTTGTTGAACCTGACGACGAAATATCCCTTGAAATTCGGCAGCCGTATGTTGGTCAGGTGGGCGTCCATGCGGTCGGGGTTATAGCCGACGATCTCGCGCGCCGCGGGATCGACGCGCACGAACCCCATGACGCCGGTGCGCGTGGCTTCGACCACGACGCTCGCCCTGGAGTGCGCGGGAAACGTGAATCTCAGGAACCCGCAGTGGTCGGTCGCGGTGATCTCGGTGCGGATCTGCCGTGAGGCTCCCGCATCCATGCGCACCGAATAGTAATCCGGGGATGTGATCTCGTCGTTGCGTGAGAACGGAAGCCTGCGGCTTGCGGCGGCGGTCTTGATGTCGTCGACCTCGGGTATGAGGGTCACGTAGCCGTAGTCGCCCATCCAGATGGCCGGTTGGTGGGTGCCGATGAACCCCGAGATCGTGTTGTCCTCAAACGCGTAAGAGCTGACGCTGATACGGTTCTCGCGCGTCTGCGCGGTCCAGTTCGTCATCCCGAAAGGCGTGGTGACCAACGGCATCGTGCCGCCGTAGTCCGAGCCGCCGCCGCCGGTGCCGATATAGGTATTGACCCAATCAACGGCACTGGCGCCATCCTCGGCAGGCTCGAGCGCATGGGCGTGAGCGCCAATGACGACTACCGCCGCAACCGCGAATACGCGTGCGATTCCCTGCAACACCGGTGGAGACCTTGTCCAGTAATCTACCACCGATCGGCGAACGGCAGGCAATCGCGCGGCGAGCCGGCGCATCGTCCGCGGGTTTGTCTCCTGCTGCCGACTAGACCGCGCGCCTAGCCCATCCTTGTAACCCTGAGTGGGATCTTCGGACTATTCCCGCGCGGCCGGCCCCTGGCCGAGGATGAGTGTTGCTGCTGACCAAACAGCACTGTCGGTGACGCTTCAGCCTTCAACGAACCACATGGAGAGTTTCCAAATGCTGTCAAACTTTTCACACTATTCCCCGCAAGGATTCATACCTCAGTTTCCCGGACTGCAGGGGGCGGGGTGGCCGCAAATGAGCCCGGGCCTGTTTGGGCAGCCCGGCACATACGCCGGCTACGTGCCGTTCGCTCACGAGCCCGCACTGGCAGGCATGTATCCGAGCCCGTACCTCCAGACTCCGTTCGCGCCGAGTCCGTTCGCCGCGACTCCGTTCGCAGCGAGCCCGTTCGCGCCGAGTCCGCTGGCATTCAACCCGCTCCTCGGCTCCTTTGCCGGCTATGCGGGCGCACACCATCCGGCACAACAGATCGTCCTGTTGCTCGGGCAGCTGGCGCAGCAGATCTCCGCCCAGACCGCTGTGACACAGCAGATCAGCATCGGGCTCCAACAACTCGTGCAGCAGCTGGCTGTGCAAGGCCTGCAGACCCATCCGGGCGCCCTGGGTGCCTTTGGTGGTCAGTACTTCGCACAGAGTCCCTTCACCGGCGCGACGCAGGGCGCATTCGGTGGATTCACCCCCCAGGCGCAGGCATGGGGCGCCAATCGGGCGCAGACCATTCAATAGCACCGGGGCCGTGTGCCTCAACACCGGGCCGTGTGCCTCGGCAGGCCGCCGTGACGGGAGTGAACCGCCGGCGCCTGCCGCGGCGCGACGCGACGCGGCGACCTCACCATCAGTATGGAGGATAGTTCGATGGCTCAAGAAAGAGAGGAGCGGCCCGGCGCGGCGATCAAGAAGACCAGCGAGGCAGGCGATGACTCGATGAGGAGGACCACGGGGACGCAGAGCCGGTCCCGGGAGCCCGGGGGCGGCGCACTGGACGCATCACTCCCCGGCAGACGGCGTGAGCGTTACGTGATCGGCACCCGTACTGCGCCCGATGGCCGGCCATTCGCCCATCCCCAATTTTCCATGGACGGCGTCGTCGATTACCTCGGTCATCAGGAGAACGTCGAAGTTCTCAAGCGCATCAAGCTCGGCGGTACGCAGCCCTTCATGACCGATGGCCGCAGCGTGAGCGAGGTGGTGGTGGCCAAGATCGACGAGGGCAAGGCGCAGCGACTGCGCGCGGCTGCACCACCGCATCTGATCATCGAACGCGACTCGTTGCTGGCCTGTGCCGACTACCTGTCGCTGCCGGCGCGGATCGCGCCGATCGGCACGCTGCTGCCGCTGCGCTCCATCGCGACCGAGGTTTCCATTCGCGTGACCGGCGAGCGCGATCAACCGCTCGCCAGGGCGACGGTCGTCATCGATGGAGACGGCTTGCCGGCCCAGGCGCTCACGGACGAAACCGGAACCGCGCGGCTCACTTTCTTCGGAGGCACGGTCGAGGCAATCCAGACGCTGTACATCAGGGCTGCCGCCAATCACTGGGATCGCCTCATCTACGCGCCGCGCCTCGGCTCCGCTACCAATACGGTCAAGCTGCGCCCCCTGTCAGAATCCTATCCGAACTTTCCGAGTGCGCGATTGCCCGGCTGGGGTCAGCGCCTGATGGGGGTCGATCCGATCGCTGGCCGCTTCACCGGCAACGGGGTGAGGATCGGCATCATCGATTCGGGCTGCGACAACTCACATCCGCTGTTGCGGCACGTCACGCGCGGCAAGGACTTCACCACGGGCGGCGCAGATACGGGCTGGACCCACGACTTCGTGTCGCACGGGACGCACTGCGCCGGCATCATCAACGCAGCGAGCACCGAGCAGGGCGTCAGCGGCTGCGCGCCCGAGGCCGAGCTGCACGTGTTCAAGGTCATTCCGGAAGGCCGCGTCAGCGACCTGCTGGCGGCGCTGGATGAATGCATCGAGCGCGAGCTCGATATCGTCAACATCAGCGTCGTGAGTGACGGATTCTCCGAGCTGGTGAGCCAGAAGCTGCAGGAGGCGCGGCGCAAAGGCATCGCGTGCATCGCGGCAGCGGGCAACTCCGGCGGCCCACTCGCATTCCCGGCGGCGCTGCCCGCGGTGATGGCGGTCGCCGCGGTCGGCAAGCTCAGGGAATTTCCCGCCGACAGCTCGCACGTTCTCAGCGTGATCCCGCAATTGATCGGCGGTGACGGGATCTTCGCGGCGAGCTTCAGCGCCGCGGGTCCGCAGGTGGCGGTTTCCGCGCCCGGGGTGGCGGTCGTGTCGACGGTTCCCGGCAGTGGCTACATGGCCGCGGACGGCACCTCTGTGGCGGCGGCACACGTGACGGGTCTCGCCGCGCTGGTGCTGGCGAATCATCCCCTGTTTCGCGACGGACCGTTCAGAGCGCGCTCCGAGCAGCGCGTGCACGCGCTGTTCGAGCTGATCCGAGCGAGCGCGGTCGCGCGCGTACCCGATCCGCTACGCGGTGGCGCGGGTGTGCCGGAGCTGGCGCGCGTGCCAGCAGCCCAGAGCTTCACCCTGGGGCTTGCTGCTGGTGCGGACGGCGCGGAGCGAGTCGCCATGCCCGGCTATTGGCCCGGGTCGGTCCAGGGATGGCAGGGGTGGCCGGCATGGCCGCCGGTGCCGCTGGCGGCAGGGGGATTCTTCTGATCTTCTGATCGTCAGCTCGCTTCGAGCGTCGGATGCGCAGCCGGCGCCGAAGCGGGCAACGCCGCGAGCGCGCGCGAGATGACGCGGATGCGCGCGGCTGCTTCGCCGCGCCGGTGTACCTTGAGTTTCTCGCACAGGTTGTGGACGTGGTTCTTGACCGTTGCGGCTTCGATTCCCAGCCGGCGGCCGATCTGCTTGTTCGTGAGCCCGCAATCGATCAGATGCGCGATCTGCAGCTCGCGCCGCGACAGCGGCATGGTGTCGGCGTGGCCGTTACCGACGGGGTCGTTGCCACCCTGCGACAGCACCGCCACGTGGCGATACAGCGACGCGGCAGCTCGTGGTGAGCACGGTAGCTCGTCGCACATCACCTGCTCGAGCACTCTGACCACATCGCCGCTCTCGGCGCTTTCGCGTACATAACCCGCCGTGCCCGCCGCCGCCAGCGCCAGAATCTCCTCGTCAGTCTCTTTGACGCCGAAAGCCACGACCTTGGAGTGAGGCGCGGATGCAACGAGGTCCTTCACGAACTCGACGCTGTCCTGGCGCGCGGCATCGAAGAGGGTCACATCCGGGTGCAGCTGCGCACTGCGATCCCCGGCATGCGGCAGGTCGACGGTGCTGACGACATCGACTCCACGCTGCGCCAGGATCGAGCTCAAGCCCTCCCGCACCATTCGCACGTTGCTCACGACGAGAACGCGCAGCTTCATCCGCCGGCTTCCTGAAGTCTCATTTTCGGGGCACCCTCCATAATGGCCGGTTCACGGTATGACCGCGCAATTCGCAAGTGGCTCCGCGAGTTCGGTAATTTTCTTCATCCGCCGGCGAATGACAAGCGCCAGCGAGGCGGCAGCGGCAGCGGACAGTGGCGGTGACCAGCCGATCACCGGCCCCGTCCGACCGGTCCGTCGGTCACTTGCGGGAGCCCGCTCTCACACCAGATGCCGGACGCCCTCGACGAGCCGCTCGACCTCATCCGCGCTCGTGTATACCGCGCAGCCGGCGCGCACCAGGCCGTCGCGCTCATGACCCAACACCCGCGCCACGGTGCTCGCGTAGAAGTCACCGTGCGACACGAATATGCCGCGGGCCGCAAGTGCAGTGGCCACCTCCCGCGCATCCCGTCCGGCGAGCGTGAAGGACACCGTGGGCATGCGCTCGCCACCCGGCGGCAGACCGTAGAGCTCGACTCCGGGTATGGCGCGCAAGCCCTCCCACAGCCGCCGCAGCAGCTCCGCTCCGCGCTGCCGCAGGCATTGCGACACGCGCACGAGCCGCTCGCGGCGCGGCACCTGAGCCTGCGAGAGTGAGGCGAGGAAGTCGACCGCCGCGGCCGCCCCGACGATGCCTTCGTGGTTCAGAGTCCCGGTCTCCAGGCGCTCCGGGGCCTGCGCGGGCGCGGGTTCGAGCCGCGGCGCATCCATTTTCTCCAGCAGTTCGCCTCGGCCCCACAGCACCCCGACGTGCGGCCCGTAGAACTTGTAGGCGGAGCAGACGAAAAAGTCACAGTTCCAGGCCCGCACATCCGCCATGTGGTGGCTGGAGTAATGCACCCCGTCCACGAACGCGAGCGCACCCACCGCATGCGCCTGCCGGACCAGCTGCGCGACATCGTTGATGGTGCCGAGCGCGTTGGAGGCCGCCCCTACCGCCAACAGGCGCGTGCCGGGAGTGAGCTTCCTCGCAACGTCTTCCTGGTCGAGGCGGCCATCCTCGGGTCGCATCCTGATGGTGCGTACCTCCAGGCCGCGCTCTTTTGCCAGCGCACGCCAGGTGTCGGAGTTCGCGTGGTGGTCGAGCTCGGTCACGACCACCACATCCCCCGAGCGCCACTCGCGCCCGAGCGCACGGCCGATATGCAGCGTGAGCGTGGTCATGTTGGCTCCGAACACGATCTCGTCCGCAGAACCACCGACCCAGTCCGCCAACGCCCCGCGCGCCTCGAACAGTGCCTGGTCGGTTTCCTGGCTGGTCGGAAACGCCCAGTCGGTGTTCGCGTTGTGCTGCAGCAGGTACTCGGTCATGGCGGCCACCACCCGGCGCGGAACCTGCGTCCCGCCGGGACCATCGAAATAGGCCACCGGATGGCCGTTGTGCGTGCGCGCGAGCGCCGGGAAGTGGCGGCGGATCTGTTCGACACTGGCAAACTCCGGCATGGGCACACCTCACGCACCGAAACGGTGCTACCTGCGTTGATATTTGCATTGATATTATCGTCAACGCGTGAGCAAGTCGCCCTGACCCGAGGCATGCGCGGGGTGCCGGCGGGGGCGAGCCCCGCCGACGCCTGAGCAACGGACACTGCGTAAGCAACGCAGCTCAGAGCGCCTCAGCCGCCGTGACCGAAGTGGAACAGGTCGAACAGGTCGCCGATGGCCGGCATGTTGCGTGGCACATAGACGTTGTCCTCGTCCTGCACGGGATTGGGCAGGTTGTCACGACTGCGAGCGCTCAGCGTGCCGGGAAGCTGCCAGTTGCGCTCGATGAACTTCACGAACGAGGAATGCTCGCTGTACACGTGGCTGATGTGCCCGCCCATCGAGAAGGGCGACACGGCGATCATCGCAATGCGCGGCCCGGTGCCGAAGAAATCAACCGGCTGGATGAACCCCGAGTCGTAATACCCCCCGCCCTCGTCCA
>Ga0066700_10001334_pt1 | contig 10189 bp, 7 predicted proteins | sample GraSoiAngelo_149_FD_66460 | JGI IMG/M metagenome (GOLD analysis project Ga0066700, IMG submission 66460) | Grasslands soil microbial communities from the Angelo Coastal Reserve, California, USA - 14_1009_09_30cm | ecosystem: Environmental > Terrestrial > Soil > Grasslands | place: USA...
GTTAGTACCTCTCGAGGAATCCCCTCGCGGTTTGTGCGGCAGCATACCTATTTTGCCCGATTGAACGTACTCTGCTTTTTGACCACAGTAGCGAACAGGAGGTACCTCGTCTCACGAGGAGACGTCATGCTTGGCGACGATCCGGGAGCGCTACTCGATCCCCCCGAGGGCACTCGCGAATCTCTGGACTCGCTAGAGACCAGGTTTCGCCGAGCCTATGGGCGAGATATGACGCCGGAAGAGCGGAAATATTTCGCTTTGGTGGAACGTGTGGTCCGCTTCGAACCGGATGGTAAGGGTGAACCACAGGCGATTCACGAGCCTAAGCGTGAAGACGCCCCCACGGCTGCAGCCGAACAGCCTGACGGACCAGATTCGGATAGTCCGAAGGCAGCGTAGTCCCAAAACACCGTTTGTCATTCAGCCGCACTCTTCTGCGGGGTGGTCGCGGCCGGACTTCGCTGGCTGATGTACTGCTCGACTACGCCGTCCCACTTCCCCTGTGCTTTCAGGATGTACTCCACCGCATCGCGCAACGCCCCATCGCCCCCCGCATGCTCCGTGACGAAGTGGGCCTCGTCCTTGACCTCCTTCCGCGCATTAGGAACTGCTATAGCCAGCCCGCAGTGTCGCATTACTGGCAGATCAATCACATCATCTCCGATGTAGGCGGCTTCTTCCGAATCCAGTTTTTCCTGGCGGAGAATCTCCTGAAAGACGGTCAGCTTATCCTGGATACCTTGATGGACGTGTTCCAGCTTCAGATCGCGCGCCCGCAGGGCCACCGTTTCCGAGATTCGCTTCGTGATCAGCCCCATTTTGATGCCGGCCAGCCGTGCCAGGGAAACAGCCGTACCGTCGTGGGCATTGAAGCCCTTGGCTTCCACATAAGACTGGCTGACGAAGCCGAAACCACCTTGTTCACCGTGCCTGGAGGCATGCTCCTGAGTCCTCAGTTGGGCACCGCCGGGCGCAGGAAAGATCCAGATTTTTCCGTCGGTCAGGACCCCGTCTACGTCAAATAGGAGGAGTTTGATTTTCTTTGCCCGGGGTTTGGACATGCGCGGGATTTTAGCATTCGAGCTGCCAGCCTCTAGCTACTAGCACCCAGGAAATCTGGCCTTGCTTGCTGGAAGCTAGAAGCTCTCAGGCGAACATTTTACGAAAGTCTCGACTCCGGGTAGAATGCTAGAAATGTCCTCTCTTCCTGCCAGTCTCGCCTGGGCGCACCCTCTGGTTCAAGAGTGGTTTGTGCGGCGTTTTGCCACGCCCACCGAGCCTCAGGAGCAGGGCTGGCCGCACATCCTGGCCGGGCGAACGACTCTCATCTCGGCTCCCACTGGTTCAGGAAAAACCCTGGCAGCTTTCTTAGCGTGTATCGATCGCCTGGTGCGGAAAGCGCTGACGGGAGATATTCAGGACCGCACGGAAGTGCTTTACATTTCGCCTCTGAAAGCGTTAGGCAACGACATCCAAAAGAATCTCGAAGTTCCTCTCGGTGAAATTCTGCAGATGGCTGGAGAGCGTGGGCTTCTGATGCCGGAAATCCGCGTTGCCGTTCGCACTGGAGACACGCTCATGCATGAGCGCCGGGCAATGCTGAAACGCCCGCCTCATATTCTGGTCACCACTCCAGAGTCGCTCTACATCCTGCTTACGGCCGAGGGAAGCCGAGCCATCCTGCACGATGTCGAAACCGTGATCGTCGATGAGATCCATGCCGTCGCTGACGATAAGCGTGGCGCGCACCTGACGCTCTCGCTCGAAAGGCTGGAAGCCCTCGCGAACCAACCGCCGGCGCGCATTGGCCTATCGGCCACGCAGAAGCCGATTGAGGAGGTCGCTCATTTCCTTACTGGCAGCGGCCGCCCTGATCCGGTCACCGTCAACATCGGCCACCGGCGCGAACTCGATCTCGCCGTGGAAACTCCTGCCAGCCAGCTGGGACCGGTGGCCAGCAATGAGATGTGGGACGAGATCTACGACCGCATCGCAGAACTGGTTCGCCAGCATCGTTCGACCCTGGTTTTCGTCAACACGCGCCGCCTGGCGGAGCGGGTTGCCCACAATTTGGCCGAGCGGCTCGGCGAAGAAGCTGTAGCGGCTCACCATGGCAGCCTGTCGCGCAAGCTCCGCTTAGCCGCCGAGAAGAAACTAAAAAACGGCGAGATTAACGTGCTGGTTGCGACGGCATCGCTTGAGCTTGGAATCGATATCGGCACGGTCGATCTCGTCTGCCAGCTCAGTTCGACGCGCGCCATTGCCGTGGCCTTGCAGCGAGTTGGCCGTTCCGGTCACTGGCGTGGCGCGGTTCCTAAGGGCCGAATTTTTGCCATGACTCGAGACGAACTGCTGGAATGTGCCGCCTTGGTTCGCGCCATCCGGCAAGGCGATCTCGACCGCTTGATGATTCCTGAATCTCCCTTGGACGTGCTGGCGCAGCAGATTGTCGCCTCTTGTTCCGCGGAAGAATGTCGCGAGGATGATTTGTTCGCCTTGATCCGGCGTGCTTATCCCTACCGCAATCTGCCACGGGAAGTCTTCGATTCAATCGTCGGCATGCTTTCCGATGGGATTGCTGCTCGCCGGGGACGTTACGGCGCCTACTTGTATCGCGACCAGGTCAATGGCCGCCTGCGTGCTCGCCGCGGCAGCCGGCTGGCCGCCATCACCAGCGGCGGCGCTATCCCCGAAACTGCGTTGTACACCGTAGTTGCCGAACCCGAAGGCGTCACCGTCGGCACAGTTGACGAAGACTTCGCCGTGGAGAGTCTTGCCGGTGATGTCATGTTGCTGGGCAATACCTCCTGGCGAATCCGTCGGATCGAAGGAAAGTCAGGTCGCGTAATCGTCGAAGATGCGCAGGGAGCGCCCCCAGGAGTCCCCTTCTGGCTGGGCGAGGCGCCCGCGCGCACAGCGGAACTCTCCGCTCATCTTGCCAACCTGCGGCAGGAGATAAGCGATCGGCTCCCTGGTGTCTCGCCGGTTGGCTTCTCGCCCACGCAGCCGGTCGTAGCCGAGACGATATCGTGGCTGAAAGAAGAATGCGGCCTGGATGATGCCGGAGCCGAACAGATCGTCGAGTACATCCTGCAGGGCCGTGCGGTCTTGGGTGCCGTGCCCACTCAGGAAACAATTATCGCGGAGCGCTTTTTCGATGAAGGCGGCGGAATGCAATTGGTCATCCACGCTCCATTTGGTGGCCGTATCAACAAAGCCTGGGGACTGGCGCTCCGTAAGCGCTTCTGCAGGAGCTTCAACTTTGAATTGCAGGCCGCAGCCACCGACAATGGACTGAACATTGCTTTGGCCGAGCAGCACAGTTTTCCCCTTGCCGATGTTTTCCAGTTCCTTCAGCCGGAAACCGTTCAGCCGATATTGGAGCAGGCGGCACTGGCCTCGCCCATTTTCGGCACCCGTTGGCGCTGGGATGCCACTCGCGCGCTGGCTCTGTTGCGCTTTCAGGGTGGCAAGAAAATCCCACCGCAAATCCAGCGCATGCGTTCCGATGATCTGCTGGCATCGGTTTTCCCGGACGTGGCCGCGTGCCAGGAAAATATCGTCGGCGACATCCAGATTCCCGATCACCCTCTGGTGAGCGAAGTCATGAAGGACGTGCTCACCGAGGCGATGGACATCGATGGATTACGCGGTGTCCTGCGCGGAATCTCCGACGGAAGCACCCGTTGTGTCGCCGTGGACACCCCTGTTCCTTCGCAGTTCTCCCACGAAATCCTCAATGCGAACCCATATGCGTTCCTTGACGATGCACCCTTGGAAGAACGCCGTGCCCGTGCCGTAGAGATGCGCCGCATCTTGCCGGAGTCTGTGTTACGGGAGGTCGGCAAGCTTGATCCTGCCGCCATCGCCCAGGTCCGCGAAGAAGCCTGGCCGGATGTTCGAGACCGCGATGAATTGCACGACGTTTTGCAAACACTCATTGCCGTTCCCGAATCCCCCGGTGATGTCGTCATTCCGAGCGGACGTGACCGCCAAGAGCCTGCCCTGAGCGGACAAGAGAGCAGCGAGGGGAGTCGAAGGGATCTGGCGCGCAGCGGTTCAAATGCGTGGTCGCCTTATTTCAGCGAACTCACTCGCGAAGGCCGCGCTACGGTCGCCATGGTCGAGGGCGAGACACTCTCGGAACAGGCGGCGGGACGCCGGCGCTACTGGGTTGCTGCCGAGAAGGTAAAGAGCTTTACCGCTCTGTTCCCCTCCGCCAACTTCGAGACGACACTCGCTGAAATCGGGAGCGCAGTACCATCTAAAGACGATGCTCTTCTCGCGCTGCTCACCGGCTGGATGGCGCACCTCGGCCCCACGACTGCAGCCCAGTTGGGCGGCCTCCTTGGTCTTCCCGCAGCAGAAATCGACAAGGCGCTACTCCGACTCGAAGCCTCGGGCGCCATTCTGCGCGGCAAGTTCACCGATCCATCCACCTCGGATACGGAATGGTGCAATCGACGCCTGCTGGCACGAATTCACCGGCTCACCCTCGGCACACTTCGTAAGCAGATCGAGCCAGTTACTGCGGCGCAGTTCATGCGTTGGCTCTTGCGCTGGCAGCACATCGCCTCAGGCACGCAAGTACTGGGGGAACGAGGCACGTTGGAGGTCCTGCGCCAGCTACAAGGTTTTGAAGTTCCTGCGAACGCTTGGGAGCGACAGATTCTTGCGCGTCGCATTGCTGACTACGACCCCAAGGTCCTCGATCAGCTCTGCCTGACCGGCGCAGTAGGCTGGGGCCGTCTGTCGCCGCATCCGGCCACGCTTGAAGACACCGCCGAAGGCAAGCGGCGCGTGATCCCGACCAGCGTTGCGCCCATCACTTTTTTTGTCAGGGAGGAAGCCGATTGGATGATGCCGCGTCACTCCGGCACCGACCTGCCGGAGGAAACACGTGGTCTAAGCCACGGCGCGCGGGAGGTGCTGGATTTCCTTCGCCATCGAGGCGCCTCTTTCTTTGCCGATATCGTGCGCGGCACCGAAAAGCTGAAAGCAGAGATTGAAACTGCGCTTTGGGAGCTGGTCGCTGCGGGCATTGTCACCGCCGATGGCTTCGACAACCTGAGATCGTTAATCGATCCCAAGCGCCGCGCCGGACAGGGACACGGCCGCACCTCTCGCCCCCGGCACAGCGCGGGCCGATGGTCGTTGCTCTACACCGATCAGATCGCAGAGCGCAACAAGGCCGTCGAGGCCACCTGCTGGATGCTGCTCAAGCGTTATGGCGTGGTATTTCGCGATTTGCTCGTCCGCGAAACCATCCTGCCAAAGTGGCGAGAGCTGCAGATAGCTTTCCGCCGTCTCGAAGACCGAGGCGAGATTCGCGGTGGTCGCTTTGTAGACGGTTTTCTGGGCGAGCAGTTTGCTTTGCCGGTGGCGGTGGAGTCGTTGCGTGCGGCGCGTAAGGTGGAGCCCACAGGAGAGACATTGACCCTTTCGGCGGCTGATCCGCTGAACCTGGTTGGAATCCTGGTGCCGGGGGACCGAGTCCCAGCGATTTCCGGCAAAGCTGTTACCTTTCGTGACGGAGTGGCGTTCCGCAACGAGGACGCTTACCGGGCTGCAGGCGACTAGCCCCTTCCATCAGGAGCCGTGAACGCCTGGGCCAGAAAATACAAATTCTGCTGACAATAAAAGAGCAACTTATCGGGAATCGGCTTCTGTCCCTGATCGAGGTTGACAGCCGGTACCAGCACAGGTTGCGAGTCACAACCAGCCCGCCGCAGCCTCAACATTCCCAGCAGCTTGCTGGGCTCGACTTCATATAGTCCGGCCGATAGCAGCATCTCTCCCACGACGAAGTCGAACGGAACCTGCACCAGGGCCGTTCCCTCTCCTCGACCGGAGCAGCACCTCGCCAAAACCTTTATGCTCGCAAATGAGCACGTATCCGGTCTCATCAGTTGTGTATTGAAACCCACTGTGACTTCTCCTCGACAAGTCGACCGGGAACTCGCTGAGGGGTTCCTCGAGTTCCCGTCGACTACTGCCCGACCTGAAAATCTCAAAAGCGCTTCCCCTCGCTTTTGGCCGGGCCAGTCTCAATAAAATGATGGCCAACAGCTCTTGATTCTGTCAAAAAGTTCCATCAGGGACCGAAATTCGAGTCCCTGATGGCGACTTCCCGGCGAAATCCAGACCGAAAGCGCCTCCCCCAGGTCGCTTTGCCGGGACAGTTCTTTTCACACCATGCCTTGATGCAGCTCCCATGCCAACTTTCTGCAGGGCAACCTTGATCGGCCCGCGTCCATGCAACCACTTGATACCATGAAGGTTGTGGATTATTCCCAACCCTGGAGGGCTAGCACAAGTATCAGATTTGCGGGTCTTCGTACTATCCGATGGGATAGCCTCTAGCCATTCGGATAGTCTGGCTCGCTTGACGCACTTTGCGTGCAATACACCGTGTAACTATGCTAAGAACTATCTGCCGACTGAGGGGTGAGGGTGAACCCGCGACTAATAGCTATAGCCGGGCCGCTGAAAGACTCCCATTTCGTCCTGCCCATCGGAGAGCTCACCATCGGCAGGGATGAATCCAACTTGCTGCCGATTTCCGACCCCGCAGTTTCCCGCCGACACTGCGTGGTAAGTCGCGAGGCGGAGCACTTCAAGATCCGCGATCTCAAGAGCCGCAACGGCACCCTGATCAACGGAAACTCCGTACAAGAACAAGATCTGAAGCATGGCGACCAGATTTCTATTGGGGATTCCATCTTTGTCTTTCTTCTTGAGGACACCGATGAAGCTCTCTTGGGCAGGCAGGTGGAATTCGAAGACGGCGCTCTCGGCCAGTCGACAGTACGACTGCGGCCTGCCGACGTGCTTTATCTCCAGCCGGACAAGATCCTGAGCGAGTTGCCGGCAACGTCCCGTCTGGCGCGCAACCTCAACGTGCTGCTCAAGATTAGCCGCGTGGTGCACTCCATCCGCGATTTGCAGGCACTGCAGGACGAGATTCTGAGCCTCACCTTTGAGGTTTCTCCCGCCGAGAGGGGTGCGATCCTGCTGGATGGCACTCATGCCAAGGATTTTGCTTCCGTATTCGCGCGCAACCGCCTGGCCAGCGACCCACGAACGGTGCGCGTGAGCCGTACCGTCGCGCGGCAGGTTTTGGAACAAGGTGTCTCGGTACTGGGGAGTGACGTTACAGCTGACGGGAGCCTCAACGAGGTCGAGAGCCTCATCACCTCCGAGGTGCGTTCCCTGCTCTGCGTGCCGCTAATCGTGTTTGACAAGGTGATCGGTTGTATCTACCTCGATTCGACCAATCCCATCCTGCGTTTCGACGAAGACCACTTGCAGCTCGTCACCGCCATAGCGGGCATCTCCGCTGTCGCCCTGGAAAACGCCCGCCAACTGGAGTGGCTGCGCCAGGAGAACGAGCGGCTCAACACCGAGATCAACCTTGAGCACAGCCTCATCGGCGAAAGCGCGATCATGAAGAACGTCTACCAGTTCCTGGCGCGGGTCGCGCCCACCGATAGCACGGTATTGATAGACGGGGAGAGCGGAACGGGTAAGGAATTGGTGGCGCGCGCCATTCACCAAAACAGTGAGCGATCAGAAAAACCCTTCGTCGCCATCAATTGCGCTGCGATCACCGAGACGCTGCTCGAAAGCGAACTCTTCGGATATGAGAAAGGGGCTTTCACCGGGGCCACCGCTCAGAAAAAAGGCAAGCTGGAGGTTGCCAACGGCGGCGTGGTCTTTCTGGATGAGATCGGGGAACTGGCGGCCGCCCTGCAATCCAAGCTGCTGCGTGTGATTCAGGAGCGTGAGTTCGAACGCGTCGGCGGCACCCGTTCGGTCGAAGTCGATATCCGTCTGATCGCCGCCACCAATAAGAATCTGGCGGAAGCAGTCCGAGCAGGCACATTCCGGCCGGACCTGTTCTACCGCTTGAACGTCGTCTCCGTTACCATGCCGCCGCTTCGCGAACGCAAGGAAGACATCGCACAGCTGGCCACCTATTTCATCAACAAGTATGCCAAGCGGTGCAAGGTGAAAGCCAAACCCCTGTCGGAGGAAGCGCGCGCCTGCCTGCTGAACTACGACTGGCCGGGCAACGTACGCGAACTGGAGAACGCCATCGAACGGGCTCTCGTCCTCGGCGCCGCCGATCTGATTCTTCCCGAAGACCTGCCGGAAGCCGTGCTGGAGCGAGCCGCTCCCGCCGGCATGACCGCGAAATATCACTCCGCCTTAAAGGAAACTAAGAAGCAGCTCATTCTGGCGGCGATAGAAGATGCCAAGGGCAATTACACCGAAGCTGCCCGGGCGCTCGGCCTCCATCCCAACTACTTGCATCGCCTGATTCGCAATTTGGACTTGAGGCACGAACTCAAAGCCAGCGGCCGCAGATGAAGCCCTGAAAACCTGGTTTGGGGTGGCGCAGCGCTTAATCTTAATGTGTGCGTGAGAACTGCTCTGTGGATCAAAACGGTGAATCCGCAACCTACCAGCCCGGAGGGGCGAAATAGGTTAGCCCCGGACGTAAGTCCTGGGTAAAGTGGGAAATGTCCCGGAGGGGCGGCACCAGTCCTCACGCACACTTTCCAGCGCTGCAAAAAGCATTTTATTCTTGAAGCCGGCTTTTAGCCGCGTATCACCGCTACGGAACGCGCAGCTTCAACAGTCGGGCCGGGTCCAGGTAGACTCCCTGCCAGCGTACCGCGATGTGCACGTGCGGCCCGGTCGCGCGGCCGGTAGCGCCGCTGAGTCCGACCTCCTGGCCGCGTTTGACATGCTCCCCTTCATGCACCCCGATCTTAGAAAGATGCATGTAGAGACTGAGCAAGCCCTGTCCGTGGTCCAGTACGACGCAGCTCCCTTCGAAAAACAGATCGCGGGCGAGGATCACGGTTCCGCTGTTGATTGCTTTTAGTGGTGTGCCAACCGGAGCATGGTAATCCAAACCTCCATGCACGCTTTTCACAACGCCATTGAAAGTGCGGCGAGTGCCAAATGGATCGGAAACCGATGTTGACACGGCCGGAAGAAACCTTCCCGACCATTCGCGCTCGGGACTGATCACGGCGAAGACTTTAGACTTCAATTCCTTCTCCTGATCGATTCGAGTGAGCATATCCGGAGCAGGCGCGGTGAATTTTTGTGGAACATGAAGCACGATAGTCGGATACTTCGCCGCCCAAACCCTTACCTTGCTTTCCAAGTCAACGCGTGCGTCCTGCTTGTTGACACCGTGCAACACCAGAGGGTAGCGGCCCGGCTTGGTTTCAACGCTGACTCCGGCAAACCCGATCCAAGTCTTGCTGCCAGGGTTGTAGCCGAAGAACACCTCGTGGCCCAGCCAGGCTCCAGTCAAGGACTTCAAACGCACCGGCGGACGTACACGAAGCAGAAAGGGCGAGCCGTTGACCAGTCGCGCAGGTTCCCAGCGCACGAGTGGAGGCTTCGCCCGCGATGAGGGAGACTTTTCTTCGTTCTGCGCTGCGAAGGCAATGCTGCTGGCGAGCAGCGCACACATGCTGACAGCAACTATCTTTTGAGTACGGTGATGCCCTGGCTTCACTTTTTCAGCGTACCAGAAAGCGAGACAAGCCCGAATCGAGGAGCTCGTGTTCATCCGGGGAGGGCGCCGCTCTTACAGGCTGGGGAAAAAGGCTGGGTTTGGGTGGCGCGGCGCTTCAGTGTCCATCCGCCGCCGCGCCTGCCCGGCGGCAGATCTCTATTCCCTGACCTGGTGCACTCGGCGGCACGGCTGAAAGGCCGTGCCCTCCCCAAATCACACGAAGCAATTGGAACCGCAATCTGCCTTAGTTGTGTGGCGCGGTCACTCCTGTCCGCGCTGTTGAGCCGCACTGATGCTGGCCGTGCCACCCTCGAAAGCCCCCTGAGCTTCAGGGTTTCAAGGTTCAGAGTTCAAGGGCTTCATTGTTTTCGGTTTCTTGTATCAGGGCACGCCTTGAGGCGTGCCGATTCCGCCGCGGCTATCATGAACCTCAGCCGCCGAGCCTGGCTCGGCCGCTGATGTCTGCTCCTAAGGTGCAGAAGTGACGGCCCGGCTGAAGCGGTGCCCTGATGCGAATCTGCCAGTTGACGAAGTTGCCGCATCCGCAAAGAGCGGCCACATTTCGGGCAATGCCGAAAAGCTTGCCCGGCACGAGACGCGGGGAGCCGAATCCCACGTTTGCGAAAACCAGGCAAACGTGGGCCCCCC
>Ga0066700_10001339_pt1 | contig 10173 bp, 8 predicted proteins | sample GraSoiAngelo_149_FD_66460 | JGI IMG/M metagenome (GOLD analysis project Ga0066700, IMG submission 66460) | Grasslands soil microbial communities from the Angelo Coastal Reserve, California, USA - 14_1009_09_30cm | ecosystem: Environmental > Terrestrial > Soil > Grasslands | place: USA...
GGTCTCCAAAACCGCAGGTCGGGGGTTCGAGTCCCTCCGCCCCTGCCAGACCCAAGTCACGCGTCCGAACGTACCCCTCTCTGACGGCAGTTAATTCGCGTGGCTCTAGGCGGTGGCAATGCCGGCGTCGATTGCATTTTGCGCAAGCGTCGGCATCTCGCCATCTTTACGCGAGATGAGAGCGTGCCAGTCGCCCACCCGGTTCTTACCGGACGATTTCGCCCAGTTCAGCGCCATGTCCGCGCGGTAGATCAGCTCCTCGGCCGTCGACGCCATCTCCGGGTAAGCCGCCACGCCCAGGCTGACGGTAATCTTCTCGCCATCGTTAGTGTTCGCCACCGCGTCCAGCAAGCGCCGGGCCATATGGACCGCGTCCTCGTGGCCCGACCCAGGCATCATGACGGCGAACTCGTCACCACCGTACCGATAGGCGCAATCCTGGCCTGCCGTCTCGGCGATCGTCGATGAAAGCTCGCGTAGGACCTCGTCACCCTTGAGGTGACCGAGGTTATCGTTTACCTGCTTGAAGTTGTCGACGTCGATCATGATCAGGCTGACCGCCTCGTTGCTCTGCTCCGCCTCGTCGATCACTTCACGAATCTTCTGATGGAACTTCCGGTGGTTGAACAGGCCCGTAAGCGCGTCGCTGGCCGCCTGCGCGCGAGCCTCGAGCAGCTGCCGGTTGCGCTCGCGCAGCTCTTCATTCGAAAGGCGAAGCTCCTCGCTGCGCTCCTCGACTGCGGTCATCATATGGTTGAGCGCCCCACCAAGGTTGCTTAGCTCGGCTGGGCCCGAGACCAGCGCGCGGGCGGTCATATCCCCGCGTGAGACCTTATTTGCAGTCGCTTCAAGCGATGAGAGAGGACGCAAAATTGAGCGGCCGATCAACACCGAAACGGAGGCGCCGATTACCAGCCCGGCTACCCCCGATATGACGAGGAGCCAGAAGGCGAGTTCGCCGGAGTGGTCGGCATCAGCTTGCAGACCGGCAACCTGAGAGAGCTCATTCTCTGCGGCCGCCCGCAGATTTTCACGATACTGGAGAAACGGCACTACCATCGTGTCGAGCGTGGCTAACGCGCCGGCCCCGTCTCCGGACGCTCTTTGCGCGACGACTTGCTCGAGGCTAGTGCGCAGTCCGTTGCCCGTGGCGTCGAGCTGATCGAGCCGTGCGAGCGCTTCGCTATCGTCTGCGTTTTTCTCCCTAGCGCGGACCGTGGCCATGTTGCTGCTGGCCGAATCTGCCGCGCTGATGATGTCGTGGATCCAGATAGGATCGCCGTCTAGGGCATAGCGCTGAAGCATGAGGCCAGCCGTGCCGACGTGCGACTCGGTCCCCTGAAGTAGGAGCGCGGTGTCCGCCTTTTCCGCCATCTGGGCGCTATCCGCCTGGTACTGCTTTACCATGTAGGTCGATCCTGCTACGACCGCAATCAAAATGAGCACGAGCAGGCCGAACCCCGCGACGAGACACCTGCGTACCGAGTTGATTGGGTTGCCTAACCCTGTAGGGACCGGAGACGATTCCACGATAGTCATGCCTTGCGCTCCTCCTTGCAGCCGCGATGCAAGGTTTGCCTGATGCTGCAATTGAGGACGGCATGCGCTGGGCAATCGTTACAGGAAGCAGCGCTGCCGATTAACCGGACCGAGGGTCGCGAAATCGAACGTGGGGGTCGGCTCTCGCCCGCGCCTGATATACTAGTAATGGATGATCTGCGGCCCTAGTACTGAAATTGAACGCCGGAGCCGACAGTCCGGCTGGTGAACCGTCGATTTGCTAAGCGATAAGATTAGAGCCCTTAAGCTGCCTCGCCCGCTCAGCGTCGAAAGCGGAACGAGCGTGAGAGAAGTGATCCGCAAAGTCCAGCAACACGGTGCTGGCTACGTGCTCGTCACGAGCGCCAACCGCCTCGTCGGCATCATGACAGAACGCGACGTCCTGATGAAGATGGTCGCGCGCGATGTCGACTACGACGAACCGGTCGATAGCTTCATGACGCCGAACCCGCTCACCATGACACCCGATCACACGATCGGCGACGCCATCAGCCTGATGAACCGGGCCGGCTTTCGCAATGTACCCATCATCGACCCCGCAAGCGGCGAAGCCATCGCGCTGTTCCGCATCCAGGACGTGATCGACTACCTGGCTGAGGCCTACCCAGAGAAAGTGCTGAACCTCCCTCCCATGCCACACCAGCTTCTCGCCACACCAGAGGGCGCATGACCACAAAAGACGGGCGAGCAGCATCGCCAAACGGCGACACTCAGGAGCTCGACCGCGTAACCATCCGCTTCGCCGGCGACTCAGGAGATGGTTCACAGGTCGCCGGCCTTCAGTTCACTAACACTGCGGCGCTGATCGGAAACGATATCAGCACCGTCCCTGACTTTCCCGCTGAGATACGCGCCCCGGCCGGTTCATTGCCGGGCGTTTCTTCGTTCCAGGTAAGTTTCTCCAGCTACGACATCCATACCCCCGGCGACGCCCCCGACGTGCTGGTGGCGATGAACCCGGCGGCCTTGAAGACAAACCTGCCGGACCTACCCAAGGGTGGGACCGTCATCGTAAACACAGACGAGTTCACGGACGCCAACCTGCGTAAAGCGGCCTACCAGGCCAACCCGCTCGAAGATGGTAACCTCTCCGGCTACCGGATCATCGAAGTGCCGATTACGAGCATGAACGCGCGGGCCCTCAAAGATAGCGGCCTGAATACGAAGCAGATTGACCGCTCGAAGAACTTCTTCGCGCTTGGCCTGATGTTCTGGCTGTACGAGCGCCCTCTTGGGCCCACCCTCCGCTGGATAGAGCAGAAGTTCTCAAAGAACCCCGCCGTCGCCAAAGCCAACGCCGATACCCTCAAGGCCGGCTACCATTTTGGTGAGACCGCCGAGTTGTTTCCGGTGCATTACCGGGTGCCCAAGGCAGATCTCGCGCCTGGCCGCTATCGCAGCATCACCGGCAACGAGGCGACGGCGCTCGGCTTTCTGGCGGCCTCGCGCCTGACCGGCAGGCCGCTTTTCTATGGCAGTTACCCGATTACCCCCGCCAGCGACATCCTCCAGGAACTCGCGCGGTTCAAGAACTTCGGTGTGAAGACATTCCAGGCGGAGGATGAAATCTCCGCGATCGGCTCGGCCATCGGCGCGGCCTTCGGTGGTTGCCTCGGCCTCACAGGCACGAGCGGCCCCGGCCTCGCCCTCAAGAGCGAATCTCTGGGCCTGGCCGTCATGGTCGAGCTGCCTGTTGTGGTAGCGATGATCCAGCGCTCAGGCCCGAGTACCGGCATGCCCACAAAGACGGAGCAGGCCGACTTGCTCCAAGCTTTGTTCGGCCGCAATGGCGAGTGCCCGGTCGCGATTGTCGCGCCGGCGACGCCCGCTGAGTGCTTCGACATGGCCATCGAAGCGTTCCGGATCGCGCTCCACCATATGGTGCCCACGATTTTCCTCTCGGACGGCTATCTTGGCACCAGCTCGGAGCCCTGGCGCCTGCCCTCCGTGGCCGACCTTCCGACCATACACGTAGACTTTGCCACTGACCCGAGCAGTTTCCATCCTTACTCTCGTGATCCCGAGACGCTCGCCCGGCCATGGGCGATCCCGGGTACGCCCGGGCTCGAGCATCGCATCGGCGGACTCGAAAAGGCAGACGTCACTGGCAATGTCAATTACGATGCTGAGAACCACGACCGCATGGTCCGCTTTCGGGCCGAAAAGGTCACCCGCATCGCGAATGACATTCCGGACCTGAAGCTCGTTGGGGACGAGGAGGGCTCGCTACTGGTGCTCGGCTGGGGCAGCACTTACGGCCCGGCGCTCTCCGCGGTACAGCGTGCCCGGGCGCGCGGTCTCGCCGTCTCACACGGACACCTGCGCTACCTGAACCCGTTTCCCTCCAACCTCGGCGATGTCCTCTCCCGCTTTGACCGCATCCTCATCCCGGAAATGAACCTGGGACAGCTCTTGATGCTGGTTCGCGCCCGCTACCTCGTCGATGCCATCGGGCTCAACCAGGTCACGGGCAGGCCGTTCAAGATCGCGCAGATAGAGCAGAAGATTAACGAGCTCATACGGAGTAAGGTGACCGTCGCATGACAACTGAGTCAATTGCCGAGCCCGTCCCTCTCGCACGCAAAGATTTCGTCTCTGACCAGGAGGTCCGCTGGTGCCCGGGCTGTGGCGACTACTCCATCCTGGCGCAAACGCAGAAGCTGATGCCGGACCTCGGCATTCCGCGTGAGAAGATCGTCTTCATTTCGGGAATCGGCTGCAGCAGCCGGCTTCCGTATTACATGAACACATACGGGTTTCACAGCATCCATGGGCGTGCCCCCACGATCGCGACCGGCCTCAAAGCGTCACGCCCCGACCTCCAGGTCTGGGTCATCACCGGCGATGGCGACGGCTTGAGCATCGGCGGCAACCATCTGCTGCATATACTGCGCCGCAACGTCGATGTGGTGATCGTGCTCTTCAACAACCGCATCTACGGGCTGACCAAGGGTCAGTACTCGCCCACGTCCGAGCTGGGCAAGCGCACGAAAAGCTCGCCGATGGGAACCATTGACCACCCCGTGAACCCGCTAAGCGTCGCGCTCGGCGCCGAGGCCAGCTTCGTCGCTCGCTCACTCGATATCGATGTGCATCACTTGCTCGCGACGCTCGACCGCGCCACCCATCACAAGGGCACCTCCTTCGTCGAGGTCTATCAGAATTGCAACGTCTTCAACGACGGCGCCTTCATGGAGTTCGCAGACAAGGACGTCCGGCCGGACCGGACCATCACTCTCGAACACGGCAAGCCACTCGTCTTCGGCAAAGACCGCAACAAAGGAGTCCGCCTCAACGGCACAACCCCTGAAGTGGTCGACCTCGGCAACGGCATCGGCGAAGGCGACCTTTTGATCCACGACGAGACGCGAGACGACCCGGCCGTAGCATATATCCTCTCGCGTATGCAGTACCCACAGTACCCGGTGCCTATGGGCGTCTTCCGTGCGGTGCAGAGGCCGACTTATGACGACCTGATGGAACAGCAGATCCAGGATGCCATATCCCGCGAAGGCGAAGGCGATCTCGAGGCCCTTCTCAACGAAGGGGATACCTGGACCGTAGAGTAGGACCGACTTACCGTGATTTGCCCCGCCTGTCATTTCGATAATATTGACGGCGCCGACACCTGCGAGAGCTGCGGCCAGGACCTGCGCAACCTCGACCTGCCCAGCGCCGAGAGCGAGTTCGAAGAGCACCTTATGCACGACCCGCTTGCCGTCGTCGGCGCGAAGGAAGCTGTCGCGGTGGCGCCCGGCGATCCCGTACACCTGGCCATCCACATCATGCAGCGCCGCGGCGTCGACTGCGTGCTCGTCGAAGAGGAAAATCGCATAGTCGGCATCGTGACGGACCGCGACATCTTGCTCAAGGCTGCTGGCGAGAAGCTTGATCTGAACGCGATCCGCGTACGCGATATCATGACCCCCGACCCCGTCATCTGTGGCGATCACGACACGCTCGCCGTCGCCCTTCACAAGATGTCCGTCGGCGGCTTTAGGCACCTCCCTCTAGTAACAAGAGACAGCGAACCGCTTGTCGTCTCGATCCAGGACCTCTTTCGCCACATCAGTCACTTCATCCCCGCCCCCTTCTGACCACATCCGCCATCACGCAAGCTGGCGGATTATCACCGTCGGGCTGTATCCTGTGGTGCGATGACCGTCGACACTGACGCCTCTCGTCGGACCTCCTTCGTGCCGGGCTCGCCGGCCCAGCCGTTTGCCGTCGACCGTGCTGAGGGCGCGTACCTCATCACGCCCGATGGCCGCCGAATTCTCGACGCCGCTGGCGGCGCCATCGTCGTCAACATCGGCCACGGCCGGCGAGAGGTCGCAGAAGTGGCTGCCGAAGCCCTGGAACACCTGACTTATGTTGTGCCGACCTTCGCCACCGAGGCCAAGGCCCGCCTCGTCGAGCGCCTCACCGAGCACTGGCTACCCAAAGGCCTAACACGCGCGAGCTTCACGAGCGGCGGCTCCGAATCAGTCGAAGCGGCCCTGCGCCTAGCCCGCCTGCACCACGTCTGCGACGGCCGCCCCGGGCGCTGGAAGATCATCGGCCGGGAATACTCCTATCACGGCGTCACCCTCGCCGCGCTCGCTGTCGGCGGCCACGAGTCGCGCCGGAAAGGCTATGAGCCTCTTCTCCTCGACTTCCCGAGAGTCCGCTCTCACTATTGCCTCGAGTGCTCCCTCGGCCGCACGCTCGAAGACTGCCGAGAGCGGGCGGCCGACCAACTCGAAGAGGTGATCCTGCGCGAGGGCCCCGAAACAGTCGCCGCGTTTATCGCGGAGCCGGTCGTGGGTGGCGCAGCGGGGGCGGTCGTTCCTCCGGACGGCTACTGGCCCCGCGTCGCCGAGGTCTGCCAGAAGTACGGCGTGCTTCTCATCGCGGACGAAGTCATGTGCGGCTTCGGCCGCACCGGCGCGAAGTTCGCGCTAAACCACTGGGGCGTCACCCCGGACATCATGGTCGGCGGCAAAGGACTGGCGGGCGGATACGCGCCCATCGGCGGGGTCTACGCTACGGACGGCGTGATGGCCCCGATCGCCGAGCGCGGTGAAGACCTCATGTTCTACACCTTCAGCGCGCATCCCGCCTCTTGCGCCGTCGCCGACAAAGTTCTCGAAATCATGGAGCGGGAGGACTTGGTCGCCCGCGCCAAATCCATGGGCGAACTACTCAGCAAACGCCTCGCCCGCCTCGAGCAGCACCCGAACGTCGCCGAGGTGCGCGGGCTCGGACTCATGCAGGCCGTCGAAATCGTCCGCGACCGCGACACGCTCGAACGCTTCCCCGCCGACGCTCATATCACCCGCCGGATAGTCGCTGCCGGCCTCAGCAAGGGCGTCTTCCTATACCCCGCCGGCTCCGGCGCCGCCCAAGACATCATCATGCTCGGCCCGCCCTTTATCATCACCGAAGACGATCTCGCTCTCCTCGTCGGCGTCCTCGAGGAGTCAATCGAAGCCGCTGTCTCACGCTTCGCTTCCTCGGCGCCCGGCAAGTGACTTCAAGCGACCAGACCGCGCAACTACATTCAATAGCCTATTTCTCGATGGAGATCGCGTTAGATGCGTCGATGCCGACGTACTCTGGCGGACTCGGCGTCCTCGCTGGCGACACTTTGAGGGCAGCCGCAGACCTGGCTCTCCCCGTCGTCGCGATCACCCTGGTCCACCGCAAAGGCTACTTCCGCCAGCACCTCGACGCTAACGGCAGGCAGACGGAATCACCCTCCGACTGGTCTCCTGCCGGGAGGTTGGAGGCGGTCGAGGCGCGGGCCTGGGTCAACGTCGAAGGCCGGCCGGTCGAGCTCAGAGGTTGGCGCTTTCAGGTCCGCGGCGTCACCGGCCATGAGGTCCCCGTCTACCTCCTGGATACTTCGCTGCCGTCGAACGACGAATACGACCAGACCCTCACCGACTCGCTCTATGGCGGCGATGCGCGCTACCGGCTCTGCCAGGAGGTCGTTCTCGGAATCGGCGGCATAGCCATGCTGCGCGCCCTCGGCCACGCGGACTTTCACACTTACCACATGAACGAAGGGCACTCCAGCCTGCTGACCCTCGCCCTCCTCCAGGAGCACGCGAGCCTCCACGACCGCGGCTCCGTGATCGAGGCCGATGTTGACGATGTGCGCCGGAAGTGCGTCTTCACAACGCACACGCCCGTCGATGCGGGCCACGACCACTTCGATGCCGACCTGGTCGAGAAGGTCTTGGGCAAGGAGCGCACGGGCATTCTGGCGCGTCTGACGCAAGCTCGCAGCGGCATCTTCGACTTAACGCATCTCGCGATGTTCTTTTGCCGCAGCGCCAACGGCGTCTCCATTCGCCACGCCCACGTCTCGCGGCGGATGTTTCCGGAGCGCCCGATCAGCGCGATTACGAACGGAGTGCATGCCGTCACTTGGACCGCCGCCCCGTTCGCTCGCCTTTATGACCGCCACGTTCCCCATTGGCGTCGCGACAACCGCTATCTCCGCCAGGCCTCCGCTATTCCCCGCGAGGACATCCGAGCGGCTCACGCAGAGGCAAAGGCTAATCTCCTGGAGGATGTTCAGCGCCGCACCGGCCACACCTTGAAGCCCGATGTTATGACCATCGGCTTCGCCCGCCGGGCGACCGGCTACAAGAGAATCGACTTTATCTTCTCGAACAAAGATCGCCTTAGGCGGATCATCGACCGCTGCGGCCCAATCCAGCTCGTTTACGCCGGCAAGGCCCATGCGCGTGATTCCGTCGGCAAGGCAGGCATCGAGCACATCTTCGCCGTCTCGGCCGCCTTGAAGGGCGTACTGCCCGTCTTTTACCTCGAGGACTACGATATGTCGCTCGCGTCGCTCATCGTCGCCGGCGTTGACCTGTGGCTCAACAACCCCGTCAAGCCACTCGAGGCCTCGGGGACCAGCGGCATGAAAGCAGCCCTCAACGGCGTGCCGAGCCTTAGCATCCTCGACGGCTGGTGGATCGAGGGATGGATCGAGGGCGTTACCGGCTGGGCGATCGGCGACGGGGCCGAAGAGCCGGGTGATTCCACCAAAGAGCTTGACTCGCTCTACGACAAGCTGGAGCACATCATCCTCCCGATGTTCTACCAGCAGCCACGTGCCTATCTCGGCGTGATGCGCTCCGCGATCTCGCACAACGGCAGCTTCTTCAACGCCCAGCGCATGGTCTCCCAGTACTTGCGCACCGTGTACGAACCGGGCATGGCGCTTCCCGAAGCAGAAGTCCTTCAGTGAAGGCGGTCGCTTTTGCTGCGCCTGGCAAGATGGAGCTGCGCGATATCCCCGATCCGAAGTCGGCGGCGGGCGAAGTCGTGATACAGGTTGCCTACTGCGGCGTGTGCGGATCTGACCTCCACGAGTTCGCCTCTCAGATGCCATCAATGAGGGCCGCGGGCATCTTTCAGCCCGTCATGGGTCACGAATTCACAGGGATCGTCTCAGCGCTCGGTGAAGGCGTAAACGGCTTGTCGGTCGGCGACCCGGTCGTCGTGCACCCGGGTGGGCCGTGCGGCCAGTGTTATTACTGCAAATCGGGAGCCACCAACCTCTGCGCGGAGCAGGCGGGTACTGGATACCGAAAGCAGGGCGCGTATGCCGAGCGAGTGGCCGTGCGCGCGAAACAGGCGATCCGTTTACCGGACAAGTCCTCGCTCGAGCGCGCCGCGCTCACGGAGCCACTGGGCGTGGCGATTCACTCGCTCAACCGGGGCGTGCTTAGTGCAGGCGAGACAGTGTTCATCGCCGGCGGTGGGCCGATCGGGCTCCTCACAGTACTCGCGGCCAAGCACAGAGAGGCGGGGAGAATCATCGTCTCCGAACCGGCGGCCGCGCGGCGAGGGCTCGCCCTGCGCCTCGGCGCCGATCAGGCGGTCGATCCGGCGAATGTGGCGTCGGTGCAGGTGCGCGAGATCACCGATGGCCTCGGCTGCGATCTCGCGATCGAGTGCGTCGGCATCGCCCCGACGATGGACGACTGCCTCGCGTCCACGCGCCGCGGCGGTCGCATCGTTGTCGCCGGCGCCTTCGAGCAGCCTTACTCCGTCAACCTGCTGAACCTGCTCCTCCAGGAGCACTCAATCGCCGGCACCTTCGGCTACGCCTCCGAGTTCGAAGAGGCGCGCGACCTCATCGTCTCCGGTACCATCGATGTCTCGCCGCTGATCTCCCGCGTCGTCTCGCTGCACGACCTTCCGTCTGCGTTCGAAGAGCTGACCGCGGACCGCAACCGCGACCAGAAAGTCCTCGTCCGCCCGGCCCCGTAGCAGCGCACCTCCGTCTTGTCCACTGCCTCATCTCCTTATCGCACTACGCCTGTCCGGCTCATACTGAGCTATCGAAGAATCGAGCGGAGCACCCAAATGCCCTCAACATCTGCAAATCCGTTCCGCGAATGCGCTGACACCACCCGTCCGCCTCCGGAGGAATCCCCTCCGATTCGACGCATGCCACGATCGCGCTCGTCCTGAGGCTCTCGTAGGACGAGCGCAGCGCCCACGTCGCGGCCTGCGAAGGTGCTACAATCACCCCGCAATCAGCAAGGAGGCAAGCATGGTTTCCGCCCCCGTTTACGGCGACATTAAGCCCCAAGACGACTACAC